>Ga0136616_10000772_pt1 | contig 15866 bp, 13 predicted proteins | sample AntDrymUQ2992106_2_FD_106648 | JGI IMG/M metagenome (GOLD analysis project Ga0136616, IMG submission 106648) | Polar desert sand microbial communities from Dry Valleys, Antarctica - metaG UQ299 (21.06) | ecosystem: Environmental > Terrestrial > Soil > Desert | place: Antarctica: Dry Valley...
CCACCGCTTGCTTGATGACATCGCGGTCATCCGTCGCTCCCGGAACGACGGTGATGCGCTCCTTGAATGCGTCGAGCTTCTCGACGCTTTGCTCCCTGCAGACACCGACTACCTCGTACCCACGGTCCAGCGCGTGCTGCACCATGTACTGCCCGAGCTTCCCAGAGGCTTCGACGATGCAGACCCTCATCGTGTGCCTCCCGCGGTGTCTTCGCGAGCGATCTCTTCATCCTGGCGTCCCTTCGTAAGGCGGACGGAGGTGGACCCGACACTACTCGACGGTTCCCCTCTCCATGCGCAGAGGCGCTGAGTGGTCCGGTGGCACCCGTTTCTCCTCTCGCCTGTTGCAAGAGCGGAGCTCACCGCGAGCTCGCTCTTCTTGCGTCCTCCCGTACCTGCACGTGTCCGCTGATGCTCGCCACCGGGATCTATGGACCAAGTTTGGGGAACCAAGTGCAAGTCTCCGACCGCGCGAGCGCTCTGAAACGACTCTGTAGAGCCATGGGCCGGGGTGGAGTCGAACCACCGCGCGACGGATTATGAGGGACAGAGATTCCCACTGTTTTAGCTCTACTGCGTGCTTCTGGGTGGTTCCCAAGTGCCTGAGATGTCGTGGGTTTCGCCCATTTAGGAACCCGTAGGGAACACGGAAGGTTGTGGTGTCGACCGCCGACTCCGGTGCGTCCGCTATCCGTCGCTAAGGCGCTCGGTCACCGCGGTGAGGTGGTAGCCGTCGCGGTTGTGAAGGGTGCGGCGGAGGCGGTGGTTGAGCGCATCGATCTCGATGCTGGCCAGGCCGCCGACGGCGGCTACATGGTAACGACACAGTTGCGCGGAGTCGTTCATGAAGCCGAGGACGCTGCGACTTGCGGTTCTGGTGACGGCGACCGCGTCGGGATCGAGCGTGCCGAGCGCATCCGGCGGCAGAGGCTCGTCGGCGAGGGCAGCCTCGATCAACCCGACCAAGTACGGCCCCAGCCGCTGCAAGTCACGCTTGCGCACGTCCGCATCGAAGACCGGGAACAGGGTTCCCGCGTGCATGAGCAGCAGGCACTTACGCCGGTCGATCCAGAGCAGATTCGCGTACCAGTCGTCGTCACTCGCCGCGATATCGGAGAGCCCGGCCGCACTCATCCCCAACAGCCCGAGCAGGCGATTGGTGCAGCGCACGATCACCCAACGAGCGTAGGCGCCCGCGCCTCTGAGCGCCTCGTGATGTCGCGAGGAGTAAGGCGGCGGGCTAGCGAGCGCGGAGATCTTCGAGAGCGCACGGCGCGTCGGGGAGATCGAGCAGCTCGGGATCGCCGGTGAGCAGGACGAGACCGTGCGCGGCGGCCGTCGTGGCGGCGAAGCAGTCGCCCAGCGCGATCGCGGCGCGCGCTTTCAGACGGGCCGCCTCGATCATCCGCGCGGTGCCGGGCAAGTCCGGCGCGAGGCTCGCCCGGAGCGAGCCGAGCGTCTCGTCAGCGGCCTGCCGGCCGTGGTCGCGCTCTAAGCGGTAGTACACCTCGACGAGGTTGACCCAGCTGATCACCGGGCGGGACTCGATCAGTTCGTTCACGCGTGTCAACGCGGGCTCCTCGCCGTCGAGCCACGCCAAGACAGTCCAAGAATCCAGGCACACGCTCACCCAGGCTCACGGCCGCGCTCCTCGAGGAGGCGGGCGGCCATACCGCTGCGTACGTACCGACCGCCCAAGGCGCTCGGTGAACGCCGCGCGACGAGCACGATCTGCTCCTCTCGCAGCTCAAAGTCCACCTCATCCCCGGGGTGCAGGTTCGCTCGATCCCTGATCGACTTCGGGATCACGACCTGACCCTTCGCACCGATGCGCCCAGTCATACTCACGCAGTATACCCTTCCGCGGCGGTCTGTCGCCTCGGCGGCGCGAGACGGCGGTTGCAGCCGCACGTAGGGAACACGACTGGGAACATGAGCTGGTGCCCGCATCGGTCGAATTGGCTCCACGAGCCATGGGCCGGGCAGGATTCGAACCTGCGTCTTCCGGATTATGAGTCCGCTGCTCTGACCGCTGAGCTACCGGCCCAAGACTGCTACTAGAGCACCCGATGCACGCTTCAGAGCCAAAGGCAACCGACCGACGACGCCGATCGACCGAACCGCTCCGACGTGACACGTATGGTCGACGAAGACGAACATCGGCGCGGGCGCGGGCGCTCGGGGCGTGGGAAGCGAGGCATCCGGTCACGATAACCGCTGGTTCCAAGGCGGCACCCTCGACCTGACGCGCGCCTTCCGCGCGGTCGCCCCCGCGCAGACGACCCTCGTGCGCGCCCGATCGGGACTCCACGCCGCCCGTGCGCCGAAATCGTGGCTCCCACCCCGGCGACGTTGACAGCGGCCGCTGGATTTGGTCTAACTTGTCGCCCATAAGTCAGGACAGATCGGCCGGAAAGGAGCGCCGTGAGATCGAGGCGGCAGGCGCACGTGCGTCTGACTCCTTCGTCGGGATCCTCGGTGGGCACGCACCTTGCCACCTACGGGCGTAAAGGTACCGCGGTCAGACCAAAGTCTATAGCTCGCGGGACCGGCTGCCCACCCTGCCCTCGGCACGCCGGCGACACCCGGGTGGTGTAATTGAGTGATGCTCAGACGCGTGCTCGCCATCCTCGTGCTCCTGGTCGTCGCGGCCGTCGCGATCAGGCTCGCCGTCGGACTCGTGGTCGGTGTCGTCGCAACCGTCCTGTGGATCGTCGTGGCCGCGGCGCTGATCGCCGCGGCGCTATGGGCGCGGTCGACTCTGAGATCCGCGCGAGACAAGCGCGCCGTGAAGCGCCCTTCCGCTCGGGAGGTGACCGCCCGGCCCTCCGAAGATCCGGTGGCGGTCGAGATGCGCCGCATCACCGAGCAACTGCGCGAGCAGGGCCGCCGGTGAGCCGCACGGGGCCCCATCCGGCCCGGCGCTGGTCGCGCGTGACCGTCGGGGCACGCGGATACGCCCGCTCGCGGCCGCGTCTCACCCGTTGAACGACTGCGTCCGTGATCTGAGATGGTCGCAGCCATGACCGCCGTGATCCGGGCTCCGGGAGAGGGCGAGCGCCACGCCGCCGGACCTGCCGAGGTGCCGCGGACGAGACCGGCGGCGCGCTGTTCCTGGCCGAGGCGACGGTCCCCCCGGGGTCGCCGACGCCACCGCCGCACCGGCACGAGCGGATGTACGACATGTTCTGGGTGCTCGAAGGGATCCTCACCGTGCGGGTCGGCGACGACACGCGAGACGCCGGGCCCGGGACGTTCGTCTGCGTCCCGCCCGGCACCCTCCACACGTTCGCCAACGACGGCGACGCCCCCGTCCGCTTCCTGAACCTCAGCACGCCCGGCGGCTGGGAGCGCTACATGCGCGACCTCGCCGAGGAACTCGAGACGGGCCGCCCGCCGGCGGAGGTCTTCGCGCGCCTCAGCGAGCGGCACGACGTCGCCTTCGAGCGGTAGCGCGCCGCGGTCACGCCTTCAGCGGCGGCAGTCCGTGAGCGCCCGGTCGAGGATCTCGAGCCCGAGGTCGATGTCCTCGGCTGCGATGGTGAGCGGCGGGGCGATGCGCAGGACGCTGCCGAGGCCGGCGAACTTGACGATGTTGACGTTGAGGCCGAGCTCGAGGCAGCGCTCGGTGACCGCGCTGCCGTAGGCCGTGTCCGGCTCGCGCGACTCGCGCTCGTGGACGAGGTCGACTCCGAGCATGAGCCCGGCGCCGCGGACGTCGCCGATCGGCTCGTGCCGCCGCTGGAGCTCCTCGAGACCGGCGCGCAGGCGCGCGCCGATGGTGACCGCGCGAGCGGCCAGGTCGTCCGCCAGCACCGTCTGGATCACCGCTCGGCCGACCGCGGCCGGCAGAGGGTCCGAGACGTGGGAGGTGACGTGCAGGAACCCCTTTGCGAACGCATCCGCCTCGATCGCGTCGGTGGTGATCGTCGCCGAGAGAGGCAGGCCGCCGCCGAGCGTCTTCGACAGCGCCACGAAGTCCGGCACGACGTCATGCTGCTCGAAGGCGAACATCGTGCCCACGCGGCCGAGCGCCGTCTGCGCCTCGTCGACGATGAGCAGCATGCCGCGCTCCTCGCAGCGCTGCTTGAGCCGCGCGAGGTAGCCGTCGGGCAGCGGCACGATGCCGCCGGCGCTGAGGATCGGCTCGACGATGGCCGCGGCGGGCGCGCCGACCGACTGGGCGTCGGCGAGCGCGAGGCCCGTGTCGAGGCAGGTCAGGTCGCAGCGGTCGCGGCAATGGGCGATCGGGCAGCGGTACGCGTTCGGCGTCGGCAGCGCCATCGTGCCCGGCAACGCCGGCCCGTAGCCTCGCCGGCCCGCGCTGTAGGTGCTCGAGGCCGCGCCCGCGGTCATGCCGTGCCAGGAGCCCGCGAAGGCGAGCACCTCGTGGCCGCCCGTGTGGAGCTTGGCGAGCCGCAGCGCCGCCTCGTTCGCCTCGCCACCGGTGGAGAGGAACATCGCGCGGGCGAGCGGCTCCGGCAGCAGCGCCATCAGCTCGCGCGCGAGCTCGGTGACGTCGCGGGAGAGGAAGCCGCTGAACAGGTGCACGGCGCGCCCGCCGGCCGCCCGCATCGCGTCGAGGATCGCCGGGTGGCCATGGCCGAGCGTCGCGCACATCTGGCCCGAGGTGAAGTCGAGCACCCGCCGCCCGTCCTCGGTGGTGAGCCAGCTCCCGTCGGCCCGGGCGATGAGGAAGTCGGGGAACGGGCCGCCGTAGCGGATCAGGTGGTCGCGCCCGGCGCGACGGACGTCCTCCCCCGCGGACGTCGGCTTCGTGTGCAGGGTCATGGCTGACATGTCATCATTCCTCGTCTGACATGTCAATCCGAGCCCTGCCAACGGACCCGACCGTGGTCGCATCGAGCGCGGCCGCGCACGAGCGTCTGCGCCACGCGATCACGCGCCTGGAGCTGGCGCCCGGCTCGCCCGTCTCCGAGACGCAGCTCGTCGCCCGGTTCGGGTTCTCCAGGGCGGCGGTCCGTGGCGGGCTCGCGCGGCTGCGGGTCGAGGAGCTCGTGGTGGCCGAGCCGCGGCGCGGGCACGTGATCGCCCCGCTCACGCTGCGCGACGTCCGCGAGATCTACGACCTGCGGCTGCTGATCGAACCGCCCGCCGCCGCCGCCGCGGCGGGTCGCGTCCCGCCCGCCGAGCTCGCGCGCCTGCGCGCCCGGTCCGAGGCCGTGCTCGACCTCGGGGACCCGGCGTCGGTGGACCGCTTCATGACCGGCAACCGTGCCGTCCACGTCACGGTGACCGCGGCGGCCGGCAACCGGCGCGCGGCGGCGATCGTCGCCCGCCTGCTCGACGACTCCGAGCGCGCCCGGCTGGTCGCCCTGTACGGAGGCGCGGCCCAAGGAGGGCTGCGCGCCCGCGCCGAGCACCACGCGCTGCTCGACGCGCTCGAGGCGGGCGACGGCGCCCGCGCCGAGCACCTGATGGCCACCGCCATCCGCGCCTTCCGCGACGAGCTGATCGACGCGCTGGGGACCGCGATGCTCGACACCCCGCTGCTCGTCGCTGCTCGCGGCGGGCGCTAGCCGCCGACGAGGTTCGTGCCGCGGGGGTGCGTAGGATGCCGGGCCTCGATGGACGCCAGCGAGCCCATGACCGGCGCCGAGAGCGTGCTGCGGACGCTGGCGGCGAGCGGGGTCGGGACCTGCTTCGCCAACCCCGGCACGTCGGAGATGCACCTGGTGGCGGCGCTGGACCGGGTGCCGGAGATGCGGGCGGTGCTGACGCTGTTCGAGGGCGTCGCCTCCGGTGCGGCCGACGGGTACGGGCGCATGGCGGGCGTGCCCGCGGCGACGCTGCTGCACCTCGGGCCAGGCCTGGGCAACGCGTTCGCGAACCTCCACAACGCGTACAAGGCGCGCACGCCGCTGGTCAACCTGGTCGGCGACCATGCCGTGCTGCACGCGCCGCTCGGCGCTCCGCTGGCGAGCGACGTCGAGTCGGTGGCGCGGCCGGCGTCGCACTGGCTCGGGCGCGCCCGCGACGCGCGCTCGGCCGCGGGGGAGGCGGCCGCCGCGGTGGCGGCGGCGCGCGGCCGCGGCGGGGGCGTCGCGACGCTGATCCTCCCGGCCGACGCCGGCTGGGAGGCGAGCGCCGGGCCGGCGGCGCCGGTCGCACCGCTGCCGCCGGCGCCCGTGCCGGAGGCGGCGGTCGAGCGGGCCGCGCAGGCGCTGCGCTCTGGCGCGCCGGCCGCGATCCTGCTCGGTGGCGCCACGACGCGCCGGCCCGGGCAGGGCGCCGCCGCCCGGATCGCGGCCGCCACCGGGGCGCGGGTGATCCACGACACCTTCCCGGCGCGGCTCGAGCGCGGCGCCGGTGTGCCGCGGGCCGAGCCGCTGCCGTACCTGACCGAGATGGCGACCGAGACGCTTGCCGGCCTCGAGCACCTGATCGTCGCCGGCACGCAGGCGCCCGTGGCCTTCTTCGCCTACCCCGGCATGCCCAGCCGGCTGGCCTCGGAGGAGACCGACGTGCACGTGCTCGCCGGCCCGCAGGAGGACGCCGTCGCCGCGCTCGAGGCGCTCGCCGAGCTGCTCGGGGCCGGTGGCGGAGCCGGCCGTGGCGCCGGAGACGGAGCCGGCCGTGGGGCGCCCGCCGGAGCCGGCCCTGGGGCGCCCGCCGGAGCCGGCCGTGGGGCCGGCGGGCGGCAGGCGGAGCCGCGCGCGAGCGGCCCGCTCGACGCGCACGCGATCGGCGCGACGGTGGCGGCGCTGCTGCCGGAGGGCGCGATCGTGGTCGACGAGGCGGTGACGGCCTCCGCGCCCATCCTGCAGGCCACCGCCGCCGCGCCCGCACACGACTGGCTGACGCTGACCGGCGGCGCGATCGGGCAGGGCCTTCCCGTCGCCACCGGGGCCGCGGTCGCCTGCCCGGACCGCCCCGTTCTGAGCCTGGAGGGCGACGGCTCGGCGATGTACACGATCCAGGCGCTGTGGACGCAGGCCCGCGAGGGCCTGGACGTCACGACGCTGATCCTCGCCAACCGCTCCTACGCGATCCTCGACTTCGAGCTGTCGCGCACGGGCGCCGGCACGGCCGGCGAGGCCGCCAGGAGCCTGCTCGAGATCGGGCGCCCGGACCTGGAATTCACCGCCCTCGCCCGTGGCATGGGCGTGCCCGGCCGCCGCGTCGAGGACGCGGCGGCGCTCGCCGCCGCCCTGCGCGAGGCGTTCGCGGAACCGGGGCCCCACCTGATCGAGGCCGTGCTCGCTTGAACGTCGAAGCGGTGCTCCGGCGAGCGGGCGGCTCGACGTTCGCGCCGGATGCGGTATTCGACGTCGAACCGGTCTTCCGCAGGGTGGGCGGCTCGACGTTCACCGCGCCGAGGCGAGCCGGCGGGCGAGCGCCGGCCGCGGCGCCAGCGCCAGCGTGACCGCGCCGCCGCGGCGCACCACCGCCACGCCGCTGCCGTCGAGCGTCCAGACGCCCGCTCCGGCGGGCCGGGCTCCGAGCCCGTCGACCACCCACTGGCGCAGCTTCGCGGCGAACTCCCGCTCGTCGCGCGCCGTGTCCCACGCCCAGCGCAGCACGAGCACGCTCGCCGCGCGGCACGGCGCCGAGCAGTCCGCTCGCCCGCAGCCCGCCGGCTGCCACAGCTCGTAGCGGTCGCCGCCCCAACCCGCGGCCGCCTCCGTCGAGCCGCCCCCGCCCGCCGTCGCGAGGATCGCGCGCGTCTGCAGCTCGCCCGACGTCCCCGCGCTCGTGCGCGCGTACCCCTCGCCGAGCAGCGCGTCCACGCGCAGGCGCACCGGCCGAGGCGCCTCCACCCGCAGGTACTTCTCGGGGTGCAGGACCTGCTCCGTGCTGGCCGGCCCGCGCGTGCGCAGCGCGAGGTCGACGAGGGTCCAGCGCCCGCCGGCCCGCTCGAGCAGCGCCTCGACGAAGCGCTGGCCGCCGACATACGGCCAGACCAGCTGCGCCTCCAGGAACGGCGGCAGCGACGCGGTGCCGCCGAACGCGCCGCCGAGCGCGCCGGCCAGCGCCTCCTCCCGCGTGAAGTGCTCCTCGACGTAGCGGTACATGAGCGCGGTGGCGCTCCCCTCGACCAGTGCGAGGCGCGCCAGCGCCCGGTCGTCGCCGCCCCCGCTCCCGGCGAGGTCGAGGTCGAAGCGCTGGTCCTCGAGCGCGTGGTCCAGCTCGTGGGAGAGCACCATCTCCGCCAGCACGCGCGAGCCGGTGGCCGGCCCCCGCACCGTCCGCAGCCGCTCGGTACGCGGGTCGTAGTAGCCCGCGACGCCCTCGGAGAACGTGGAGGCGGACACCTCGCGCAGGCTCACCTCCGGCTCGATCAGCGCCAGCAGCTTGAGGACCTCCTCGTCGGCGCGGCGCCGCGCCGACGGGTAGGTGCGGTCGAGGTCCTCGAGCCCCTCGCGCCGAGCCTGCTCGGGGGTGACCGACGCGGGCTCGGGCACGCGGTCGAAGCGCAGGCCGCGGATCGCCTGCACGCGCTCGGCGATCACGGCCACGGGGGCCGGCGGCGCCTCGGGAGCGGGCGGCGCGGCGCCATCGTCGGTCAGCGCCCACAGCCCCAGCAGCGCCGCCCCGATGACGGCCATGACGGCGAACGGCGTGCGCATCCCGGGGCAGACTGTAGATCGCCCCGCGGCCCCCGCTGAACCGTGGCGTGACGGCGCGCGAATGAGCGCAAGGATCCGCCCACAGGCCCGTTCTGCTGGGCAGTACGCTTGCACCCCCTGGACGGAGACCGTGCCGTGAGCCCCATCACCGGAGAGGACACCGTCGCCGGCCTTCGGGCCCGCCTCGAGCAGACCGAGCGCCAGGCTGCCGCGCGCCAGCGACAGCTCGAGCGCTACGCGGCCGACCTGCGCGAGGTCTTCAAGCAGGAGCGCGCCCGCGCCCAGGAGCTGCGGCAGTCCTACATGGCCACGGTCCGCGCGCTCTCCAACGCGGTCGAGGCGCGCGACGCCTACACCGGCAAGCACGCCGAGCGCGTCGCGGCGTACGGGATGGAGCTGGCCCGCGTCGCGGGCCTGGAGGTCGGCAACTCCCCGCAGATCGAGTTCGGCTTCCTGCTGCACGACGTGGGCAAGGTCGGCGTGCCCGACGCGATCCTGTTCAAGAGCAGCGCGCTGACCGAGGAGGAGTACGCGCTCGTGCGCCGCCATCCCGTCATCGGCTCGGAGATCCTGCGCGACGTCGACTTCCTGGGCGAGGGCAAGCTCGTGGTCCGCCATCATCACGAGCGCTGGGACGGCCGCGGCTATCCCGACGGCCTGCGCGGCGACGACATCCCGCTCGCGGCGCGGGTGTTCGCGGTCGCCGACGCGCTCGACGCGCTGACCACCGACCGCCCCTACCGGCCCGCGTCCACGTTCGCGGACGCGCGCACGGTGGTCCGCGCCGGCGCCGGGACGCAGTTCGACCCGGCGGTCGTCGCAGCCTACGAGGAGGTCCCGGACGAGACCTTCGCGGGGCTGCGCGGCGCCCTGTGATGAACCGGACGATCCTGATCGTCGACGACGACCCCGGCATCCGCCGCCTGATCGCCGCCACGCTCGAGGACGTCTCCGGCTACCGGATGGCCGAGGCCGGCGACGGGCTCCAGGCGGTGGAGCGCGCACGCGCCGCGCTGCCGGCGATCGTGTTCCTGGACATCGACATGCCGCGCCTGAACGGCATCGAGGCCTGCCGGCGGATCCGCTCGGAGCCGACGACGGCCGACGCGACGATCGTGATGCTGACCGGGGACGCCGACGACGGCGCCGAGCGCGACGCCCGCGCGGCGGGCGCCGACCTGTTCCTCACCAAGCCGTTCTCGCCGCTGCACCTGCTGCGGCTGGTCGACCGGCTCGGCCAGCCCGGCTGATAGCGTCGCGCGCCGCGTGAAGCTCGGCGTGCACATCGGTTACTGGGGGCTCGGGCTCACCGCGGAGGAGCAGTTGATGCTCGTGCAGGAGGCCGAGCGGCTCGGCTACGACTCGGTGTGGACCGCCGAGGCCTACGGCTCCGACGCGGCGACGATCCTCGGCTGGCTCGCGCAGGCGACCGAGCGCATCCGGATCGGCTCGGCGATCTTCCAGATGCCCGCCCGCAGCGCCGCGATGACCGCGATGACCGCGGCGACCCTGGATCAGCTCTCCGGCGGGCGGATGCTGCTGGGCATCGGCTCCAGCGGCCCGCAGGTCGCCGAGGGCTGGCACGGCCAGCGCTTCGCGAAGCAGCTCCAGCGCACGCGCGAGTACATCGCCGTCGTGCGCATGGCGCTCGCCCGCGAGCGGGTGGAGTTCCACGGCGAGACGCTCGAGCTGCCGCTGCCCGACGGGCCGGGCAAGGCGCTCAGGCTGACGATCGCGCCGGTGCAGGAGCGCATCCCGATCCTGCTGGCCGCCATCGGCCCGAGGAACACGGCGCTGGCGGCCGAGATCGCCGACGGCTGGATCCCGACGCTGTTCTCCCCCGAGCACGTGGGCGAGTTCCGCCCGCTGCTCCAGCAGGGCTTCGCCGCCGCCGGCGGCGGCAAGTCGTTCGAGGACTTCGAGATCGCCCCCACGGTCAACGTGTTCGTCTCCGACGACCGCGAGTCCGCGCGCGACGCGATGCGGCCCTACGTCGCCCTCTACGTCGGCGGCATGGGCTCGCGCAAGCAGAACTTCTACAACGCGCTGGTGCAGCGCTACGGCTTCGAGGCCGCCGCGCGCGAGGTCCAGGACCTGTACCTGGAGGGCAAGAAGGAGGAGGCCGCCGCGGCGATCCCGGGCGAGCTGCTCGACACCGTCTCGCTGTGCGGGCCCGCCGAGGTGGTGCGCGAGCGGCTGGGCATCTACCGCGACGCGGGCGTAGGCACCCTGATGGTCTCCCCCATGGCGTGGACCTTCGAGGAGCGCCTGCAGCAGCTGCGCCACGTGACCGAACTGGCCTCTTGAGCCCGGATCCACCGGTTCCCGCGGCGCCTCGCCGCCGGCTCCGGATCTTCCTCGGCGCGTTCGGCGACCCCGGACACGCCTTCCCGATGCTGGCGCTGGGGAGGGCGCTGGTCGCGCGCGGTCACGAGGTTCACCTGGAGACCTGGCGGCGCTGGCGCGAGCCCGCCGAGGCGGCGGGCCTGCAGTTCGCCGCGGCGCCGGAGTACCACGTGTTCCCGACGCCGGAGAGCCGGCACGTGCAGCCGTACGCGGCGGCGGTGCGGGCGGCGCGCGAGACGGTCGCGACGGTGGACCGGATCCGGCCCGACGTCGCGGTGGCCGACATCCTCACCCCGGCCGCCGCGCTGGCCGCGGAGCTGGCCGGCGTGCCGGTGGCGACGCTCGTCCCGCACGTGCACCCGCAGACGGCGCCCGGGTTCCCGATCTACTCGATCGGCGCGCGGCTCCCGCGCACGCGGCTGGGCGCGGCGCTGTGGCGGCGTGCCGGCGAGCGCTTCGTAGCGCCCGCGCTCGCGCTGGGGCGCGAGCAGTACAACGAGTCGCGGCGGCGGCTCGGGCTCGCGCCGGTCGCGTGGGTGCACACGGGGCTCTCGCGCGAGTGCACGCTCGTGGCCACGCTGCCCCAGCTCGAGTACCCGCGCGAGTGGCCGTCGTGGGCGCGGGTGGTCGGGCCGCTGCTGTGGGAGCCGCCGAGCGAGCGCGTCGACCCGCCGCCGGGCGACGGGCCGGTCGTGCTCGTGGCTCCGTCCACGGCGCAGGACTCCGAGCACCGGCTGCTGCGGGCGGCGCTCGCGGGCCTGGCCGGAGAGCCCGTGCGCGTGATCGCCGCCTGGGACGGCCGCGCGCTCGACCCGCCCGTGCAGGTCCCGGCGAACGCGGTGCTCGTGCCGTGGCTCTCCTACGCGAAGACGATGCCGGCGTGCGACGCCGTCGTCTGCCACGGCGGCCACGGGACACTGGCGCGCGCGCTGACCAGCGGCTGCCCGGTGGTCGTGTGCCCGGCGGGGGGCGACATGGCCGAGAACGCCGCGCGGGTCGACTGGGCCGGCGTCGGCGTGCGGCTGCCGCGCCGCTTCGCCACGCCGCGCGGCGTGCGCGCGGCCGTCGGCCGCGTGCTGCGCGAAGAGCCGCTGCGGGCGCGCGCCGCGGAGGTCGCCCGCTGGGCGGCGGAGCACGAAGGCGGCGAGCGGGCCGCGCGCGAGCTGGAACACTGGGCGCGTGTCCGAGCTCACGCCGCACGCCCGGCATAACCGCGACTACTGGACGACCCAGGCACCCGACTACGCCGCGCAGGCGCGCCGGCACTGGGCCGAGGCGGAGCCGCACTGGGGCATTTGGGAGGTGCCGGAGGCCGACGTCGGGATGCTGCCCGCCGTCGACGGGCTCGACGTCGTCGAGCTCGGCTGCGGGACGGCGTACTGGTCCGCCTGGCTCGCCCGCCGCGGCGCCCGGCCGGTCGGCGTGGACATCACGGAGGCCCAGCTCGCCACGGCGCGCGAGCTGCAGGCCGAGCACGCGCTCGCGTTCCCGCTGATCCGCGCCAGCGCCGAGGCCGTGCCACTGCCCGACGCCGGCTTCGACCTCGCGTTCTCGGAGTACGGCGCGAGCCTGTGGTGCGAGCCGGCACGCTGGATCGGCGAGGCCGCACGGCTGCTGCGGCCCGGCGGTCGGCTGGTGTTCCTCACCAACGCGCCGCTGCTGATGCTGTGCACGGCGCCCGACGGCGCCCGCGCGACCGAGCGGCTCGCGCGCGACCAGTTCGGCATGTACCGCTTCGAGTGGCCCGACGAGGACGGGATCGAGTTCCACCTCCCGCACGGGGAGATGATCCGAGTGCTCGGCGAGGCGGGTTTCGCCGTCGAGGCGCTGCACGAGCTGCGCCGGCCCGAGGACGCGCCGCCGACGCGCTACGACTTCGTCACGCCGGAGTGGTCGAGCCGCTGGCCGTGCGAGGAGATCTGGCGGGCGCGGAAGGCTCAGTGCGGGAGCCAGGCGTCGGGCTCGGCCACGAGCTCGCGGACGTGCTCGGGCAGTTCGTCGGCGGCCACGTCGGCCAGCGTGACCTGCTCGAGCACGGAGCGCAGCGAGGCGCGGACGGCGACCCAGACGTCGCGCAGCGGCTCCGAGCGACCCTGGAAGTCCAGCGTCTCGGGGCGGGCGCCGCTGACGCCGGCCAGCGGGCCGTCGATCGCCCGGATGACGTCCGCGAGCGTGATCTCGGCGGCGGGGCGCGCGAGCCGGTAGCCGCCGTCGGCGCCGCGGCGGCTCTCGACGATGCCGGCGTGGCGCAGCTGGAGCAGGATGTTCTCCAGGAAGCGCAGCGGGATCGACTGGCTGGTCGCCAGCCGCTCACCCTTCACGGGCGGGCCGCCCTCACGGCGCAGAGAAGTACGGTCCCAAGCCTCCGTTGGCCCTGGAGCTCGTCGTCGCGCTGATCGATGAGGGTCTCTCGGTTCCCAGCATGGCGAGGCGCCTGGACTGCACGCCGTCACAGCTGCGAACCTGGCTTCGCCGCCATGGCCTCAGGAGCCGGCAGGCCCATAATCGTGACGCCAGCCGCGCCGCCCTTGCCAGGGGAGAACGGTCAGCAGCGCTGACGTGCCTCCACCACGGCGTCGTCGTGCACGTGCTCGAGAACCGCGGCAGCTATCGCTGCACCCGATGCCGCGCCGAACGGGTCTCGGAACATCGGCGACGGATCAAGCGCGTGCTCATTGCCGAGGCCGGCGGCGCGTGCATGCTCTGCGGCTATAGCCGCTGCGAAGCGGCGCTCCAGTTCCACCATCTGGATCCGGCCCAGAAGGCGTTCCACCTCTCCCTGCGTGGCGTGACGAGATCACTCGAGATGATCCGAGCCGAGGCTCGGAAGTGCGTGCTGCTCTGCGCCACCTGCCACGCCGAAGTGGAGCCGGCTATGCGACGGTCGCGGCACCGCCGCACTCCCCGGGGTGGATTCGAACCACCATGACTTGATTAACAGTCAAGCATGTTGCCATTACATCACCGGGGATCGCGCCGGCCCTCGGAGCCGGGGCGGCGGGCGGGATTGTAGCTCCGACACACGACTGCGAGGGCGCCTCGGCGGTCAGGTCAGGCGGTGGCGGATCTGGTCGAGGACGGTCTGGCGGCGGGTGGCGAGGTCGTGGACCCCCTCCCCGCCCGAGACGCGGGCGCCGGCGATGAGGCGGTCGAGGTGGGAGAGGTCGAGCTGGAGGGCCTCCAGCTCGAGCTTGGCCGGCGTGGCCTCGAGCTGGCCGGCGCGGATGACCAGCTCGGCGACGAGGCGGGCGAGCGGCTCGTCGCCCGGGGGGAGGTCGGCGGCCGGGGTGCGGACGCGGCCGCGCAGGTACTCGGCGGCGCGGCGCGTCTCCGGTGAGGCGAACAGCTCGTCGAGGTCGGCCTCCGCGAGGCGGCGCTCGCCCTCGTCGGGGAGCGCGAGGCAATAGGCGAGGAACGCCCGCTCGGTCTGCTCGCGGCGGTCGAGCGCGTGGCGCGCGCCGTTGGTGGCGCCGCGGCCGGCGTCCTCCCACCCTGGGTCGTCGTACCCGGAGCCGCCGCCCGGGGCCGCCCGGTCGGACCGGCCCCCCGCGCGGGCGGGCGCGGCGGGACGGTGGCGGGCGGGGTCGGCGAGGGCCTGGGCGACGAGGCTCTCGGTGAGCCCCAGCCGGCCGGCGACGTGCTGGACGAGCTCGTCGCGGAGCACGCTCGGCGCGAGCGGGGCGATCGCGCCGACCGCCGCGGTGAGGATCGCGTCGCGGCCCTCGGTGCTCGAGGCGTCGCCCTCGAGCGCCCGCTCGACCGTGTAGCGCGCCACCGGGACGGCGGCGTCGAGCAGGCGGCGGACCGCGTCCGGCCCCTCGCCCTGGACGACGTCCGCAGGGTCGCGCCCGCCCGGCAGGCGCACGATGCGGAACTCCACGCGCGAGCCCGAGCGGCGGTTGAACTCCGACAGGCCCGCCAGGCCACGGTCGACGGCCTTCTGCCCGGCGGCGTCCGGGTCCTGGCAGAACAGCACGCGCGGCGCCAGCCTCGCCAGCGCGTCGACCTGCTGCTCGGTCAGCGCCGTGCCCATCGAGCCGACCGCCTCCGGCACACCCGCCTGACGCAGGGCGATCACGTCGGTGTAGCCCTCCACGAGCACGACGCGACCCGCCCGCGCCGCCGCCGCGCGCGCGAGGTCGGCGCCGTAGACGAGCCGGCCCTTGTGGAAGACCTCGCCGTCACTCGTGTTGAGGTACTTCGGCTGCTGACCCTCCCCCAGCGCCCGCGCGCCGAACCCGAGCACGCGGCCGCGCTCGTCGCACAGCGGGAACATGATCCGCGCGCGGAAGCGGTCGAACACGCCGCCGGCCCGCTCGCGCGAGCGCGAGGCGAGCCCCGCCGCCAGCAGCTCCTCCTCGCTGTATCCGGCCGAGCGGGAGGCCACCAGCACCCGGTCCCAGCGCGACGGCGCAAAGCCCACGCGGAACTCGCGCAGCACCGGCTCCGACAGCCCGCGCCCCACCAGGTACTCGCGCGCCCGAGCCGCCTCGGCGCCCTCCCAGAGCACCCGCACGTAGTAGGCCGCGGTGCGCTCCAGCAGCGCCAGCAGCCGGTCGCGCCGGACCCGGCGGGCGGCATCGCGCGGGTCCTCGGACTCGCGCTCCAGCTCGATCCCGCCGCGGTCGGCGAGCCACTCGAGCGCGCCCGCGAAGTCCAGGCTCTCGGTTTCCATCACGAACGAGAAGACGTCGCCGCCGACGCCGCAGCCGAAGCAGTGGTAGAGCTTCTCCACCGGGTCGATCCCGAACGACGGGGTGCGCTCCTCGTGGAAGGGGCACAGCCCCTGCAGGCGGTTCGCGCCGGCCCGCTTGAGCTCCGTCCGCGCGCCCACCAGCTCGGCGAAGTCCACCGCGTCACGGACCTTCTCGCGGGACTCCCGGGTGTAGCGGGCCATCAGCGCGGCCCCCGCGGCGGGCGGGCCATCAG
>Ga0136616_10000775_pt1 | contig 15859 bp, 17 predicted proteins | sample AntDrymUQ2992106_2_FD_106648 | JGI IMG/M metagenome (GOLD analysis project Ga0136616, IMG submission 106648) | Polar desert sand microbial communities from Dry Valleys, Antarctica - metaG UQ299 (21.06) | ecosystem: Environmental > Terrestrial > Soil > Desert | place: Antarctica: Dry Valley...
GTGAGGTGCGTGCGCAACCGCGTGTACGCCTCCGAGCTCCGCTCGTCCGTCACCCACGCGGTCACGATCGGCTTGCGCGACGCCGGCGGCTTCGCGATCTCGGAGACGGAGAGGTCGCCGTAGACGGTGAGGGCGAGCGTGCGAGGGATCGGGGTCGCTGTCATGTGCAGCACGTGGGGGCTGCGACCCTCCGCGAGCGCGGAGCGCTGCTCGACGCCGAAGCGGTGCTGCTCATCGACGACGGCGACTGCGAGATCGCGAAAGGCGACACCCTCCTGGATCAGCGCATGCGTTCCGACGACGACATCGGCACCGGCGTCGGAGCGAACCGAGCCGGTCAGGAGGGCGCAGCTGACACCGAGCTGCGTGCAGATCGGCTCGACGGTGAGGAAGTGCTGCTCCGCAAGCGTCTCGGTCGGTGCCATCAGCGCGCCCTGGCGACCCGCTTCGGCCGACCGCAGGAGCGCGTAGAGCGCCACCACGGTCTTCCCCGAGCCGACGTCGCCCTGCAGGAGCCGCTGCATCGGTGTCGAGCGGGCCAGATCCGCGTCGAGCTCCCGGATCGCCTGCTCCTGATGCTCCGTCAACCTGAACGGGAGCGCATCGCGGTATCGCTCGATCAGCTCTCCCGGCTCCGGCAGCGGAGCGGCGACCGCCGTCTCCCGTTCGGACGCCTGCTTCGCGAGTGCGAGCTGGAGCGTCAGCAACTCGTCGAAGGCGAGCCGGCGGCGCCCTTCCTCGGCCTCCTCGAGCGAGCGCGGTTGATGCACCGCACGGTAGGCATCGCCCCTGGGCGGCAGCCCGCGGCCGACCTTCAGCGTGACCGGCAACGGGTCGTGACAGCCACAGACGAGGGCGAGCGCGTGCGCTGCGAGCTCACGCAACTTTGCCGTCGAGACGTCTTCGCTCGCGGGATAGACGGCGGCAAAATCGGAGGTCGCCGAGCCGCCGTTCAGGTCGAACGAGCGAACCGCGAAGCCATAACGGTTCGGCGCGCCTCGCAGTCGCACCCTGGTTCCAGGCCGGAGCTTCTCCTGCAACCACGGCTGGTTGAACCACGTCGCAGCGATCTGACCGCTCCCGTCGCTCACCTGGGCGGTGAGGATCTGCAGGCGTCCGCGTCCGCGGCGGAGCGATGCACGCAGCACCTCCCCCTCGATCAACACCTCCTCGTCTGCCACCGAGCCGACGAGCAGGAGCTCAGAAATGCGCTTCCGCGGGGCGGGGTCCTCGTACCGTCGCGGCCGGTACCCCAGCAGGTCGCCGACGCGTTCCAGCCCGAGCTTCGCAAGCCGCTTCTCGAGCGTCGGGCCGACCCCCGCCAACGACCGAACTGGAGCCTCGAGCAGCTCGGCCCGGAAGCGGCCGCGCGTCGGCGGCCAGCGTTCGGGCGGGTCCACACCGGCAAAACCGGGCTGCTGCCGGCTCATCGACCAAGTATCGCAGCCGGTACGGCTAGAAGATCGTCAATGGCGTGCCGGGCGGCATGAGCCGCGCGAGGCGCAGGATGTCTGCGTTACGCAGGCGGATGCAGCCGTGTGAGATCCGGCCTGGAATCAGCCCGGGCTGGTTCGTCCCATGGATGCCGACGAAGCCGCCTGCGGGCCAATCGGTCAGAACCGCAGAGCGTGCGCTCGTCCCGAAGGCGAGCGGCCCGTAGACGGGGCTCGAATAGCGCGTCAGCTTGTTGCGGATGTAGTAGCGGCCCGCAGGCGTCGGCCACCGTGACTGCCCGACGCCAACCGGGGCGGAGAAGATCTGCTTGCCGTAACGGTAGAGCGTCGCGGTGAACTTCCTCGTCGAGACAACGAGGTGGGTGTTCACGGCGTTGTAACCGCCGAGCGCGTCCCGCGGGATCCAGCCGACCGTGTTGTTCGGGAGCACCGGCAGGCGAGCCTTGATCCAGAGCCTGCCGCTGCGATCGACCCGCGACAGGGCGAGTACGACGTTGGTCGTCCCCTCGGGTGTTCGCGTTCCGAGGCGCGCGACGACTCGCGCGTCGTCGGCCGGGCGAGCACGCGCCTCGATCTCGCGGAGCACCGCCATGAAGCGCGAGACTCCGTTGGGATTGCTGAGCCTCCGCGAATATGTGCCGGAAACCGCCTGCGTGACCTGCGGCACAGCGTCGGGCGCTGCGGCCGGGATTGCCGGAAGCATCACCTCCGGACCCGCGACCGCCGGCTCGCGACCATAGGCGACGGCGACGAAGACGACGAAGGCGAGGCCAAGGAGTGCCAGGGCGGCCATGCGGCCGCCCTGGCGTCCTCCGAGCCCCGAACCTAGCCTGTGAAGGACGGCGACCCTCCGGCTGCGGTCATCGCCGGAGCACCGGTGATGAACTGTGTGCCCGCGACCGCCGCCAGGATCTGGTCCTTGGTCTTGGGCTTGTCGAACGCAGTCGGCGCGGGTGGTGCGCCGTTGATGTGCCTGATCCACGCGGCATGCCTGGCCTCGACCGAGTGCACGGACAGCGCCGCTGCGAGGACGGCGTCCGTATCGATCAGAGGCGCCTGACCGGCGTAGGCCATGACGCCCGTGTCCTCGAGCACCTGTGCCGTCGCCTTGAACTTCGCCTGGTTCTCCGTCGTGCCCTGGAAGTTGAAGCTCGGCTTGCCGACGGCGGCTGAGCCGAGAGCCTTCCGCAGGAATGAGACGTGAGCCCGCTCGTGCGCGCCGACGACGCGCGCGAAGGCGAGCACCTCGCCGCGTAGGGCGCCCATGTTCACGGCCTCGGTGTAGAACTCCGCCTCGAGATACTCGAGCGTCAAGGCGAAGTTGAGGATGGACACGTCGTTGGCGGTCTGGGCGTGAGCGGGGCTTGCCATCGCTCCGAGAATCGCTGCACCACCCACGATTCCGCCGGTGGCGAGCATCGACTTCTTCAAGAAGCCTGCGCGCGAGTCGTCTGCGACCGCGTCCATCGTCTCACGGATGGCGCCGTCGCTGTCGACCTGGTCGAGAGTGATCGGCTCGGACATCGTTTCGGTCTCCTTTTGACTGCTCATGGTTAGCCCTGGATGAAGCCGGTCGCGCGGACGGCCGCCAGGATCTGGGACATCGACTGCGCCTGGTCGAACGCCTTCGGCGCGGGATTCTGGTTGACGATGTCGCGGATCCACGCCGCATGCCTCGCCTCGACCGAGACGATCGAGCCGGCTGCGGCGAGAACGGGCTTCGTCACGCGGGGGCCCTGGCCGTTGTAGGCCGCGACACCGGTGTCCTCGAGGACGACGGCCGTTGCCTGGAACCGCGCCTGGTTGGTGACCGTGTTGCCGAAGTCGAACGTCGGGCTCTTGACCGCCTTCGCGCCGAGCGCCTTCTTCAGGAACGCGACGTGCTGCCGCTCGTGCGCCCCGACCACGCGTGCAAACTCACGGGTCTCGCCGGTCAGGTTGCGCGCCTGCGTGTAGAACGCCGCCTCGAGGTACTCGAGCGTGAGGGCGAAGTTGAGCACCTGAACATCTTGGGACGGGGAGGGCTGCGCGAAGCTGAGCGCAGGCAAGCCGCCGATTGCGATGCCGCCGAGCGTCAGGGTTCCACCCGCGAACACGGCCTTCTTGAGGAAGTTCGCACGCGATTCGGATGTTCCCTCGCGCGCCTCCCGCATCGCGAGGTCCTCGTCGACGATCTCGAGCGTCAAGTGGTTTGGCATTGAAGATCCTTTCACTCGGTTGCGGAGCTGCCATCGTTGTTCGACGCGGCGAGGCTCGCGGTTCGGTCGGACGACCTGCCGTAGACGTTCTCGGTCAGGTCGTGGTTTCCTGGAACCAAAAGAAACCGATGGTTCCCGGCCCTGCGTGCGCGCCGACGACGGCGCCGAGCGTTGTGACGAGCTCGACCGTGGCTGACGGCCGGCTTGCCCGCACGAGCTGGGAGAGTTGATCGACCCGGTCGGGCGCGTCCGCATGCGCGATCCCGACCCACAGGCCCGGCCCGTCCGTCGTCGCCGCCTCGAAGCGGCGCCGGAACTCCTCGAGCGCCTTCTGGCGGCCCCGCACACGCGTGAGCGGAACGACCTCGCCGTCTGCGATCGTCAGGATCGGCTTGACGTTCAGGAGGCTGCCGGCGAGTGCCTTGGCGCGGCCGATCCGGCCGCCCTTGGCGAGGAACTCGAGTGTGTCGACGGTGAACAGCAGCCCGGCGTCCCGCTTGTGCCGAGCGGCGAGGGCGTCGATCTCCTCGTCGCTCGTGCCCCGCTCGAGCAGCCGCTCGATGCCGAGCGCGAGCACCGAGATGCCGACGGAGACGGACTGCGTGTCGACGAGCCGCACCCGGTCTCCGCCTGCTTCGCCCGCCGCGAGCGACGCACTCGCGTGGGTGCCCGAGAGCCTCGAGGAGATGTGCAGCGAGTAGATGCGCTCGTAGTCGGCCAGCTCCTCGTAGGTGGACAGGAAGTCCTGCGGGGTCGGCTGCGAGGTCGTCGGCAGGGACGGCGCGCTGCGCAGGCGTGCGTAGAAGTCGTGCGGCGACAACTCCTCGTAGTCGCGGAAGCTCTCTTCGCCGAAGCGGACATAGAGGGGGACGACACGCATGTTCGGGTGACGCTGCTGCGCCTCCGGGAAGTCGGCCGTCGAGTCCAGCACGATCGCGGTGTTGTGCGTCGTCAACCTCATCGGCTCAACCCTCCCGGTCCCTCACCGCGCTGACGCCCGCAGCGCGAATCGCCCCCACGATCGCATCGAGCTCGTCGTCTTTGCGCAGGCACTCGGTGGCGCCCGCAGCGCGCAGCGCTTCCTGCTCCCGCACACTCGCGGAGGCGGTCAGGCAGACGACGGCGATCTGCGGAAAAGCCTCTCGCACCGCGGTCGTCGCCTCCACTCCATCCATGCCGGGGAGCCGGAAGTCCATCACGACGACATCGGGTGCGTGCTCGCGGCAGGCCCCGACGGCCGCCGTGCCCTCGGAGACCGCGCCGACCACGTCGATCCCCGTCTGCAGGCCGAGCAGGAGCTCGAGCGCCTGCCGGAAGACGTCGTTGTCCTCGACGAGCAGGACCCGCAGGGGCGTGATCTGAGCTTCCACCCCGGCACCTTACGAACTGGCACCCTATTCCGCGGCAAGAAGCAGCGGATAGTGCGGCTGGCCGCCCGGATGGACGTCGAGCTCGACGCCTGGGTGCCGCTCCTCGATCCCGCGCAGAACACCCTCCAGCTGCGGCTCGTCAGCCCCCGTGAGGATCGTCAGGACGGCCTGCCCGTTCGAGAGCAGGCGATCGACGACTGCTTGCGCGACCTCCTCGAAGTCGGCCGACGAGGCGACTGCCTCGCCCTCCGCGATTCCGAGGTAGGCGCCTTTGTGCACCGCGACGCCGTCGAGCTCGACGTCGCGCGAGGCGATGGTCACTTCTCCTGTGGCTACCTGCTCCAACGCCTCGGACATCGCCGCCTCGTTCTCCACCGCCGAGAGCGAGGGGAGGTAACGCACCATGGCCGCGAGCCCCGCCTGCACCGACCGCGACGGGATCACGCGCGCCGGCTTCGTGGCGAGCCCAACCGCCTGCTGAGCGGAGAGGATCACGTTCGGGTTGTTCGGGAGGACGAGCACCTCAGTGGCCGGGGTCGCCTCGATCGCAGCGAGGATGTCGGACGTCGAGGGGTTCATCGTCTGGCCGCCCTCGATCACGCGGGCTGCCCCGTAGCTCTCGAAGAGCCGCCGATTTCCGGCACCGGGTACGACGGCGACCACGCCGGTCTCGAGGGTGAGCTCCGGGTCCGGAACAACGTCGAGGAGACGCTCCTCCCGCTCCTCGGTCTGCTTGTGCATGTTCGCGATCTCGACACCCTCGATCGTGCCGACCGCCGTCGCGAGCCCGAGCGCTGCCCCCGGCGCGTCGGTGTGGAGGTGCACCTTTAGCGCGCGGTCATCCCCGACCACGAGCAGCGAGTCACCCAGCCGATCGAGCTCGGCCTCGAGTGAGGCAGCGTCGAGGTTGTCTCCTTCGACGACGAAGACGGTGCAGTAGCGGAACTCCGAGAGTTCCAGGTGGATCGCGTCGAGACCCGCCTCGTGCGCGTCCTCCTTTGGCGTCTCGGGAATCGGTTCTCCGGAGAGAGCGGCCGAGATGCCGCGCACGATCTCGAGCAGACCGGCGCCACCGGCGTCGACGACGCCGGCCTCGCGGAGCACCGCAAGCTGGTCGGGCGTCCGCGCGAGCGCAGCCTCGCCTCGCGCCACGAGGGCCCGGAACAGCTCGATGGGTGCGAGGCGGGCGTGCCGCGCGTCCTCGGCCTCCTCGGCGAGCTCCCGGATCACGGTCAGCATCGTCCCTTCGACGGGACGGCGCACGGCGCGGTAGGCAGCGTCGCTCGCGCCGCGGAACGCGCGCCGAATCCGCCGCGCATCGAGCGGGCCGCCCTCGCCCAGCACCTCGGCGGCACCACGCAGGATCTGGGAGAAGATGACCCCGGAGTTACCGCGCGCGCCCATGAGGGCTGCGCGGGTCAGCTCCTTCGCGACAGCCGCCCGATCGCGAGCAGACGAGGCCTCGAGGGCCTCCACGATCGCGCGTGCCGTCAACGTCAGGTTGGTTCCGGTGTCGCCGTCCGGCACCGGGTAGACGTTGAGGTCGTCGATCCGGCGCCGGCTCGCCTCGAGCGTCTGCAGCGCCCCGCGCGCCAACTCCCGCACCCGGCTCAGCTCGCTCAGCATTGAGGAACCCACCGCTCTCTCACCGACCCTTCGCTCTGCCGTCGCGGCGCTACGGGCTGCGAAGCCGGTCGCGGGCCCAAGTCGGGCACCGTCCGCGACGCGACGGACGACCGGCTGTCGCTCCGACACGAGAGCATCAGAACCCGAATCAGAATGACGCTTCGTCGGCAGGCGGCCGTCCCAACGGCACAAGGCTTCAGTGTGATTCGGTCTCTCAAGCCGATCTCCGGACGTCTTCGATGTGCACCTCGACGGCCGCGACTCTCAACCCCGTGAGGCGTTCGACCTCGTAGGCGACGCGTGACCGCACGGTCGACGCCACCTGGGCGAGGTTGAGCCCGTACTCGACGACGACGTGGAGGTCGAGCGCGATCGCGTCGTCGCCGCGGGCGGAGACCCCGATCCCCTGGGTGAGCCGGTCGCGGGTCAGGAGTCGCTTGAGTCCCGTGGTCGCCATGCCGACGATGCCGTAGCACTCGGCCGCCGTGTGTCCGACGATCTGCGCGATCGCGTCGTTCGCGATCGTGATCCGACCGAGCTCGGAGCTGCCGGTGATGTGCCCGCGATCCACGACGTCGAGCTTAGACGGTAGGTGCGGGCGCCAGGTTGCGACGACCGGCGCGAACGGCCGGCTCCGCCGTCAGACCGCTTTGGTGACCTTGCCGGCCTTGAGGCAGCGGGTGCAGACGTAGGCGCGTCGCGCGACCCCGTTCAGGAGCACGCGCACCTTCTGCAGGTTCGGGTTGAAACGGCGCCGCGTCGCGACCATCGAGTGGCTACGGTTGTTCCCGAACGACGGCTTCTTGCCGCAGACTGAGCAGACCTTGGACACGGCCGGGGATGGTAGCCGAAACGGCCTAGAACCCGATTCAGAATCACGCTTCGTCGCCGGGGCGGGCTGGCGAGTGCGATGCGAGGACGCAGGGAGCGCCCAGCGAGACATCTGGGCGCGGCCGAGGACGCCGCAGCGTGCCGCCCAGGCCGTTCCGGCGACAAGACGGCTTCACTTTGATTCGGGTTCTTGGAACTCGTTTCAGAATGACGCTTCGCCGGCGGGGTGTGCTGGTGGTGCGAGCGCAAGAACGCAGGGAGCCTCGATAGCAGCGCTATCGAGGCGACCGAGGACGCCGCGATCGCGCCGCACAGCGCTCCCGACGGCTCGAGGCTCTTCGTTAGAAACGAATTCCTCGGTTCCTACGCTGAGGCTGCGGCACGCAGCTGCGAAAAGACGTCGGCCATCTCGAGGCCGGTACGAACCGCCTCGGCGCCCTTCGCCAGGCGCTCCTCCGCCTGGGAGGCATCCTCGAGCGTGAGCAGGCCGAACGAGACCGGGACGCCCGTCTCGAGCGCGGCGAGCTGGAGCCCGCTAGCAGCCTCGCCCGCGACGAAATCGAAGTGAGCAGTGTCGCCGCGGATGACGCACCCGAGCGCGACGATGCACGCGTAGCGCCGCGTCTTTGCGAGCGCCATCGCCGCAAGCGGCAGCTCGAAAGCGCCGGGCACGGGCACGACGGTGATGGCGTCGCGGGCGACGCCGGCGTCCTCGAGCTCCGCGAGCGCGCCCTCGAGGAGCTTGCCGGTGATGCGCCCGTTGAAGCGGCTGACGACGACGCCGACCGACCGCCGCGCTCCCTGCGGCGCGCCCTCGAGGACGCCGTACCCGTCAGGGACCCTGAACTCGCCGGCGGCGTGATCCGCCGGGGCGCGGCCGTTGTCCGCGGGAGCTTGTGTCGCTGCGACACTTTCTCCGTCCGCCGCGGCCATCGGCGCCGCCCCCTCCTCGGACTCAGGCTCGGACTCGCTCGCGGGCGCAGCCCCTGGAACCTCCTCGACCTCGGGTGGCGGGGGCTCGAGCACGGATTCCTGCCGCTCCTCGGGTGGGCCGGCCGCCCAGTCGCGCTCGCTCACGCCTCGGCTCCCTCGAAGGGCTCTGCCTCGAACCGGAGGTCCTGGTGGTGCAGCGCGTGGCCGAGCTTCTCGCGCTTCGTGTGGAGGTAGCGCCGGTTGTCGTCGTTCGGGACGATCTCGATCGGCACCTGCTCGAGAACGGTCAGTCCGAAGCCCTCGATGCCGGTCAGCTTCTTCGGGTTGTTCGTCAGGATCCGGATCGTCGTCAGGCCCAGGTCGGAGAGAATCTGGTGGCCGATGCTGTAATCGCGCGCGTCTGCCGGGTAGCCGAGCGCCAGGTTCGCCTCGACGGTGTCGAGCCCGTCCTCCTGCAGCTCATAGGCCTTGAGCTTGTTCAGCAGCCCGATCCCGCGCCCCTCCTGGGCCATGTAGAGGAGCACGCCCCGCTCCTCCGCTGCGATCCGGCGAAGAGCAAGCTCGAGCTGCTCGCCGCAGTCGCACCTGCGCGAGTGGAACACGTCACCCGTGAGGCACTCGGAGTGCACGCGCACGAGCACGTCCTCGGCCCCCTCGACGTCGCCGCACACGAGAGCGACGTGGTGCTTGCCGGTCAGGTGCTCCCGGAAGGCAACCGCCGTGAACTCGCCGTACTCGGTCGGCAGCTGTACCGACGTGACGCGCTCGACCAGCTGCTCGTGCCGCCGCCGGTACTCGATCAGGTCGGCGACCGTCACCATCTTCAGCCCGTGGCGCTCGCAGTACGGGACGAGATCCGGGACGCGCGCCATGGAGCCGTCGTCCCTCATGATCTCGCAGACGACGCCGGCGGGGTTGAGGCCCGCGAGCCGCGCGAGGTCGACGGCTGCCTCGGTCTGCCCGGACCGCCGGAGCACGCCGCCGTCGCGTGCGCGCAGCGGGAAGACGTGGCCCGGCTGGACGAGGTCGCGCGGCGTCGAGGTGGGGTCGACCGCAACCTGGATCGTGCGAGAGCGGTCGTGCGCCGAGATGCCGGTCGACACTCCTTCCCGTGCCTCGACCGAGACCGTGAAGGCGGTGCCAAACGGAGTCTCGTTTTCATCCGTCATCTGACGCAGCCCGAGCTCCTCGCAACGCTGTTCCGTGAGGCAGAGGCAGACGAGCCCGCGGGCGTGGGTGACCATGAAGTTGACCGCCTCGGGAGTCGCGAACTGGGCCGCGATCGTCAGGTCCCCCTCGTTCTCACGGTCTTCGTCGTCCACGACGACGACGAACTTGCCTGCCTGGATGTCCTCGATCGCCTCGGCGATGGTGGCGAAGGGGCTGTGGGTGCGCGGTTGGGCGGCGAGGCTCACGCGCGCATCGTATCGGGGCGCTCCGCTTCCGCTCTCGGCGGTGGGAGAAGTCTCTCGACGTACTTCGCGAGGACGTCCGTCTCGAGGTTGACGGCGTCGCCAGGGCCGAGGTCGGCCAGCGTCGTCTCGGCGAGCGTGTGCGGGACGAGGGCTACCTCGAAACCGGTGCCGGAGACGGCCGCCACGGTCAGCGAGACGCCGTCGACTGCGACCGACCCCTTCTCGACGCAGTGGCGCAGGAGCTCCGGCGGAGCCTCGATCGTCAAGCGCACACCCCCACCTTCGGCGGTGACAGACCGGACCGTGCCGACACCGTCCACGTGACCCTGGACGTAGTGCCCGCCGAGGGGCTCGCCCGCCCGCAGCGCCGGCTCGACGTTCACCTGGCCGCGGAACGGCTTCGCCCGCGATCGGGTCTCCGGGACGACGTCGAAGGTGAGCGTTGCAGCGCCGGCGCCGACGACGGTGAGGCAGACGCCGTTTAGGCCGACGGAGTCGCCGAGCGCCGCCTCCGTCCTGCAGCGCACGACGAGGCGTCCCTCCTCGTAAGAGACGACGGTTCCGACCTCCCGCACTAGCCCGGTGAACATGGGGCGAAGGTTACGGCTCGCGGAGATACGCCTCCACCAGCACGTCGTCGCCGACGCGGCTGCTGGTGACGGCATGCAGGTGGACTGGCTCGTCAAGAGCGTCGAGAATGCCCGGGCCTTCCCCCGAGAGAGTGGGCGCGAGGAAGAGCAGCAGCTTGTCGACGCGACCTGCACGCAGGAACGCCCCGGCGATTGTCGGGCCGCCTTCGAGGAGCAGCGACTGCACCCCGTCCTCGCCCAGCTCCCGCAGCTCCTCCGCGAGCGGCCCCGAGTGGAGCTCGAGCTCGGAGCCCTCCGGCAGCGGGCCTTTCCCGAACGCGAGCCGCCGCGGCTGCCGGGTCACCGGCACGTCGCGCGCATCGAGCCGCGGATTCTCGAGCCGCACCGTTCCCATGCCCACGCCGACGGCGTCGGCGGCCGCGCGCAATTCGTGGACGAGCCGCAGCGACTCCGCGCCCGTCACCCAGCGCGCCCCCGGCACCGTCACGCGGCCGTCGAGTGTTGCCGCGACCTTGTACGTGACGAACGGTCGCCGTTCGGCGACCCAGGTCCGCCAGGCCTCGTTCTGGCGGCGGGCGGCCGCAGACTCGGCGTGGACGGCGTCGATGCCGTCTGCCCGGAGTTGCTCCAGGCCGCCCGCTGCAAGGGGATTCGGATCGAGCGAGCCGGCGACCACCTTCGCGATCCCGGCCGCGCGGATGGCGTCGACGCAGGGCGGGGTCTTGCCGTGATGGGTACACGGCTCCAGGGTCACGTAGAGCGTCCCACCGCGCGCCCGCGCGCCGGCGGCCGCGAGCGCGACCACCTCGCCGTGCCGTCCGTCCGGCTCGGTCACACCCTCACCGACAACAGCGCCGTCCCGCATCACGACGGCGCCGACCGTGGGCTTCGGGTACGCCTGGCCGCGCGCGGCCTCGGCGAGCTCGAGCGACCGTTCGAGGCTCATCGGAGCGTGTCGGCGAGCCGGCGGTACGCGGTGCCAGGATCCGCTGCGGCGAAGATGCCGCTGCCGACGACGAGCAAGTCTGCTCCCGCCTCGCGCACCGGGGCGAGGTTGCTCTCCTTGACGCCGCCGTCCACCTGGATGAGGCAGTCGACGAGCGTGCGCAACCGCGCGATCCGCCCGTACGCCGCTTCCATCAGCTCCTGGCCCGAGTAGCCGGGCTCGATCGACATGCAGAGGCAGAGGTCGGCCCCGGCGGCCTCGGCCGCCTCGGCCGCCGCCTCCAGCTGTGTCGAGGGGTTGAAGGCGATGCCTACCGCGAGGCCGAGGTCGCGCGCCTGCGCCGCGACCTCGCGCGCGTCGGCGGCCACCTCGACGTGGAAGGTGATGCTGTCGCCGCCCGACTGCGCGATCTCCGGGAAATGGTGCACCGGATCGTCGACCATCAGGTGGCAGTCGATCCTGCCGCCGGCCTCGTGGATGAGCGGCGCGATCGAGCGCAGAACCACTGGCCCGATCGTCACCGGCGGAACGAAGTGGCCGTCGCCCACGTCGAAATGGAAGAGCCGCGCACCCGCAGCGAGCAGCTCCTGGATCTGCTCCCCGAGCCTCGCGAAGTCGGCCGCATAGAGCGACGGCTCGATCTCGACGGCCCGCACCCACTCGCGCCAACCCACGCTGCGATCCTAGACTCGAGCGCTTCAGACACGCAGCCGAGCGATGAAGAAGCCACTCGTGCCGTGGACGTGCGGGAGTGTCTGCAGGAACTCCGGCCGTCGCTCGTGCCGGAACTGTGCCCACCCCTCGATGGGCTCCACCTCCAGGCCGGAGGCGTCGACGATTGCCTCCGACTCGTCCGCGTTGACCGTGCAGACGGAGTAGACGATCGTGCCGCCCGGTCTCACGCGTTCGGCCGCCGCGCGCAGGAGGTCGAGCTGCAGGTCGGGCAGCGGCTGCGAACGCCAGCGGAGATCGGGACGCGACCCGAGCACGCCGAGGCCCGAGCACGGCGCGTCGACGAGCGCACGGTCGAACCCGGTCAGCTCCGGCGGCAGCGCCCGCCCGTCGGCCTGCACGACGAGGACGTTCGAGGCGCCGAGCCGGCGAACGTTCTCCTCGAGCTCACGTGCCCGAGCCTCGCTGAGCTCGACGGCGACAACCTCGCCCGCGAGCATCGTCGTCTTGCCGCCCGGAGCCGCGCAAAGGTCGAGCACACGCTCCCCCTCCCGCGACCCTACGACGTGCCCGGCGAGCTGCGAGCCGCGGCTCTGCGGCCAGAGCCGGCCCTCGGCCAGGGCCGCCTCGTCGACACGGGCGACCTGATAAGCGCCCGGGATGTCCGTCGTCGAGCCGCTCGGGGGCTGTCCCCGAACATGTCGGACGACGAGAGGAGACGGCTCGTTTTGGGCGCGCATCAGCGCGAGCGCGTCCGTCTCGCCCAGGTCGCGGTTCCAGACCTCCCAGATCCAATCGGGATAGGAGTGCTTCAGCGGGCCCTCGGGCAGCCCCGCAAGCAGGGACTCGATCCCGTCCGCGACCCGGCGCAGAACCGCGTTCGTGAACGGCACCGCCCGCTCGAGCCCGGCGCGCCGGACGAGCTCGACCGACTCGTTCACGGCCGCGTAGCGAGGCACGCCCCCGAGATAGCCAAGCTGGTAGGCGCCCAGCCGTAGGGCAGCCCGCACCGGTGGATCGAGCTTCCGCACCGGTCGCTTGCCGAGCGTCTCGATCGCGTGATCGAGCGTCCGCACGCGTTGCACCGACCCGAGCGCGAGCTGCCGGGCAAGCGCGCGGTCGCGCTCGTCGAGGCCCGCCGACGCACTGCGGAGCACTCGATCCGCGTACGCATCCTCCTCGAACACTCGCCGCAGCACCTCGTACGCGGCACGCCGAGCCGGTGCGATCATCGGAGCGTCTTCACCATCACCAGGCAGGGGTTGTCCGGGCCCCACAGGCCGTGGATCTCCTCCAGCGCCAGGAACCCGACGCCTTCGTAGAACAAGCGAGTCCGGCCATAGCCCTCGTTCGGGTGTGTCGGCCCGAGCGTCTTCACCTGCAGAAGCTCGAACGACCGCTCGCGTAGGTAGCTCTCGGCCGCAGCTACGAGCGTCCGGCCGATACCTGTTCGATGCCGCTCCGGCAGAACCGCCATCACCCAGATCTCCGCCGCGCGTTGCGTGTGCAGCTTCAGGGAGAGAAACCCGGTAGCTCGGCCGCTGTCGTCGCGACTTGCGAACGTGGGCAGCTCAGACACCCCTCGGATGTACTCCGCTGTCGCGCTCTCGATCCCGAACCACTCCGGAACTGCGCGAAGAATCGACGCACAGAGCTGCGAACGCTCCACGGGTGCCACGACCTCGACGACGTTCAGCGAAGACCTCGCCGCCAGGCCTCGTACGTCATCCGGCGGCCGCCCTCCGGTTGCACCTCAACGGGGACGAGGTCGCCGCCCTCCAGCCGGGCGCGCCAGATCGTTACGCGCCGGCCGTGCAGCTCGGCCCGCGCGCCGATGTGCGGCGAGAGCGCACGGATCCGGTTGAGGCTCTCTCGCGGCTCCGAGAGGTCGAGCTCGCGGTCGGCGGGCTCGATCTTCGCGGCATAGCTCGGCTCGCCCTCCTGCGGGCGGAAGGACGGCGACGGCAGCACCTCCTCCAGCAGCTCTGCCGCGAGCGCCGCCGCCCGCGCGAAGACGGCTCCAGCGTCGTCCTCCGGCTCGAGCGGGAACCCGCGCTGCGCGGCGATCGGCCCGGCGTCCAGCTCCTTCACCGTCTCGTGGATCGTGACGCCCGTCTCGCCGTCGCCGGCCATGAGCGCCCGCTCGACCGGGGCCGCGCCGCGCCAGCGCGGCAGGAGCGACGGGTGGACGTTGAGCCAGAGCCCGCGTGCGAGCAGGCTCTCCGGGATGAGCAGCCCGTACGCCGCGACGACGACCGTCTGCGCAGGCAGGTCGAGCTCAGGCGTCGGTCGCTCGGCCTGCAGCACCGGGATGCCCAACCGCTCGGCCACAAGCTTTGCCGGCGGCGGCGCCACCTTGCGCCCGCGCCCGGCGGGACGGTCAGGCCTGGTCAACAAGGCTGCGACGACGTGCCGCTGGGCGAGCCGCTCGAGCACGTCAGCCCCGAAGCGCGCGGTCGCGGCGACGACGAGCCTCAGAGGTTCCGCCGCAGGACGGCGACCGCTTCGCGGCGAGCGTCGCCGTCGGTGCGCTCGAGCATCAGCACCCCGTTCAGGTGATCCAGCTCGTGCTGGACGACGCGCGCAGCGTGCTCCTCGAGCTCGAGCGTGAGCGGCTCTCCCTCGAGATCGTTCCCCTCCAACGTCACCTCGAGGCTCCGCTCGACCGGCACGAGCACGCCCTGCAGCGAGAGGCATCCCTCATCGGCCACGCCCGTCTGCGACGAGCGCGCGGTGATGCGTGGGTTCACGACCGTACGCACCTCGACGTCGTCGGTCGCCTGGAACACGAACAGCCGCTGCAGCACCCCGATCTGCGTCGCAGCGAGCCCGACCCCGCGCGCCTCGTGCATCAAGTGCGCCATCCGCGCGGCCAGCCGTGCGAGGTTGTCGTCGAACTCGGTGACCTCGTTGGCGCGCAGCCGCAGAACGGCGTCCGGGTACTGCCGGATCTGAGCCAGCGCGACGCGCCGCCGTGCATCGACCTCCGCCGCGCGTTCCCGCTCGTCCCCGTCTTCGCGGATCTCCTCCTCGACCGACATCCCGCGACGTTATAGCGACTGCGGATCCACGTCGACGACGGCTGTGATGCCCGCGCGGCGCATCGCAGGCGTTGCCGCCTCGAGCAACCGCGCCGCCCGGCTCGCGAGGGCCCGCGGGTGGTCGGTCTTCGCGAGTAGCTGCGCCCGGTGGCGGCCACGGCGGCGGAGCAGAGGCGCCGGGCCGAGCACCTCCTCCGCCGCGAGTCCGTCGCGGAGCTCGCCGAGCAGGCGCGCGGGCGCCGCCGGCTCCGAGCCCGACGCCACGATCGAGACGAGGTGGCGAAACGGCGGGTAGCCGAGCTCACGCCGGCGAGCGAGCTCCTCGGCAAGGAAGCCCGCCACGTCGTGGCGCGCGGCGAACGCGAGTGGGCGAGCATCGGGCTGGAACGTCTGCACGATCACCTTTCCGGGCGCGTCGCGGCCGCTTCGCCCAGCGAGCTGCGTCACGAGCTGGAAGGTCCGCTCCTCGGAACGGAAGTCGGGGAGCCCGAGGCCGGTGTCGGCGTCCACCACCGCCGCAAGCGACACGCCGGGGAAGTGGTGGCCCTTCGCGACCATCTGCGTGCCGACGAGGACGACCCGGTCGGAAGCGGCAAAGCGCTCGAGCGCTTCGTGGAGCGCTCCCCGACGGGCCGCGGTGTCCGCGTCGAGACGGATCCGCACGAGCTCGGGCACGTGCTTGGCGAGCTCGGCCTCGAGCCGCTGCGTCCCGGCACCGATGCGCGCGAGCTCGCTCGAGCCACAGGCCGGGCACGCCTCCGGCACCGGCTCGGAGTAGCCGCA
>Ga0136616_10000776_pt1 | contig 15856 bp, 16 predicted proteins | sample AntDrymUQ2992106_2_FD_106648 | JGI IMG/M metagenome (GOLD analysis project Ga0136616, IMG submission 106648) | Polar desert sand microbial communities from Dry Valleys, Antarctica - metaG UQ299 (21.06) | ecosystem: Environmental > Terrestrial > Soil > Desert | place: Antarctica: Dry Valley...
CTGATGAGGCGGTGTCGACTTGCTGGGGCGGGAGCCGTCGAAGAACCTGCACGGCCTCATGGCGCGAGCCCGAATGGCGGCCTCGAGTTCCTTCCTCGCCCACGACCGCGCGGCGGGAGTCAAGCAGTCGAGCGGGCACTCGTCCACTCTGCCTCAGGACTCGGCCCGGGCGCGATGCGAGGTGGTCCCAGCGCCAATCGCCCTCGGCGACCGCGAGCTCTCCCAGTTGCGCGAGCATCAGCTGCTGGATCGGGTCTCCGCTTCCTTCCCCGGCGGCATCCCGAGCACGGCTTCATGCTCGAGTCCTTGGAGCGGAAGCGTGGCGCGCTGCTGGCCGTCGCCCGGCGTTGGGAGGCGTTTTCGGTCGGCGCTCCCTCCATGCGCGAGCTCCTCCAGAGGGGAAGCCTCGATCCGTTCCAGTCGTCTCGCGGCCTTCCTCATACGGTTCGATACCGCTGCGATTGGGTCGCCCTTGGGCGTCTGCCGGCGCTTGAGAACAGCGCTGACCCTGGCGAGTAGACGGCTCAAACGCCACGTGCGGCCGCGAAGGCGGGCCAGCTCCGCTTGTGCCAGAGCAAGATCCTTCCGTGTCGCGGCCGCCAGTTCCCGTGCCTTCGGGTGAGAGCTACTCTGGCGTCGGGCTGGCGCCGGGGGCTTCTCCACGAGCGGCGAGACCGCCCCGTCGAGCGCACGGTAGAGCGCCTGCAGCTCGATCGCCGAAGCCCGCGGCTCCCACAGACCGTCCAAGGCGCGAAGCCCCGGGGCTTCCTCGTGGAGATCGCCCTCCACGGGCGGGACGAAGGTATCCGTCCGCCAGCCCAGGGCGTCGATCAGGCGCCGGTTCCCCCCCTCGAAGACCGCATGGCAGTAGGCTTGCAAGATGAGTCGCGACCTCACCGTCCGCTCTGTCTCCGGGGCGTCGAGGTCGGACAGGAGCGTCTTGATCAGGTCGAGCTTCTCGTTGTCCTGAATCGAAGACAAGAGAAGGTCCGGCGGCGCGTGCCGCATGGCATTCACCACTTCCAGCGGGAGGCCTCGATTCAACCAGATCCGCGATTCGGGCGGCGGATCGGCTTCGACTACGTCCAGGAATCGTCGCGCGAAGTCCGCTGCCGGGTCGCTCCCGTCGAGGAGATCGCGGCGGAAGGGCCGGGGCTCGAAGGACACGCTCGGAGCGTGCCTGCAGATGGAGAGGTAGGTCTCGAAGTAGTCGTATGCCCAAGAGAAGGGCTCAAAGAACCGAGAGGGCGGGAGACCGCTGCGAAAGCCCCACTGACGCCTCCAGAGCGGTGTTTTGAGGGCGAACGTAGTAGGCGACGCGGACCCGGTGTCGGCCTCCAAGCTCGTCCAGGCGGCCCAGGAAGCCCGGGAGCCCGCGGAAGAAGAACTCAGCCATCCTCTCGGCGCTGAAGACGACCACGCGACCACGAGTCGCCGCCGCACCGAGCTGCTCGAAGAAGCTGTCGAGATAGCTCTCTATCTCCCCGCCGTCGGGCGTCAAGGCCATCCCGATGAGGTTCGAGTCGGCGCTCCCGCTCGTGTACGGCGTGAGCCGAAGAGGTTCGCCCGTGCTGTCCTCGCTCGCCTCTCGGAGGACGAGCAGGCTGGTTTCGAGCCCACGTAGCCTTACAACGTTCTCGGCAAGCCAGGCCTGGATGCTCGTGGAGCCCGCCTTACCCATGCCGGCATGGAGTACTACGGTTCCCACGCGCCGCTCCCTAGGACGCCTTCTCCGAGCCCACGGCTCTTACGCCGGCTGGCAATGACCCGGCTCCGCGCCGATCCGCCTCGGCGACCGCGAAATCCTCCAGTTGCGCGAGCATCAGCGGCTGCAGGGGTGCCCCAGCCTCGAAGGCGCGATACCACTCGACGGTTCGCTCCAGTGCCCGCTCGAGGTCCCAGCGGGGCACCCATCCCAGCAGGGTCCGAGCCTTGGAGGAGTCGAGCTTGAGGTAGTGAGTCTCCTCGGGCTGGGGCGCTTGCTCGACGTCCCAGCGCAGGCCCTCGCCCCACAGCTCGGCCACGCGCTCGACGACGTATTGAACCGTTCGCGCGTCGCCGTCCGCGGGACCGAAGTTCCAGCCATCGGCGAGCGAGAGGTCGCCCCAGAGCCGCTCGGCGAGCAGGAGGTAGCCGCTCAGCGGGCTGAGCACGTGCTGCCAGGGACGCACCGCTCCGGGGTTGCGAACCGCCGATACCCGCCGCTCGCTCGCTCCTCTCATCAGGTCGGGGATCAGGCGGTCCTCGGCGAAGTCGCCCCCTCCGATGACGTTTCCCGCCCGAGCCGAGGCGATGCCTGGCCGGTCGCCGTCAGCGAACGAGGCACGGTAGGCGGAGGTGATGAGCTCCGCACACGCCTTGCTGCTGCTGTAGGGGTCGCGACCGCCCAGCGGCTCGTGCTCGCGGTAGCCCCACACCCACTCGCGGTTCTCGTAGCACTTGTCGGTGGTGACGTTGACGAAGACGCGGACGTCGCTCGTCCGCCGCACCGCCTCGAGCACGTTGACCGTGCCCATCGCGTTGACCTGGTAGGTGAGCGCCGGTGAGGCCAGGGAGCGTCGTACGAGCGACTGGGCCGCCATGTGGAAGATGACGTCCGGCCGCTCGCACTCCACTACTTGTAGAACGGCCTCGGCGTCGCGGACGTCGCCTTCGATCGAGCGCATCTGGGGCCGCATGCCCGAGAGGTCGAACAGGGCGGGGTCGGTGGGAGAGCCGTCCGAGAAACCGACCGGCTCCGCACCGAGGCTCACGAGCCAGAGGCACAGCCAGCTGCCCTTGAAGCCCGAGTGCCCGGTCACGAGCACTCGCTTGCCCTGCCAGAAGGAGCTCACCAGCCTCGCGTCCACGGGGGGCGCCCGGAGTCCCACAGCTCCTGGAGGTGCACCTTGTCGCGCAGGGTGTCCAACGGCTGCCAGAAGCCCGTGTGCCGGAAGGAAGCAAGCGATCCAGCCTCCGCGAGCTGTTCGAGGGGCTCGCGCTCCCAGATGGTCTCGTCTCCCTCGATGAGCTCTCCGACCCCGGGCGAGAGCACGAAGAAGCCGCCGTTGACCCATCCACCGTCGCCTTCCGGCTTCTCGCGGAAGCCACGGATTCGGTCCTCTTCGAGGTCGATCGCGCCGAAGCGACCGGGCGGCTGTACGGCCGTGACCGTGGCCATCGTGCCCTGCGCGGCATGGAACCCCACCAGCGCCGAGACGTCGAGGTCGGTGACGGCGTCTCCGTAGGTGAGGCAGAAGTCCTCTTCGCCGACGAACCCGAGGACGCGCTTCAGCCTTCCGCCGGTCATGGTCGACTCGCCCGTGTCGACCAGCGTGATCTTCCATGGCTCCGTACTGCTTTGATGGACCTCCATCGCGTTCTGCGTCATGTCGAAGGTCACGTCGCACGTATGCAGGTAGTAGTTGGCGAAGTACTCCTTGATGACGTAGCCCTTGTAGCCGAGGCAGATGACGAACTCGTCGATCCCGTGAGCCGAGTAGGTCTTCATAATGTGCCAGAGGATCGGCTTGCCGCCGATCTCGACCATCGGCTTGGGCCTGACCTGAGTCTCCTCGCTGATGCGCGTGCCCATCCCCCCGGCCAGGATCACGGCCTTCACGGGTACGTTGCGGCAACGGAGGGGGGCCCGTCTCCGATGCGCGCCATCGCGCGTGCTCGATGGCCCGGACGGGCACTGGCCTGCGCTCCGCAACGCACGCGCGAGAGCTTAGCCACTGGCGCCCGTGACGTGACTCGCCGGAGAGCCGAGGTCTATAGCCTTGCCAGGGTCGTGCTCCAGCTTCCGCTCTCGCCCCGCATCGCGTGACAGACGTCAGCCGCCATGAGCGGTTCCTGGCCATCGACTTGCACGCGGGCGAGGTGACGCTCGACCACGGCCGAGTCACCCACCCGCTCGAGTCTCCCGAGGCCTTTGCGGCCATCTCTCGGGCCTGGCTGCGATGCGGCTGGGACACCAAGTACGTGTACAGCTTCAGCTGGATGGGGCGGCCGGTCATTCAGCTGCCCGACGACATGGTTCGGCTGCAGGAGGTCATTTACTCCGTGCGTCCCGACGTGGTCGTAGAGACCGGGATCGCGCATGGCGGATCGCTTGTGTTCTCGGCCAGCCTGTGCAAGGTCCTCGATCGCGGCCGCGTCATCGGGGTGGACGTCGAGATCCGCCCGCACAACCGGGCCGCCATCGAGGACCACCCGCTGAAGTACCTGATCACGCTCATCGAGGGCGACTCCGCGAGCCCTGAGATCGTCGAGCGCGTCAGGTCCCAGATCACGCCCGGCGAGACCGTGCTGGTGCTGCTCGACTCCGGGCACACCCGCGACCACGTGCTGGCCGAGCTCGACGCCTACGGGCCGCTCGTGAGCCCGGGCTCCTACATCGTCGCCATGGACGGGATCATGGAGCAGATCGTCGGCGCTCCGCGGACGGGGCCGGACTGGGGGTGGAACAACCCCCGGCAGGCGGTCAGGGAGTTCTTGGAGGCCAGCGAGCAGTTTGTTCTCGAAGAGCCGGCGTTCCCGTTCAACGAAGGTGTCGTCGCCGACCGCGTGACCTACTGGCCGGATGCGTTCCTCAGACGGGTCGCGTGAGCCGGCGTAGGGCCTCGACCGGGTGACGAAGTTCACGGTCCTCGGGGCGACCGGCTTCATCGGCTCGCACCTCGTTCGGCGGCTTGACGCCCTTGGCCTCGACTATGAGGCGCCGCGGCGCGAAGAGGACCTCAGGGGGCGCGACCTCGGGGCGGTCGTCGACTGCGCGGGGGTGACCGCCGGCTTTCGCGAACGGCCTCTCGACGTCGCCGAGTCTCAGGTCTGCCTCGTCGAGCGCATCCTCCGAGGAAGCCGCTGCGAGTCGTTCACCTACCTCTCGTCGGCCAGCCTCTACTACGGCGGGGGCTCGCCGGCCCGGGAGGAGGACGCCGTCCGCCTGGTCCCCACAGACGTCGATTACCTCTACAACGTCGCCAAGGCGATGGGAGAGGCGCTCACGCTCTCGGGCCACCCTCGGGGACGCGTCGTCCGACTCGCGACCGTCTACGGTGGCAGCCTCCGTGCGGAGGGCTTTCTCTCCCACGTGCTCCAGGAGGTCGTGATCAAGGGAGAGACCACCCTCGGCATGGCGCTCGAGTCGAGCCGCGACTACGTGAGCGTGCACGACGCGGTCGGATGCCTGATCGACATAGCAGTCGGGGGGCAGCACCGCGTCTACAACGTCGGCAGCGGCCACAACGTAACGAACCGCCAGCTCGCGCAGCGGCTCACCGAGCTCACCGGCTGTCGGGTGAGGGTGGCCGCCGCGGCCCCCCGCATCGCGTATCCGCCCCTTGACGTTGAGCGGGTACGGGAGGAGTTCGACTCTCAAGGCTCGAACCTCCTGGAGGACCTGCCCGACCTGCTTCGCGCGTATCGAACCGAAGCGCGCGGCGGTGCGATGCTCGATAGCGAGGGTATCGGCCACTAACTAATGCGCCAGATGGGCTATCCATCTAACTCAGGTAACCTGGGGGGATGCCTCCCGTTGCGGGCCGGGACTACCAGCGTCCTACGCCGAGCTGCTGGCCTGGTTTGCGGACGACGAGGCGTGCCTGGACTACCTGGACTGGCTGCGCTGGCCGGAGGGCTGGGGGTGCCCGGGGTGCGGGTGCGAGCGGGGCTGGCGACTGGCGAGTGGGCGCCGCGAGTGCGTGGCCTGCGGCCGGCAGGCGTCGGTGACCGCGGGGACGATCTTCGATCGCACGCGTACGCCGCTGACGGTGTGGTTCGCGGCCGCGTGGCAGCTGACCAGCCAGAAGCACGGCATCTCCGCACTGGGCCTGCAGCGCGTGCTGGGGCTGGGCTCCTACCAGACGGCGTGGGCGATGCTGCCTAGGAGCCCGTCAAAGAACCTGTCGCGTGATCCTGTCGAGGCGGGTTAGGCAGGAGACGATTATCTGGAGGTGCCGGCGGATCGCAGTGCGGTTGTTGCCCGCAACGCCGGTCTCGGCCGCCGGCGGCCTGCTGAGAAGGCGTTTGAGGTTGATCGCGGTGGCTGCGAGCAGCAGCTGGACCTGAAGCCTTCGGGTGCCGCGACAGCGAGCGCGGCCGAGGCCGTGGCGGAGCTTGAGCTCAGAGATCGCCCCTTCGCCGTGGGTCATGCGGTCGATCGCCGCCCCGACGCCCGGTTGGGTTCTTGCAGTGCTCCCTGGCGGCCTCGCCGTGGGGGGTGTGGCGCATGTTCCTCTGCGGCCGGACGAAGGCCGTGACCCGCTTGCGCTCGAGCGTCTTGTAGGCGGCGTCTGAGGCATAGCCCTGGTCGGCGCAGAGCTCTGCGACCCGATGGCGCGACCAACGCGCCCGGTCGACGACCGCCCGAGCGCCTCGCCCTCGTTCCCGGTCGCAGGGCTCGGCCCAAACGGCGACGATGCAGCGCGCCCTGGGATCGGTCGCGACTTGGGCGCGGTGGACCAGGTGCGGGCGCTGGCCGGGCTTGTGGCGCAGCTTTGCGTCTGGATCGGTGAGCGAGACGGCGGTCTGATTCGAGGCCGTGCGGTTGAGCGTCGACCCCGAGCGAGGCTCTGCCAGCGCCAGGAGCGGGCGCGCCCGCTCCGGCTCCGGCTCGGGCTGGGAGGCAGCCTCGCCGTCATCGTCGACGAGCGTCAGCTCAGCGCGCAGGCTCTTGAGCGCCGCGCTTGCCTCGACGCGGGTCGCATCGAGCACGAGGCGGGAGCCCTCGAGCAGCCCCTGCTGGCTCTCCAACATGAGCCCGTGTCCACCGAAGCCGCGCTCGACATCGGGCAGGTCCACCGTCTTTCGACGGACGAGTACCACCGGCTGATCGAGGCCGGCGGGTTCGATGAGGACGCTCGAGTGGAGCTCATCGACGGCCTGCTCGCCGATATGAGCCCGAAGACACGTGAACACGAGAACGCCGTCGCATGGCTGGCCGACTGGCTCACGGAAGGTCCGCGGCCGGTACCAGGTGCGCGTCGGGAGCCCGCTGACGCTCGAGGGCTCAGAGCCCGAGCCCGACGTCGCCCTCATCCCACACGACGCCCCGCGGCCCTACCACCCGGCGACCGCCGCAATGGTGATCGAGGTCTCGGTCTCGTCGCTGCAACGCGACCTCGCCCGTAAGCCGTCGCTCTACGCCGCAGCGGACGTCAACGAGTACTGGGTGGTCGACCTCGACGGTGGCCGTGTGGTCATGTATCGATACCCGCGAGGCGACGGCTACGCGGAGGTCGTCGAGGTTCACGCCGCCGGAGAGCTCGTCCCGGGCGGCGTCGAGATCGGAGCGGCCGGTCTCGATGACCTGCTGCGCGCGGCCGCAGCCTAACGACGTTAGCGGCGTCCCACCACGGGATCGATCGCGACTCCGGGCACGCCCGTCTTGAGCGCGGGAACGAGGCGGTGTGCAGGGGAGGGTCACCACCGCGTCGACGGGCCACGAAGGCCGGCTCGAGACACCGCCGCGCCCGCCTCGCCGGCCGCCTCGAAGCGAATAGACTTGAGCCCAGCCCGGTGTCGTCCCGTACATCTCGGGAGATGGGAACGGGCGCGACCCGGTGAAGCCTCGACAAGCACGACGACCGCCGGTCCCGGCGATAGCCCGAGCGCGACGGGGGAGCTGTTCGACCCCACGACCACCAGTGCTCGAGCGTGTGGCCCGGCCACGGCACCGGTGAGCCGCGCCGGTACGCCACCGTCTCGGGAGGGCTCGGCCCGCTTGGAGCAGAGCCGAGTTCGAGAATCCCGCTCCTGGGGCGTGAACGTGGCCGGCTATCTCGAGGCCGAGCTGGGAATTGGAGAGGCTGCGCGGCAGCTGATAGCGGCGCTCGACGCGCGTGACGTCCCGGTTGCCCCGATCGGCATGCGGACGCCGATGACCCGAGACAAGCACCGGTTCGCTCACCGACCGGCCCCGAGCGACGGGCCCTTCACCGTCAACGTGATTTGCGACAACGCGATCGCCATCTCCGCGTTCGCCGAGTCGTTCGGGGCGCATTTCTTCGAGGGGAGGTACTCGATCGGGCTCTGGTTCTGGGAGGTGAGCACCTTCCCGGCTCGCTGGGACGCGGCGTTCGGGCACCTGGACGAGGTGTGGGCGGCGAGCGAGCACATAGCCGCGGCGGTCAGGACGCGCTCGCCGATCCCCGTCTCGACGGTCAGGCTGCCGGTCGAGCCGGTGGGGGTGGCGTCCGCCGGCCGCGCCGCCCTCGGGCTGCCCGAGGGTTTCTGCTTCCTGTTCGTGTTCGACTACAACAGCGTGCTCGAGCGCAAGAACCCGCTCGGACTGGTCCGTGCGTTCACTCGTGCCTTCCCGGCCGGGTCGGGCGCTTCGCTCGTGCTCAAGGCGATCAACGCAGACAAGCAACCGGCCGCGAGCCGCCAGCTGCGCGACGCAGCGGCGCCCCACCCCGACATCCACCTGCTCGAGTCGTTCGTCTCGCCGGAGGAGAAGAACGCGCTCATCGCGTCATGCGACTGCTACGTGTCGCTTCACCGCTCGGAGGGACTGGGGCTGACCCTCGCCGAGGCCATGTACTTCGAGCGTCCGGTCATCGCCACCGGCTACTCGGGCAACCTCGACTTCATGACGGACGGCAACGGCTACCTGGTCGACTACGAGCTGCGCTCGATCGGGCCGGGCAGCGATCCCTACCCGCCCGAGGGCGAGTGGGCGGAGCCCGACGTGCACCACGCCGCCCGCCTCATGCGGCAGGTGTTCGACCATCCCGAGGAGGCCCGCGAGCGGGGCCGCCGCGCCGCGCGAGACATCCGGCGAACTCATTCGGCTGACGCGGCGGGGAGCATGCTCGAGGGTCGCCTGGAGGAGCTCGGGCCGCGCATCGCCGCCGCTTCGGCGCTCCCCACCCGCGGTTTCCTCGATGCGGAGCCGGCTGCTCCGGGCGTTTCGGCGAACGAGGCACTCCGGCGCAGGCACCTGAGGGACTGGGCGGCCAGGCTGGCGGACATCCGGCGCATCGAGCGGCGCCTTGCCTCGCCCGCGCGACCGACGCTCCATAACGGCCTAAGATAGAGATAGGCGTCGCTCAACTCGGCATGACGCGGCTACACCTTTCATGGGGCCGATGGGGTGCCCGCGCTGCCGTCGCTTTGTCCGTCTTTGCCCTCGTGCTTCTTGGCCATGGGGCGCTCCCGGGCATGGTCAACGACTCGTCGATCGCGTACTTGGGCGAGGGCAGCATCCGGTGCCTGCATGACCTGGGCGTCGGCGCCCTCACCTCTTGGTGCCACTCATTTGGCGAGCCCCTCGGTTATCCGCTGCTGACCTGGGGTCCCTTCGTCTTGCTCGGAGCGCTGTTCATGCATCTGCCGAGCATCGACTCGGGCGGCGCCTACTCACTCGCCCTCGCTGTCTTCGATCTGGTGGCGCTGGCCGGCGGGTACCACCTTATGAGGCGGCTGGGGGCGGGCCGGCTCGTGGCGCTCGGCACCGCGGCCGCATACCTGCTGACGCCCACGATGATGGGCCTGCGCGGATTCGGAGGCACGTTCACCGGCTACACCCTGCTCCCCGCCTACGCGTTGACCGACCTGTTGGCGATCGAGGCAGTCGAACGCCGCAGAGGAAAGCCCCTCGCGGTGGCGGCGGCCGGTTACGTGGGGGTGAAGACCGGCGCGATCTTCATGGACGGCTACTCGTTCATCGCGGCCAACCTCGTCAGCGTGCTGCTGTGGCTCGCCTGGGCGGTGCGTGCTCGTGCGGCCACCCTGAGGAGAGTCGCCGGCCCGGCCCTTTTCTTGGGCGCGAATCTCGTGGCACTGGGCCTGTACCTGGTCTACGTCCCCGACAGGGAGGACCCCCAGCCGATCTGGTTGCTGCGCTCGCTGGGGCTCGACCTCGTGACGCTCGTGTCTCCCTCGCAGTTCGTGTGGCCAGCCGCTCACTTCGGCTTAACGGTTCACCACTACGACCTCTGGGACGGGGGCATAAGCGCTCCCTTCAACTACGTGGGCTTCCTCTGCCTGGGGCTGGCGCTGGTGGGCGTTGCACGCCGGTTCAGGGACCCGCGGGTCGCGGTGATCGCGCTCGCTGGTCTCCTGGGCCTCGTGCTGTCCTTCGGACCGGCCCTGAAGGTCGGCAACCAAAGGCCGCTCACCTCCGAGCCCTTCCTGATGCCGGAAGGCGCCGCGACCGAGCTCCCCTGGAGGGAGCTGTTCAACCTACCCGGAGTCAATTCCATGCGAGCCACGCATCGATGGTTCGGCGTAACCAGACTTGCGCTGGTGATCCTCGCCGGGCTGGGAATCGCCGTCCTTGCCCGCGGTCCGCCCCGCCGCCGAATGCTCGCTGTCGGGCTAGCCGCACTAGCGGCCGCTGAGCTCGCGCCGAATCTTCCTATGTCCCTCATCCAGTACCGGAGCTTCAATTCGGCGATGGAGGCGGTCGCCTCAGAGGTGGGCGGTGAGCTGCGCGCGACGACACGACCGGACGAGCGCGTATTCTTCCTCAACTTCGACGGTAGCCACAACGATTGGATGGTGAACTCCCTCGCGCCCGCGGCATCGCTGCGGGCCTTCAATGCGGGGGGCGACAAGAACGCCGCGATGGCCGGTCGGCGGTGGCCCGTCGAGGTTCAGGCGATGGCGCGGCCCGGTGTGACCCCCGCCGACGTGGCGCGGGCCTTCCGCGCGGGCCGCGTGGATGTCGTCATCGCACCTTACTTCCACCTGTTCAGGGGCAGCCGTCGGTGGCCGCCGCCCACCAAGGAGAGCGCCGACGCGCGGAGGGCCTTCGCGCCCATCGTCGGCGATCCCCGGTTCCGAGTCCAGCGCCGGCGCTGGCTCACGGCGATCCGACCGGCGATCGAATGAGCGCCGCGCGCGCCAACTGGCTGCCGCTCTTCAGCGGTCCGGGAGGTTCGGCGCCCATGTCGGGCTAATCTCCTATAGACATAGACAGACGGTGCCCTGCCGCGGAGCCACGTCAATGACCTAACGACACGCTTCCGCGCCCCGCGTACCCGCTTGCGACGGCGCGCCGGAATAGCCGCCGCAGTCGCGCGAGAGACCGGCGCCGAAGCCGCCTGACGCGCCTGCGGGCGTCCCTCCTTAAGCGGCGCTAGCTCCGGCGGACGCCCCAATGGAGACGGTGGAGGGTCCTGCGGACCACGCCGAGCGAAGCCCGGCCGGCCCAGGGGACGTACAGATAGGCGTAGCGCGCGAAGGTGAGCACCGATGCGACGGCCAGCGCCACTCGCCGCCAGAGCGGCAGCGCCTGGTAAACCGGTGACCACCGCACGATGTCGAGGAACGTGAACCGAACCAGGTCACGGATCGGGTGGCCGCTGCGCTGGCGCTGGAGCTGCTTGCGATCGTCGTCCTCCGTCTGCGACGCCATGCTTGCGCCTCCGACGGAGCGGTTGAGGTGGGTTCCCTCGACGCGCGCGACGCTGCCCAGAAAGGCCATCGCGGCACCGACGTGCCAATCGGTTGCGAACACGTCGCGGAAGGGGGGGAGCCGCTCGTAGGTGGTCCGGGGCATGAGGCCGTAGACGGCGCTGTCGTCGCGTACCCGTGCGTAGAAGGCGCACACCCTTCTCGAGGGCGAGCGCTGGGAAAGATCGAGCGTCTTTCCCTCGCCCGCCCGCCCGCCCTCGCTCACGAACTTGGTCACCCCGCACGCGACCGCGCACTCCGGCCGCCGGCGCAGAACCTCGAGACAGCGCTCGATGTAGTCCTGGGCGAGCCAGTCGTCGTCGGCCAGCAGCATCAGGTACTCGCCGCGACAGTCGGCGAGGGCGCTGTTGAGGTTCGCCACCAGGCCCCGGTTCACCGAATGCCGGACGTAGCGGACCCGCGCGTCGCGTCCGGCGAGCTCCTCGCAGATCGCTCGCGTGGCGTCGCTCGATCCGTTGTCGGAGATCACGATCTCAAAGCGAGGATGGCTCTGGGCAAGCGCCGACTCGATCGCCCTCGGGAGCGTGGCCGCGCGGTTGTGGGTAGGCAGTGCGACGCTTACAAGGGGGGGCTCCATCGTGGTTCGCGAGCCTAGCCCCGGCTGAGTACCATGAGAGACACGGGGCTCGCGTACGCGAGACCAATCCTTCGGAAGGGAGGGGCCGTTGTCGAGCGAAGCGCACGCTGAGCGACAGCGCATGATGATCTCGTACGCCCAGAACGCCGAGGACGTCGTGCTTGAAAGACTGTTCCACGGGCAACGTCAAGGCTTTTACGTCGACGCCGGCGCGGCCGACCCGGTCGCGGACTCAGTAACATGCTTCTTCTCGCAGTTGGGCTGGCGTGGGCTTAACGTCGAGCCAGTCCCCTCTTCGTTCGACCGCCTGCAGCTTATCCGCGACCGAGACGTCAACGTCAACTGTGCACTTGGCGCCGAACCAGGCGCGGCGTCGTTCTACGTAGTCCAGAGCCCGGGAGAGGGCCAGGACATGGCCGACCATATGAGCACTCTCCGGGTTGAGGAGGCGGAAAAGCGGCGGAGAGAGGGATGGCATGTTGAGGCGATGACCGTGGATGTCAGGCGGCTGGAGGATATACTCGTCGAGCAATCGGTAGGCACCATCGATTTCGTTAAGATAGATGTCGAAGGCAATGAGAGCGAGGTAGTGTCATCGGTCGATTGGGCCCGCTGGTCTCCCCGAGCGATCCTCGTCAAGGCCACTGAGCCGGGACAGCGGGCGGCTACCATGGGTGAATGGGAGCACATACTCCGCGATCACGGGTACCAGAGGGCGCTTTTCGACGGATTGAATTGCTTCTACGTCAGAACGGGCGATGGGGAGGGTCTTCTCCAGCTATCGGTTCCGGCGAACGTGCTGGATTCCTACGTTTCCTTACAAATACTGGAATGGCTTCCACGAGGATTCGCGGAGGTTGTACGCAGAGCGCTACTCCATCGCACCGTCGACCGAGCTAAGCAACTCGACAGAGGCTCTCCCGACCCAAGAGGTCCCCCCAACGGACAAGGAAACGCCACCGAAGCCGCGGAAGACGAATGCTAGCGTGCCGTCTGTGAACGATCTAGCCACACGCGTCGCCGAGATCGACTCGTGGTACCACACGATAGAGCTTCCCGGCGGTGTGGTCACGCCCGGGATCTTCGACCATCCGTGGGCGCTGACGCGCGTGCCGATGCCAGGGTCGCTCGAGGGCAAGCGCTGTCTCGACGTGGGAACGGGCGACGGCTTCTGGGCGTTCGCGATGGAGCAGCGCGGCGCGGCCGAAATCGTGGGCCTCGACCTGGGCGCCGAGCACCTCTACGACTGGCCTCCCGGCCGGGGGCCCGGTCCGCCATCGGGCGAGCGGTCAACTTACTTCGGACCGAAGTTCGGGCTCGCGCACGAGGCCCTGGGGTCGAACGTGCAGTGGGTGGAGTCATCGGTATACGAGATCTCCCCGGAGCGGCTCGGTACGTTCGACTTCGTGTTCATGGGGAGCATCCTGCTACACCTCCGCGACCCGGTCGGCGCCCTCTCCGCGCTGAGGACCGTAGTCGACGGCAAGCTGCTGGTCAACGACGCCGTCTCGATCCCGCTCACGCTCATGCGCCCGCGCTGGCCGGCCGCGCGCCTCATCGGCCAGACCGAACCGACCTGGTGGATACCCAACGTCGCCGGGCTCTCGCGTCAGCTCCAGGCGGCGGGCTTTCGAGTCCATGAGACAGGAAGGCCCTACTTCTTGCGCTACGCAGCGGGCCGCGAGGACTCGCCCGTGCCCACCCGTACGCCGATCGCCGTAAGGCCGCTTCGCGGCTTTCCCTATACCGTCGCGCGCAACGTGGGAGACCGGCTTGGGATCCCACATGCGTGGGTGCTCGCCAGCCCCCGGCCGGAGCTCGCCCCGGGGCGGTCCTGAGTCCCGACGCTCGCGACCTCACGGGCCGGCGGCGAGCGCTCGAGTGTACACCTCCCGGACCGCGCGGGCGTGCTCGGTAGGCCCCAGCACCCGGACACTCCGCGCGGCCGCACGCAGCCCCGAGAGGAAGGCGGGGTCCGTCCTGATCCGCCGCAGGAGCCCGCCGAGCTCCGCGGGGCTCCGTCGGTCGAAGCTCAGGACGGCGGACGGACTCGTCGCCGGAGCGGGCAATCCGTCGACCCTCGCCGCCGCCACCGGAGCGCCGCACGCCAGGGCGTGACGCGCATCGACCGAGACGGCTTTGGAGGGCTGCGAGGGGACGAGCACGCAGGCCGCGTCCGCGAGCAGTCCAGCGAGGTCGTGCGCCTCGCACGATCCGAACAGTCGCAGGCGGAGCCCGGGGATCGCGTCGGCGGCAACGCGCAGGGACCGTGCGCGGCGGTCGTCGACGACGCGACCGAGCACCGTCAGCTCGACGCGCCCGAGCCCCGCGAGGCGCAACGAGTCGAGGACCGCCTCGAGCCCGTCCGGCGGCTCGACCTCTCCGATGGCCGCCACCTGAAGTGACCCGCGCTCCTCGGGGGTCATCTTCGGACCCACCGAGGCCACCGCCGGGTCGAGCAGGGCGCACCCGGGGACGACGTGCGCCTGCACCCCGCCCGCCGTCGCCCGAGCCCCGTGCGCGGCCGCCTCAGACGAGGGATAGATCGCGTGCTCGAGCCCGGCGGGCAGCGGCTGAAGGCCCTCGACGTCGGCGACCGTGCGCGCTCCCCATCGCCGCGCTACCGACATCGCCTCGGGAGACCCCTCCTCGAGGTCGAGCACGTGAACCAAGTCCGGGCGGAAGTCGGCCACGCTCGCCTCGAACAGTCGGTCAAGCTCCCGATCGGGCGCGGACGGCCGAGCGAGCCGGCACCCGCCTCCAGCGAGCCAGTGGACCGAGACGCCCTCTCTCCCCTCGATGTAGGTACGCGGCGTCGGGGGAGCCGGGCCGGGACGGCGCGTGGCGACCGCGACGGTCTCGCCGGCTCCGACCAGCTCGGTGGCGAGTGCCTCTGCCACCCGGGCGGCCGGGCGCGTGCTCTCCGGCGGGTATGAAGGAGCGACGAGGAGAACCCGCACGTCAGCGACGGGCGCCTGTGCCCGGGACGGGCCGAGGGGAACAATGGCTCGAGCCCCGGCGCGGGCAGTGGGCGCGTTTCAGGTCATACCTGATGGGCAGTGCGGGTACGATCGTCGCCGTACGGCGCATCGTCGGGTGGGAGCTCCAAACTCTCGACTCCCTCGCGCGCCGGGGTCATCAGCAGCAGCCATTGGCCCCCGCGGACAAGCGGCTTCTCGACTCGGTGGATCGATAGGCCGGCTTCCCCCGCACGTGCCGTGACCCACGATCGGTCGAACGCGACAGCGGTCGGCGGGTAGGAATAGCTCACGTACAGTGCGTTGCGGTCGTCTCCGAGTACCGGGAAGTCGGCCTTGTCGAACAGGAACCACGTCGAGAAGAAGACTCCCGTCGGTGTCAATACGCGGACCACCTCGTCGAAGTAGTGGCGCGCGTGCTGCTCGACCAGGTGGGTGAACACCGATCCCGCGACGACGAGCGAGAACGAGTTGTGCGGCGCGGGGAAGGGCGCCACCGCGGGCTTGCCCTCACCCGGGTTGAATTGGGAGTCGAACACGTCGTGATGCCGGAACTCGAACGTCGGAGCGCGGGGAGTGAGATTCTCCTGGCACCACTCGACCATTCCCCGGTGAAGGTCGATCCCGAGGTACTCGGCGGGCGGAGTCCGCGACTGGAGCAGCAGTCGCGCCACGCGACCACAGCCGCATCCGAAGTCGAACACGCGCCCCTGCCCCTCCTCCGGCGCGTACGGAAACGGCGCACCCGTCGGATTGTCGAAGGGGACGAGCTCGGGATCCAGCGGCCCGACGAGCCCCCGCATCTCCGGCGGCGGCAGGGGGAGCTCGCGACGCAAGCGGTCGCTCCCCCGGCTCAGGCGCTCGACCTCGCTCCGCAGCTCGTCGACCTCGCCACGAA
>Ga0136616_10000777_pt1 | contig 15847 bp, 15 predicted proteins | sample AntDrymUQ2992106_2_FD_106648 | JGI IMG/M metagenome (GOLD analysis project Ga0136616, IMG submission 106648) | Polar desert sand microbial communities from Dry Valleys, Antarctica - metaG UQ299 (21.06) | ecosystem: Environmental > Terrestrial > Soil > Desert | place: Antarctica: Dry Valley...
GGAGTTCTCCGCGGACGACCTCACCGATTGGGCGGCGGCGCTGACCTACTACGCGGTGCTGGCGATCTTCCCGGCGCTGATCGCGCTGGTGTCGATCATCGGCTTGGTCGGCGATTCGGCTACCCAGGCGCTGCTGGACAACGTTGGCAAGGTCGCGCCGGGGTCGGCCAAGGACATCGTGACCAGCGCGATCACGAACCTGGCGAACTCACAGGGCGCGGCGGGGATCGCGTTCATCATCGGGCTCGTGGTGGCGCTGAACTCGGCGTCCAGCTACATCTCGGCGTTTACGCGCGCCTCGAACGCCATCTACGACGTAGAAGAAGGGCGTCCCGTCTGGAAGCTCAAGCCTCAGCAGATCGGGATCGTGCTCGTCCTGTTGCTGCTCCTGGTGGCGATCACGGTGGCCGTGGTCGTGAGCGGGCCGCTGGCCAAGGGGGTCGGCCAGGTAGTCGGCGTCGGCGACTCGGCGGTCAAGGTCTGGGACATCGCCAAGATCCCGGTGATCCTGATTGTGGTCTCGTTCATGTTCGCCTTCCTGTACAAGGCGGCGCCCAACGTGAAGCAGCCCGGCTTCAAGTTCGTCAGCCCGGGTGGAGTGGTGGCGCTGGTGATCTGGATCATCGCCTCGCTGCTGTTCACGCTGTATGTGGCCGAGTTCGCCTCCTACAACAAGACGTACGGGTCGCTGGGCGGGGTGATCGTCTTCCTGGTTTGGCTGTGGATCACCAACATCGCAATCCTGTTCGGGGCCGAGTTCAACTCCGAGCTCCAACGCAGCCAGCAGATCGAGGCGGGTGAGCCCGCGCCGCTGGACGAACCGTTCCTGGAGCCGCGTGACACCAGCAAGCTCGACAAGAAGGCCGAGAAGTAGAAGAGGTGCCGGAGGAGGTGCAAACGTCGGCAAGGGCGAGCAAGAGCGGCGGTGCGCTCGCCTGGGCAAGTCGGACCTCCTCGCGCTGCACGGGACGGTCTGCTGGACCTCCTCGGTGACCACGAGACGAGAACCGATTAGCGACGGAAAGGGAGTTCGATGGCCGAGAAGCACACCGAAAACGGCCGGCCCCGCGGCCGCGAGAAGTTCGGCGGCTTCAACTGGGGCGGGGCCTTCTTCGGATGGCTCGTTGCGACGGCGGTGAGCGTCCTCTTGCTCGCACTCGTAGGCGCGATCGGTGGCCCGATTGCGGGAAGCTCGCTCACCAGCGGGCAGCAGGCCGCTAGCGCTGCGGGGACGATCGGCATCATCGCCGGGATCGTGTTCCTGCTCGTGCTTGCGCTGGCGTACTTCGCGGGTGGCTACGTCGCGGGGAGGATGTCCCGCTTCGACGGCGGTCGTCAGGGGCTCGGCGTGTGGATCATCGGACTGGTCGTCACGATCCTCCTCGCCATCGCAGGAGCGATCCTCGGCTCGCAGTTCAACGTCCTTTCCCAGCTCAGCCTGCCGACCGTCCCGAACACTGGCTCGTTGGGCATCGGCGCACTCGTGACGCTGGTGCTGGTGCTCGTCGTGACGCTGCTTGCCGCGATGGGCGGCGGTAAGGCGGGTCGGCGCTACCACCGCAAGGTCGACCGCGCAATTGACGCTTGAGGACACCTGAGCGGCTTGGCTGCTCCCGCCCCGGCCGGCCACGGCCGCCCCCGAGATCACGTTCTGTCCGTTGGGAGGGACGTGGCCGCGGACTTCCAACAACTCGAGCTGTTCACCTATGCCAACGCGATTGCCTTCTGCGCGCTGTTCGCCCTTGTCCCGTTCGCCCTCTTCGTAGTCGCTCTGCTCGGCTTCCTCGATCTAACGGTGGTGTGGACGCGCGATGTCGCCCCGGGAGTCGGAGCGATCGTGGGCCCTTCGGCCTTTGGAGTCCTCGATGAGACGGTGCGCCAGATCCTGGCCACACGACAGGGCTACTGGCTGACGGCCGGATTGGCTCTGACCGTATGGGAGCTATCGAACGCAGTGTTCGCAGTGGGCGGAGCACTCAACCGCATCTATCGGTTGAGCGAATCGCGACCGCTGTGGCGCCAGCTTGGGCGGTCGATAGTACTCGGGGTCATTGTTGGAATCTGCCTGCTGGGCGCAATGGCCGTGACCCAGATCGTTCCCGGCCTTGCCGAGCGGGCGCTCGGTCCCGGGACCTTCGCCAGCGTGCTCGGCTTCATCGCACGGTGGGTGGTCACCGTCGCGGCCATGCTGCTCGTGGTGGGCGTCTTGATTCGATACGCACCGGCCGAGCCCGTCAGGTGGCGCTGGGTGGGCACGGGGACCCTCGTGACCGTTGGCAGCTGGACGCTCACGTCGATCGGCTTCGGTGCCTACCTCAGCGGCTTGGTGAACTACGGCTCGCTCTTTGGCGGTCTCGCCCTGCCGTTCGTCCTTCTTCTGTACCTCTACGTGGCCGCGCTCGCCCTTCTCTTAGGGGTCTGGGTCGAGCGGCGCCAGCGTATGGGCGTCGACCGGCCGGTGCAGTCCGTTGGCGCAAGGCGCTGAGGCAGCTGAAGTCGAACCGCGGGCGACGTCAGGATCGTCACGGCGTACGACGTGAGGTGCCGAAGGCCGCGCGCTCCGCCGGTCCACCAGCGCGTGCCCCTTGATAAGTGCTCGAAACACCCCGACCGACTCCCTCCGGAGGCCGAGCGCTGCGAACTCACCCACTCGCGGGGGGCGTCTGCTCGGCGGCGTCGCCGTTTGCGGTCACCTGCGCCTCGCGGGTCGGCGAGCGGCGGAGGGAGCGAAAGACCGTCGCGAGCGTCGGAAACGGCACGGTGCTCGCCATCATCCCTGCGAGGATCGCTGCGATCAAGCACACCACGAGCGGTGCAGCCGCCGAGACCCCGAGCAGCACCGCGATCACCCCGGCGGGCGGAATCGGCAGGCCGACGAAATAGTGGCGGTTCTCGAGCAGCGAGAAGCGGGCGAGCCGCCAGGCCCCGCCGAGCACGAACGCCAGGCAGGCACCGATGCCGCCGATGGGGACCGCGTCGAGCGCCCCCACGTAGAGCACGAGCGCCGGCGCGGCGCCGAATGAGACCAGGTCGGCCAGCGAGTCAAGCCGCGAGCCGAACGCGCACTCGGAATCCGTGTGGCGGGCCGCCAGCCCGTCGAGGCTGTCGCAGATCGCCGCCACGACGACGAGTCCGGCCGCCCAGCCGGGATGGCCCCGAGCGGCCAGCACCAGCGCCAGGAAGCCGGCCAGGAGGTTTCCGCTCGTGATCAGGTTGGGGGGACTGACGTAATCCTTCATGGAGCGATCGCCGCCTCGCTTCGGCGCGCGTACGCGGTTGCCCGCCCGCACTCGACCTCGCCCCGTCGATATCGAGCGAGCGGGCTCCTGCCGGCGCGAACGCGCTCGCCGCCGTCCACGAGCACGTCCACGCTCCCTGCGGGAAGGAGCGCGCGGGCGGTCGCCACGAGCTGAGGCCCGGCTACTGTTGCCGAGTGGAGTCGCTACGCGACTGCCCGCCTTTTCGCCGGTCTGCGCCAGGTCGTCTACCGGCTTGTGGATCGCTGCCATCGAGTCGTTTCCTCCGGACCGCCAACCACGCCTCGGTTGCATCTGCGGCGTCCCCGTATGGCGGGACAGCAAAACCGATTGTTGCTCGACTGGGCGCACTAAATGGGACACCCGCGGCGGTAAACGCAGGCCGCTGTCGCACCTTGGTTAGCCTCGACTGGTTGAGCGAGCGGATCCCAATACGGCTTGCGACTGGAGCCCGGTAGGCACTCGGCGATCTGGCCGATACGCTCGGTCACGACCACTCCTTCGTGTTGCGCGAGGAGATAGACCTTCAGCGATCGGTTGGGTTCAGCCTCGTGGCACGGCGTGTAGTCCCCCGCGCCGCCGGGTAGCGCCAAAACGACACGCCAAACCGGGGGGTCCCTGGCGAGGGGCTGAGAGGGCGCTTCCTAGCGTCGACCCGCCGAACCTGATCTGGGTAATGCCAGCGAAGGGAGGACCGTGACGCCGCCGACCGCGACCACGACTGGCTCCGAGCTGCTCGAAGCCGTGAGGAGCGACCTCAAGGAGGTCGAGCGGGCGATCCGCGCCCACCCTTTCCCCGATGCGCTCGCCGAGGGGCGGGTCCGGCCCGAGCGCTTGCACGCCCTCGCCGGTGAGCAGCTCGCCATCGTCTCGAGCGACCGGCGCAGTTTCGCCCAGCTCGCAGTGCGCTTTCCCGAGCCCCCCGCCGGCGACTTCTTCCTCTCGATGGCCGGGGGCGAGGGGCAGGCGCTCTCGCACCTCGACCGCTTCGCAGAGTGGCTGGGCCTCGACGCGCAGGCGCTCCTCGCGCACGAGCCCGATCCGGAGGCTCAGGCCTATCCGGCGTTTGTGGCCTGGCTCGCCCTCAACGCCCCGAGCAGCGCGGTGGCGCTCGCCTTCCTGGCCAACCTCGCCGCGTGGGGACACAACTGCGGGCGCGTGGCGCAGGCGTTGCGCGACCGACACGGTGCGCCCGAGGAGGCCGTCGCCTTCTTCGACTTCTTCGCGACATCGCCCCCCGGGTTCGAGGAGGCGGCGCTCGGGGTCGTCGACGCCGGCCTCGCCGCCGGCGAGTCGCCGGTTGCAGCCGGCCGCGCGGCACGCGTCCTGCAGGCCTACGAGCTCATGTTCTGGAACGCGCTCGGCGCGGGGCTCTGAGCGCCAGGATGGCTTCGCGATTGAGCGACGAGCTCCGCGCCGCCGCCGCCGGCGTCTGGCAGGCCCAGCACGACCATCCCCTCGTCCGCGGGATCGGCGAGGGAACGCTCGACGCCGACCGCTTCGCCCTGTGGATCCGCCAGGACTACCTGTTCCTGATCGAGTACGCGCGGATGCTCGCCCTAGGTGCCGCGCGCGCGCCGGACCTCGAGACCATGGGCCGCTTCGCCGATCTTGCCCAGGCCGTGCTGCGCGAAGAGATGGACCTCCACCGCTCCTACGCGGCCGAGCTCGGGATCGACGGCGCCGAGCTCGAGCGCGAGGCGATGCTGCCGACGACCCGCGGCTACACCGACTTCCTGGTCCGCATGGCCGCTCACGAGGACTTCGCCGAGCTCGTCGCCGCGCTCTTGCCGTGCATGTGGGGCTTCAGCGAGATCGGGCGGGTGCTCGCCGAGCGGGGGCGCCCGGAGGACGAGCGCTACGCGAAGTGGATCGAGATGTACGCCTCGGACGAGTTCGCGGAGCTCGCGCGCTGGTGCCGCGAGCTGTGCGACCACCTGGGAGCAGACGTATCGCCCGCTGGGCGAGCGCGCATGACCGAGGCCTTCCTGGTCAGCAGCCGCTATGAGCTCGCGTTCTGGGAGATGGCCTGGGTGCGCGAGCGCTGGCCGGCGTAGGCGCACGCGCCGTGCGAAGGTACGAGCCGCGACCGCCCGCATTGGCGCCGGGGGCGGCGGGTAGGAGCGGACGCAGCCCGAGCGAGAGGAGACGTCGCGAATGCCCACCGAGCCCGAGCCGCTGACCGTGGCCGAGGCCGTCCAGCGCGCGGCCGAGGTAGCCGATCCGAGCGGTGTGGACGCCGACATCGGCGATTTCGTCCTCTACCTCGAGGACGCCGACGAGCCGATCACCGCCGTCGCGGACCTCAGCGACCGGCTCGAGGAGGCCCGGCGCAGCGTCGACCCCGAAGGCGACCTGCCCGGCGTGACGATGACCGCCGCGGTCGCCAACTACCTGGCCTACCGCCGCGACGAGCTCGACGACCGGCGCGAGGACCTCCTGCGCCTGGCCGCGCGCGCGGAGTTCGAGGGAGGCGAGCCGCCGGCCGAGGTGGCCGAGTGGCTCGCCGCGCAGGGCGTCGAGGTCTGAGCGCCCGCTGGGCTCTCGAGCTGATCCGGCCCCGGGGCGCCTACGAAGACAGGGGAGGCGCATGCACACGAGCCGCCGACCAGATTCACCGAGCCGTAACGAGCTGAGGAACCACCGATCAACCCCCCAAAGGAGACCGCTTCAGCCGGTCGACCCGAGGCTGCTCGCTCCCTCGAGCGGCTGGCCGATGAGGATCTCATGGTCGCCGCCGGAGAAAGCGCCGCCGCGGAGGAGGTCTCGCGAGCCTTCGCGTTGATCTACGACCGCCATGCACGCTCGGCTTACTCGCTCGCCTACCGCATCCTCGGCTCTCGGGGGCCGGCCGAGGACGCCGTCCAGGAAGCGTTTCTTACCGTGTGGCGGAGTCGCTCACGGTACGTGCCGGAGCGCGGAAGCGTCCGCACCTGGCTGCTCGCCATCGCTCACCGGCGAGCCATCGACGTGTTGAGGCGCAACCTCGTCCATTCGCGGCGCCAGACCTTCGTCGAGGACATGGAGGACCGCTGGGAGGCGAGCGAGCGCACGGAAGTAGAGGTCGTCCGCCGCGAGGAGGCGATCGAGGTCCACGCGGCGCTCGGCGAGCTGCCGCCGCCCCAGCGCAAGGTCGTCGAGCTCGCCTACTTCGGCGGTTTCTCCCACAGCGAGATCGCGGGGATGCTCGAGGAGCCGATGGGCACCATCAAGGGACGGATGCGCCTCGGGCTCGAAAAGATGCGCGGCCAGCTGGCCGGGGACGCCGCGTGATGGCCCGCGACCACGCCCGCTACGAGGAGGACCTTGCTCCCTACCTGCTGTACGCGCTCGAGCCCACCGAGGCGGAGGAGTTCGAGCAACACCTGCGTGCCTGCGCCGCCTGTCAGCGCGAGCTCGGACGACTGCGGATCGGTGCCGAGGCCCTCGCCCGCTCGGTCGAGTCGATCGAGCCTCCGGCCTCGCTGCGGGAGCGGGTGCTGGGTGAGGTCGCCGGCGAGCAGTCGGACGCGCCTGCCTCCGAAGCGTCCCCCGTCGCGGCGCGCCCGGGTCGCCGTCGGCGGATTCGTTTCCCCTCCGCCTTGATCCCGTCGTTGCGTCCTGCGCTCGCCGTCCTCGGTGCCGGTCTCCTCGCACTCGCCGCCGCGCTGGGGGGGTGGGCGCTCGGCACGGCCGAGCTCGATCGTCGCAGCGTGGCCGGAGTCGTCGACCGCGACCGCCTTCCCGACGTCGGCGCCGAGCTGACCATCGCCTCCGGAGACGAGGACGCGGTTCTGCGCATGACCGGCCTACCCGATCTCGACTCGCGGAGGACATACGAGATGTGGATGGAGCGCGACGGAAAGCTCGTCCCCGCCTCGCTCTTCAACCCCACCCCGAGCGGAGTGGCGACGACCGGGATATCCGGCAACGTCGAGGACGTCGAGGCCGTCTACGTGACCCGGGAGCGGGCCGGGGGGGCGCGCAAGCCCTCGGAGTCGCCGGTCGTGAGCGTGCCGATCTCCTGAGGCGCGCAGGACCTCTCGGCCGGCTCGAAGGCATCCGGCCAGCCGTTTGTTGCGAAGTAACTCGTGACATCAACTATGGAGGTTCCTCATGGGTAGACGACTACTCACCATCCCCGTCGCACTCGGCGCCGTCGTCCTGGCGGCAGCCGGCTGCGGCGGCCAACAGAGCGGTGCCGCCCCTCCGCCTCAGCCCCAGCAGCAGGCGCAGCAGGCTCCACAGGGGCCCGAGCCCGTGGCGGAGGTCGACAACCTGAGCGGCAAGAGCACCGCCGTCACGCTCGACTCGGAGTTCACCGACGCTCTCGAGAAGCTCGATGTGACCCCCGGGCCGGTCGGTGACGCGAAGATCAGCGACGAGGGCGTCGCCAGCTTCCCGATCACCGGTGGCAACGTGACCTACTTCGAGCCGGGCAGCACCAACCCGTATGTGCGCGGCGAGATCATGCACGAGGGCAGTGGCCTGAGCCTCACGGCCGGCGACACCAAGGTCGAGCTGGAGGATTTCGTGGTCAATCCCGGGAACTCGAAGCTCACCACTACGGTGAGCGCGAACGGCGAGGTCGCGGCCGAGGACGCGGAGACGTTCTTCCTCAACGGCTCGACGCTCAAGCCGCTCGAGACGAAGGGCAATCAGGCGATCCTCGACGGCACGGAGGTCACGCTCACCGAGGACGCGGCCAAGCTCCTCAACAAGACGTTCGACGTCGACGCGTTCGAGAAGGGCCTCCCGATCGGCGAGGCCAAGATCACGATCGACACGCAGTAGGCGGCTACGCCAACCACATAGACGACCCGAAGGGCGGCCCTGGTGGCCGCCCTTCGTCGTCTTGCAGCACTCCCGTGCGGCGCGCCGATCAGGCGGTGCGGAGCTTGAGGCTCTCCCGCTCGGTGCGCGACGCCCCCGCGTGCTCGAACAGCCAGAAGTCGCGCTTGATCACCGGGACCGAGACGTTGAACACCGGCACGCCCTCGATCGTCCCCTCGACCGTGCCCGCGTGCGCGTGCCCGTGGAGCACCAGATCGGGGCGGTGCCTGACGATCGGCTCGGCCAGCCGGCCCGAGCCAAGGAAGGCGAAGATCCCCGGCGGTTCGCCCTGGAGTGTCGCCGGCGTCGGGGCGTAGTGCAGGAGGGCGATTCGCAGGTCGCACGCGGCGACCGTCTCGAGACCGCGGTCGAGGGCATCGGTCTCGCGCCCGCACTCGGCGTAGACCTCACGCAACAGCGGCTCCCCGAAGTCGGATAGGAACGAGCCGTCGAAGCCGCCGACGAAGCCCTTGACGCCCGCCACGCCGACCTCGAGGCCGTGCAGCCGGCAGGTCGCGGCCTCGCGCTCGAGCACCCGCACGCCGCCCTCGGCGAGCGCGGCGGCGACCTCCTCGCCGCGCCCGGCGTGCCAGTCGTGGTTGCCGAGGACGGCGAAGATCGGCATCTCGAGCGGGCGGCAGATCTCCGCGAGCACGGCGGCCTGCTCGGGCTCGCCGTGGGTCGTCAGGTCGCCGGCCAGCAGGACGAGGTCGGCGGTGCCGGCGAGACGCCCGAAGGCGGCCTCCACGTGGCCGCGGTTCGCCGGGGAGATGTGCACGTCGCCCGCGGCGGCGATGCGGAGGGGAGCGGCGGCCGAATCGGCATGGGCGTCGGTCGACATCCTCCGCTTCGATACCCGTTCGACCGAGCACGAACGCGCCGCGCCGCGCGTTGCGCCGCGCCCGGGGGCCTCACGGGTAGGGTGCCGTGCCGCATGAGCCCGGCCGCCCCCAGCTTCGACGAGATCCAGGAGACGCTCAAGAAGGCGTCGGCCGCGCTCAACGCCGCCGAGCTCGACTTCGTGCTCGCGGGCGGCGTGGCGTGTTGGGCGCGCGGCGGGTCCCCTTCGCCTCACGACCTCGACTTCATGGTGCGCCCGCGCGACTCCGAGCGCGCGCTCGAGGCGCTCGTGGAGGCCGGTCTGCACGCCGAGCACCCTCCCGAGGAGTGGCTCGTCAAGGCCTGGGACGGCGACGTGCTCGTCGACCTCATCTTCGAGCCGATCGGCCTGGTGGTGGACGACGAGCTCTTCGTGCGCAGCCCGAAGCTCGACGTGCTCGGCGTGTCGATTCACGTGATGCTGGTCGAGGACGTCCTCGTCGCCAGGCTGCTCGCCCTGCACGAGCACTACCTCGACCTCGAGCCGCTGATCGAGATCGCCCGCTCGGTGCGCGAGCAGATCGACTGGCCCTCGCTTCGCCGGCGCACCGAGGCCTCGCCGTACGCCCGCGCGTTCCTGGTCATCGCCGAGGGGCTCGGGATCTCCGGCGAGGCGCCCGAGGGCCCGCCGCATCCGGGCGGACTCGCGCCGGAGGGCAGGCGCGCGCCCGGGTACTCGACCTAGCCTTCGGCGAGAGAGCCCAACTGGCCCTCCGTAGGCTCCGCTCAGCAGAACCACGGCTCGGTGAGGCGCGGGCGCCCCTCCGTCGAGCCCTGAGGGATGGCGACCGCCGGCTCGGCCTCGATTCCCGCGACCTCGAGCGCGGCGGCGCGCACCCTAACGAAGGTCTCGTGCGCCGCCTCGCCGGCCGCCGCTGCCTGCTCGGTGAGCGCGGCGAGCCGCGCCTGCAGCAGGTCGACCATCGGGTCGGCGGCGCTCCAGGCGTAGGTCAGGCGCTCGGCGTCGTAGTCGCCGAGACTCTCGCACAGGGTTGCGTCGGGGCGATCGAGCAGGAGCGAGCCCTCGGGCAGGAGCAGCCTGAGCGAGTACTGCACCGGGTCGACGTTGCCGACGAGGTCGTGGCGAGCGACGAAGTCGAGCAGCTCGAGCACGTCGGCGAGGGTGGTCCAGGGGGTGAACGGCAGGAACGTCGGCCGTGGCTCGATGCCGTGCTCGCGCAGGAGCTCGACCGCAGCGGCGGCGTCGCCGGCGGTGTGCCCCTTGTCGAGCCGCGCGAGGATGTCGTCGTTGAGCGACTCGATCGCGGTGACGACGAACAGGCAGCCGCTCGCCGTGAGCTCGGGCCACAACGCGGCGTGTCGCAGCACGTGCTCGACCTTGACCGTGCAATCGAAGGTCAGCTCGGGGAAGCGCTCGCGCAGGGCACGGACGACGCGGAGGGAGTGCGTCGGCCCGTTGAGGAAGTCGGGATCGCCGAAGGTGATGTGGCGTGCGCCGAGGTCGACGAGCTGCTCGACGTCGGCCAGCACCGTGTCGCGGCCGACGACGCGCAGCGCTCCGTCGTAGACGGCGGGCAGCGGGCAGTGGCGGCAGCGATGGCGGCAGCCGTGCGTGGCCTCCACATAGCCGACGACGCGCTCCTCGCCGCCGAGGGCGAGGTGGGCGTAGCGCTCGAGCGACGGGAGCAGGTGGCGGGCGGGTGTGGGAAACGAGGCGCGATCGAGGCGAAGCTCGAACCGGGCGGCGGGGGGAGCGCCGCCTTCAACCGCCTGCGCGTCTACCTCGTCCACCCAGGCGACGAGCGCAGCCTCGTACTCGCCGGCGATCACGCGGTCGGCGACCGCCCCGACGATGAGGTCGCGGCTCACCGGCGCGTACAGGCCGTAGAGGCATATCGGCAGCTCCGAGCGCCGCCGGCGCACTGACCGCGCGGCGGGCACCGCGAGCCGCATCGCCGTGTGCATCGGGACCGAGAAGGCGACCGCATCGGCCCAGTCCACGAGCTCGGGGCTCCAGGGGTCGACCGAGAGGTCGAGGCAGCGGACCTCGTGTCCGCCATCTAGCAGGGCGGCGGCCGGCGAGGCCAGGTGAAGCGGCTGGTGGCCGAGCTCGTAGGTGGAGACGAGCAGCGTCCTCATGCCGGCACTGCCGCCCCTGCCTGGGTGACCTGGGCGGGCGCGGCGACCCGGATCTGCAGCTCGGTGTGCGCCTCGCGCAGAGCACGCTCGACCCCCTCGGGAGCTTCGGCCCGCGCGAACAGGAAGCCCAGATAGCGGTCGCCCTCGGGAAGCGGTCGTACCGGCCGGCCAGGGCGGATCGAGAGCTCGAGCCCGGCGATTCCCGGGACCGCGAGCGCCTGCTCCCGGCCGCTCACCTCCTCGAGGACGCCCGCGCGCGGGATCGGCAGCATCATCACCCCCGCCGCCGCGACCTCACGGCGCAGCCCGGCGAGCGGCAACGCGAGCGCCTTGCGCAGGACGAGCTCCTCGAGCGAGACGCCGAGGCCGAAGCGCAGCGTGCGGGCGCACAGTCCTCCGACGGTGCGCGCGGCGAGCTCGAGCACGGCGAGCTCCCCCCCGCCCGTCACGCGCAGCTCGGCGTGCACGGGGCCCTCTCGCAGCCCAAGCGCGGCCGCGGCCTCGCCGGTCGCCCGTTCGACGGCCCGGACGCTCGCCGCGGGAAGGCGCGAGGGTGTGACGAGCAACGTCTCCTCGAAGTAGGGTCCCTCGAGCGGATCGGGCTTGTCGAAGACGGCGAGGACCTCGAGCTCCCCTCCGCTCAGGAGGCCCTCGACGGCGACCTCGGCGCCGGGGACGTAGCGCTCGACCAGCAGCCGCTCGGCCGGCGCCTTGCGGCCGGCCTCGGCGAGGATGTTTCGCACGCGCTCGGCCGCGCGGGCGGCGGCGTCGGGGTCGTCGGCGCGGATCACGCCCTGGCTCGCCGACAGGGAGAGCGGCTTGACCACGCACGGGAGGCCGACCTCCCGCGCGAGTCGCCCGACGTCTGCCCCGGACGCGGCGACGCGAAAGTCGGGCTGCGCGACCCCGGCGGCGGCGAGCGCGCCGCGCAGCGCCGCCTTGTCGCGCGTCCGGGCCGCGGCCGCTGGCGGGTTGCCGCGCAGCCCGAGCCGCTCGCAGGCGTGAGCGGCGGTGAGGACGCCCGCGTCGTCGGCGGCCACCACGGCGTCGAGCGGCGTGCGCCCGGCCAGCGCGACGATGCGATCCGCGGCGGCCTCGGGGTCGCGCAGGCTCACCGTTACGGCGCGGTCGCCGAGCGTGCTCGACATGGCCTGCCGGCGGTCGGAGGCGACCACGACATCGACCCCGAGTGCGCACGCCGCGGCCAGGAAGTCGGGCGCCTTGTAGGTGCCCGAGGGCAGGAGCAGGAGGACGCGGGCCACACCGCTATCGTAGGCGCCTCGCAACTGCTCGCAACATGACCATCGACGGCTCGACATCCCTCCTCGCCGTCACCGACGAGGCGATCCAGAAGATCCGCGGCTTCCGCGAGCAGGCGCCCACGCCCGAGCGCCAGGCCATGTGGATCGAGATCACCGGGATCTCGGGCGGCGAGTGGACGTACAACCTCTCCCTGCGGCCGGTCGACGAGGCTGAGCCCGACGACGCCGTGGAGACTCACGGGGAGCTGACGATCGTCGTCCCCGAGCCCGACGTCGAGAAGCTGCGCGGTGTCACCGTCGAGTGGTCCGGCGATCCCTTCGCCGGCGGACTGAGACTGAGCGGCCTGGCGAGCCCGAGCCCCGCGATGGGCGGCGGAGCGCCGGCCGACCTGAGCGGTGACATCGCCCAGCAGGTGCTGCAGGTGCTCGAGCAACAGGTCAATCCGGCGATCTCCGCCCACGGCGGCCGTGCCGACCTGGTCGCCGTGGAGGAGGGAGCCGCCTATCTGCGCCTGAGCGGCGGCTGCCAGGGCTGCGGCATGGCGACCGTGACGCTCGGCCAGGGCATCGAGGTCGCGATCAAGGACAACGTTCCCGAGATCCACCAGGTGGTCGACGTGACCGACCACGCATCCGGGACGAACCCCTACTTCGAGTCGGCCAAGAAGTAGCTCGGCGCCCCGACTCCGCCCGAGGGCGGAGGCGGGGCGCCGAAGCCTTCAGGCGTGTCGGCTGGGCGTCAGTCGCCGGTGTCGGGCTCGGGGTCGTCCGAGAAGTAGGCGTCGGTCGACGCATCGCTAGACGCGTCGCCCGAGCCGCTCTCGGCGGCGCCCGTCGAGCTATTCGTGCTGCTCGACGCGGCGCTCTCGCTCGAGGCCGTGGCCGTGGCGGACTCGGCCTGGCCGGAGCCACTGGCGGTTCCAGAACCGGTGGTCGCCGTGGAGGCCGGAGCCTCGACGGTCGCGGTCGTGCCGGTGCTCGACTCGACCGACGACGAACCGCCCGCGCTCGCCGCGGACCCGGCGTCGCCGTTGCTCGGGGCAGAACCCGAACCACCTTCCACGCTGTTGTCGCCGGTGGCGCCCTCGTCACCACCCGCGGAAGGCTGCTCCGCGCCCTCACCAGTCGACGGTTCCGAGCCGTTCGAGCCCGCGTCCTCCGAAGTCGGGGTGCTCGCCTCGGCACCCTCGTCGGTGGCGGCCTCTTCGCCTCCGCCCGAGGACTCGTCGGTGGCCGGCGCAGGCTCCTCGGAGGTCGACTCCTCGACCGGAGGCTGCTCCTCCTCGGCCACCTGCGGATCGGACTCCGCGGAGCCGTCCTCCGCCGGAGTTGCGTCGGCGTCCTCCTCGGCCGCCTCGGTCGCCGGAGCCTCCTGCACGGGCTGAGCCTCGTCGCCGGCTTCGGCCTCACCGGCCGGCGGCTCCTCCGCGGCCTGCTGTTCACCCGCGTCCGGCTCGCTCGTCACTGGGGCGGGCTTCTCCGCGACCGGCTCCGCGGGCTCGGACTCAGCGGCCTTCGAAGCCGCCGGGACGGACTTGTCGCGGTCGGTAGCGATCGCTACGGCCGAGCGCTCCTCGGTCGACGACCCGGCCTTTGCGGTCCAGGCCTGCTTGGCCTGCTGCTCGTCCGGCCCTCCGGTGTCCCCGCGCGACGACGTTCTCACCGGCTCGCCCGGGATCTCGCGTCCTTCGAGGTAGGGCATCGGGTTCTCGGTCGAGGGCCAACCGCTATCCCTGTAGGGAGTGCCGTTGCGGACCTCGAAGTGCAAGTGCGCACCGAACGATTTCCCAGTGTTGCCGACGTAACCAATGGTCTGGCCTCGGCGCACGTAGTCGCCCTCGCGCACGTTGGCGAAGCCACTCAGGTGCGCGTAGCAGGTGACGAACCGGTCCGAGTGCTTGACGCACGCGAAGTTGCCGTAGCCACCATTCTTGCCGTCCGGTGAGATCAAGCTGATCACGCCACACGCAGCCGCATAGACCGGGTTGCCCTCGTCGCTGCGACCCCCGTCGATGTCGACTCCCCCGTGGTCGCGACCGTCGCCGTAGGTCGAGGTGATGTTCCGGCCCGTGGTAGGCCACTTGAGCTTCTCGTCGCACGCGCCGCCCTTCGACTCACCGCGGTCCTTGCCGCTGTCGGAGCCTGCCTTCCCCTCGCTGCCGCTGCGGCTCGAGCCGCCGCTCGGCTTCTCGCTGTCCGCCTCGCTGCCCGCGCTCGAGTCGCCGCGGTCGGGGTCGCCGCTCGAGCCGGAGTTGCCGCTCGAGCTCGAGTCGTCGTTCTCCTCGGAGGACCGTGCTACAGAGCCCGAATCCTCGGAGCTGCGCGCCCGAGCGCTCGCCTTCGCGCTCGAGTCAGAGGACTCCTCACCGCTCTCGTCGGCCGGAAGGCGGAGCTCGATCGCCGCGAGACCGGCGCCCTGGTCCTTGGGCTTCTGCAGCTCGGCACCGCCGACCTTCTCGAGCTCGTCGTCGGCCGCGCGTCGAACCGCGAAGGAGGTCCGCTGCTCAGTTCCACCGGACGACGGGACCAACACGGGAGCGGAGTTACCGCTGTCGGCCGCCGGGCCGGTGCCGCCGCCGAACAGGGCGCCCCACGTCTTGGGACCGACGATGCCGTCGACCTCGAGGCCGCCATCGGCCTGGAAGTCGCGCACCGTCCCGTCGGTCTCCTCGTCGAACACGCCGCTGGCCTCGAGGCCCAGCTCGCTCTGGACCGCCTTCACCGCCTCGCCCGCGCTGCCGATGCTCAGCATGGCGTCCGTGGCGCGGTGGCCTCCGGCGATCGCACGGTTGGCGGGGGACTCCGAGGCGATTCCGGATCCGCCGGAACCCGAGCCCTCGCTCGGGGTCTGGGCGCCCGCGAACTGGGCGGCGGGGCCGGCGAGCAGGGCCGCGGCCATGGCCGTCGAGGCGCGCTTGCGGCGCACGACCTGGCGGCGAAGCTTGGGGGTTACGGCGCGGCGGCGGCGCGAGCGCTCGACCGAGCGCTGCCAGATCTCCGGGGCACTCAGATCCCTGTGCAGAGCTGTCATCGAGTTCGACCCTTTCTTTCTCTCGGGGCCTACGGGGTTAGCTGACGGGCTCGCGTGGGAAAGATCACGCTACGTCGCGCATCGGCGACGATTCGCCCCTGCGGCTGGAAGCCGCTACGGGTTCCCCGTTCCGCGCCCTCGGGAGAGCACGGATTCGGCGTTGGACGGGCGGTAGGGTACATACATATTCGGCGGATGTTTTCGAGAACTGCATCGGCCGCCAAAGTTCCTGCTCACGGGCATGTTTCCTGCCGGGCGCAAGATCCCGCCCGAGCGCATGCCGCGCCCGAGGCTGCTCACCCGTCGGCTGTGCCCGACGGCCGACTTACACGACAAGAAGAGCAAGCCCGCTTCGCGGGAGAGCTCGGAGCACGACCGCGGAGACGAAGCTGCCGAGCGGCGCCCGTAGCTACGCGGCTTGTGCGTACCCGGTCAGCTCCAAGTGGTCCGTCAGGCCGCCTGCTCGATGATGTCTCGGTAGCTGACCGGGTCGTGTGCGAGCCCGA
>Ga0136616_10000778_pt1 | contig 15844 bp, 12 predicted proteins | sample AntDrymUQ2992106_2_FD_106648 | JGI IMG/M metagenome (GOLD analysis project Ga0136616, IMG submission 106648) | Polar desert sand microbial communities from Dry Valleys, Antarctica - metaG UQ299 (21.06) | ecosystem: Environmental > Terrestrial > Soil > Desert | place: Antarctica: Dry Valley...
AGAGCGCTAATCGACGACGACACGGCTCGACGGGCAAAGGTCGTTGACGACGCAGAGCTCACACAGCGGCCTCCGCGCGAGGCAGACGCGCCGTCCGTGCCAGATCAGCAGGTGCGGGAAGCGCCCCCAGTCGGAACGGGACACGAGCTTGATCAGGTCGCGCTCGATTCGCACTGGATCCTCCTGCTTGGTGAGGCCGAGCCTTTGCGAGAGGCGGCGGACGTGCGTGTCGACGACGACCCCCTGCGGACTGCCGAGCTCTGCCGCGACCACGTTCGCGGTCTTCCGCGCGACCCCGGGTAGGCGCTGTAGCTCCGGCAGCGTCCGCGGCACCTGTCCGTCGAACTCCTCGAGCAGGACGCGGGCCGTGCCGCGGAGCGACTTCGCCTTCTGGCGGAAAAACCCGGTCGCGTAGATGTCGCGCTCGAGCTCCTCCTGCGGCACCGCCAGATAGTCCTCCAGCCGCCGGTACTTTTCGAAGAGGTGTTGGGTGACGCGATTGACGTTCACGTCTGTTGTCTGTGCAGACAACATCACGGAGAAGAGGAGCTCGAGATCGCTCCTGAAGCGGAGCGCGATCCGGGCGTCGGCGTGCTCCGCCGCGAGCCGCGCGATGATCGGCCGGATCCGGTCTCGTCTGCGCCCGACGCGGCGCCGCGCCTCGCCTACGAAGCTACGCGCCACGCAGCGATTCGAAGTAGGCCGTGACCTCGACGGGATCGGGTGGCTGCTCGAGCCACCCGGCCAACTCCTCGGCGGTCGCCCATTGCGTCGCGCGGATCGCGGTGGCGCCAGCTTCGGCGTCGTACTCGGTCGCACGGTGCTCGACTGCAGGGCCGAGGAGCAGCCAGAAGGCTCCGCGCCTGCCCTCGTATGGCATGCCGACGCTTCCGGCGTTCACAAGCCGCGTGCCTCCAGCGCTCCGGTCGAACTGGACGTGCGTGTGGCCGCAGACGACGAGGCGCTCGCGGACGTCGTCCAGCACCTCGACGAGGTCCTCTTCCGGTGTGATGCGCGTGACGATCTCCTCGTCCGAGCGCGGTGTGGCGTGGCAGAAGAGGACGCTGCCGAGCCCGTCGAGCTCGAGTGACAGCGTCAGCGGCCAGTCCCGCAGCAGCGTGAGTCGATCCGGGCCGAGTCGCTCGGCGCACCACGCGGCGCCGTGCTCCTCCTCGGCGACGAGCACGGCACGGTCTGCGTTTCCCCGGACGAAGCGCACACGATCGCCCAGAGTGACGAGCAGATCCAGGCACTCCGCGGGCATCGGGCCGGAGACCGCGTCGCCGGCAACGACGATGAGCTCGGCGGCAGCCACATCCGGCTCGGCGAGCACCGCCTCGAGCGCCGGGAGATTCCCGTGCACATCGGCGAGAACCGCAACGTCCCTCACCGCTGTAGCCCCGGGCCTGCGCAGACGACGCCGAGCACTGGGCACCCCGCGCAGATGAACTCACTCGGTGTCGGCCTGAACTCTCCCGCACGGATGCGGGCGATCGCCTCCGACAGCTCGGCCTCGAGGGCCGGCAGCTCCGTGCGCAGGAACGTCCGGGAGCTGACCGCATCGTCACGCTCGAGAAACTGGTAGACGACCTCGACCTCCTCTGCGCCGGCGCGGAAGAGAGCAAGGGCGTAGACGAGCCGCTGGAGCCGGTAGTCGGCCTCGACGATCTCGCCCGCCGATCCTTCCGCGAGCGAGTTGGTCTTGTAGTCGAGGACGAGCGCGCGGTCACCCGCGCGGTGCAGGACGTCCAGGCGACCGTGAAGCAGAACGCCGTCGTGCTCGAAGGCGAACGGACGCTCGGGCTGCACGCCCGCCAGCTCGCCTACCCGGCGGGCGAGGTCGGAGCCGCAGTAGGTCTCGACGAAGCCGGCGATCCGCGCCAGCTCCTCGTCGGTGACGGCCGGATACCAGGCTCGCACCTGCTCGACGTCGGGCGGCACCGCCGCCGCGAAGTCGACGAGCTCGAGCAACCGGTGGACCGCGTCGCCGATCTCCGTCGCGGCCATCCCGGCGGCGCCGAGCACCATCCCTCCGGCGTCGGCAGGCTGCATGCCTGCGACGCGCTCGGCGTAGTAGCGGTACGAGCAGCGCTCGAAGAGCGCCAGCGCGCTGTAGGACAGCCTGCGCACGTCGTGCAGCGGTGCCTCGGGGAGCGGCGCGATCGGCACGAGCGCGGGGGCAGGCGCAGGCAGTAGCGGCAGCTGGTCGCTGTCGAACAGCGCCAACTGACCCTCTTCCTGCGGCACTGCCGCTATCTCCACTCCAGCGGGCTCCGGCTCGCCGCGGTCGAGCCGGACGAGCACCCTCGCCCCGTCGCGCTCGAGCTCGATTGGAACTCCGTCGGAGGCGGCCAGCTCGGCCGCGCAATCGAGCCGCGCGAGTACCCAGCCGATAGGCGTCTTCTCGTCGATCGAGGGGCCGGCGGGCGCGAGGTCGATCGAGCCCGAGACGATCAACCGGTCGATCGCCCGGGTCATTGCCACGTAGTAGAGGCGCAGGCGCTCTGCCTCTTCCTCGCGCTTCCGCGCCTCCGTCACATCGGCGTACTCGAAGGCGGCGTGCCGCTTGCCGGTGATCGGGTCGGCGACGCGGAAGCCGAAGCGCCCATCCGCCAGACAGAGGATCTCGTCCGCGGAGGGGACGGCGCGATCGCGGCCGGCGTCGGCCACCACGACGACCTTGAACTCGAGACCCTTCGCGCCGTGGATCGTCAGCAGCCGGACGGCGTCGGCACCCTCCTCCTCGGCGACCGCGTCCCGCTCGGCCGCGCCGACGGCGTCCTGCTCGGCGACGAAGCGCACGAAGCCCTCCACGTCGGGACCCCGCAGCTCCTCGTAGGAGCGCGCGAGGCGGGCGAGCTTGCGCAGGTTCGCGTACCGGCGGCGTCCGTCAGGGTGGGCGAGGACGGCGAGGTCGTAGTCGTGGTCGGCTACGACGCGCTCGCACAGCCGCTCGAGCGACAGCCGCGCGGAGGCCTCCACCAGCCTGTCGTAGCGCTGGCGAAAGGCTCGCAGCAGGCGCTCGTCCTCGTTCGTCAGGTCAGTTGGGACGCTCCGCTCGAGGCCGGTGAAGATCGGCCGGCGGCCGGCCGCGCGGCGGAGGAGCAGGAGCGCGTCGTTCGAGACTCCGACGAAGGGCGAGGCGAGCACGCTCACGAGCGCCTCGTCGTCGTAGCGGTTGTGGAGTAGGCGCAGGTAGGAGAGCAGGTCGACAACCTGCTGCTGGCCGAAGTATCCGCGGCCGGTGGCGCGATAGGTCGGCAGCCCAAGAGTGCGCAACTCCTCCTCGTACCACTCGGCATCGGTGCCTGCGGCGAACAGCAGGACGATCTCGCCGGCCGTCGCCGCGCCTGTGTCGACGAGCTCACGGACGCGCCGCGCGACGTGCCGTGCCTCGGCGCGCCGCCAGTGCAGGCCGCTGCCAGCGAACGCAGACTTGTCCGTGACGAGCAGCTCGACGGGGATCCCGAAGACGGGGTCGGGAAACTCCCCAGAGGCGGCGAGGGGCTGAAAGTCGTCGCCGAACGCTGTCGCGAACAGGTGGTTGACGACCCGTAGCACCTCTGGTCGCGAGCGGTAGTTGCGGGTCAACGGCAGCAGGGTCTCCGCCGCCCCGCGGCGTTCCCGGAAGACCTCGACGTCGGCGTGCCGGAAGCCGTAGATCGACTGGAACTCGTCGCCGACAAAGAACCGCTCGGTGTCCGGGGCGCTGAGGAGGTCGACGAGCTCGCACTGGAGCCGGTTCGTGTCCTGGAACTCGTCCACCATGGTTGCCCGGAAGCGGAGTTGCTCCCGCTCCCGCAGCGCCCGGTCGTCACGAAGTAGATCGCGGGCGCGCAGCTGCAAGTCCTCGAAATCGAGCGCGGACTCGCGATTCTTCGCCGCTGCGTACGCGTCGCCGAAACGGTGGAGCAGCTCCTGGAGGAGCGTGCGGTCGCGCAGCGCCAGCTCGTCGAGCGCCGCCTGCTCCACCGCCTTCCGCGCCTCCTCGTACGCGGCCGCGCGCTCGCCGCGGGCGCGCAAGCCACTGAGGTCGAGCAGGCGCTCGGGCAGCTGTGCCTCGTCCGCGAGCGCGAGCGCCTGGGTGGCCGCCGCTCGCGCCGCCTCGGTCGTACCCGCGTCGGCCACGAGGGCTTGCGCCGCCTCGACGAGCTCCGCGAGCCTCGACTCGATTCCGCGGCGCACGCCCAGCTCGAGCTGGAGCTCGCGGCCCGCTGAGCGGAGCGTCTCGTAGACGCTCGTCAGCATCCGGCGCAGGCCGGCAGCGCCGTAGGTCGCGAGTAGCTGCAGCCGCTCCGGCTGCTCGGTCGCGCAGAACTCCGTCAGGGCGAGCTCGAACGCCTCACCTCGGATCACGCGCCCCTGGCTGTCGTCGAGGACGCGAAAGCGCGGGTCGAGGCCCGCGGCGAACGGGTGTGCCTTCAGGAGCCGCAGGCAAAAGCCGTGGATCGTCGAGATCCAGGCACCGTCGAGCCCCCGCGCGAGATCGTGCCGCCCGAGCTCGTCCAGCCTCGAACGGATCCGGCCGCCGAGCTCGGCGGCGGCGCGGTCGGTGTAGGTGATCACGAGCAGCGACTCGAGATCGAGCCCGCGCTCACAGACGGCCTCGATGAACCGCTCCACGAGCACCGTCGTCTTGCCGGTTCCCGCGCCGGCCGAGACGAAGACCTCACCACGCGCGTCGATGGCCGCGACCTGCTGCTCGTTCGGCGCCCGGCGCTCGCTCTTCTCCACGACGGCGCTCATGCTCTGCGGATCCGGCACATGCGCCAGAGGTCACACCAGGCGGGACAGTCGCCCCCCTTTGGATCGTGACGAACATCGCCGGCCCTGATTCGCTGGGCGAAGCCACGGGCCAGCTCCTGCGCACCCTCGACGCGGCTCCAGAACTCGTCCTCGCCGAGGTAGTCGTTCTTCGCGAAGCCGGGAATCCCGTCGTCCTTCGCCTCGAGCCGCAGCAATCCCCTTGGTCGCCGCTCGCCCGCGAGCGGCCGGTACAGGCCGCCCAGCGGCTCGATCCCGACGAGGTCGCGGAGGACGAGCATGTACAGCGGGATCTGGAGGCGGAGCTCCTTCTCGATCTCGACGGCTGAGTGACCCGTGCGGCCGGACTTGTAGTCCTGGACGATCCCGCGGGCGCTCGCCGGGTCGATGTCGATGCGATCGATCTTGCCCGAGAGGGTGACCCCGTCGCCCAGGTCGAGGCCGCGTTGAAGCTCGGGCGCGGAACGCTCCGAGCCGAACGACACCTCGAACCGGCGGGGTGCGAGGGGCAGCCCCGAGGCTGCCTCGTCGCGGACGAACTGCTCGAGATCGCGCCGCAAGCTCTGCTCGAGCTCGCGCCGCTCGAGCTCGGTCATCTCCATCTTCACGCCTGCGAGCGCGCCTTCCAGGCATTCCCGCAGGAAGGCAAGGGCGTCGTCGAGGCGTGATTCCTCGACCCGGTCGCTGCCGATCGCCCTGGGCAGACCGACGAAGAAGCGGTTCAGCGCCGTGTGTGCGACAGACCCGCGCATCATCGCGTCGACGCGTCGGTCGATCTGCTTCGGATCGATCAGCCGGTCGAAGAACCATGCCGAGGAGCAGTCCGCGAAGCGCTCGAGCTCGGTGACGTTGAAGGTGCCGCGTGCCGCAAGCTCCGCGAGCACGCGCGGATGACGGAGCACCGTGTCGCGCCGAAAGGCAGCCAGGGCGCGGTCGAGACGCCGCCTCCAACCATTGGCTGCGGCGAGCGCGTCGGCCTCGTCCGGGTCCGTCGCGGCCAGGTGTGCGAGCGCTCGCAGGCGCTCGCGCTCGCTCGGTGCGTGCTCCAGGGCCCACGTCAGCTGGGACAGCGGCCTGCGCCTCGTCCAGCGGCGAACGTCGTCCGGTTCGAAGAGCGCCTGAACCTCGTGCCAGAACGGACTCGCCTCGCGCGGGCTCCCTTCATCCGTCGCCGCCTCGCGCACGAGGTAGAGCCGTCGGGTCGCCCGCGTGCACGCGGTGTAGAAGAGGTATCGGTCACGGGCAACGGCGTCCGGGCGCGCAAGCCGTGCTCCCGCGCACCGCTCGAGCTCGGCGCGGGTCTCGTCGTCGAGGAACGGCGACGCAAGTCCTCGCCGGGGCAGGCTTCCGCCCTCCAGTCCGAGGACGAAGACCGCGTCGAACCGGCGTGTCCGGGCACGGGAGAGGTCGAGGACCGCGACGCGGCCGCTCTCTCCGGAGCGCGCGAGCCGTACCTCCGTGCGCTCGAGCGCAGTCACGACGTCGTCCGCCGACAGCTCCCCGCCTGCGTCGACCCAGCCCTCGAGCTCGTCCAGTACCCGCGTGAGAGCATCATGCGCTCGCAGATCCGGCAGGGTCGTCACGCCGACCGGAGGGGACGTGAGCCCGTGCGCCGCCCGCAGCATCCCGGCGGCGACCGAGCGGATGCCCGAGAGCCCGTTGCCTTCGGTCCGGAGCGTCTCGAGCACCGGGATCGGCTGGCCGTCACGCATCCGCACCGTCTCCTCCTCGACCGTCGAGCCGGTGGCGACGCCTCGGCCTCGCAAGCGGCCCTCCAGGAAGTCCACGTTGGTGCGGGCGAAGCCCGAGAAGGGCGAGCGGAGGTAGGCGTAGAGGTCGCGCCGCCCGCCTTCCTGCCATGCGAACCGCAACAGGGCCAGCAGGGCCTGCCCGTACGCCGTCTGCCCCAGCCGGGCGCGCCCCTCGATTGCGAACGGCACGCCCACCGTGGAGAGCACCGTGTCGACCGGCGCGCGCCAGCGCTCGAGCGACGGGACGACGACAGCGATTGCCTCCAGCGACATTCCCCCGTCCGCTAGCTGCCGGATCTCCTCCGCGACGAGCTCGAGGACGCCTCGGCTCCCGGCACCCTCGAAGAAACGGATCGCGCCTTCGAGCTCAGGCCCGAGCGAGGGCTCATCGGCGAACAGGAACCGCTCGAGATGGGCAAGCGCCTGTTGCCCCTCGTCGAACGGAAGCGCGGGCAGCTCTTCGATCCGCCCGTGCGCGAGCGCTCCCAGGTCCTCGACAGTCCGCCGCAACGACTCGAACGCTGCGCGGCCGGGCTCGTACGGCAGCGAGACGGTGACCTCTGCGCGGCCGGAGAGCGCGTCGAGCAGCCCCCACTCTGCTCCCGTCAGATCCTCGAATCCGTACGCGAAGACCGGGCGCCCAGTCCAGGCCGAGAGCTCGGAGCGCAGCCGCTCGACCCCGTGCCGGCGGAGCAGGTCGCGATCCCAGTACCCCAGGCGCTCGAGCTCGTCCCGGTAGGAGGAGTAGAGGCGTCCGAGATCTCCCTCGAGCTGCTCCGGCTCGAGCAGGCCGGACTCCAGCTCGCCGAGAGTGGACAGGAGCGAGTCGGCGAACCCACCGAACCTCGCCGACCTGCCGAGGCCGTTCAGCGTCGTGCGCGCGAGGGCGCGGCGGACGACGAGCGCGCGCTGCGTGTCGCCCACGACCGGCCGGGCCCCGCCCCCCGCGAGCGCCAGCTCCCTGAAGACGTCGTCGAAGGTGCCGATCGAGCCTGAGAGCAGCGCACCGGCCCGTCGCAGGAGATCCCGCTCGACCCGCTCGACGTCCGCCGCGTTCGGCACGATCAGGACTGGATCGCGCTCGATCTGCTCCAGGTAGCCCTCGAGAAGACGTGCGATCTTGCCGGCCTTGGCCGGACCGACGACGAGCGCGAGACCCATCGGCTCATCCTAGTCAGGGCCTCTGACGGCTCCGGGCGCGCCGGGAGCCCCCGTACGGAAAGAGCGGAGATCGCTGCGGGCGGGCCTGTCCCTGCCCGTCCGACCCGACTAGATGCTTGACCGGAACTTCACGCGGGCCGGATGACGGCTGCGCGCCAATCTCCGATCAAGCGTCTAGGCCGATGCGGACTTGGGGCGCCGGCCGCGGCGTGCCACCTGGCGACCGCCCAGGTTCTCTGCCTCGCCGTCGGTCATGTCGAGCTCACGAACGCCCTTGCGGGCGTCGTGAAACGTGATCCGGACGGTAGCGCCCTTTCCCTCTGCGATTTCCTCGCCCGAAACATCCGACACGAGCACGGTCTTACGAGCCACGAGCACTCCTCTCATTGCGGAATCGACCCTACGACCATACAGCGAATCACACGGACAATCATGCTGCCTGTCGTCCACGCTTGATTCGCCACGATCGCAACAAGCTCACCAGAGCCTGTTCCTCCTGGTCGAGACCGATATCGCGTGCTCTCACGACCCGCAAGTGCCGTGGCCGAAAATCCTCGACCGTACGTCCGTCGAGATACTGCTCGACGATGGCTGGACTGACATACGAGGATCGCGCCACGGCCGGGGTATTCCCGAGCCGCTCCCCGACCGCGCGCATCACCGACGCCACATTGCGTTTGGCCTCCCTATCGGTGTCAGCTACCCCAAGCTCGGCGAGCGCAATGGCTGCCGTCAACGTGCCGCCCCACGTGCGGAAGTCTTTCGCGGTGAATTCCTCTCCCATGTACGTCTGGATGTAGTGATTCAGGACGCCCCCGCTCAGCGTGCACGTCTCCCCCTCCTTGCCGTAACGAAAGAGCCTGCTGCCGCCCGGCTGGACGAGGAGCTCCTGGATCGCGGTCGCCAGCTCGACGTCGACCACTGAGGTGCGGACGAGCACCTTGTGCTTCGCACGGAAGCGGAACATCAGCTTGCTTCGCTGCACTGATACGTGCCGCTTGCACAGGGTCGTAACACCGTAGGTACGAGACGCCCTCGCGTAGCGCTCTGAGCCGACGCGGAACCATGCCATGTTGATGAGACGGATGGCGACCGCGCAGACACGTTCGCGCTCGTAACGGTCAAGCATCATGTGCTCGCCCATCGCGAGCCGCAGGTCGGGCAGCTTCTCGGCGAAGCGCACCAGCTTGTCGAACTTCGCCTGCTCCTGCTGCGCGCGGAAATCCGGGTGGTAGAGGTACTGACGGCGTCCCGCCTTGTCCACGCCGGTCGCCTGCAGCTTCGAACGCGCCCTGGGCGAGATCCAGACATCGCGCCAGGCGGGCGGGATCACGAGGCTCTCGATCCTCGCCACCTTCCCGTCGTCGACGATTCGGCCGCCGCGAGCGTCGAGGTAGCGGAAGCGCCCCTTCGACCCCTCGCGGCGCCATCCACCCCTACGCGCCATAGTTGACGGGTCTTCCCCAGAATCCGGCAAGTAGAATCGGCCGCCGATGGACGGGCGGACGATTGTGGTGCTGGACGGCGACGAGACCGGGCAGGAGCTGCTCGAGGAGGCCCTTCGGGTGCTCGCACCGGACGTGATCGGCATCGAGCTCTCGTTCCCGCGCTTCGACCTCTCGCTGGCGCGGCGGCGCGAGACGCAGAACGCCGTCGTGCACGAGGCTGCCGCGGCGATCAAGGCCGCAGGTCTCGGTCTGAAGGCCGCGACGGTCACGCCCGAGGGCCGCGGCGACGTCGGCTCGCCGAACCGGATCCTGCGCGAGGAGATCGGCGGACGAGTCATCGTCCGGACGGGCCGAAGGATTCCGGGTGTCGTCCCGCTAGGGGGGGTGCACGCACCCATCTCCGTCGTGCGCATGGCGGTCGGCGATGCATACGGCGCGAAGGAGTGGCGCGAGGGCGAGGGTGAGGACGAGGTCGCCTTCCGCACGGAGCGGATCGAGCGTCGGATCTGCCGCGCGGTCGCAGAGTTCGCGTTTCGCCAGGCGGATCGGATGGAGGCGAAGGTCTTCGGCGGCCCCAAGTACACCGTCAGCCCCACCTACGAGGGCATGCTCAAGGAAGAAATGGATGCGGCTGCCGAGCGTCATCCGGACGTGCCGTACGAGCCGCAGTTGATCGATGCCACGTTCGCGCTCCTGCTCTCGCAGACCGGAGCGCCGCTCGTGATCCCTGCCCTCAACCGCGACGGCGACATTCTCTCCGACCTCGTCCTGCCGCTCTTCGGGTCGATCGCGGGCTCCGAGTCCCTCCTGGTGGCGTTCGCGGACGACTACGTGCCGAACGCGCTGATGGCCGAGGCTGCTCACGGCACTGCGCCCTCCCTCTTCGGTAAGGACGTGGCGAACCCGCTGGCGATGATCCTGGCCGGCTCGGCCCTCCTCACGCACGCGGACGAGACCGCTCAGGAGGCCGGCCGAGCGATCAGAGAAAGCTCCCTCGAAGCCGTCGCGGACGGCGTCCGCACCGCTGATCTCGGCGGTCACGCCGGCTCGCGCGAGTTCACCGACGAGGTGATCCGCCGGACGAGATCGAAGCTCGAGGTCTGGTCGGGGCTGTAGACGACTGCGGGGCGGCCCGAAGACCGCCCCGCGAGAAACGTCGTGCGAGCGTGACGCCTAGCCGACGATGAAGCCCGTGGCCGTCACGGCGGCCAGGATCTTGGCCTTCGAGAAGCCGTCCTCGAACGCTCCGGGCGCCGGCGTCGTCGGCGCGGACGTACCGCCCGAGAAGCGGATGTCGCGGATCCAGGCGGCATGGCGCGCCTCGACCGGGAGAATCCGCCCGGCCCCGAGGAGGACTGCCTTCGTCTTGATGTTCGGGACCTGACCGAGGTAGGCATGAACGCCCGTATCTTCGAGCACCTGCGCGGTCGCGGCAAACTTCGCCCCATTCGTGACCGTGTCCTTGAAGTCGAACTTCGGCCTTGCGACGGCCTTGGAGCCGAGAACCTTCTTCAGGAAGTTCTCGTGCACCTTCTCGTGCTGGGCGACGACGGTCGAGAAGCGCCTCAGCTCGCGGTTGTTGCCATACGCCTGGTTGCGGGTCGCCTGAGCGTAGAACTCCGCCTCGAGAAACTCGAGGGTGAGAGCGAAGTTGAGGATGGCGATGTCGCTCGCCGGGATCGCCTGACCCCGCGCGATCCCCGGTACGGCGCCGGCGAATGCGCCGCCGATGGCGACTGCGCCGAGTCCGACACCGGCCTTCTTCAGGAAGGCAGCGCGGGTCTCGGGATCGACCTTCTCGGCCGTCTCGCGAATCGCGCCGTCCCTGTCCAGCTCTTCGAGCGGCGGTAGATAAGACACGTGAAACCCCTTTCGTGGGGGTAAATATGGACAAGATGAGTCCCGCCTAGACCCCTTCATTCGTTCAGGACTCTGGATCTCATTCGTCCAGGACTCTGAATCGGTTCGGCATCGACCACTGCAGGTCGCGACGATGCAGCAGGCGCACTCCGTAGAGTTGCGCCGGTGAAGATCGCCGTCCCCAACGAGATCACTCCCGGAGAGCGGCGCGTGGCTCTCGTTCCCGACGCTCTGCGGCGCCTCGGCGACGGCTTTAGGGTTACGTTCGAGCGCGGCGCAGGAGCAGCGGCCGGCTTCCGGGACGAGGAGTATCAGGCGGCGGGAGCGGCACTCGTCGGGCGTGACGAGCTCTACCGTGACGCCGAGGCCGTCGTCCGGGTGCGCGCGCCGGCTGCAGGGGAGGTCGAAGAGCTGCGCCCAGGGACGATCGTGATCGGCCTCCTCTCGCCTCTCGGCGATCCGGCCGGAGTCGAGCTGCTCGCCGCGCGCGGGATCGTGGGCTTCGCCATGGAGTCGATCCCACGGATCACGCGCGCGCAGGGGATGGACGCCCTCTCGTCCCAGAGCACCGTCGCCGGCTACAAGTCGGTGGTGCTGGCGGCGGACCGGCTGCCGCGGCTCTTCCCCCTCCTCATGACGGCCGCGGGCACCGTCGCTCCGGCAAAGGTGCTCGTGCTCGGCGCAGGAGTCGCGGGGCTGCAGGCGATCGCAACGGCGCGGCGGCTCGGTGCGGTCGTCTCGGCGTTCGACACGCGACCGGTCGTCCAGGAGCAGGTGGAGAGCCTCGGCGCCACCTTCGTCGACCTCGGCGTGCGCGGGAGTCAGACCGCCGGCGGCTATGCGGTGGAGCTCACGCCGGACGAGCAGGCGCGTCAGCAGGGTGCGCTCGAGGAGCGGATGGCGGACATGGACGTCGTGATCACGACGGCGCTCGTGCCGGGTCGGCCGGCGCCGCGGCTCATTCCCGCGGCGGCCGTCGAGCGCATGCGCCCCGGCTCGGTGATCGTCGATCTCGCCGCGGAGGCCGGCGGCAACTGCGAGCTGACCGTACCGGGTGAGGAGGTCGTTCGTGAAGGCGTCACGATCGTCGGACTGACGAACCTCGCAGCCACCATGCCCTACCACGCGAGCCAGCTCTATGCCCGCAACGTGGCTGCGCTGCTGCAGCATCTCGCCCCTGGCGGTGAGCTGACGCTCGACTTCTCGGACGAGATCACTGCCGGGACGTGCGTCACGCGGCAGGAGGTTGCGGCGCCATGAGCTCGCTGCTCGTCTTCGAGCTGACCATCCTCGTGCTCGCGATCTTCCTCGGCGTCGAGGTGATCTCGAAGGTGCCGACGATGCTGCACACCCCGCTGATGTCGGGCACGAACGCCATTCACGGGATCGTGCTCGTGGGCGCGATCCTCGTCGCGGGGCGCGCCGGCGGCGACACGCTGACGCGCGTCGTCGGGTTCTGCGCCGTCGTGCTCGCGACCGCCAATGTCGTCGGCGGATTCGTCGTCACCGACCGGATGCTCGAGATGTTCAAGGGGCGCGAGCAGCGGCGGCCCGAGGCATGAGGCCGACAGTGTCGGTTCCGAGCCCCCGCGCGCATCCCTCGGCGGCAGGCAGCGTTGCAGACGGGCTCCGCGAACCGGAAGACGCTCGCGGCGAGGAGCGCCCGTGAACGGCGATCTGACGAACCTGCTCTACCTGGTCACGATCGTGACCTTCGTGCTCGCGCTCAGGTTTCTCTCTTCGCCGCGCCGAGCCCGGCAGGGCAACCAGCTTGGGGCTGCGGGGATGGTGCTTGCGGTCGTGGTCACGCTCGCTCAAGACGGGCTCGAGGGCTACGCCTGGATCGCGGTCGCGATGGCGATAGGAGCCGTGATCGGGCTCGTCGGCGCCCGCTCGGTGAAGATGACCGCGATGCCCCAGATGGTGGCGCTCTTCAACGGCGTCGGCGGCGGCGCGGTTGCCCTGATCGCCCTGGCGGAGTTCCACAACTTGGCGCAGGAGGGCGGCCCGGCCGGCGAGGAGTCCGTCTCGATCCTGCTCTCGGCCCTCATCGGCAGCATCTCCTTCTCCGGCTCGCTCGTCGCGTTCGGAAAGCTGCAGGAGCTCGTCAGCGGGCGCCCGATCGTGTACCGCGGGCAGCAGTACGTGAACGGGGCGGTGCTGCTTGCAGCCCTCGCGTTCGGGGTCGCGATCGTGACCGGCGCCGATCGCGATGCGCTCGTCGTCGGGATCATCCTCGCCGCCGCGACCTTCGGAGTCCTGTTCGTGCTCCCGATCGGCGGCGCCGACATGCCCGTCGTCATCTCGTTGCTGAACGCGTTCACGGGGCTGGCGGCGTCTGCTGCCGGCTTCCTGCTCCACAACAACGTGCTGATCGTCGCGGGGGCACTCGTTGGTGCTTCGGGAACCCTGCTGACGCTGCTGATGGGTCGTGCGATGAACCGCTCGATCGCGAACGTCCTCTTCGGTGCGTTCGGATCCGTCCAGGCGGGCGCCGTCGGCCCCGCGGCCGCCGAGGACGGTCGCTCCGTCCGCTCGACCTCGCCGGAGGATCTGGCGATCATGCTCGGCTACGCCCGCCGAGTCGTGTTCGTGCCGGGCTATGGCCTCGCCGTTGCGCAGGCTCAACACGACGTTCGCGCGCTCGCGGAGCTGCTGGAGGCGAAGGGAGTGAACGTGCTCTACGGCATCCATCCCGTGGCGGGGCGGATGCCCGGGCACATGAACGTTCTCCTCGCCGAGGCGAACGTGCCCTACGAGCAGCTGAAGGAGATGGATGAGATCAACCCGGAGCTGCCGCAGACAGACGTGGTCGTGATCCTCGGTGCGAACGACGTCGTCAATCCGGCGGCGCGCACGGACTCTTCCAGTCCGATCTACGGGATGCCGATCATCGAGGTCGACCGAGCCGCGAACGTCGTCGTGGTCAAGCGGAGCATGAGCCCGGGCTTTGCCGGGATCGACAACCCGCTCTTCTACGACCCGAAGACGTCGATGCTGTTCGCGGACGCGAAGAAGGCGCTCGAGCAGGTCACGCAGGCCGTCAAGAATCTCTAGACAGCTTGAGTGTCCCCTTCTTCAGCGCCGCTGCCGTCCGCGCGGCTGTACCGCCGGAGGTGGCCTACGCCGCGGTGCGGGAAGCGTTCGTCGCCTATGCCCGCGGCGCGTGGACGATGCAGCCGAAGCTGTACGTGCCGAGCTACCCCGCCGGCGACTTCCGCGCAATGCCTGCGCTCGGTGGCGGCCACGCGCTGCTTAAATGGGTGACGTCGTTCCCCGGGAACCCGGCACGCGGACTGCCGACCGTGAGCGGACTCGTCCTGCTCTCGAGCGCGGACACGGGCCTCGTCGAGGCGGTCTTCGAGGCCGGCGCGGTAACGGCGCTTCGAACCGGCGCGGCAGCGGTGTTGGCCGCGGACGTCCTCGGGCGTCCAGACGCGGAGACGGCTGCGGTGATCGGGGCCGGCGTCAACGGACGAGCGGTTGCCGCGACATTTCTCGCCCTGGGACGAGACGTGCTGCTCTGGGACGTCGAGCCCGCGCGGGCGCGGAACGCGGCCAAGGAACTGGGCGCGGCCGTCTCCTCCTCGCAGGCGGAGGCGCTCGCGGCAGACCTGATCGTCACCGTCACCCCTGGTCGAACCGTGTTGCTCCCGAAGGACTCGCTGCAGGCGGGCCAGCACGTGAGCCTCATGGGCGCGGACGGGCCTGGAAAGGCCGAGATCGCGGTCGAGGAGATCGCGCGCGGGCGCGTCTTCTGTGACGACTGGGGGCAGGCGAGCCATGGCGGAGAGCTTGCGGCCGCGGTCGGCGCCCGCGCGCTGGAGGAGGATGACGTCACGACCCTGGGCTCCGTGCTTGCCGGACAGGCGGCCGGCCGTCGGTCGGCCGAGGAGATCACGATCTTCGACTCCACGGGCCTCGCGATCCAGGATCTCGCGATTGCGATCGCGGCCCTCGAGCGTGCTGATGGGCTCGACGTGCCGGCGCTCGACCTCTAGGCCGAGCGCGGAGCCGCACACCCTACGGCGCTACCGGTCGACGATTCCGAGCTCCTCGACCCACGCGAGCACCCGGTCGACCTCCCCCAGTTCGACCAGCCAGGCGCCGTGAGCGCAGGGCGAGCCGGACGGGCTCCTCGTCTTCGGGGAAGAAGTCGTGCTCGACGAAGCCTTCGGGGCAGTCGGGAAACGGGTTAGGGGAACCCGAATCAAATTGAAGCCTTGTGTCAGCGGATGCGAGCCGGCCAACCTGGGAGGGTCCTCAGGCGAGCAGCCGTCCCACGTCGGTTGCCTCGAGCAGCGGGTGCCGCTCGCCGAGGATCGCCTTCGCAGCGAGGTCGCCGAACATGAACCCGAGCACGTTCCCGTGCCCCGAGTACCCACCGACGACCCACGCCCCATCGCGTCCTGGCAGCTCGCCCACGACCGGCATCAGGTCGGGTACGAGCCCGAAGATTCCCGCCCAGCGGTGCTCGATCCGCGGGCGCTTCCCCACCAGACGCTCGACGAATGCCTCCAGGGCGCCTTGAACGCTCACGGTCGTCTCCTCCGTCGCCGTGAACTCAGACTCCAGGTCTACGTCGCGAAACCCGCCGACGACGATCCGGCCGTCACAGTCCTGATGCCAGTAGTCGAAGCCGTGCCGGCCATAGTGCGGCAGCTCGAACAGGCGCTCGCGCAAGGGCTCTGTCGCAAGCATCTGCCCGCGGGTCGGGATGATCAGCCCTTCGAGCTCGCCGAGGAGGCCGCTGGGGTAGCCGTCCGTCGCAACGACGACCACCGGGGCTCCGAGCTCGTCGAGGCTCGCGATCCGTGAGCCCTCGCGGATCTCCGCGCCGGCCTCCGCCGCGGCCGCCGC
>Ga0136616_10000784_pt1 | contig 15836 bp, 21 predicted proteins | sample AntDrymUQ2992106_2_FD_106648 | JGI IMG/M metagenome (GOLD analysis project Ga0136616, IMG submission 106648) | Polar desert sand microbial communities from Dry Valleys, Antarctica - metaG UQ299 (21.06) | ecosystem: Environmental > Terrestrial > Soil > Desert | place: Antarctica: Dry Valley...
GTGACCGCCGCCCCGGCGGCCGCCGAGCCCGGCCCGGTGATGAAGGGTGTGACGAGTTCGAGGACCTCGTCGCGCGTCCTCGGCGTCTCGGTGGCGCCCATGTAGACGCCGCCCTCGGCCGGCTTGCCGGCCAGGCTGCCGATGATCGCGGCATGCCGCGCCTCGACACCGAAGATGCCGGCCGCGGCCTGCAGGATCATCTTGTCCTGGATGAAGCCCGCGGCGCCGAGGTAGGCCGAGACGCCGACGTTCTCGAAGGTGAACGCGGTCTCCAGGTAGGAGGCGCGGTTGGCGAAGGCCTCGCCGAAGTCGACGCCGGGCGGCGAGACGGGTGTGCCGCCCAGCTGCTCGACGGTGGTCCAGATGGCGGTGACGTGCGCCTCCTCGTCCGTCTGCACCTGGCCGAGGTAGGTCGCCTCCTTGCCGGACAGCAGCCCTGCCGCGTTGCCCTGGCGGTAGAACTCCGCCTCCAGGTGCTCCAGCGTCAGCGCGTAGTTGAGGATCTCGATGTCGTCGGCGAAGTCACCGGACTGGGCGAAGGCGAACTTCGTGCCCAGCATCTGCAGCGCCATGCTCGCGGGGATGGTCGTGACCGCACCCTTGACTAGGTCGCGTCGCGTGAATCCCATGATCTAGGAACCTCCTTCGATGAACGGTGCCGCCGCAGCGAGCACTTCCTCCATGGTGGCGGTGCCCTCGATGGGGGCCGGGAAAGGGTTCCCGCCGGTGAGGTCGGCGAGGATCGCCGCGTGCCGTGACTCGACGCCGGCGATGGCCGCCGCGGCGGCCAGGATGTCGACGCTCTCGATCACGGTGACCTGACCGTGGTAGGCGGTGACGCCCAGTTCCTCGAACACCGAGGCGTTCGTGAGGAACATGTTCCGGTCGGTGAACGTGCCGTCGGGGTAGGTGAACTGCGGCTTGGCCGCAGGCGTCCCCCCGAGCTGGTTGATGGTGTCGGTCAGTGCCGCCACGTGCGCGGCCTCGTGCTGGGCGATCGGGTCGACCAGCTCGAGCTCACGGCCCTCGAGGATCCCGCCCGCGATGCCCTGGGCGTAGAAGTCGGCCTCGAGGTATTCCAGCGTCAGCGCGTAGTTGAGGATCTCCAGGTCGCTCGTGCTGGCCTGGGCGAGGGCGGACGGGTCGCGCAGCGTGCGCACGGCCAACGTGCTGCCCACTCCGATGATGGCCGCGCCGCGAAGGAAGCGGCGGCGGTCCAGTTCGTTGTCAAACGCGATGACCGGCTGACCGCCGAACAGCGCCGGTTCCTGCTTCCTGATTCGCAACGGATCTCCTCCTCGTTCGATCGGTGGAGCACATCGGCCCTTCCACGGGCCGACGCTCCCGGTAGCGGCGGGCTAGGTGCCCGTCGCGGTTGGAAGGGGGTCGGCGGCCGCGGTCACCACGATCCGGTGCGTGCGCTGCCCCTTGGGGTGGCACGCGAAGAACGTGATGGTGCGGGCGCTGGGGTCCGTGGGCTGGGCGAGGACCGCGGCGGCGTACTCCGCCTCGGGGATGATCCGCGTCTGGGTCACGCGGTACTCAGTCCCCGGCTGGGAGTTCAGCCCCGCGGTGATGACGTCGCCGGGCGCCAGCAGGTCGAGGTCGCCGAACGGATGGGTCCAGGTGGTGCGGTGCCCGGAGAACACGCCGTTGCCGGCTGCGCCCGGTGCGGGGGTTCCCGGCCAGTGCCCGGGGCCGGCCTGCAGGACCACGTCGTGGACGCCGTTGCCGTATGTGGTGTCCACGCCGATCTTGGGGATGACGATGCGCCCCGCACGCAGGTCCGCCTCGCGGTCGAACACGATCGGCGCGCTCAGCAGCTGCTCCGCGCCGGCGTTCGGGTCGTCGGCTTCGGCGGTCTCGGAGGGCGCCGGCGCTGCCGGCGTCGCCTGGCCCTCGTCGTCGACCTCAGCGGTCTGCGACGGTGCCTCGGTGAGCGTCTCCGATGCCGGTGCCGGAGGTTGGCCGAGGTCGAGCAGGGCCGGCGCCGCGTACACGGCGAGGACCAGCAGCACGAGCACGGCGGCGGCGCGGCCGAGGCGGCGGGGGCGCTTGGGATCATCCATACACGGCATGTTCGGACCTCCACGCGGCGCGGATTGGTGAGCCGACCGTCCGCCTGGGCAGGGGTGGGTCCCGGCGCCGATTAGCCTGGGCGCCACCCGAGCACGACGATCCCGCGAGGACCACCCCCCATGTCTGCTCCACGGCTGCGCTTCCCCCCCTCACCCAGCGGCTGGCTGCACGTCGGCGGCGCCCGCACCGCCCTGTACAACTGGCTGTGGGCGCGCCGCACCGGGGGTGCGTTCGTCGTCCGCGTGGAGGACACCGACGCCGAGCGCGTCCTGGAGGAGTCTGAGCTTGGGATGCTGCACGCGCTGCGCTGGCTGGGGCTGGACTGGGACGAGGGCCCTGGGGTGGACGGGCCGCACGGCCCCTACCGGCAGAGCGAGCGCTACCCGCTCTATCAAGCGGTGGTGGACCGCCTGCTGAAGCTCGGCCACGCCTACGACGCCTACGAGACGCCCGAGGAGCTGGAGGCCATGCGGGAGGCGGCGCACCGTGAGGGGCGCCCGCCGGGCTACGACGGCGCGCACCGCGGCCTGTCCGGCGAGGAGCGTGACGTCTTCCTCACCGAGGGCCGCCGCCCGACCATCCGTCTGCGCACGCCGGACGAGGGCACCGTGGGCTTCGACGACGAGGTCCGCGGCCGCATCGAGGTCCCCTGGGCCGACATCCCCGACTTCGTGATCCAGCGCGCCGACGACACCCCCACCTATTACCTGGCCAACACCGTCGACGACCTGGCCATGGGCATCTCGCTGGTGGCCCGCGGCGAGGACCTGCTGTCCGCCACGCCGCGCCAGCTCCTGCTGACCGACCTGCTGCTGGCCGACGGCCTGCTCGACGAGGTGCTCGCGAACGAGGACTACCCGGCGCGGCCCTCCGACACGGCGCCGCCCACCTACGCCCACCTGCCGGTGATCGTCGGCGAGGACCGCAAGAAGCTGTCGAAGCGCACCGGGGACGTGTCGGTGGACTCCTACCGCCGCCAGGGCATCCTGCCTGAGGTCTTGGTGAACTTCCTCGCCCTGTGCGGCTGGAGCTATGACGGCGTGACGGAGCGCATGACCGGCGAGGAGCTGACCGCGCGCTTCTCCTTCGACCGCGTGGGCCGCAACCCGGCCTACTTCGACACCGACAAGCTGCGCTCGCTCAACGGCGACCGCATCAAGGAGCTGACCGACCGCGAGCTCGCCGGGCGGCTCCTGGACTTCCTGCAGGACGAATCGCTGCTCGCGCGGCCCACGCCGCCGGAGCAGACCCGCCTCCTGCTGGGGCTGGCGCCCCTGATCCGTGAGCGCATGCAGACCCTGGCGGAGGCGTGGCCTCTGATCGGCTTCGCCTTTGCCGAGGAGGTGACGTTCGACGAGACGGCGGTTGCCAAGCACCTGAAGGGCGCGGCGGGCGAGGTGCTCGACGCGGCGGCCGAGGCGTTGGAGGGCCTGGAGTCCTGGGAGACCGAGACGATCCACGCGGCGCTGGACGGCATCGCCGACCACCTCGGCCTCGGCCGCGGCAAGACCTTTCAGCCCCTCCGGGTCGCGGTCAGCGGCGGCGCGGTGAGCCCGCCCCTGCCCGAGACCCTGGCCCTGCTCCCGCAGGCCACCGTGGTCGCCCGCATCCGCGCCGCCCGCTCCCGCGTGACCCCCTGAGCCCGCCCTCGCTTGCCGCCCGAACGCCCCGCTGGTAGCGTCGTAGTGCACCTTTCGGGGGTGGTGTAATCGGCAACACGACTGGTTCTGGTCCAGTTATTGAGGGTTCGACTCCTTCCCCCCGAGCACGGTCTCGTCGTCTAGCGGCCAAGGACTCCGCCCTCTCAAGGCGGCAACGCCGGTTCAAATCCGGTCGAGACTACTCAGATCGGGCGAGAACTCTGGTGCACCTTCTCGTCGTCCTGCGTTCGCAGTCGGGCACGGTGCACTGTTCCGGTTGGCGGCGGCGGCCGACGGGCCTGGTCCTCCTGGACCTCGCCGAGGCGGGTCCAGCGCAGGTAATGGGCGTGGCGCCAGCCGCGCTCGGTGGCCGTGCGCTCGCAGCCGTCGACGCTGCAGACCACCGGCGGTAGTGGCTGGCCGATGGGGCGGGTGGCGGAGGCGGAGCCCGTCCGCAGGGTTCTTCGGTAGTGGGGCTCGCACAGGTCGCGCGAGTAGGGCGGGCGGGTGCAGGCGTCCACGGTGCAGCGGGTCACGATGGTTCCTTTCCGCGCTGGTCAGCGCGACAGCAGTTCCGGGCGGTAGCGGCGCAGGATCTCCAGGGCGAAGCGGAGCTTGTCGTCCACGCGCTGGCCCCTGGGCAGCGACGTGGACCACAGCTCGAGGTTCTCCAGACGGTTGTCCGTGCGGATGCCGTTGGCGTGGTGAACGTGCTCGTCGGCGTAGAGCGCGCGGCCGAGGTGGCGGGCCATGACGAGGCGGTGCTGCGCCATCTCCGGCTCGCCGCCCGACAGGTGGCGCAGTTCGTAGGGCACCACCACGTGGTAGTAGCCGTGGCGCAGCCAGCCCTCGCCACTGGCCACCCGCAGCGGGATGTCGGCTTGGTCGTGGCCGTACCGCAGCAGGCGTTTGTAGTGCGTGCGACACAGCCCGCGGGAGTGCGTCGCGCGCTCGCAGCCCTCCACCACACAGGTCTCGGGCTGTCTTCGCCGACCGAGGGGAACGCCGACCTGTACATCCCCGTTGCGATACCAGCGCAGGTAGTGACCGTGACACCAGCCCCGCGCCGCCGCAGCCTTCTCGCAGCCGTCGACCGCACACCGCATATCGACCCCTTCCACGACCCCGAACGTACGTTCGTAGTCTAGGAAGGGGTGTGACGATCTCTCAGGAGCGCCCGCCAGGGAAGAAGTTGAGAGATCCTGGGTTCGTCAGGTGGTGAGGTCGGCGAAGGCGGCGAGGACGGGCTGCCACCCCTGGGCGTAGGCGCCGCGCATGGCCTCGCCGCCGGGACGCCGCTCCCAGCCGCGGTGCTCCAGGGCCACGCGGGCGCCGTCGGCGGTATCGCTGAAGCCGACCTCCACCTCGGTGGCGTCGTCCTCGCCGTGCCCGGGGTGCCAGGTCATCACTGGGCGGTCCGGCGGCTCCCAGACCAGCAGCGTGCCCCAGACCGCCTCGCCACCGTCGCGCAGGCGCTCCGCGACCTTGCCGCCCTGCCGGGCGTCCACCTCCACCCCCGCCGAGTCGGCCATCCCGACGGACAGTGTGTCGAGCGGCCACCACTCGGCCATCCGCTGCGTGAAGATCTCGAAGGCCCTGGCCTTGTGGCACGGCACCACGACCTCGTAGCGCACGGGTGCGAGCGTGGCGGTCCGGTCACGGTCGTTCATCGGAATCCCCCCGGTCCGGGTTGGGCGGGTCGCCGACCTCACGGGTGACATGGGCGGCGAAGGCCGCGTCCCAGCCGTCGATCCAGGTCCGCAGCGCCTCCAGCCCTCGCGGGTCGACGCGGTAGAGGTTGCGGGCGCCCACGCTGACATGGGTCACCAGCGCGGCCGCCTCGAGCACCCGCAGGTGCCGCGAGACCGCTGGACGGCTCACCGGCAGCGTCCCGGCGAGCTCGCCAACGGCCTTCGGCCCCTCACGCAGGCGTTCCAGGATGCGCCAGCGTGTGGAGTCACCCAGGGCGTCGAGCGTCGCTAGGTAACTCACGAGTTACGGTAACCCTAGACGCACCATTGCTTGGAGGTCAAGTTCGGGCCTTCAGGCGGCGCCCACCCTCGCCGGGGTCGGCAGGGGAGCGAGCGTGCGCTCGATCTCGGCGCGGCGGCCCTCGAGGAGCGGCGGCAGGGAGAGGCGCTCGCCGAGGTGCTCGAGCGGCTCGTCGACGGTGAAGCCCGGTCCCATGGTCGCCAGCTCGAACAGCACGCCGCTGGGCTCGCGGAAGTACACGGAGTGGAAGTAGTGGCGGTCGATGACCGGGGTGGGGACGCCGCCGGCTGCGATGACACGCTCGCGCCAGGTCAGCTGGTCCGCCTCCGTGGCGGCCCAGGCGACGTGGTGCACGGTCCCGGCGCTCTGGCTGCCCGGCAGCGCGGGCGGCGTGTCGTAGGCGACCCAGCTGCCGCGGTGCTTGCCCCGCGCCACCCAGCGGTCGCCGCCGAGCGGGCGGAACGCCAGCGCCTCCTCCAGCAGCGTGGCGCTGCGCTCGGGTCGTGCACTGAAGGCGCGGACCCCGGCGAAGCCCTGCAGCGCGTGCTCGGCGGGTACGTCGGACACCGCCATGAGGGGCTCGTCACCGACGTCCTCGACCATCAGCTCGATGCGCAGGCCCTCGGGATCGGCAAAGCGCAGCGTGGCGCCGCTGCGCTCCACGGTCACGCCCTCGCCGCCCAGCCGCTGCGCCCAGTAGTCCAGCGCCGCGGGACCCGCCACGCGCACCGCGATGGTGTGGACCATGCCCGCGCCGGCCCTGCCGGGCAGTGCGCCGGGGTAGTCGACGAAGGTGAGGTCGTGGCCCGGGCTGCCGTCCTCGTCGCCGTAGAACAGGTGGTAGACGAACGGTTGGTCCTGATTCACCGTCTTCTTGACCAGCCGCAACCCGAGCACACGCACGTAGAAGTCGAGATTGCGCGGCGCGTCGCCCGTGATCGCGGTGATGTGGTGCAGGCCTTCCAGCTTCACGCTGACTGCTTGCGGGATTCACGGGAGAAGGCACGGCGCCCTCCGGGGCTGAGCAGCAGGAGCAGCAGGAGCAGGCCGACGGCGATGCCGGCGGCGCTGGCCGCGCCGCGGTAGTTGCGGAAGCCCTCGACCACGGCGAGCAGGGCGACGAGCGTTCCGACCGGCAGCACCCAGCGGGCGCGGGCGAAGGCGCCGGCGGCGAGCGCCAGCAAGAGCACGGCGCCGACGGTGAAGCCCGCGGCCGCCACCGGGACGGCGCGGCCCGCGCCCGGCCCCAGCGCGGAGACCAGCGGGAGCTCCACGCCGGCGTGGGCGACGGCGAGCAGCGCGGCCCCCACCCCGCCCAGGGCGAACAGCCACCCGGTGAGGACGGCGGCGGGAGGACGGGCGGTCCTGCGATCAGGCAGCGTCGTGGTCATGGAGCAAGTGTGACGCGACGGCTGGGCGAGGTCAGCGATATAACGCTGCGTGATGCGAACGTCACCATCGCCGTTAATCTGTCGCGGGAACGAGCAGGAGGACGCAGTGAGCGACGAGCCAGAGGGCATGACGGCCATCGATGCGGTCGCCTTTGTGACCCTCAGTGAGGGGCTGCGCGACGCGTTCGCCCGGTTGGGGTCAAATGAACTGACCGAGGACCAGCGCGGGCGCTGGCAGCGGCGGCTGCTCGCGATCACGAACGCGGCGCAGCGCGACCTGCCTCGCGCGCAGGCGCAGCTGGACCGCTACGACGCCGACTGGACGCGCGAGGTGGGCTGAAGCGGACTACAGGCTGACGATGGTGAGGTCGCGCAGGCGGGCGCCGTCGGCGCCCTGCTCGATCTCGAAGCGGACACGCTGACCCAGCCGCAGCTCCAGCAGTCCGGAGGCGGCGAAGGTCTCGGCGTCCACCGGCAGCTCGTCGGCGTTGTCCAGCAGCACGGTGCCCGTGTGGGTCGCGACATCGAAGTGCTTGATGGTGCCCTGCGGCATGGTCCGCCGCCCCTTCCTCGCGGTAGTCACGTGCGCGGCGAACCCTACCCGTCGCCGCACGCGGCCCGGTCGAGCACGCCGCCGCGCCTCGCCCCGGCGTCGCCGCGTAGCCAGCGGGCGAGACCGCCGTCGAGCAGCGCCGCCTCCTGCAGCTGGCCGGCGGTGTCGATGTCGAGCGCGAGGGCTGGCACGTCGAGGCGCAGGCCGGGGACACCGGCGGCCCTGGCCAGGGCCAGGTGTGCCGCCGCGGAGCCGGGGCCGTAGCGCGTGCTGATGGCGCGCGGGGGCCGTCGCAGTAGCGCGCCGGTCCCACCGTCGCGCGTGGGGGCCACCACGACCCCGGGCCGCTCGCCGACGGCGCAGACGCGGTCGAGGTCCGCGGGCCGGGCCAGCGGCAGGTCCGCCGCCACCACCAGGGTGGCGGCCTCGTCGGCGCAGGCGTCGTCGGCGGCGGCGAGCGCCGCGTCCAGGCCAGGGCGCGGCTCCACGACGGCCGCCGCCGCATGCGCGCGGGCCAGCGCCCCCGCCGCCTCGTCGCCCGCCACCACCAGCACCCCATCGATGTGCTCGGCCCCGCGACACGCGGCCAGGACGCGGCCGAACATCCACGCGGTCAGCGCGCGCCGGGCCGACGGGTCGAGATCCGGCGCGAGCCGGCCCTTCGCGGCGTCGAGGGCCTTGAGCGGGATGATGGCGCGCACCCCACTAGACTGCCGGAACCAGGGCGAGGATGACGGGAGCGGGGCGTGGGCAGGGTCGCCGTGATGGGCGCTGGCTCGTGGGGGACGGCGTTCTCTCTGCTGTGCGTCGACGCCGGCGAGGACGTCGTGCTGTGGGCCCGCCGCCCCGAGGTGGCCGACGAGGTCCGCAGCGAGCACCGCAACGCGACCTACCTGGGCGATGCCCCCCTGCCCGAGGCCATGCGCGCCACCGCGGATCCCGCAGAGGCGCTCAGCGGCGCCGAGGTGGTGGCGCTCGCCGTGCCCAGCCACGCCCTGCGCGCCAGCCTCGGGCGCTGGGCGGGCTTCTACCCGCGCGACGCGGTATCGGTCAGCCTCATCAAGGGCATCGAGCTGGAGACGCGTCAGCGCGCCAGCGAGATCGTGCGCGACGTCCTCGACCTCCCTGCGCACGCCGTGGTGGCGGTCAGCGGGCCCAACCTGGCCCGGGAGTGCGCGCAGCGGCTGCCCGGCGCCACCGTCGCGGCCGGGCCGGACGAGGAAGCCACGCGGCGCGTGCAGGCCGCCTGCCACACGCCGGCGTTCCGCGTCTACACCAACCCCGACCTCGTGGGCGTGGAACTCGGCGGGGCGTCGAAGAACGCCATCGCGCTGGCCGCAGGCATGGCCGACGGCATGGGTTACGGCGACAACACCAAGGCCATGCTGGTCACCCGCGGCCTCGCGGAGATGACCCGGCTCGGCGTCGCCCTGGGCGGCAACCCGCTGACCTTCGCCGGCCTGGCCGGGATGGGCGACCTCGTGGCCACCTGCATGAGCGCGCAGTCGCGAAACCGCCACGTGGGCGAGCAGCTCGGCAGGGGTCGCGAGCTCGACGAGGTGATCGCCGAGATGAACATGGTGGCCGAGGGCGTGCGCTCCTCCCGCGCACTGCTCGAGATCGCACGGGAGGCGGGGGTGGAGATGCCGATCGTCGAGCACGTCGTCAAGGTGGTCCACGAGGGCCGCGACCCGCACGAGATGGTCGCCGCGCTCATGGGACGCCAGCCCAAGCCGGAGTTCCACGGGCTGGCCGCACCGTGAGCCCCACGGCCAAGACCCGCGTGCTGGTGCTGTTCGGCGGGCGCTCCAGCGAGCACGGCGTCTCCTGCCTGTCGGCGCGCTCCGTGCTGGCGGCGCTCGACCGCGAGCCCTATGAGGTGGTCTGCGTCGGCATCACACGTGAAGGGCGCTGGACGCTGGTCGACGGCGTCGCTGACGTCACCGAGGACGGGGCGCTGCCCCAGGTGCCGGACGACGGCGACACCGTCACGCTGGTCCAGACCCGCAAGGGCCCCTGGCTCGTCCGCTTCGCCGACGACTTCACCGGGGTGGAGGTAGGCCCGATCGACGTGTGCTTCCCGGTGCTGCACGGTCCCTACGGCGAGGACGGCACGGTCCAGGGCCTGCTCGCCAGCTCCGGCGTGCCCTACGTGGGCGCGGACGTGGCGTCCAGCGCGATCGGCATCGACAAGCGCCAGATGAAGCACGTCTTCTCCGCGCGCGGCCTGCCGCAGACCGCCTACACCGCGATCCGCCGCGCGCAGTGGGAGGACGACCCGGCGCAGGTGCTCAAGGACGTCGAGGCCGCCCTGCGCTACCCCCTGTTCACCAAGCCCGCCCGGCAGGGGTCCTCCATCGGCATCTCGCGCGCCGCCGACCGCGACACCCTCGTCGCGGGCATCACCGAGGCCCTGACCTTCGACCGCGACGTCATCGTGGAGGAGGCGGTCGAGGGCGCCCGCGAGATCGAGTGCGGCGTGCTCGGCAACGCGACCGTCGAGGTCACCCGGCCCGGCGAGACCGTGCACACCGGGGCGTTCTACGACTTCGAGGCGAAGTACCTCGCGCCGGTGGAGCTGCGCTGCCCCGCCGACGTCGACCTCGCGGTCCAGCAGCGCTGTGTCGAGTACGCGCGCGAGGCCTACCTCGGCATCGGCGCCCGCGGCATGGCCCGGGTCGACTTCTTCTACGTGGAGACGACCGGCGAACTGCTCATCAACGAGATCAACACGATCCCCGGGCTGACGCCGCAGTCCATGTTCCCGCCCGCGTGGGCCGCGGAGGGCCTGGACTTCCCCGCGCTGGTCGACCGGCTGCTGGCGCTGGCGCTCGATGCGGCGTCGGCCGACGGGCGCTACGCCCCGTGACGTCTCCGGGTCGCCGTCACAGGTGCACGACCGTGCAGGTGACCGTGCGGTCGACCCCGTCGACCGCCTGGACCCGCGCCACGATCAGGCGCCCGAGCTCGTCGATGTCGGCCGCGCGGGCGCGCACGATCACGTCGTACGGGCCGGTCACGTCCTCGGCGGTCTCGACGCCGGAGATCTCGGCCACCGAGGTCGCGACCTGCGCGGCCTTGCCGACCTCGGTGAGGATGAGGATGTAGGCGGAGACCACGGCGCGCCCTCTCAGTAGGAACTGGCGGAGCGGCGCATCCTAGAGTGGGAGCCGGGAGCTCCTCGTCCGCAGCGAGGGAAACCGATGACGGTGTTCGAGGATCGGCGCGAGGCGGGACGCCAGCTGGCGGCCGCGCTGCGCGAGGCCGACGTCGTCGGCGACGGCGACCGGGTGGTGGTGCTCGCCATCCCGCGTGGCGGGCTGCCGGTCGGCGCCGAGGTGGCGCGCGCGTTCGATGCCGCGTTCGACGTGGTGGTGGTGCGCAAGCTGCGCTCGCCGAACAACCCCGAGCTGGGCTTCGGCGCGGTGGGCGCGGACGGCCACGTGGAGATCGACCACGCGCTGACGCAGGAACTCGGCCTGTCCGAGGAGCAGATCCGCAACGAGGTGGAGGACCGCTCGCGCGCCGTCGACCGGCGCCTGGAGCTGTACCGCGCGGTGGCCCCCGCGGTCGACCTCGAGGGCGCCGCCGTCATCGTCGTCGACGACGGCATCGCCACCGGAGGCAGCGCCCGCCAGGCGTGCCTGCTCGCACGCCGCGGCGGCGCCGCCCGGGTCGTGCTCGCGGTCCCGGTGGCCCCCGCGGGCGTCGCCCAGGAGATGGAGGCGGTCGCCGACGCGGTCGTGGTGCTCACCTCCCCGGCCGAGTTCCTCGCCGTTGACCAGGCCTACCGCGACTTCGCCCAGCTAGACGACGAAGCCGCCGTCGCCGCCCTGTCCTCGGTCGGCTCGTCCTAGGCGCCCGGGATGTGATCGCGTGATGATTCGCCCGCACTCGATGCGGACTGACCGCTGATCTGGCCGTTCTTCCGGGACACGGTCGCTGCCGGTGCCACCTGCGCCTACCCCGACGACCTGACGCTGGCGGCTGCGTGGCCCCAGTGGAGGAGCAGGCGCCCGGGCAGACGGTCGTCTCGGTCCGGGCGATGAGGTCCTGGGCTTGGCCAAGATGGACCCGAACCGGTCAGGACGGAGCGCGCACGGCGCGACGGTGAGTTTCATGGCGAATCCGGCACGCCGTGGTCAGGGCGTGGGCCGCGCGCTGGGCCGCGCGCTGGGCCGCCAGAGCGTGTGGACTGGCGCGCGACGCCGGCCACCGCAGCATGCAGTTCACCGCTGCGGTGGAGAACAACACCGCAGCGGTGCGCCTGTGGGAGTCACTCGGGTGCCGCAACCCGGCCATGTCCCGGAGCCTTGGACCACCGCGAGCACAGCCTCTGCGGGCCGCGCGCGATGCTCCGGCGCCTCGGACGCCGCGAGGGCTCAGCGCGAGGTCTCGATCTCGAAGGGGATGGGCTCCTCGTCCCGCGAGCCAAAGTTCCTCGCCGACCTCCGCGCCAGCCAGAGGTCGTTTGCAGCCGCGTCGGCCCGCCGCCGTTCCGATAGGTCGTGCTCATGCTGTGCAGGACGGTTCTGTTTCGTCTGGCCGGGGTGCTTCCGGAACCCGCAGGCAGTGGGTCGGCGTTGTCCTCATCCGGACCGCGAGGCAAGATTCCCCGGCTCAGCTGCAAAGTGGCGTGCGCGTTCGAGAGGGCCACGTCCCGATCGAATCGGCCGAGGCAGCATGTCTACTGGCAAGCGCGACGGCACGGGCGCGTGCATGAGTTGCGGCTGCCAGAATCCAACGTGCTTTACTACACGGAAGCGGCCGGCCCCTTGCGGCGCGCCGATCACGTGACTACCGGTCGTTGCGCATAATGACAGAGCGTGGGGAGAGCCGGGAATGGCAAGCGCCGACAGCGAGATCGTGAACCCGTACGAGACGGAGTAGCGCACCGCGCTCACCACAAGGGCGACTTCGCACTCGGCGGTACTTTTCCGAGCTGACTTCGAACCGAATGCTCGACTCCCGCGTTGTGGAGTTCGTGATGACGACGGAGGGCGTCAAATGAGTGGATGGGGATCGAGCGGGCAGTCCGCGGGCGGGCGGCAAGCGGGTCTCGCGTCGGCGAGGAACCTTGTGACATCGCTTGCATCGGGTGCTCAGCCTCGCCCGATCGCGGTCGGGTGGCACCTCCGGCCCGATGAGAGGTGTTACCTGTCGCAGCAGGGGCAGGTGTACCAGTACCTGGAAGGAGACGGGTCGTACGTTCACAAGACTCGGGTGGGCTTCGGCTTCCTGGGTTTGGCCGTGGCGGCGGGAACGGCCGCGGGGAACAAGGTCCGCGAGGGCCGGGCCTCTGCGGAGGCCGCTGCGCGCTACCGACTCGTCGAACAAGGTCCCATGTATCTGACTGATCAACGGCTCTCCGTCCAGGGCTCCGCCCAATGGATCGACCTCTGGCATTCCAACGTGCGCGCCTCGAGTTGTGACGGGGAGGCCATCAATCTGACGGTGGCGGATCTTCCGCCTATTCAGCTGCGCGTCTGGGCTGCGGACTATTGGTATGTGCTGTTTCGCTGGCTGGCTCACAACGAACTCGTCCAGCTGCCTCCATTCTAGCCCGGATTCTTCGTGAAGCTACCGAGGATGCCGCCGGTTGACTGTTCTTGTTCGTGAAGGGTGCGGGTCGGGCGGGAGCGCCGTTTGAGGTGGGTGCGGGGCAGCGCGGAGCGGCGGCGGGGCCGCGGCGGTCTGCTGGGTTGTCAACGAACACAGGCCGGGCGGTCAGGGCAGCGGGGCGGGGAGGGCGCGCAGCCGGGTGAACGCGGTGACGAGGTGGTCGGCCCACGGCCAGGTTCTGTCGATCCGCAGCCGCGCCCGGCGGCCGTGGCGGGTGAGGCGGGCCGCCACGTGCAGCAGCCGGTAACGGACGGTCTTGGGTTCGGCGACCGCGAGCGGGCCGTCCAGGCACAACGCGGCGAAGAAGGTCAGCAGGTCCGCCGCCAGCGTCGCCAGCTGCACCCACACCGCGTTGATGGCGTAGTCGGCCGACGGCAGCTTGCCCCAGCCGGTGTCTTTGAGGTTGCGGATTCGCTGTTCGACGCGGGCGTGGCCGCGGTGACGCAGATCCAGCACCTCCAGGTCGGCGGTCGGCTGGTCGGTGAGAAAGCAGGTGAAGAGGTTGCCGTCGATATCGTCGAGGGTCTGCTGCGCGCCGGGGTGCAGCGGCTCGCGGCGTACCAGCAGCCGCGCCCCGTGAGCGTGTCGGTTCCTCTGTGTAAGGGCTTGACCTCTCGAAGCTGAGCCGCACAGCGGCTCGAGGAGAGGACATGCCATGACGGAAGTTCGCAACGGCAGCGACACTGAGCGGGTGGGTCGACCTCGGCGGGACGCTGATGAACCGCGGCTGATCGACGACGCGCTCGCGGACAGGCTGATCGGGCAGGCACGCGAGCAGGGCGTAGAGCTGCTGGGTGAGGGTGGTCTGCTCAAGCAGATGACCAAGGCGGTGCTGGAGCGGGCGCTGGCCGAGGAGCTCACCGACCACCTGGGCTATGAACACCGCGACCCGGCCGGCGCCGGCTCGGGCAACAGCCGCAACGGCACCAGCGCCAAACGTGTGATGACCGAGGTCGGCCACGTCGATCTGGACGCCCCCAGGGACCGCGACGGCAGCTTCACGCCGCAGACCGTCCGCAAGGGCCAGCGTCGCCTGGACGGGGTCGAGAAGCTCGTGATGGGCCTGTACGCGCGCGGCATGACCGTGCGCGACATCCAGGCCCAGCTGAAAGACACCTTCGACCTGACCCTGTCGCCGGACTTGATCAGCAAGATCACCGACGCGGTGCTGGAGGAGGTCCGCGAGTGGCAGGCCCGGCCGTTGAACACGGTCTATCCGGTGATCTTCCTCGACGCGCTGGTGTGCAAGGTCGGCCATGAAGGCAGCGTCCGCAACCGGGCCGCCCACCTGGCGGTGGGGGTCGACGCCGACGGCAAGAAGGAGGTCCTGGGGATCTGGGTGGAGACCACCGAGGGCGCCAAGTTCTGGCTGCGGGTGAGCAACGAGCTGAAGGCCCGCGGCGTAGCCGACGTGTTGATCGTGGTCTGCGACGGCCTCACGGGCTTGCCGGCGGCGGTCACCGCCTGCTGGCCCGACACGATCGTGCAGACCTGCGTCGTGCACCTCATCAGGGCGTCGCTGCGCTGGGTCAACTACAAAGACCGCAAGCTCGTCGCCGGCCAGCTGCGGGCGATCTACGCCGCGCCCACCGAGCAGGCCGCCCGTGACGCGCTGGACGCCTGGACCGACAGCGACGCCGGCCGCGCCTACCCCGCGGTCAAACGCCAGTGGGAGGCCGCCTGGGAGCAGGTGATCCCGTTCTTCGCGTTCCCCCCCGAGGTCGGCAAGGTGATCTACACCACCAACATGATCGAAAGCATCAACTACCAGCTGCGCAAGATCACCAAGACCAAAGGGCACTTCCCGACCGAGGACGCCCTGGTCAAGCTGCTCTACCTCGGCTGCGGTGAGCTGGGCCGCACCGACATCCGCGGCCGCGGCGGGCGCAGCAACTACAACTGGAAAGCCGCGCTCAACCAGTTCGACATCATGTTCCCCGGCCGCCTCGACCGGGCCTGAACGATGACTGTCACAGCCCCCACCACCCCGTCGCGAGACGACAACGCGACGACAACAGCGCCCACGGACAGCCGTCGGCCGGTCGCCTGCCCGGTCTGCGCCACACCGTTCACCCCGGTCCGCAGGCAGGCCTACTGCAGCGCGGCCTGCCGCAAGACCGCGTTCCGCCGGCGCCAGCCCGCTCCCACCCCTCCGACCGTCCCGCCCGGCACCCGACGCCGCGACGTCACCGTCTATGAATGCCCCAGCTGCGGACAACGCCAACTCGGCGAGCAACGCTGCGCCGACTGCAGCATCTTCGGCCATGCCCTCGGCCTGGCCGGTGCCTGCCCCCACTGCGACGGCCTGATCGCCGCCGCCGACCTCGACCCCGCCACCTGAAACCGGTACCTTCATCAACACCACACGGTCAGGCCCTTACACAGAGCTTCTGACACCCCCCGCCCCGTCGGGCCACTGGCCAAGGTCGAGGCGGCCGGTGAGCTCGGCGACCGCCGCGCCCTCGCGCAGCTCGCCGTTCTGACGGGTCGCCGGCGTCCACCTGGCGGGGTCGGCGTGGGCGGCGCGGACCGCGGCGTCGATCGCTGTGGTGCGGCGCA
>Ga0136616_10000786_pt1 | contig 15829 bp, 15 predicted proteins | sample AntDrymUQ2992106_2_FD_106648 | JGI IMG/M metagenome (GOLD analysis project Ga0136616, IMG submission 106648) | Polar desert sand microbial communities from Dry Valleys, Antarctica - metaG UQ299 (21.06) | ecosystem: Environmental > Terrestrial > Soil > Desert | place: Antarctica: Dry Valley...
GCTGCCGTTCGCAGACCAGCTCGACTGCATCCCCGACTGGTACACGCCCATCGTCATCACCAACGAGCGCACCGCGGCCGAGGACCCCGAGCTCGTGCGCGCCTTCCTCGCCGCCACCCAGCGCGGGTACGCGCTGGCCGATGCCGATCCCGTGGCCGCGGCCGACCTGCTCCTGGCCGCCGCCGCCGAGCTCGACGAGGACCTCGTGCGGGCCAGCGCCGAGTACCACGCGGGCCGCTATGCCGCGGACGGCCAGGCGTGGGGCGCGCAGGACGCCGAGGTCTGGGAGCGCTTCGCCGCGTTCCTCGACGAGGCCGGGCTGATCGAGGGCGCCGTCGAGGTCGACGACGCGTACACCGACGCGTTCCTTCCGCAACCGTGACCGTGACCGTCGGGGTCGGCGTCGGCGTCCGTGGCCTGCGGCATGGCTACGCGGTTGCCGGGGGACGGGTGGCGGTCCTCGACGACGTCACGCTGCGCGTCGCCCCCGGCGAGTTCGTCGCGCTGGTGGGCCCCAGCGGCTGCGGGAAGTCCACGCTGCTGCGGATCCTCGCCGGCTTGGTGCGGCCCGAGGGTGGCGCCGCGGAGGTGGACGGCCGCCCACCCGCGCCGGGGCTGGCCGCGTTCATGCCGCAGCGCGACGCGCTGCTGCCGTGGCGCCGCGCGCTGGACAACGCGGTGCTGTCCACGGCGGTGGCGGGCGGGGACATCGGCGCGGCCCGGGCGCGCGCCGCCGAGCTGTTCGCCCCCTTCGGGCTGTCGGGCTTCGAGGACGCCTGGCCGTCCCAGCTCAGCGGGGGCATGCGCCAGCGGCTGGCGCTGCTGCGCACGTTCCTGTCCCCCGCCGCCACCCTGCTGCTCGACGAGCCGTTCGGCGCGCTGGACGCCATCACCCGCCGTCGCTTCCAGACGTGGCTCGAGGGGGTGTGGCTGGCCGACGGGCGCACGGTGATCCTGGTCACCCACGACGTCGAGGAAGCGCTGCTGCTCGGCGACCGGGTGGTGGTGCTGTCCCCCCGGCCCGGCCGGGTCGTCGCCGACCTCCGCGACCCCAGCCCGCGACCCCGCCCGCCCGGCCTGGTGACCTCGCCGGCCTTCGTGGCCCGGCGGGCGCGACTGCTGGCGGCGCTGGAGGACGCCGGAGGCGCATAAGCGCGCTTGGCACTTCCCGAGCGCTCTCGCGGCGGTACACTGTTGCGAGTCGTTCGCAGTCTGGCTGACAGGAGGTCCGGTGCACATCCCCGACGGGTTCATCTCCGGTAGCACGGCGGTCGTGACGGGCGTGGTCTCCGCTGGCGCCGTGGCCTACGCCCTCAAGGAGGGCCGGGAGACCCTCGAGGACCGCCAGATCCCCCTGGTGGGGGTGACGGCCGCGTTCGTGTTCGCCGTGCAGATGATCAACTTCCCGGTGGGCCTGGGCACCAGCGGGCACCTGGTGGGCGGCGCGCTCGCGTCGGTGCTGCTCGGCCCGTGGCTGGCCGCGCTCGTGCTCGCCGTGGTCCTGCTCGTGCAGGCGCTCGCGTTCGCCGACGGCGGGATCACCGCCCTCGGCGCGAACGTGCTGCTCATGGGCGTGGTCGCCGGGGTGGGCGGGGGCTATGCGTTCCGCTCGCTCGCGCGGGTGCTGCCGCGCACATCGACAGGTTTCCTGACCGCCGCCGGGGTGACCGCCTGGCTGTCCGTGGTGGTCGCGAGCGTCGTCTGCAGCGTCCTCATCACCTTTGGCGGTGTCTTCGGCGCCGAGGAGTTCGGCCCGGTCCTGGCGAGCATGGTGGGCCTGCACGCGCTGATCGGCATCGGCGAGGCGGCGATCACCGTGGCCGCGGTATCCGCGGTGCTGGCGAGCCGGCCGGACCTGGTGGCCGATTCGCAGCTCCTCCCCGCGCGGGGCCGGGCGGTGACGGCTTGAGCAGGTTGCCCAGGATGACCAGCTTCGCCCTCGCCGGTCTCGCCGTGGCACTGGTCGCCGGCATGATCCTGTCCAACCTCGCCTCGGACAGCCCGGACGGGCTGGAGTCGGCGGTGCTGCGCACCCAGTGCGCGGACCAGCCCGAGGGTGAGGCCCGCGACGCCTGCTTGGAGGAGGCGGCGGGCGACCCGGTCTACGACGCGGCCCCCCTGCCCGACTACGAGATCACCTGGCTGTCCGGCGCGCTGGGCGTGCTGGTGTGCTTCGCCATCGCCGCCGGGCTCGTGGCCCTGGTGCGCGACGGCACGCGCGGCGCACGCGGGGGTGGCGCGCCCCCGCCCTCGCGGGTCACGTGAGCGGAGGGCACGCGCACGGCGGCGGGCTGGCCAGCGTCGAGGCCGCCGCCGCCGGTGACTCGCCCGTCCACCGCCTGGATCCGCGGGCCAAGATCCTCGGGCTCGTCGGCCTCGTCGTCGTCTCGGTCGCCACGCCCGTCGGCGCCTGGGCCGCCTTTGTGGCCTACCTCGCCGCGCTGCTCGCGCTCACCGCCCTCGCGCGCCTGCGCGCGCGTTTCGTACTGCGGCGCATGACCGTGGAGCTGCCCTTCGTCATGGCCGCGGCGATCCTCGTGCTGGTGCGGGGTCCCCAGGAGGGCCTCACGCTGGCGGCGCGCATCACCACCAGCGTCCTCGCCATGGTCGTGCTCAGCTCCACCACCCCGTTCCCGCAGCTCCTGCGCGGCTTCGAGCGGCTGCGGGCGCCGCGCCTGATCGTGGTCATCGTCGCCTTCATGTGGCGCTACCTGCACGTCATCGGCGAGGAGGTCCGCCGCATGCGCGTGGCCCGCGAGGCGCGGGGCTACGCGCCGCGCAACCTGTGGCAGGCGCGTTCGGCGATCGGCGGGACGATCGCGGCGCTGTTCATCCGCTCGCTGGAGCGCGGCGAGCGGGTGTACCTGGCGATGCTGAGCCGCGGCTACACAGGCGGCGTCCCCGCGGTGGTCACCGCACCGCTGGCGCTGCGGGCGGCCGACATCGCCTTTCTCGCGGGGCTCGCCGTCTTCCTGGCGGCCGCCCGCGTGCTGCTCACGTGAGGAGCGGGTGACGACATCGCAGGATATGCGGTCGGTGACCACAGACGGCGGCGGCGTGCCGGCACCCGCGCTCGTCCTGCACGACGTGGCCTTCTCGTATCCTGACGGGCACCCCGCGCTCGACGGTGTCTCGCTCGTGGTCGCGCCCGGCGAACGGGTCGCGGTCCTGGGACCCAACGGCGCCGGCAAGTCCACGCTGTGCCTGCACCTCAATCGGGGTCCTGCGCGCGCAGCGCGGCACGGTCGAGGTGGGCGGACTGCGCGTGGAGCGCCGCGACCTCAGCGAGGTGCGCCGCCGCGTCGGGCTGGTGTTCCAGGACCCCGACGACATGCTGTTCCTGCCCACCGTCGCCGAGGACGTGGCCTTCGGGCCCTCCAACCTGGGGCTGGGCCGGGCCGAGGTCACACGCCGGGTGGACGCCGCGCTGGCGATGGTGGGCATGGAGGCCCACCGCGACCGTCCGCCGCACCACCTGTCCTTCGGCCAGCGCAAGCGGGTCGCGGCCGCCGCGGTGCTGAGCATGGACCCGCAGGTCCTGGTGCTCGACGAGCCGAGCGCCAACCTCGACCCGCGGGCGCGGCGCGAGTTCGCCGAGATCCTCGCCCGCCTGGACCTCACCCTCCTGCTCGTCACCCACGACCTGCCCTACGCGCTGGAGCTGTGCGAGCGCGCCGTCGTGATGGACGCGGGGCGGATCGTCGCCGACGGACCCACCCGCGCCCTCCTCGCCGACGACGCGCTGCTGCACGCCCACGCGCTGGAGTTGCCCTACGGCTTCGACCGCCGCGCACTTGACGCCTGAAACCCTCCGCCCACCGGGAACCCCTGACCTCCTCGCCAACGTCGTACTACCAAAGTAGGAGATCACGGCGAGGAGCGGACATGGTCGGCGGCAAGCTGGTGCGCAGCATCGCGGGGATCGCGCTCGCGGCGGTGGTGGCGGCAGGGTGCTCGTCGGATGATTCCTCGGAGTCCACCGGAGCCGAGGCGGAGACCTACGGCCTGGACTCCGAGGCCGAGGAGTCCGCAGCGGCCGAGGAGTCCGGGCGCTGCCGGACGCACCGGACGGCCCCGCACCGGACGGCCCCGCACCGGACGGCCCCGGCGTGAACCCGTTCGTGGCCAGCGCCGACGACCAGCTGTCGACGTTCGCCACCGACGTCGACACCGCCTCCTACGCGCTTGCGCGCCGCGCCGCAGGCACAGGTCGCGGGCGGGCGGTCGCTGACCTTCGTCGTCGACGTCTCCGGCTCGATGGCCGAGGAGAACCGGCTCGCCCTGGTGCAGCGCTCGCTCGGCCTGCTCGTCACCCAGCTCGACCCGGCCGACAGCGTGGGGATCGTGGTCTACGGCGACACCGCCCGCATCCTGCTGCCGCCCACGCCCGCCGTGGACGCCGAGGTGCCCAGGCCGCCATTGCTGAACTGGCACCCGAGGGGTCCACCCAGCGGCTGTTCGTCGAGCAGCTGCCCGCCGCGCTGGAGACCGTCGCGCTGGACACCAGGGTGCAGGTCGCGTTCGACCCCGCGACCGTCGAGCGCTACCGGCTGCTGGGCTATGAGAACCGGGCGGTGGCGGACTCGCAGTTCCGCGACGACGGCGTGGACGCGGGACTGGTCGGCGCCGGCGACAGCGTCACCGCGCTCTACGAGGTCGTCGGCGCGCCGGACGCGCCCGCGGGCCGCTGGCCACCGTCACCCTGCGCTGGACGGACCCGGACACCCGCGAGGCGTCGGAGACCTCGGCGGTGCTGCCGTCGCAGGACCTGGCGTCCGACTTCTCCGAGGCCGACGCGCACCTTCGCCTCGACGCGACGGCCGCGGCCTACGCCGAGGTGCTGCGCGAGAGCTACTGGTCGCGCAGCACCTCGTTACGGTGGCGCGCGAGGCCGAGGCGCTCGCCGCCGCCCTGCCCACCGACCCGGCGGTCGGGGAGTTCGCGGGGCTCGCGGGCAGCGCGGCGCTCCTGGCCCCCTGAGCGGGGAGGCGGCCGGGATCCGAAGCGCTATCGTGCGCCACCGGATGTCCGACCCCCCCCGCTCCCCATCCCGCGCCGCCAATCTCCTGCGTGTCCTCAACGAGACGCGCCGGGTCGACCCGCGCATGCTGCCCCTGGCCGTCGGCGCCGCCGTTGCCGTGCTCGTGGTCTCCGTCGCGGTCGCGCTGCTGGTCGTCGACTCGCCCCTGGTGCGGACCGCGGTCATCGTGGGAGGGGTGCTGCTGGCGGCGCTCGCGGCGCTGCAGGTGTTCTCCCGCCGCGCGACGAGCGCGGCGATGCGCAACCTGGAGGGCCGCAGCGGCGCCGCCGCGGCGGTGCTGTCCTCCCTGCGCCGCCCGTGGCGGGTCACTCCCGCGATCGCATTCAACCGCCGTCAGGACTTCGTCCACCTCGCGGTGGGGCGCCCCGGCGTGGTGCTCGTGGCCGAGGGCGCCGCGTCCGGGGCGACGGCCCTGCTGAAGCAGGAGCGCCGTCGGGTGGCTCGGGTGGTCGGTGAGGTGCCGATCCACGAGGTCGTGGTGGGTGACGGTGCCGGTCAGGTACCCCTGCACCGTCTCTCCACGCACTTCCTGCGTCTGCCGCGCAGCATCAAGCCCGCCGAGATCGACGGTCTGGACAGCCGGCTCAAGGCGCTGGGGGCATCCAGCCCGCAGATGCCGAAGGGTCCGATGCCGAAAAGCCGCCGCCCGCGCTGACCCGGCGTGGTGGGCCTCGGCCCCGGGTACATCTGGAGCATGACATCGACTGGGACGGAGACGGATCCGGTGGCGGTCCCGCCCGCGGCGGGCGGCGTCGCGCCGCGCGCTGAGCCCACGCCGCGCCGGCCCCGCTGGGGGCGGTGGGTCGCGCTCGGCGCGGTCCTGGTCGTCCTCGGGGGTCTGGCCCTCGCCATCGCCGCGGGTGTGAGCGCGGCGCGCAACCTGTTCCCGGACCTGCTCGCGCCCTTCACCTCCGAGCCCGAGCGCATCGACCGCAGCGGTCCTGCGGTGTTGTCCGCCATCGAGGATCTCAGCGAGTACCGGGCGGCGACCGGTCACTTCGAGGTCATCGTCGACCTCGAGGAGGACGCACCCAACCTGCCCTCGTTCATCCGCGGCGAGCGCACGATCTTCGTGGCGGCCGGGACGGTGGACGCGGTGGTGGACCTGTCCGACCTTGGCGCGGGCGCGGTGCGCGTGGACGAGGACCGCACGGCGGTGCGCGTGTCGCTCCCGGCCGCGACGCTGTCCGATGCCGCAGTGGACCCTGAGCGCAGCTACGTCTACGGGCGTGAGCGGGGGCTGCTGGACCGGCTCGGGTCGCTGTTCTCCGACTCCCCCACCGGCGAGCGCGAGCTGTACCTGCTGGCCGAGCAGCGGCTGGAGGCTGCGGCGCAGGAGGGTTCCCTGACGGCCACCGCGCAGGACAACACCCGCTCGATGCTGGAGAGCCTGCTGCGCTCGCTCGGCTTCACAGACGTCACGATCGACTTCTCCTGACCCCATGAACCTAAACCCACGAACCTAACCCCATGTGCTCGCCGGACATGAGCATGTCGAGCCGGATCGGCGGGGCGGCGGGAGGTGTCGGCTCGCTGCTGGCCGCCGCGGACCTGCTGCGCCGCACCCCGCGGCTGCGCCGCTACGTGGTCGTGCCGATCCTGGTGAACCTCGTGGTGGCGGCGGTGCTCTACGGCACGCTGCTGTCACTCGGGTTCCGCCTGGTCGACCGCCTGGTGGGCGAGGTCTCGGGACCCCTCGCCGGGCTGGCCGCCCTGCTCCAGGTGCTCGTGGTCATCCTGCTGCTGTTCGGCGTCGGCTTCCTGCTCGTGCGCTTCGGGGTGGTGCTCGGGTCGCCCTGGTACGCACGGCTGTCGGGGGAGGTCGAGGCCCTGCGCCGTGGCGCCGAGCGTCCCGCGGAGCCGTTCTCGCTGGCCGGCGCTGGTCGCGACCTCGCGCGGGCGGTCGGCTACGAGGTCCGCAAGCTCGCACTGCTGGCCGCGGTGGGGGTGCTGTTGCTGGCCGCCAACCTCGTGCCGGTGCTGGGCCAGGTGACCGGCACGGCGGGCGGGGCGTTGCTGGCCGCCGTCGTCGCCTGCCTGGACTTCTTCGACGGCCCGCTGGAGCGCTCGCGGCTGTCCTTCCGTGGCAAGCTCGCGGTCATCCGGTCCACAGCGCCAGCGTCACTGGGGTTCGGACTGGTGAGTGCCGGCCTGCTCGCCATCCCCTTCGTGAACCTGCTCTGCCTGCCGCTCTGCGTCGCCGCCGGAACGATCTTCGTCGCGGATCGCCACCCCTAGTTATCCACATCCTCTCCACCCTTCTGATTGCTTCCTGTTCCTCCATCGTGCACGGTGCTGCCGGTTCGGCGGCGGCGACGGGAGCGCAGGGATGCGGCGGTGGGAGGATCGGCGGGCGTACTTCCTCGACGAGGCCCGCAGGGACGTCGAGTGCGGGCAGGACGTGCGGCCCTGCTTCGTCGCACTCGCGGGCGAGGACCGCCTGTTCCTAGCGTTCCTGCGTCCCTTCGAGCGTGGCGAGCTGTTCGACGCGCTCATCGAGCTGCTGGCGCTCGCCGCACCGCTGGGAGCGGACCGGTTGGCCATCTCACTGCCCGGCAGGGCCTGGTCACTCCAGGACCCGGTCCCGCCGGTGCTGCCCGGGGTCGGTGACCTGCGCCAGCGGATCTTGGTGATCGAGGAGGCGGACGGGACGCGCGGTCACCCGCGCGGCAGCACGCTCGCCATCCCCTTCGACCTCGCCGACGGCACCCTGCGCTGGCGCGACCCGCTCGACGGCGGGGACTGGGTGGGCCCCCTGGGCGGCGCGCTGGCCAAGACGATCGCCGCCCGCGACCGCATCCGCGGAGGTGACCGCGCGATCCGACGACAGGCCCAGCGCTGCGTCGCCCTCGGCCACTTCCTCGCCCTCGGCCCCACGGTCGCCGACCGGCTCGCCCTGTGAACGCCGCGTGGTCGCTGCCGGAGCGGGAGCGCTTCGTGGCCTGGGCGGCCGGAACGCCACGGGGCTTCGTGGTGGCGGTCAAGGCCAGCCGGTAGCTGATTGTGCGCTTCCACTGGGGCGGCGGGCGGCCGGACCCCTGCTACCCGGCCGAGGTCCTCGCCGCGCGGGTGGCGGAACTGGCGCCTGGCTGGCGCGGCGGCCGCGACGCCTACGTCTACTTCAACAACGACCCCGCGGCTGCGCGCTGCACGACGCGGCGATGTTCGCCTCCGCCTGCGCCGCCTCCGGCCTGTCCCCCACGCGCACCCCGGGTGTCGCCGACCTGAGGCTCACCTGAGGACTCTCCTACAGCAGCGAGAGTTGCTGCGCCTCCGGGGCCTGTGGGCGGGCGCGAGGGCCCGGCGGGGTGGCGGAACGCTCCAGCAGCTGCGGCGCGATGTCGGCGAGGAACGGCGATGGCGCCATCTCGGCAACGGCGCTGTGGCGGAGCCGGCGTCGCGCGCGGCTCAGCACCAGTCGCGAGCGCGCCCGGGTCATGCCCACGAAGAACAGCCGGCGTTCCTCGGCGAGGTCGCACTCGGCGCCCCAGCGCAGGGGCAGCAGGCCGTCGTCGCAGCCGGTGAGGAAGACCACCTCGAACTCCAGCCCCTTCGCGGCGTGCAGGGTGAGCAGCGCGATACGGTCGGCACGCGGGTCGAAGCTGTCGACCTCCTCGCCGAGGCTGAGCTCGGTCAGGAACCGACCCAGGTCGTTGCCGCAGCGTCGCGCCAGCGGATCGAGCAGCTCCACCGCCTCGTGAAGCTCTTCCTCCCCGGCCGCAGCGGCACGCACCCGTTGGGCGACGTCGGCTTCCTCAGCGGCGTCGGGCGTCTGCTCGGTCCCGCGCAGGGCGGCCACGATGGCCGCGACCTCGGGGCGGTCGAGCAGACGGTCGTGGGTGCGCTGCTGGAAGGGCATGCCGGCGCGCTCGAGAGCCTCGGCCAGCGGGTCCAGCTGCGCCCGGGTCCGCGTGAGCAGGGCGAAGTCGGCGAAGGACAGCGCGGCCAGGCTGCCCTGGTCGACACGCCCGCTGTCGATCGAGAAGTACGAGGAGCCGCCGAGCAGGCGCTCGATGGTCGCCACGACGAACTCGGCCTCCGCGCGCTCGCTGGCCGCCTCGTGCAACGTGACCGGCAGCGTGAGGTCGGCGGGGGCTACGGCCGTCAGCGCACGGTCGGGCACCAGGGTGTCCGGCGCGACCGCCTGCAGCGCCGCAGCGACGATGGTGGCGCTGGAGCGGTAGTTGCGGGTCAGCTGGACGCGCCGCGCGGGCGGGAAGTCCTCGGCGAAGCGCAGGAAGAAGCCGACGTCGCCGCCGCGGAAGCCGTAGATGGCCTGGTCGGGGTCGCCGATGGCGCACAGATCGCCGTCGTCCGGCGCGAGGGCCCGCAGCAGCCGGTACTGCAGCGCGTCGACGTCCTGGTACTCGTCCACGGCCAGGCAGGTCCAGCGCGCGCGGTAGGTGCTGCGCACGGCAGCCTCGTGTTCGAGGAGTCGCACCGGCAACAGGGCGAGGTCGTCGAAATCCACCAGCCCCCGCGCCCGCAGCGCCGAGGTGTACTGCTCGACCACCTGCGACGTGCCCTCGGCGCCGCGCCGCAGCGCGGACAGCTCGCCGAGCAGACGCCGGCCGGTCGCGACCGGCGCGTCCGGGTGCACGCGCAACAGGGCCAGCCGCTCGGCCTCGTCGGCCACGCGCACGTCGGCGGGCAGGCCGAGTGCGCGGTGCTGCTCGCGCACGATCGCGAGTCCAAGTCCGTGGAACGTGGTGACGGTCATCCGCGACGCGGCCTCTGGTACCAGACCTTCCAGCCGCTCCGACAGCTCGGCGCACGCCCGGCGGGTGAAGGTGAGCGCGAGGCACTGCGCGGGGGCCACCCCGCGTTCCCGCACCAGGTGGGCGAGGCGGTGAGTGAGCGTGCGCGTCTTGCCGGTTCCCGGCCCAGCCACGATCAGCACCGGCCCCCGCTCCAACCCGGCGGCAGCCCGCTGATCGGCGTCGAGCCCGTCGAGCACCCCCGCCACCCCGTCTGGTGCGGTGCCGCCCGCGGGGGCGGGCACGGGGGCGGCGGCGGCGGTGGGCACCGGGGCAGCGGGGACGGGTTGGAGACCGGCGGGGACGGGTTCCGATTCCGTCGGGAAGAGGGAGGCGCTGGGTGGGCCGCGGAGCTCGTCGGGGGTGAACATGCGGATGACCCCGTACTCGCCGTCGTAGCCGGCTTCGCGATGGACATGGCCCTGGCGCAGGCGCGCGACCGCCTCGGCGAGCAGCGGGCCGCCGGCCAGCCGCAAGTCGTCGAGGGGGACGCGCTCGAGGATGCCGAGCTCCGGCCCGAGGCGTGCGACGAGGCCGTCGACCTCGCGCGCCACCGTCTTGCTCTTGGCGCCCACGCCTGCGATCTCCGCGCACAGCTCCGGCAGCGGCACCAGGTTGCGGAAACCCGCCACACCCTCCGGCCGGTGCCCGTCCGGCCGATCCGCCAGCGCCTCCACGCGGTGCAGCACGCCCACCGTCACCGGCTTGCCGCAGCCCGGACACAGGCCCCCTGCGCGGCGGGTCTCCTCCGGCTCGGAGCGCACCCGGCACGTGCGGTGGCCGTCCAGGTGGTACTTGCCCTCCTCCGGGAAGAACTCCACCGTGCCGCCGAATCCCTCGCCGGTCTCCAGCGACCGGCGGACCGCGAAGTAGTCGAGATCGGTGGCGAACACCGTCGCCTCGCGCCCGAGCATTGGCGGCGAGTGGGCGTCGGAGTTGCTCACCAGCCGGTAGCGGTCCAGCGCGGACACCCGCCAGTTCATCGCGGGGTCGGACGATAGTCCCGTCTCGACGGCGAAGACGTGGTCGGCTAGGTCGCCGTAGCAGTCGGCGACCGCGTCGAAGCCGGACATCGAGCCGAGCACCGCGAACCACGGCGTCCACACGTGCGCCGGGACGAGGTAGGCGCCCGGCCCGCTCTCCAGAGTGATCTCCAGCAGGTCGCGCGAGTCCAGGCCCAGGATCGGGCGCCCGTCCGAGCCGAGGTTGCCGATCCGCGTCAGGCTGCGGTTCAACCGGTGGGCGGTGGCGAAGTCCGGGGCGTAGAGCAGGTGGTGCACCTTGCGCGTGCGATCGGCGCGCTTGTAGATCGTGGAGATCTCCACCGACAGCATGAAGCGCACGGGGCCGCGGCACGCCGGTGGCAGCCGCCCGACCACTGCGTGGGAGAGGTCGTCGCGCAGCCGGAACAACCCGGGCTCGGCGGGGACCAGCGTGGACTCCAGCTCCGTCAGCCAGCCGGGATGGGTGAAGTCACCCGTCCCCACCAGGGTGATGCCCTTGCGACCGGCCCACCACGCCAGGTGCTCCAGGTCGCAGTCGCGGCTGCACGCGCGCGAGTGCTTCGAGTGGATGTGCAGGTCGGCGTAGAACGGCAAGACACGCTCCGGTCGAATCGGACCGCCAGCAAATCACATCACTGTGAGCCCGCGGTCCATCCTAACCGGAGCACCTCGTCCAGCCGCCGCCTGGCGGCGGATGGACCTGCACGCTCGCCGTTGCCCAGGCACCAGCGGCCGAACTGCGTTCGGTGGCGAACGAGCGCCGGCGTCGAGCTCTCGGTGCTGTTGGCGGCGCTCATCTGCCCTCCTGGGTTCGTGACTACGGGCACGGGCTTGACCCGCCCCAGGACATGTGGGTAGAGAGGCACATGTGAGTCGTCGTGTGGTTCAAGACGAGGAGCCGTTGTGGCGGGCGCTGGCCGACCCGACCCGCCGGGCGATCCTCGACGCACTGCGGCAGGGACCCCGCACGACGGGAACACTGGCCAGTGGCTTCCCGACGACGCGGTACACCGTGATGGGTCACCTGGACGTCCTGGCCGACATCGGGCTGGTCACGGTCGAGCGCCGCGGTCGCGAGCGGCTCAACCACCTCCACCCCGTGCCCCTGCAACAGGCCTACCAGCGATGGGTCATGCCGCTGGCCGCTGCCGCGGCGGACACCGTACTCGGCCTGGAGGAAGCCCTCCGAGCAGAAGGGAACGCCGTGAACGGCACCCCGTTGGCGATGGAAGTCCGTGCCCAGCACCAGGTCGGCGCCGATCCAGCCCGGACATGGCAAGCAGTTGTCGACCTGCCGCGGTGGTGACCCCGACGATGGAGCGAGGACCAGCGGCTGGTCTTCGAGCCACGGTCTGGGTGTCCTGGCGCTGCTCCACCGTGGACGCTGAACCCTGACCATGATCACCGCCACCATCCGCGATCACGAGCAGCTAGGCTGCGACTACCGGGCCACGACGAAACGGCGAGGGCGGCGTGGTCTCGGGCCACGTCCGACCCGGCGGTCTGCGTTCAGGCCGGGACCTGGTCGGCCGCCCGCAGCACCTCGGCGATGTCGATCTTGCCCATGCCCAGCACGGCCTGCATGGCCCGCTGTGCCCGGCCCGGGTCGGGGTCGCTGGCCAGTTCTCGCCAGGCGACCGGCTCGACCTGCCACGAGACGCCGAAGCGGTCCTTGAGCCACCCGCACGGCCCCTCCTGCCCGCCCTCGGACAGCCGGTCCCAGTAGTGGTCGACCTCGTCCTGGTCCGCGCACAGGATCTGGAAGGAGATGGCCTCGGTGAAGGGGAACTGCGGCCCGCCGTTGAGCCCGAGGTACTCCTGCCCGTCGAGGCTGAAGCTGACGGTCATGACGCCACCCTCGGGTCCAGGCGTCCCCGGCCCGTAGCGGGTCACCGCGAGGACCTCGGAGTGGGGGAAGATCGCGGTGTAGTGCGCTGCTGCCTGCTCGGCCTGTCCGTCGAACCACAGGCAGGGGACGGTCTTCGGCATCGGTCATCCTCTCGGTGTCCCGGGGCGTTTCCGGATGAGGGTAGTGACCGGGCCGGTGGGTGGAACTCACCGGTGGTGGTGTCCTCGATGGGCTGCGTCGTCGTCCGGCCCAGCCGAGGCGCTGCGCGGCGCCGGTCTGCACGCCCGCCTGCTCGAGGCGGGGGCCGTTGACGCGGGCGTGGTGCTGGCTGGCAGGTACGTCAGCGTGGGGTCGAGGCGGGCGCGCCCGTCGCTCGCGATGTCGCCGGTGCGCCGCATCTGGCCGGCTACTGGCTGCACCTCGACGTCGACGTTCTCGACCCCGGGCGCCTGCCGGCGGTCGACAGTCCCGAACCCGGCGGCCTGGACCCCGAAGACCTCACGGCGCTGCTTGCAGCCCTCGCACCCGGCGCCACAGGCGCGCGGATCACCGTGTTCGACCCGGACCCCGTTCCCGACGGGCCGGTACGCCCGACTGCTCACCGACACATCCTCAGCACCGGGCTACGCGACCTGGGAGCCACCCCCAGCAGCCCCACATGACGATCCTCCTTCCCGCCGCGCCAGCGCGGTCGAGCACTGTGCGCCGAGATCTCCGTCGGCTGGACGCGCGACACGGGGCTGGTGGCGGCACTCCCCGCCGCTTGCGCGGGCGGCGCTCAGCCGCGGTGCACCGCCGTTCCGCCCAGCCAGGTGCCCTCGACCGCCACCGCCGCGAGCTCGGCGCCCGGCAGGCGGCTGATATCGGCGCCGAGGAGCGCTAGGTCGGCGGGCGCCCCCACGGTGATCGTCCCACGGTCGTCGTCGAACAGCTGGGTCGCGACGCCGCGTGTGTACGCGGACAGCGCGGTGTCGAGGGCGACGCGCTGCTGGGGCAGCCACCCCGCCGGCGGGTGCCCGTCGGGGGTCTGGCGGGTCAGCGCGACCGCGATGCCCTCCAGCGGGACCATCGACGACACCGGCCAGTCGCTGCCGAAGCTCACCAGCGCGCCCGAGCGGACGATCTCGGCGATCGGGTACTGGCGGTTGCTGCGCTCCGGCCCGAGCCGCGGCTCGGTCAGCTCGGTCATGATCTCGTTGCGCTGGGCCCACAGCGGCTCGAAGTTCGCCACCGCCCCGAGCGCGGCGAAACGGCGCAGGTCGTCGGGGTGCACCAGCTGGGTGTGCGCGACGACGGGCCGCCGGTCGGCGGCGCCGTTGCGGCGGCGGGTGTGCGCCACCGCATCGAGCGCCATGCGGACCCCGGCGTCGCCGAGCGCGTGGATGTGCGACGAGAAGCCGTCCGCGTCGAATGCCGCGGCGGCCTCGGCCAACTCCTCGGAAGACCAGTTCGGTATGCCGCGCGAGCTGGGGTCGTCGCTGTAGGGCTCCAGCAGCGCCCCGGTGCCCATCTCGATCACGCCGTCGGCGAAGAACTTCACGTTCGGCACGCGCACGCGGCCGGTCGGCGCGTCGCCGAGCTCGGCGGCGGCGCGTTCCGCGGCCTCCCTGACGGCCAGGAACTCCGGGCGCTGCGCCTGCCAGCGGGCCGGGTCCACGCGCAGCGCGATGCTCACGTCGGCGGTGAGCCGTCCGGCCACGGCGAGGTCGAGGTAGACCGCCAGATTCTCCGGCTCCAGGGCCGCCTCCTGCCCGGCGACGATCCCGGCGGCGGCCATCCGGGCGAGGGCCAGCGTGAGACCCCGGCCCAGCTCCGCGCGGGAGCGCACCGGCAGGTGGCGCTCGACGAGCGCCGTGGCGTCCTCCAGCAGCGTGCCGACCGGGGTGCCGTCGCCGGCGCGCGCGATGATGCCCCGCGGCGGGTCGGACGTGCGGGCGTCGATGCCCGCCGCGGCGAGCGCGGCGCTGTTCACCCACATCGTGTGGTGGTCGCTGGCCCACAACGCGACCGGCCGGTCCGCGACTGCGCTGTCGAGCACGCTGGCCAGGCCGATGCCGCCGGGCAGGATCTCGGGCGGGTAGCCGGCGCCGGTGATCCAGGGCAGGCCGGGATGGGCCTCGGCGAAGCCCCGCACCCGTTCAAGCACGTCGGCCACGTCGACGGCATCCACGATCGGCGCGTCGAGCAGCGCGGTCCCACCCCAGAGCGGGTGCAGGTGCCCGTCGCGGAAGCCGGGCACCAGCGAGCGCCCGGCCAGGTCGACCACCTCGACCCCAACCCCCACCCGATCCCGCGCTTCTGCGCCGAGCGCGACGACCCGCCCGCCCGCCACCGCCACCGCGTCCACCCGCGGCCGCCGCGGATCCCCGGTCAGCACCGTTCCCCCGGCGAAGAACACTCCTCTTTCCGCCACCCCGCCCCCTCCCTGGACCGTCTGGAACCGTAGCGGCCCGTGAAGACCGGCGTCAGACCTGCGACGGGCCCGTTGTGGAGGGTAGGTTGACCCCACCATCCAGGTACTCGGCCAAATAAAGTGAGTTATGTCAAAATTCTGGTTGTCCGCAACTATTGCTATAAACCTTATCCTTCTTGGGGTGGGTGAACTTCAAGGCGGACCAGGACGAGTCTATGCCCAAACATATGCTTTCCACTAGTCCATGACTATGCCCTATCCTGATGGCATTCTTCATCGTTAAGTCAGTTCTCAACTGTCGGCCTTTAGGCCATGAGATCCAGAGCATGCCTGTCGGCTTGACATGGGTCTCAAGCCGGGGAAACGTCTCGTCAAGCTCAATTTCGGGCACCCTCTAGGTTACTAGCCATATCGACTATAGCTGAATCAATCTCGCTGGTCGGGGGCAACGTCACTTAGCTTAAGCGGCTCTACGCCGTTAAGCGTGGACGGCGGCTCCTGAGGCGCGCGGCTGGGGCATCGTGCCATGTGACACCGCAGTGCAGTAGGAGCGGAGCCGGTAGTTATGGAAGTTGCGGAATCCGTGGCCGGTGCGCTTGATCTTCTTGATCAGCAGGTTGACCGCTTCGGTGGGGCCGTTGGAGGCGCCGCCGGCGGTCCGCCAGGCCAGCAGCGCGCGGTCGTCGCAGCCGAGGGCGGGGTGGCGCAGCGCGGCCACCACCGCGACCTCGTCGGCGGGGTCGTCGATGGCCGACAGCAGCGTCA
>Ga0136616_10000787_pt1 | contig 15819 bp, 17 predicted proteins | sample AntDrymUQ2992106_2_FD_106648 | JGI IMG/M metagenome (GOLD analysis project Ga0136616, IMG submission 106648) | Polar desert sand microbial communities from Dry Valleys, Antarctica - metaG UQ299 (21.06) | ecosystem: Environmental > Terrestrial > Soil > Desert | place: Antarctica: Dry Valley...
AGGTCTTGCGGACGGTGTCGATCATGTCCAGCTCCAGGTCGCGCACCACCAGCTCCTCCTCGGTGTCCGAGGCGGGCTCGCCCACGAACTGGCCGCGGGGGTCGACGAAGTACGAGGATCCGTAGAAGTCGTTGTCCCCGTACTCCTCCTTGCCGACCCGGTTGATGGCGCCGATGAAGTACTCGTTGGCCACCGCCGAGGCGGGCTGCTCCAGCTTCCACAGGTACATCGACAGCCCGCGGCTGGTGGCCGAGGGGTTGAACACCACCTTGGCGCCCTGCAGACCCAGCGCCCGCCATCCCTCGGGAAAGTGGCGGTCGTAGCAGATGTAGATCCCCAGCCGACCGAAGGCGGTGTCGAACACCGGGTAGCCGGTGTTGCCCGGGCGGAAGTAGTACTTCTCCCAGAACCCGGCCACCTGCGGGATGTGGGTCTTGCGGTACTTGCCCAGGTAGGTGCCGTCGGCGTCGATGACCCCCGCGGTGTTGTAGAAGAAGCCGTCGTCCTCCTTCTCGAAGATGGGGATGAAGAGCACCATCCCGGTCTCCTTGGCCAGCTTCATCATCCCCTGGGTGGTGGGACCGTCGGGGATCGGTTCGGCCAGGGCGAAGTGCTCGTCGTCCTGCACCTGGCAGAAATAGGGCCCGTAGAACAGCTCCTGGAAGCACATCGCCTGGGTTCCCTGGTTGGCCGCCTGCCGGGCGTAGTCGATGTGCTTGTCGATCATCGATTCGACATCGCCGGTCCAGGCGGTCTGCACGATGGCGGCGCGCAGCATGTTGGCCATGACCGCTCCTCCTCTTGTCTCTCGCTGGTCAGCGCACGCTAGCGGCACAGCCGCGGGACGGTCCCGGCGCCCGACGCCCCGGGACCGCCCCGAGACTCACCGGGTCAGGCGCCTCCCTCGACCAGCTCCACCTCGATCCGCTCCCAGCCGTCACCGGAGACGTCGAGGCCCTCCTCCTCCAGTGCAGCCACCGCGCCCTCTGCCAGGTCGCGGCGGAAGGCGTCAGCCGAGATCTCGACACCCTGCAGATCGGGGATCTGGCTGGTGGCCACCTCGACGGTCTGGTCCCACAGGTCGATGTTCATGACACCGATGCCGTTGGTCGCCGGCCAGATCAGGGCGTTGATCTCGTTGAGCTGCCAGCGCTGATGACTCTCACCCAGCGTGGTCCCGTTGTTGAGGACATGCTCGACACATGGGTCGAAGTTGTCCCGGCAAAAGACCCAACCGCGGAACGAGGCGCGGAGGAACCGCTCGGCGATATCCTCGTTCTCCGCCAGCCAGCTCGCCTCGGCCCACACCGCGTCCTGGAGCATGGCGGTGCCCACGTCGTTGAAGTCGACCACGTTGAGGTCCTCCGGCTGGTACAGCTCGCCGGTGTCGGGATTCACCGCCTCCAGCACCTGGGCATACTCGTTGTAGGTCATGGCCTCGGCCACGTCGATCTCGCCGTTCAACAGGGCGTTCATGGTGAAGTCCTGGGCGACCAGCGACACCGAGTCGGTGATCCCGGCCTCGGCGATCGCCGCGGTCAGCTCGAACTCGTTGCCGAAGCCCCAGTTGCCCACGTTCTTGCCGGCGAAGTCCTCGACCGAGGTGATCCCGCTGTCGGTAAACGACACCATCAAGGTGCCGGAGCGCTCGAACACCTGGCCTATGTTGACGATGTCCGCACCCGCCTCACGGCTCACCAGCGCCTTGGGCACCCAGGCCAAGGCGAACTCGGCGCCACCGGTCGCCAGCACCTGCTGAGGGACGATGTCGACCGCACCCTCGAGGATCTCGACGTCGAGACACTCGTCCTCGTACATCCCCTCCTCGAGGGCGGCGAAGTACCCGGCGAACTGGGACTGGGCCACCCACTGCAGCTGCAGCCTCACCTCGTCCGGGGTCTCGCACTCGGTGGCGGTGGTGTCCCCGCCGGCATCGGTGGCGTCGGTGTCGTCGTCACCACCACAGGCGGCGACCACCATCAGCATCGCCACCACCAGGGCGAACCATCGCCCGGCTCTTCTCAAGGTCATGGTTTTCCTCTCTTCTTTCTCGTTGGGCCGGACTCGGCCGGCCTTCGTCCCTGTCGCCGGGTGTTCCCGGCCACAGACCTCCAGACATCCACACCTCCGCTCACCGCTCGGCGCCCGCCCGCATCGAAACATGCCACGGCATCACCAACCGCTCGATCAGGGACACCAGCAGGTAGAAGGCGATCCCGATGATCGACGCCACCAGGATCGCCGCCCAGGCGTCCGGGAACTGGAAGAGGTTGGCCCGGTTGATGATGTATTGCCCCAGCACGTCCTGCGGTCCCCCGAAGTACTCGGCGACGATGGCGCCGATCAGGGCCAGCGCCGACGCCACCTTGAGGGCGCTGAAGAAGTAGGGCATCGCCGCCGGGATGCGCACCCCGGTGAGGATCTGGCGGGGCTCGGCGGCCAGCGACTCCATCAGCTCGATCTGGCTGGGGTCGACCTCGGTGAGCCCCCGCACCGTGTTGATCATTACCGGGAAGAACACGATCACCGACACCACCATCATCTTGGAGAGCGGGCTGGTGATCGTGAACCACTGGTTCATGATCGGGGCCACGGCGACGATGGGCATGGCGCTGGCTGCGGTGGCGATGGGGAGCAGCCCGGTGCGGACGCCGACCCAGCGGGTGGCGGCCAGGGCGACGGCGACACCGAGCACGACCCCGATCACCAACCCGCCGACCGCCTCGATCAGGGTGTTGAGCCCTGCGCTCCAGATCACCTCGGAGGTCTCGACGAAGCTGGCCATGATCTCGCTGGGCCGGGCAAGCACGAAGCTCTGCACGTCGAACACCCTGACCAGCCCCTCCCACAGGGCGAGGATGGCCACGAAGGCGATCCCGGCGGGAAGGTAGCGCCGCAGCCTGGTCACGATGACGCCTCCCGCAGCCGCTCGCCGCCGGTCGGCCGGTCGGGTCGGCGCAGGGCCTCGCGTACCTCGGTGATCACCTCGAAGAACCGCTGATCCTCGCGGGTGTCGTCGTCGCGCTGCGGTCCGAGACCGACCTCGATGATCTGCTCGATCCGGCCCGGTCTGGGGGACATCACCACCACCCGGGAGGACAGGAACACCGCCTCGGGGATGGAGTGGGTGACGAACACCACCGTCTTGCCGGTGCGTGTCCAGATCTGCAGCACCTCCTGCTGCATGCGCTCCCTGGTCATCTCGTCGAGGGCGCCGAACGGCTCGTCCATCAGCAGCAGCGACGGATCGAGCGCCAGCGCCCGGGCGATGGCAACCCGCTGCTGCATCCCGCCGGAGAGCTGCCACGGCTGGTGGTCGGCGAACTCGGTGAGCTCCACCAGGTCGAGCATCGCCGCCGCCCTGGTGACACGCTCGGGCCGGGGCGTGTCGATCAGCTCCAGGGGCAGCTCGACGTTGCGCCGCACCGATCGCCACTCGAGCAGGGTGGCCTGCTGGAACACCATGCCGTAGTCGCGGTCGAGCCGGGCCTGGTGCGGGGTCTTGCCGTTGACCAGGAGGCTGCCCGAGGTGGGAGCGAGCAGCCCGCCGATGAGGCGCAACAGGGTGCTCTTGCCGCATCCCGATGGTCCGATGAGCGACACGAACTCGCCGGGGGTGACGGTGAGGTCGATGTTCTGGAGCGCCACCACCCGCTCCGAGCCGGAGCCCTCGAAGACCTTGCCGAGGCCGCCGGCCTCGACCGCGGCGGCGGTACCCGTCGTCCTGCCGGTGGTCGTGCCGATGGTCATGCCGGTTGTGCTCCCGCCATCAGGCCGGCACCGAGCTCGGCCTCGGCGCGCCGGCGGTCGCCGGGACCGACCACCCTGCGCTCCGCCAGGGACACGGCGGCGACGAACGCCACCCCGGTCAGGGCGCAGAAGAACACGGCGGCGTACAGCTTCTCGGGGGCGGCGGTGAACTGCTGGGAGTACGACAGCAGCGCCCGACCCAGCCCGGCGGAGGCCCCGACCGGCAGCTCGCCGACGATGGCGCCCACCACGCTGGCCGCCGCCGAGATCTTGAGGGCGGTGAAGATGTAGGGAAGGGCGGATGGCACCTGCAGCTTCCACAGCTCCTGACGGTCGCTGGCGGCGTACGACCGCATCAGCTCGGTGGCCGTCGCCGCCGGCGAGCGCAACCCGCGCAGCGTGTTGATCGTCACCGGGTAGAACGTCAGGTAGGCGGCAATGGCCGCCACCGCCGCCCATTGCGGCAGCCCGATCCGACCACCCCAGATCACCACCATGGGGGCGATGGCCAGGATGGGGATCGTCTGCGAGGCGACCACGTAGGGGAGGAACGCCCGCTCGGCCAGGCCGGAGCGGACGAACAGCACCCCGAGCCCGAACCCGATCAGCCCGCCGACGACGAACCCGGCGAACGCCTCGCGCAGGGTGAAGAGCGCAGCCGATCCGAGCGTCATCCACAGCGGGTCGCCGCCGCGGCGGGACGGCTGGAACATGGCAGAGACGATGTCCCACACGTGGGGCATCGACCGATCGTCGGGCGGGGGGCGGAGCCGGATCTCGGTGAACGGGATCATCCCTCCCGCCGACTTGCCCAGCATCTTGTAGCCCTCCCACACCGCCACCAGCGCCAGGAGCACGCCGACAACGGAGAGAACGCGACCCAGCGACCCTCGTGGGGCGCGAAGCCGCGGAGATGACGGCGGGGAGGCTGAGGCCATCGCGGCGACTCTACAAGGCGGTCTCGCCGGGCGCGATGCCGGGGCGGGCGGCGATGATCTCCCCGGTCAGCCCGGCGCCACCAGCTCCTTGGAGGCGATTCCCAGCCCGCCTTCGATGTCGCCGATGGTGAACCCGAGATGGGTCAGCCGCGAGATTATCGGCTGGTTGGCGGGCAGGTAGACGGCGGTGAACCGGGTGATGCCACGTTCGATGGCGGCTTCCTCCAGCATCCTGAGCAGCGTGGTGGCGATACCGGCGCGACGCCACTCCGGCTGAACCACGACGGCCACCTCGGCCACCCCGGGCTCGGATGTCTCGTAGCGGGCGATGGCGACGCCGGCGCCGTCGTCGGCGAAGACGGCAAGCGCCAGCCGGTCCCGGTAGTCGAGCCTGGTCATGCGGTCGAGGGTGGCGGGGTCGAGGTGGACCGGATGGCGGAAGAACCGCTGGTAGATGGTGTCCGGGTCGGCCCCTTCCATCTCGAGGACGAGCTGGGCGGAGTCGGCGGGTACGACGGGACGGACGGACACGGTGCGTCCGTCGCTCAGGGTGAGCTGGCGTTCCAGCTCGGTGGGGTACGCCGATGGCCTGGCCACCGGACTGACGTACTGGGTCATGAGGGCCTCCTGGCGCCCATGGTAGCAGTGGTGCTTGCAATTGCGAGCACCACTGCTATTGGCTCAGATCTGGTCGAGCAGGCTCTGCCGCTTGGCGGCGTACTCCTCGTCGGTGATCACGCCCTCGTCGTGGAGCTTGGTGAGCCGCTCGAGCTGGACGGTGGCGTCGGGGGCGGCCACCTGGGTGACCTGCGCCTGGCCCAGCAGCTTGGATCGGGCCTCCCTGGTCTTGTAGAGCAGTGCCTGGAACTCCTCGGGTTGGGGGATGTCGTCGAACCGGCTCTGCCCGCTCTCCCCCGCCGACTCGATGAGCAGGTCGCCCGACCTGAGGATCCGCTCGATGATGCTCTGCTCGAAGTTCACGTTGTTGATGTTCTCCAGCGGGATCTCGACTCCGGAACGTGCAATCACCCCGCGGCGGGTGATCAGCCGCTCGTCGGTGAGGACGTACAGGGTGAACCACCAATCGATGACGGGCTTCACCGCCAGCGGGATGAGGGCGAGGACCAGAACGCCGGTAATGACAAGGGCGATGGTCGGTTCGTCGGGCACGATCACCCGGTAGACGAGCACGATGGCCACGATGGCGAGGACGACCCACCCGATCGGCACGAACAGCAGCCGCCAGTGGGACCGGAACTTGGCGATGATGAGCTCGCCCTCGGTCAGGTGTCTGTCGGGGAATGTCATGCCGGCAATCATACGGCCTCGATGTCCCCGGACGCGGGAAACCCCGAGGGAGTCTTGGCCGAAGCCGCAACCCTCTCGGGATTTACCCGGCTCGGTCTGCCCGAAGGCCGACCGAATGCCTCCCGGGCCGAAGCCCGGTCGACTGCCCGTCCCGTCCGGCACGAACCCGAAGGCTACGGCACCCTCCCCGAAGGGAAGGCCCACCCCTGAGGGTGGCGTCCGAGGCGGACGATGGGTCCACCCGAAGGTGTTCCCGGTGGGCCCGCCCGAAGGCGGTCCCGGTGGGTCAGCGCCCGAAGGCACTCACCCGATCCCCGCTCCGGTTTCCCTTTGCGGCGACAGAGGCAAGCTACCGTCACCGCCCGGGTGGACGCAAGCCAGATCGCTACCTGGTTTTCGCGTCTCGTCCCGTTGTTTCGCGACCAGCGTCTCAGCCGAAGCGTCGAGGCCCCTGCGCACCGCCCGCCGGCGCGCACCCAGCGCCGGCAAGGGGCCGCCCCAGGTGTCGGACGGTGAGCTCGTGCCCCCCGGGGCGAAGGCGGGGCCGGGTGCCCACCGGGCCCGATGCCGGTCGGGCCGCGGGTGCCGGTCGGGATGGGTGCCCGCCGAGTCGCCGGCGCCACGGGGCTCGTCGGGGCCGCAGGCGCCATGGGCTCGTCGGGCTGGCGACGGGGTCTGGCGCCGAACCGCCGGCGGAGCCGGCCGGAACGGCCGGCGGAGCCGGCCGGAACGCGGAGAACCCCGAGGGAGCCTCGGCCGAAGCCTCAACCCTGTCGGGGTTCTCCTGTCCACCGGGATCGGGGCGAACCCCGTTTCCGGTGGAAGCGAGAGATTCGGGACGGCGCCCGTGCCCCCGAGGGGGCGGTCTCTCGCCGTGCTCTTCGAGCCGAAGCTCTCCGAGCTGCGAGCCGGCCGAAGCCGGTTCACGATGCTCCCGGAGGTCCGGCTCGGTTTGTGGCCTTGCGGCTACCTCGATCCGGTGGTCCCGAAGGACCTCTCCGAGGGCTTCCCTCCTGAGCCGAAGCCCCGAAGGGAGCGGCACCGTATACCGCAGCGCCGGGGGGCGTCAAGTGGGGGCCACGGTTGGTTTTCGCGGTCAGATCGGCAGTTTTCGCGACCTTGTAGCACGACCCGGTCCCAATCGGTCCTGTTCCCCGCGGCGAGACGCCAAGGCCGCCGTACCATGCCTCGATGGGACGGCTCCGCCACCCGTGGAGAATGACACGCTTGTGGTTTGTGTCACACCTGCGCCGTAGAGTGCCCGGCATGCAGACATCGACCCAGGAAACGCAGGCAACGGTGACCGGGCTGGCCGCCCCCCGCCTCCTCGAGACCCTCTCCCCGTCCCGGGCGAGCGACTTCAAGGCGTGCCCCCAGCTCTTCAAGTTCCGCGCCATCGACCGTATCGAGGAGCCCCCCAACGAGTACCAGGCGAGGGGCACCACGGCGCACCTCGCCCTGCAGCGTCTCTTCGACCTCCCCCCGAGCGATCGCACCCCGGAGCATCTGTTCGACCTCTTCCGCTCGTCGTGGATCGACGTGCGTGACCTCGAGTACCCCGACCTGTTCACCGACGTGGCAGACGAGCGCCGCTGGGGCATCGAGAGCCTCGAGATCCTCGCCAACTACTTCGGGGTCGAGGATCCCTCCGCCATCGAGCCGGCCGACCGCGAGCTCGACATGCGCGAGGTTCTCGGCGAGATGACCATCCGGGGCATCCTCGACCGCATCGACCGAACCGGGGACGGGCTGGTCATCACCGACTACAAGACGGGCAAGGCGCCCCCGGAGCGCTACGCCATCCCGGCCTTCTTCGCCCTCAAGGTCTACGCCCTGCTCATCAGGCAGAGCACCGGGGAGACCCCGGTCAGGCTCCGGCTGCTCTATCTGAACGGTCCCGTGGTGTACGAGATCCCGGTCAACGACGCCCAGCTCGATGCCATGGAGCGCCAGCTGACGGCCTTGTGGGCCGTCATCGAAAGCGCCATTCGCACGGATCGGTTCCCCACCAGACCGAGCAAGCTGTGCGACTGGTGCGCCTACAAGAGCATCTGCCCCGCATGGGCCCAGCCCGATCAGGAGGTGGCCGCGTTCCTGATGCCATGATCCGGCTCGACCGGGTGTCGAAGGTATACCCGAGCGGCGACCTGCCCGCAGTCACCGAGCTGACGCTCGACATCGCCGAAGGTGACATCACCGTCCTGGTCGGACCGTCCGGCTGTGGCAAGACCACGACCCTCAAGATGATCAACCGGCTGATCGAGCCGACGTCCGGGACCATCGAGGTGGCCGGGCGGGACGTCACGTCGCTCAGCCCGTCCGATCTGCGCCGCAGCATCGGTTACGTCATCCAGCAGATCGGGCTCTTCCCCCACCGCACCATCGCCGAGAACATCGCCACCGTGCCCCGCCTCCTCGGCTGGGATGCGGGACGGACCGAGCGCAGGGTCGATGAGCTGCTCGAGGTGGTCGACCTCGACCGGACGATGCGCAACCGCTATCCGTCCGAGCTGTCCGGCGGCCAGCGGCAGCGGGTCGGTGTCGCCAGGGCCCTGGCCGCCGATCCCCAGGTGATGCTGATGGACGAGCCGTTCGGCGCCGTCGACCCCATCGCCAGGGGTCGGCTCCAGGACCAGTTCCTCGAGCTCCAGCAGAGGCTGCGCAAGACCATCGTGTTCGTCACCCACGACATCGACGAGGCGATCAAGCTCGGCGACCGCATCGCCATCCTCAACGTCGGCGGTGTCCTCGAGCAGTACGACAGCCCGGCCGACACGCTGCGCGACCCCACCAACGCCTTCGTCGTCGACTTCCTCGGGTCCGAGCGCGGGCTGAAGCGGCTGTCCCTGCTCCCCATCAGCACGGTCCCGCTCGAGCCCGGTCCCGTCCTCTCCGCCGCCGCCACGGTCGCCGAGGCACGTCGGGTCATGGCCGCCCACGGTGTCGACTGGATCGCCGTTGGCGACCGCGGCCGGCTCGATGGATGGGTCCCCGGCTCCGAGCTCGACGGCCGCCACGACCTCACCGACCTCCCGCTGCGGCGGTTCGAGGCGTGGCTCACCGTTGACGAGTCCCTCATCGACGCCCTCGACGTCGTGGTCACCTCCCACACGAATGTGGCGGCGGTGTTCGACGGCGACCGCTACCTGGGGATGCTCACCGCCGACGCGATAGGGAGGGCGATCATCCAGTGAGCATCGACTGGGCATGGATCGGCTCGCACTTCGACGACATGTGGGCGGCGACCACCGAGCACCTCACCCTCACCTTCATCGCCGTGTCCCTCGGGTTGGTCGTCGCCATGGCGCTGTCGCTGGTGGCGCTGCGGTGGCGGTCGACCTACGGGCCCATCACCTGGTTCACCGGAATCCTCTACACGATCCCCAGCCTCGCCCTGTTCACCTTCTTCATCCCGTTCTTCGGGTTGAGCCTGATCACCGCCCAGATCGCCCTGGTCTCGTACACCCTGCTCATCCTCATCCGCAACATCGTCGCCGGCATCGACGGCGTGCCCGATGCGGTCATCGAGTCGGCGCGCGGGATGGGGATGACCGAGCGCGGCGTGTTCCTCGGCGTGCAGGTCCCGCTGGCGATGCCGGTGATCATCGCCGGCATCCGCATCGCCACCGTGTCCACCATCGGGCTGGTCACCGTCACCTCGCTGATCGGTCAGGGCGGGTACGGGGTGTTCATCCTGCGCGGCATCCGACGCCAGTTCCTCACCGAGACCCTGGTCGGCACCCTGCTGTCGGTGGCGCTGGCGGTGGTCGCCGACCTGCTCCTGGTCGCCCTGGAGCGCCGGGTCACGCCATGGAGGCGCCGGAGGGAGGCGGTGTGATCGACTTCCTGGGCGAGGTCGGCGCCTGGCTCGGTGATCCCGCCAACTGGACCGGGAGATCCGGTGTTCCCAACCGGCTGTGGGAGCACGTGGCGGTGGCCGGGGTGGCGCTGGTCGTCGCCGGCATCGTCGCCCTTCCCACCGGGGTGGCGCTCGGTCACCGGGGCCGGGGCGGGGTGCTCGCCGTGTCGGCGGTGAACATCGGACGGGCCATCCCCTCGTTCGGGATCGTCGGCATCGCCTTCCCCATCACCCTCGCCCTCGGGCTGAGCCCGCTTGGCTACTGGGCGACGTTGGTGGCGCTGGTGGCGCTGGCCCTGCCCCCGATGTTCGTCAACGCCTACACCGGGGTCGGCCAGACCGACCCGGCGCTGGTCGAGGCGGCCCGGGGGATGGGGATGACCGAACGCCAGGTGCTCACCGGGGTCGAGCTGCCTCTTGCCCTGCCCGTGATCATGGCCGGGATCCGCACCGCCGCCGTCGAGGTGGTCGCCACCGCCACCCTTGGCGCCGTGGTCGGGTTCGGTGGGTTGGGACGTTTCATCATCGACGGGTTCGCCCAGCGCAAGTTCGAGGAGGTGTTCGTCGGGGGGGTCGCCGTCGCCCTGCTGGCGATCGTCACCGAGACGACGCTGGGTTGGGTCCAACGGCGCACCGACCACACCCGCCCCCCCAGGAACGGCCGGGTCCCGCAGCCGCTCGACGTCGACGACGTCATCGATGCGGTTCCGGTCGGTTAGGTTTGTGCCCTGCCGCCCCCCAAGGCGGTACTCACCAGAGATTGGAGAAACCCATGCGGAAGCACCGCAACCGCGCCATTGGGGCGAGTCTCCTGGCGTTCGCCCTGCTGGGCGTCGCCTGTGGCGACTCGGGAGATGACGCCGCAACGATCGAAGGTCCTGCCATCGTCATCGGTGCCCAGGACTTCGGGGAGAGCGCCATCGTCGCCGAGATCTACCGGGGAGCGCTGGCATCCGCCGGCTTCACCGTGAACGTCCAGGCTGTCGGTGGTTTCCGCGACCTCGAGCTCGCCGCCTTCGACAGCGGCGACATCAACCTGGCCCCCGAGTACGCCGCCTCGATGCTCGAGTTCCTCAACGACAACGCCGGCGAGGCGACGGGCGACGCCGGCGCCACCACCGACCTCCTCAACGGGTACCTGACCGACGTCGGGCTGGTGGCCTTGGAGCCGTCCGATGCCGTCGACACCAACGCCTTCGTGGTCACCCAGGAGACGTCGGATTCGGTGGGTATCGCCACGTTGAGCGACCTGGCCGCCAACGGCGCCGACCTGGTGTTGGGCGGTCCGCCCGATTGCGAGACCAACCCGTTCTGCATCCCGGGGCTCATCACCACCTACGGTCTCGACCTCGGCGCCAACTTTCAACCGCTCGACGCCGGGCAGGTGACGGTGGCGGCACTGGAGGCGGGTGAGATCGACGTCGCCATCCTGTTCTCCACCAGCGGGGTCATCGCCGACCGGGGCTTCGTTCTCCTCGAGGACGACCAGGGGATGCTCGCCGCCGACAACGTGGTGCCCGTTGTCACCACCGAGGTGCAGGAGGCATACGGCGACCAGCTCGCCGACGTGCTCAACGACATCTCGTCGAAGCTGACCACGGCCGGCCTCACCGAGATGAACAAGCGGTTCGATATCGACACCGAGGATGCCGAAGACATCGCCGCCGACTGGCTGGCCGACAACGGGTTCTGAGCCAGGTCGCCCCGCGGTCCGATCGACGCCCGGGCACCGAGCCCGGAACTAAACGTTACGGCGTAAGGGTTTCTGGCCCTCTGTGCCCCCGTGGTGCCGCGTTGGGTGAGACGGTGGCCCGTGTGGCGTCGAGCGCCACCGCCAACGCGTCGAGGTCGTCCGGGTAAAGATGGCCGTAGCGGTCCAACGTCATCGACGCCGAAGCGTGCCCGAGTTGACGTTGCACGGCCTTGATGCTGCCCCCGGTGGCGATCATGAGACTGGCGGCGCTGTGGCGCAAGTCGTGGGGCCGCAGCTTCGGGTCGGCACCGGCGGCGGCGACCGCCGGCGCCCACACTCGGCGTCTCCAGTTCGACCCGTGAAGCGGTCCGCCCCGCGGTGCGGTGAAGACCAGGCCGTCGCCGTTCACCTCGGCGAGACGGTCGGCGAGCCGGTCGGCGAGGAACCGTGGCACCGCCACCACCCGCGACCTGTGCGACTTGGGCGTGCCGAACACCAGGCGGCCGTCGAGTTCGGTGGCTGCTTCGGCGACCGTGATGCGTCCCGCCGCCACGTCCACCCGCGACGCACGCAAGGCGACCGCCTCGCCGAAGCGGAGCCCGACCCACCCGAGCACATCGACGACCAGCCCAGAGCCGGGTGAGACCTGTTCGGCGGCGTCGGCCAACGCGGTGAGCTGGGTGGCGTCGAGGAACCGAGGCTCACCGGCACGCACCGGCGGAGACTTCACCACCGCCGCCACATTTCGGACCACCAGGCCGTCACTGACCGCCTGGGTGAGCACCAGCGACAAGACACCGAGGGCGTGGCGGATCCTCGACGCCGACAGGCCCTCGCCGGCCATCCCGGCCACCCACTGACGCACCGCCGCGGAGGTGACCGAGCGGACCTCGACCGACCCGAAGGTGGGCAGCACCCGCGAGCGCAGTAGCTCCCCGTAGCCGGCGACCGTCTTCGGTTTCAACCCGTGGAGCCCGGCGGTCCACTGTTCGGCCACCGCCGCCACCGTGACCCGACCTGCCCGCGGGTCGACCCACCCGGCAGCGTCGATGGCGGTGAGCTGGGCTCGCAGCCACTGCGCCGCCTCGACCTTGCGGGGGAAGGTGCGGGAATGCTCTCGCCCGTCCGGCCCGCGGAACCTCGCCCGCCACGGGCGGCCCTTGCGGTCGGGGAGGCGCTGGACCGACCCGGCCACTAGGTCACCTTCTCGGGTCGGGGTTTCCTACCGGGCGGCGACGGCGGGAGCAGCCCGGCTCGGCGGGCGGCTCCGATCAAGTCGGAGGCCCGCTTGTCACCGACCCCCATCCCGGTGCCGACGTGGCGTGCCACCGGGAACCCGGCGGCCACGGCGACGCGGTACAGGTCGGCGACCCGTTCGAGCAGCTCAGGGGTGGTGCGCCGTGCCCGGATCGGGCCGACGTAGAGGAACTGGGGGCGCCCAGGCTCGTTGCCTGATGCGATCAACTCGGCGACCTGGCGCCCCATTGACAGCACCGGGTACCGGGTGGCGGCGACATCGAGCCCTTGACCCGGTGCCGCGGTGACCGTGTACGAGGTGAGTTGCACCCCGCCGGTAGCGGGATCAACAACGATGGCCACCTCGACGGTGAGCCCGTCGTCCCGGGTCCACGTCGAAGTCGCGCTCGCCTCGTAGGTCCACCCGGTGGAGTCGCGGGCCACCATCCCCACCCTGCTCTGCGCCGTCACTCCCCATTCCGATTCACGTTTTCTCGGTGCCATCAAGAAACCGTGATTACTGCTATAGACAACATCGGGGAAGCGTAGCACCGTGGGGAGCAGAACGGAAGACACACCCCGGGAGGGGCCGGAATGCAATATCTGACCATCGCCGAGGTGGCCGCTCGGCTCCGGACCACAAAGAGCGCCATCTATACCCAGCACCATCGCGGCCAGGCGCCGGGCGCCCTCGGCGTCAAGGTGGGGCGCAGGCTCTTGTGGAATGCCGCCGACCTCGACGCCTGGTTCCACCGGCGAGCCGCCGCCGCCGAGCAGCTCACCGAGGCCGCCGCTGCCGAGCATCGGCCATGAGCCCGACCGCCGACGAGCTGCACCGAGGCGCCGTCGGACCCTGTGACACCTGCGACGCCACCGGCCACGACGCCGGACCGTACCTGCTGTTTGCCCGAATCCGGCTGTGTGCGGAGTGCCACGACCTGGCGAAGCGCGGCATGGAGAAGTCCGAGACCGTGCCACCCGACCTGGCGCTTACCGCCGCGGTGGCCGCCACACTCCCCGACGAGGCCGCCACCGAGGCCGCCGAGCTGCTCGGCCGGGTCGAGCGCTTCGTCGCCCGCTTTGTGGCGGCACCGTCGCAGCACGCCCTGGTCGCGCTCACCCTGTGGGCTGCCCACACGCACGCCATGGGTGCGTTCGAGTCGACCCCGCGCCTTGCCCTGTTGTCGCCCGAGCCGTCGTCAGGCAAGACCCGGGCGCTGGAAGTCTTGGAAACCCTCACCCCGGCTCCGCTGCATGGGTTGAACGCCTCGACGGCGGCCATCTTCCGGACCATCGCCGCGGCCCGGCCGACCCTCCTCCTCGATGAGGTCGACGCAATCTTCGGCCGGGCCGGGGCCAGCGACCCGGCCCGCGAGGACTTGCGGGCTTTGCTCAACGCCGGGCATCGCCGCGGCGCTTCCATTCCCCGGTGCGTCGGCCCAAGCCACGAACCCAAGCGCTTCGAAGTCTATGCGGCGGTGGCCCTCGCCGGTCTCGGCGACCTGCCCGACACGTTGATGACGCGCTCGATCGTGATCAGGATGCGGCGGCGCCTCGCCGGCGAGACCATCTCGCCGTTCCGGGTCCGGGACGCCACCCCGGCCGGCCACGGTCTCCGTGACGAGCTCGCCACCTGGTGCGCCGAGATCGCCGACGCCCTGGCCGATGCCCGCCCGGTGATGCCGGAGGGCATCGAGGACCGCAACGCCGACGTGTGGGAAGCGCTGCTCGCCATCGCTGACGCCGCCGGTGACGCCTGGCCAGCTCGTGCCCGCGCCGCCGCGGTTGCCCTCGCCGGCGAAGCCGTGAGCAACGCCGCTTCTCTCGGGATCAGGCTGCTCGGCGATCTGCGGGACGTGTTCGGCGAGGCGGACCGGATGTCCACTGCGGCGATCCTCGACGCCCTTTGCAAGCTAGAGGAAGCTCCGTGGGCGAGCCTGAAGGGTGCGCCCCTGGACGCCCGCGGTCTGGCGTGGCGTCTCGGCCACTACGGCATCGTCTCGGCGGTGGTCCGGCTCCCCGACGGCCGCACCCCTCGCGGCTATCGCCGGGGTGACCTGTTCGACGCCTGGGAGCGCTACTGCCCCGCACTCCCCCCCGAGTTGCCGCAACATCCGCAACGTCCGCAACAAGTCAATGATTCCAACGGTTCTGCCGTTGCGGACGTGGCGAAGGCTCCGCAACAGCCGCAACCGCCCGTTGCGCCCGTTGCGGACGCTGACGACGATCCGCAACGGAGAAACCCTTACGCCGCAACGGTTGTTGCGGATGTTGCGGATGTTGCGCCAAATGGGGGCGAGGTGGGAGACATCGCCGCCCTAGACGCCGAAGAAGCCGCCCTCGACGAGCTGACCGCCGCCGCGTACGCCGGCGACGACGAAGCGGCTCGACGGTTTGACGAGCTGCTCGCCACCGAGTCGGCCGAGCGGCGGGAGCGGGAGCGCGCCCGCGCCGACCGCTTCGCCGCCAAGCAGGAGCTGCTCGCCACCGCCGCCCAACGGGACCTTGATGAGGCCGCCACCAACGTCCGCGAAGCTTTCCCCGGCGCCGAAGAGGTGACGCCGTGACGACCCCCGGCACGTTCTGGTTGTGGTGCGCCACCCCGTCTCGCGCTCACGTCGCCCGCTGCCGGGAGACCGCCGGCGGCGGCGTAGCGCCGCTGGCCGACCCGCGCCGGCCCGCCTACGTCGAGACCTTGTGTGGTCTCGGCCCGCGGGGAGCGACCCGCGCCACCTTCACCGGCTCCCGCTCCGCCCCTGAGTGCCGAGCGTGCTGGAGGTACTGGTCGGCGCTGATGGCCACCGCCGACGACGCCGACCGGGAGCGCAGACCATGACCACCCCCGCCGACCGGCCCCCGATGACTTGTCCCAAGTGCGGCGGCCACCGCATCCTGCGCGGCCCGGCGGAAGGTGAAGCGGACCAGCACCCACCCGGCACCCGGCACCCCGGATTCTTTAGCCCAACGAGGCCCCGGCCGTCATCCCACGCTCCGTGTTTTTTATTCCAGCCGGCTCTATGACTGACACGGACAAC
>Ga0136616_10000788_pt1 | contig 15819 bp, 15 predicted proteins | sample AntDrymUQ2992106_2_FD_106648 | JGI IMG/M metagenome (GOLD analysis project Ga0136616, IMG submission 106648) | Polar desert sand microbial communities from Dry Valleys, Antarctica - metaG UQ299 (21.06) | ecosystem: Environmental > Terrestrial > Soil > Desert | place: Antarctica: Dry Valley...
GGTCGGCGACGAACTCGCTGGCGCGGATGTAGGCCTTGAACGGCGCCACCGGCCGGGGCCCGGGAAAGCCGTAGGACGTCCCCCAGATCTTCGTCATCCCGTCTGTGAGGATGTTCGAGAACCCGTCGATGTACTGGTCGAAGGTGCCGTTGTAGTTGCTCTCGAACATGAGCAGCGGCTGACGGCGACGCTCGCGCGGCTGACCATGATCCGGGAGCCGGCGGATGACGATCCACCGCGCGAAGTGGATGAATGACAGCTCCCGGATCGTGCCCGGGCGAGAGATCACCCTGAAGACGAGGTCCTGGGTCCTCGCCACCAAGAAGAGGAGGTCCAGCCACAGCACGCCGCCCGCCGGCCACCGGCCGCCCGCCGCCGGGCGGTACCACGGCCGGACAGGCGAGACGACCGTCATCGCCCGGGCGCGGCCGAGGCGGTTGGGCTCCGGCTCTTCAAGCGCGTCGGGCGAGATCTCACCGGCACCGCGCGTCGTCCCGAGCTCGTCGGCGTCTGTTGCGGTCACTTCGGCCCCGAACTCCTCCCGGCCTTCGCCACTCGAAGACATGCCACCTCTGTCTCAGTCCTGAGGGGGCCCCACCTTAGCCGGTTCGGAAACCGGCCGAGCGCCCGGACTTTCGGGATGATTGCCATGGGCCGCGCCGACCGGGTCGACTGCCGCAGCGCTTACCCCTCACTCTCCCGGCGTAAGCAGTCGCACGGGGAGCTTCCTGATTGCAGGGGGACTGCTGGCCCTTTGCGCCGCGATCGTCGTACGTACCCTGAGACTCGACCCTCTACCCGGCCGACGTTACCGCCGAAAAGCTCCACCTTGACGCCTGGGTGATGTTCGTCACCGAAACCTCGCGCAAGCGTGCCCGAGAGGACTGAGCTGTCAAGCCAGGTTCTGACGGTCCGAACGAGACACCCCTTCTGGCGCCTACAGCACCGCCATGTACCGGTCGAGCTCCCACGGCGTCACCTGCACCCTGTAGTCCTCCCACTCCTTGCGCTTGATCTCGACGAAGCGGTTGAACATGTGCTCGCCGAGGGTGCGCAGCACGAGCTCTGACTCGGCGGTCAGCTCGATCGCCTCGCCGAGGGTCTCCGGGAGCTGCTCGATCCCGAGCCGCCGACGCTCGTCGGGCGAGAGGTGGTAGAGGTTCTTGTCCATCGGCTCGGGCAGCTCGTAGCCCTTCTCGATGCCCTCGAGCCCCGCCTGCAGGAGCGCGGCGAAGGTCAGGTAGGGGTTGCAGGCCGGATCGGGGCAGCGCAGCTCCATGCGCGTCGCCTGCTCCTTGCCGGGGTGGTACAGCGGCACGCGCACGAGCGCCGAGCGGTTGCGACGTGACCACGCGCAGTAGACCGGGGCCTCGTAGCCGGGCACGAGCCGCTTGTAGGAGTTGACCCACTGGGCGAAGATCGAGGAGATCTCACGCGCGTGGCGCAGCTGACCGGCGATGAAGGCCTTGCCGACGTCTGAGAGGAAGTACTGGTCGTCGGCGTCGTAGAACGCGTTGCGATCGCCCCGAAAGAGCGACTGGTGGGTGTGCATGCCCGAGCCGTTCTCGCCGAACAGCGGCTTGGGCATGAACGTGGCGTGCCAGCCGTACTTCATGGCGTACTCCTTGACCGTGATCCGGTAGGTCATGCAGTCGTCGGCCATCTTGAGCGCGGGCGCGTACCGCATGTCGATCTCGTGCTGGGAGGGTCCGACCTCGTGATGGGTGTACTCGACGTGAATTCCGAGCTGCTCGAGGGCGAGCACGGTGTCCCGGCGCACGTCGGAGCCCGCGTCGAGCGTGGTCAGGTCGAAGTAGCCGCCCTCGTCGAGGGTCTCCGGTGGGCCACCGTCCTCACGACGGGCGCTGCGGAAGTAGAAGAACTCGAGCTCGGGACCGACGTTGAAGGCGTCGAAGCCCATGCGCTCGGCCCGCTCGAGTGCCCGGCGCAGCACGTGGCGCGAATCGCCCTCGTAGGGCTTGCGCTCGGGGGTCTGGATGTCGCAGAACATCCGCGCGACGCCGGCCGCTTCGGGGCGCCATGGCAGCACCGCGAAGGTGGACGGGTCGGGCATGGCGATCATGTCGGACTCCTCGATCGCGTTGAAGCCGGTGATCGAGGACCCGTCGAAGCCCATCCCACCCTCGAAGGCGTCGTCGAGCTCGGACTTGTTGACCGAGAAGCTCTTGAGCTGACCGAGGATGTCGGTGAACCACAGCCGGATGAAACGGACCTGCTGCTCGCCGACGAGCGCGATCACGTCGTCGGCGGTCTGGGGCTGGTCGTCCATGAGCTCCTCGTCGGGTTGCGGGCGGGCGAAGCCCGCCTAGGCTAACGAGCCGCGCCGGCTCGACGGACGCACGGCTTCCGCCCTACCGCCGGATCCAAGCCTCCGCCCAGCTCTTCAGCGCGCACACCGCGGGCTCGAGCGCCTCGCCCTTGCCGGTAAGGCGATACTCGACCCCGACCGGGTGCTCGTCGAGAACCTCGCGTTCGAGCAGCTCCTCCGCCTCGAGCTCCTTGAGGCGCTCCGAGAGCAGGCGGTCCGAGATCTCGGGCACGAGCGTGCGGATCTGCGAGAAGCGCAGCGGTCCGTCGAGGAGGACGCTGAGGATCGCCCCGTTCCAGCGCTTGCCGACAAGCTCGACGGCGCGGTGAAAGAGGGCACAGCACTCCTCCCGCCGGCCGGCCGCGGGGCGTCCGGAGGGTCGGGGTCGCTCCAGCGTGGCGACCCTCGTGCGCGCGGCCATGGTCAAAGGTTAGTCCCTCGGCGGGTCGATCGTTGCAGCGCGAACCTCTCCCCGCCATCCGGCGGTCACGCGGCGAGGGGGAGCCGCGTGACCGACCGGCGCGAGAGGCGGCATGATCCCGGCGACGGCCGGGCCCGCCCTCGCTCAGGCGGCTTGGAGGAGCCGGGTCTCCTCGCCCGACCCGTCACGCGGGACGTTGCCCGCCCGGGTGATCAGGTTCGAGAAGGTGTTGAGACCGACGTGGGCGACGGCCTCGAGGATCTGTTCGTCGGTCCAGTCGGCCTCCCGCGCCTCCTCGTGGAGATGCAGCGGCGGGGCACCCTCGCTCTCGAGCAGACCGCGGACGAAGCGCAGGATCGTGGCCTCGCGCTCCTCGCCTGACTCGAAGCGACGCGCGCGCGTGATCTCGTCGAGCCCGAGGCCGGCCTCGCGGGCGGTCCGGGCCAGCGTCGAGAGCGCGTAGGTCGAGCGCTGATGCTCGGCCACAGCGAGCGCGATCCGCTGCTGCGTCTTGAGCGGCAGGGCGCCGTGGCGGAGCTCGGAGCGCAGCCGCGCGTAGGCCCGCAGGGTCGCGGGCGAGCCCGCGAGGACGCCGACGAAGTTCGGCAGCTGTCCGCCGCCGGCGAGCGCGCCCTTGAGCACGGGCAGGCTGCGCTCCGGCGCGGTCAGGTCGTCATGGACTTGGAACCTGCTCTCCTGAGTCTTCATCGCTTGGCTTTCTGCACGTTGCTTACGAGATGTAAGTATAGCCTCAGCCCGGGTCGCCGGAGCTTCTCGAGAGGCTCGCTCCGGGTACGGGCCGTCGACCTCGAACGGATTTCTACCGGCCGCTGGTAAACACTGTCTAAGAGATACGGCTGGCCGAGGGTCGGTCGGCCCGCCAGCGACTCCGCTACTTACCAGCGACGCGCGACACGTAGGCGGCGACCGCCTCCGCGTTCTCGCCGTCGAGCAGACCGGCCGGCATCTGCAGCTTGCCGGTGCCGCCGTTGCGGATCGCCTCGAGCACGCGGCGCCGGCTGACGTTGCCGAGCCGGTCGAGGCTCGGGCCCGTGACGCCCTTGGCCTGGACCGCGGCCAGCGTGTGGCAGCCTGCGCAGTTCTGGCGGAAGAGCTCCTTGCCACGCTCGAGCTCCTCGTTGCCCTCCTCCGCGGCGAGCGTTCTCGTTCCGCCGACCGCCTCCCCCTGCGCGACGATGGCGATCGCCGGCACGGCGAGCCCGAGCACCACGTAGAGGATCGGGATCAGGACCTTGATCGCGCCGCCCCCGCCGGTCCGGGGGGCGCCGCGACCGCGCGGGCGCCCGCCCGCAACGGCGAATACGACGGCCCCGATGCCGAGCAGCACCCAAGGCACCGTGAAGACCCACACCCAGACGCTCATCGCGCGCGGCATGGTAGTCCAGGCGGGCGATGCGCGGCATCGGCTTCCGGCGCCGGCTCACACCGCCAGTCGCTCGGCCCCCGCGTACACGTTGAAGGAGTCGCCGCGGACGAAGCCACACAGGAGCATGCCCTGCTCGCACGCGAGCTCGACGGCGAGCGTAGAGGGCGCGCCCACGGCCACGAGCCCCGCGAGCCCGGCGATGCTCGCCTTCTGGACCAGCTCGAAGGATGCTCGCCCGCTGAGGCAGGCGAGCAGGCCCTCGGGGAAGAGCGGGTAGCGGCTCTCCAGCAACAGCCTGCCGAGCGCCTTGTCCATGGCGTTGTGGCGTCCGACGTCCTCGCGAACGACCGCCGGCTCCCCGTCCGGGGTGAACAGTGCCGTCGCATGGAGGCCCCCCGTCCGCTCGAAGACAGCCTGCTCGCGGCGGGCGCGCCCGGGCAGGGCGAGGACGGTCTGGGGCTCGAGCGGCGGGGCGGGGCGGCGGTCCACCGGCGCGGCCGGAGCCTCGCGACGGACGAACTCGAGCGCGCCCTTTCCGCAGACGCCGCACGACGAGGTGAGGTAGAACCGCCGCTCGCCCGCCGGGTCGCGTCGCAGGCCAGAGCGCGTGCGAACCTCGACCACGTTCGCGGCGAGATCGTCGCTCGGGCCCGCCGAGGCGACGTCATCGCGCCCGGCGATCAACCCCTCCCCGGCGAGGAAGCCGACCGCGAGCTCCTCGTCTTCTCCCGGCGTTCGCATGGTGACCGCGAGCGGCTCGCCGTCGACGCGGATCTCGAGCGGCTGCTCGACCGCCAGGTCGTCGCGCACGGCCTCGCGCTCGCCCCCGCGAATGCGCTCGATCCATTCGCGCCCGACGTGCGGATCGAAGCCGGTAGCCATCGGCCCATGGTGGCGGACTGCTCGTCGCAGTGCCAACATCAGCACCGCCAACCGTTCGATCGGGCCACCGAGCGAGCCATCCCTTCGTTCAGCAAGTAGGGTCCGCGCTCGACCGGGAGAGAAGAGCCGTAGTGGCGTTGCCCGACAAGTCACTCGGGCGCCTGAATCGTGCCGGCGAGCTAACGAGCGCCTCGATGCTTTGGCTCGACGGCGGTGAGTTCGATCTGGGAGCACGCGGGATGAGGGCAGCGGCCCCGTATGTCCCCGAGGAGCTCAATGCCGCACGCTCGGCTCTACTCGCCCGACCTCGGCGCGCCGTATCAGGGCCACGGCGGGCCTCACTTCCGCTCGCGGTTTCGTTCACTCGCGGTACGGAAGGCGTCCGGCGGCTTGGGCGAGCAGCTCAAGCCCCGCGTCGCCCACCCACGGTCGGCCTGGGACGTAGCTCTCACCGGAAGGTCCGCCATCATCGCTCAGGAGACGACGGACCGCAGGGCTAACGAGTTCCTCGCGGCTGCCAAAGGACCCTTCCTCGACCGCTCGGTCCAAGGCCTCAGCGAACTCGGAGTCCAGGATGAGCTCCATCCGCGTTGGCATGTCACGAAATCTACCTGCCCGCCACGTATGCCCGCCGGTGGGCGTTGGCGACGTTGGCGCGAGGGTGTCTTGGACGCTCAAGCTGACCGGGCGAGTTAAGCCAGCTTGGCGCGCTCGGCGGCGATTGCGAGCGCCGGCGAGACACTCGCTGCGCCGTCGGCCTGACGACGAAGGTCCGAAGAGTCCAAGTCGAGGCTCGCAGCGGTCTCATCCATCTCGGCAGCCACCAGCGCTTCGTATGCCTCGTGCTCGGCCATCATTCGAAGCGCGAGACGCCGTGAACTCGGGTCACCGTTGCGCGCCGCCTGGCGAACCCCCTGCCACACCGAGCTGTCGGGATCGATGGGCACCGGACGGTGCTCGCGTACGCCCACCGTGCAATGCCAGCACTAGTCGGTGTGCTCGTCGGCACGGAACCACTCATGGTCACCACAGTCCTTGCGACCGGGTGGAAAAAGCCGCGCCAAGGGGCCTGGGGCGTGTTCCCGCGCCCATGTACGAAAGCGGTAGCGCGGACGTCGGCTCATAGGGACAAGTGTACGGCGCGGGAATCACCGGCTCCGGCGGCTCTGACGCTTCTGACGGTTGCGCAGCCTCAGCGCCTTCTCTTCGGCTTGAGCCTGCCTTCGGATGGCCTTGGGAAGCGAGGAGTCACGCGGAAGCTCCGCGCGCGATCGGACGGAGGTGGGGCAAAATCAGGCGTCCGCTCCCACCGAGTCCGACATCGATCTGATGGCGATCACGCGGGGAGGGAAATAGCACGACTTCGACCGTCTGCTCGAGGTGGCGCTCGAGGCCGAGCCCCTCATCACGGGCGAGGGGACGATCCTAGCCCCGTCCGTCGCCGACCCTGCCTGGATCGCCGTGGACGCGTACTACGCCGTCCTGGACGCGGCGCGCGGCCCCCAGCGAGGAGGAGTGCTACGTCAAGACCCACAGCGAAACCTGGTGTCAAGGGCCAACAAGAATCCCCACTGGTGGCCGCGGTCACCTGGGACCTCCGTAGGTCGAGGCGGCAAGCCTCAAGACGCGGTGCCGACTTCGGTCACGAGGGTCTACCACCGAGGCTGGGTCTCCGTCGCCCCGAGCCATTGGACGATGAGTGTCAGGAGTGGGTTCTCCGCTCCGACATAAGGCGGAGATCATCGGGAACGACGCGGAGAAGCTGAGGAGCGTGTCAGCAGTGGGTTCTCCGCTCGGACATAAGGCGCAGGACCACCCGCCGACCAGGTAGGGTCCGCGCTCGACTGGGGGAGGGAGCCGCAGTGACGTTGCCGACGACCTTCGAAGCTCTGTTCGAGCTTGCGACCGGATATCGACCGTACGCCTACCAGAGGGAACTCGCCGCGGCGACGCCTCCCCCGGATGTTCTCAGAGTGCCGACCGGGAGCGGCAAGACCCAGGCTCTGCTGGTCGCCTGGATGCATGAGCGTCTCGTCGCGCAGCGAGGCCCTCGCCGGCTCGTGTACGCCCTGCCGATGCGAACCCTCGTCGAGCAGACCGTCGGCGTAGCGACGGAGCTTCGCGCCCGTGTCGGCTTGGCGGAGGGCGAGCTTCCCATTCACGTCCTCATGGGTGGTGAGGAGCAGTATGGAGACTGGCGAACGAGCCCGGAGCGTCCGCAGATTATCATCGGGACGATCGACATGCTGCTCTCTCGGGGGCTCAACCGAGGCTACGCCGAGAGCCGCTTCGCCTGGCCGATCGCCTGCGGCCTCCTCCACAACGATTGCCGCTGGGTGTTCGACGAAGTCCAGTTGATGGGACCGGCACGCGCCACGTCCGCGCAGCTCGACGGGCTACGAAGCAAGCTCGGCACCGTCCTGCCATCCGAGACGGTCTGGGTCTCCGCCACGGTCGACGAAGACGCGCTTCGAACGTTTGACCGCCCGCAGCTGGGGAGGAGCTTGGCACTGCCGGCAAGCGACCGAGACGGCCCGCTCGCGCGGCGGCTCAACGCCCCAAAGACGCTCGAGCGCATGGACGTCGCGGGGCTCAAGGCCTCCTCCGTCTCGCGTGCCATCGCCGACGAGGTCACGCACCGCCATGCCCCTGGAAGCCGGACGCTGATCGTGGTCAACACGGTGGAGCGCGCTCAGCGAACCGCTCAGCAGTTGTGGAAGCTCGTCGGGTCGGGTGAGACCGAGCCCGCCGTCGTGCTGCTCCACTCGCGCTTTCGACCGCCTGACCGGCTGGCTCACATGGTCGCCGCCACGAGGGAGCCCAATCGGGCGGGAACGATCGTGGTCGCCACGCAGGTAGTAGAGGCGGGAGTCGACATGTCGTCCAGCCTGCTCGTGTCGGAGACGGCGCCGTTCTCCTCGGTCGTGCAGCGCCTTGGGCGCTTGAACCGTGCAGGCGAGCTATGCAACGCCCGGATGCTGTGGCTCGATGGCGGAGGGCTCGAGCTCGGCCAGAAAGGCGCGAAGGCAGCGGCTCCCTATGCGCCCGAGGATCTCAATGCCGCACGCTCGGCTCTCCTCACGCGTGTGGGCGGCGAGCTCTCACCTGCCGCCCTCGAAAGTCTCGATGTCTTCGAGCAGGCGGACGACCCCACCGTCATCCGCCGGCGCGATCTGCTCGACCTGTTCGACACGACTCCGGATCTGTCGGGGATGGACATCGACATAGCCCCGTTCATTCGTGAGGACGGCGAGCGCAACGTCACGGTGTTCTTTCGAGCGCTCTCGGGCGGTCAGGCCGAGCCGTCGAAGCAGCCTGCCCCTCTACGCGATGAGCTGATCCAGGTGCCGCTCGGCGGGTTTGGCAAGCGCGCACTGTGGCGCTTCGACCATGTCGAAGGAGACTGGGAACGCATCAACGCATCGGGGGTGAGCCCCGGCGCGACCTTGATGCTCGATGGCGCGGAGGGAGGCTACGAGCCAACCATCGGTTGGGACTCGAACTCCCGTGCCGCCGTCGATCCCGTGTTTATTCCAGTCGAGACGATGCCACCGGAGAGCTTCGGCAGCGACAGCTTGAGCACGGGCTCGGAGCCTCAGCTCCTGCTCGACCACCTCCTTGCCGCCGAGGAGCAAGCGAAGGTGCTCGTCGAAGGCCTCGAGCTCAGTGATCGCCTGGGAACAGCGGTGATCGACGCCGCCGCCTTGCACGACATCGGCAAGGCGCACGCGACTTTCCAGCAGACGCTGCGGGCGGCGATCGGTCTACCCGAGTCGGACGGCCGGTTATGGGCCAAGAGCGGCAGTCGAGGCGGAAGACATGCCCGGCGGCATCTTCGCCACGAGCTCGCCAGCGCGCTTGTGCTGCGTTCCCTCGAGGGTCACCCGGCGAGCCGCAACGACTCGCTGACGATCTACTTGATCGCCGCGCACCATGGCAAAGTACGTCTTTCAATCCGCCCAGCACCGAACGAACGCCCACCGGCCGACGCCGGCCCACGAGCCCGCTTCGCCTTTGGGAATGCTCGAAGGCGACCGCCTCCCAGAGATCGACACCCCGCGCGGTCGCCTGCCCGAGTCGACGATCGATCTGACGTGCATGGAGCTCGGGGCGGACTGCTCGTGGACCGAGGCGTCGCTCGATCTGCGCGACGATGTCGGGCCTTTTCGTCTGGGATTCTTGGAGGCGCTTGTGCGAATCGCGGACTGGAGGGCGAGTGCCTGACATCCGCCTTGCGGGCTGCCACTCACGGCCGCTTGTCAACTACCTCAAGGCCCTCGGGTTGCTGCGGGTCGTGACTCGCCAGGTCGACCGGGATGCTCGTGCGCGCTGGATTGGAGGCGTTCTCGATCTGCGTAGCACCTGCGATCTGGACAGCTTGGAGACGTTCCTCCTCGATCGCTACACGCCGAGTCCGGTTGTATCGCCGTGGAACGGGGGAAGTGGGTTTTTCCCAAATGATCGCCGGTGGGCGATCGAGTCCGTCGCCGCAAGCAAGGAGGCGCGGCTGCAGCCCTTCGCCCGGGCGATCGAGACTGCGCGTGCCATTCTCGCCGGGCTCGACCTCTACGAGAAGCCATCGGGTGACGCGAAGATCGCGCTCATTCGCGCATTGAGGCGACGGCTCGCGGATGACGCGGTGGAGTGGATCGATGCCTCCGTCGCCCTGACGGGCACCGGCGTCAGCTACCCGCCATTGCTGGGCTCGGGTGGAAACGACGGCCGCTTCGACTTCGCGAACAACTACGCACAGCAAGTGCTCAGAACGGCCTCCGCCGAAGCGAGCCGTGACCAGTCGACAGGCTGGTTGAAGAGCGCGCTGGCCGCCGAGTCGGTTTCCCTCGAGGCGGGGCTCAGCCTGGCGCATCTTCTCCGCGACGCCTCGCCCGTCAACTCGCCGCGCGGGGAATCCGACAGCCTCGGCAACCCCTGGGACCTCGTCTTGGCCGTGGAGGGCACGCTCATGCTCGCCGCCGGCTCCGCCCGAAGACATGGGTCGGCGGTCGAGGCGCACCTCGTCGGGCCGTTCACGGCTCGAGCCACTGCTGCCGGCTTCGGATCGGCGGTGAGTGGCGAATCCGGTCGAGCGGAGCTGTGGCTCCCGCTTTGGACCGGCTGGGCGAGCGCTCGGGAGGTCGAAGCCCTGGCCCGGGAGTCGCGCGCGCAGGTCGGTCGCCGGTCCGCCCGGACCGGACTCGACTTCGCACGCGCCTCGGGTGAGCTTGGCGTGGCCCGCGGCGTCGATGGCTTCGAGCGCTACTCCATCCTCGAGCGGGCTGGCCAATCGAGTTTGGCCGTCCCGGTGGGTCGCATCGACGTCACGGCAAAGCCCGCGGTCGCGGCCATCCAATCGCTCGACGCCTGGCTCGACCGACTCCTTTCCTTCGCCAACGGAAAGCGATGTCCCCAAGCTCCTCGTCGCGCCATCAGAGACCTCGAGCGCAGCCTTTTCACCTTTGCCGATCGCGGCAGGCCGCAGGACGCGCTTAGCGTCGTCGAGCAGCTGGGCGTGGTCGAGACCACGCTCTCACGCTCAGTTCGCCGGGTACTGGAAGCCGACCTCCGTCCGCCGCGAGCAGTTCTCGCCCCTCCGTGGATCGCGGTCGCCGACGACGGGTCCGCCGAGTTCTCGGTCGCCGTCTGCATTGCCTCCGTCCGTGATCGCCACCCGCGCCTTCCGGCCCTGCGCGACTATCTGCACGGGACCTCGGTCGAGTCGTCCGGAGCGCGGAGGTACGAGCCCGACCCCGACACGCTGATCAGTCGCGCGAGCGGGCCCGTCGGACGACTCGCGACACTACACGCCCGTCGTCATCGCGATGCTCAGCGTGTCGAGGGGCGGCTCAAGCACTCCGATAGCGGTAGACCAGGACCGCGTACGTCGCTCAGATTCGAGTTGGCCATGGCCGCCGACCCAGACTGCGCTCGGTTGTTCGCCGCCGGCGAGGTCGACGACGGTCGGATCCTCCGGCTAGTCGAGGGCTTCTCTCTGCTCGACTTTGGCGGCGCTGAGCTACCGCACCGCCTACGCCGCCTAGCAAGCCCTCCGACGCCAGCCTTCGATCTCATGCAGCTTGCATGGTGGGGCTCGCCCGAGATCGAACTCTTCCCCCGTCCCGGCTGGGTGGCGCGCCTGGCCGCGCACTCAGTCGAGCCCGTTCTCCGCGACGTGCTGCTGAGACTACGGCTCGCGGGACTACCTCCCGTGCCAAGCGTGCAGGACTTAGCGTCGCAAGAACTCGACGGACCGCGCCTCGCCGCCGCCCTATTGATTCGCCCTTCGATCGCCGAGCGACGCCGAGTCGCTCGGCGTCTCACTCTGCCCTCGGCCACGGCCCCGCGTCCGTTTCAACAGGAGGAAGAAGATGATCGAGCAGCTTGACGGAGCCCAGCGTGTGATCGTCAGAGCGCTTCTGGAGCCCGTCGTCGGATCGACCTTTCAGCCGACGGGCTTCCCCGACCTAGGAGCTGCCGAGTTCGAGCGCCCTGGCGAGGATGGCGGCCCCCCGACGAGGGCGGTGCTCGTCGAGTCCGTCCAGTCGCTCGCCAACCACCTCGAGGGGGTCGGCTGGAACGCTCCCGAGCGCGAGCCTCACCCGGCGATCAAGGAACTTCCCTACATCGAAGTGAGGGATCCGGAAGGCGCGTTTCTGACTTCCTCCCGAACGGAGCCCCACCGTCTGGCGGGCGCCTATGTCAAGGACGCCACGATCGACCGCCAGAGCGTGGAGCAATGGATGATCGGCGAGTTGGGCGTGGAGAAGGGCAAACCGACCGACTGGCAGTCCGTCTACCGTGCGATCTTCGAGCTTGATCCCCTGTGCCTGGTGCATGGAGTGTTCTTTTCTGATCCCGACTGGAGCGAGTTCGGGAACCCGAAGGTCAGGCGCGCGATAACCGCTGTGATCGAGGCCCATGGAGTGCGACCAGTGGTCTCGGGAGGAGTGAAGCGAGACGATGTCCGTCCAACGGCGGGCGGGGAGGGACGCGACGCCAAGGGCGGATACGGGTTCGTGCCGTTCGGTCGGACCGAGTACGCGGCAGAGCGCATCGAGCTGACTGCCTCGGTGGACCTCGAGCAGATCCGGGGCTACGGCCTAGCGGGCGAGCGCACTCAACTGCTCACGCTCGTCGCGCTCTGGGAGTTGGCGAGCTTGCTCGACGGCGGGCTTCGCCTCCGCACGGCCTGCGATCTCGAGCGCTCAGGGGTCGAAATCAGAAGGCCGAAGGATCTCGCCCTTCCCGAGGTCGAGGAGCTCGAGGCGGCGATTGCAACTCTCAAGGTCGACGTTGAGCATCCCGGCGCCCGAGTCGTCGTCTGGAAGTAGGCCGAGATGGTGGGTGTCGCGATTCGATTCGACCTTGGGCGCTACCACGCCAACCCGTGGTCCACCCACGTCAACGAGGGCGCGACAGAATGGCCGCCGAGTCCGTGGCGACTGATCCGTGCCCTCTACTCCATCGCGCGCACGAACCTGGGTCTAACCCACCAGCAGGACGCGCTCGACAGCGCGCTGCGGCGCTTGATTGAGAGCGGCCCGCCGCTCTACGAGCTCCCAGCCTCTCGGCCCGCGCACACTCGTCACTATGTGCCGCTGCGCACGCACTCCGCGCACCGACCGAGCACGAGCAAGATCATCGACGCCTTCCGCGCGATCCCGCCGACGGAAGAGCTCAAGGTATGGTGGCACGCAGAGCTTCGAGCGACCGAAGGGGATGCGCTCAAGAACGCCGCTCAAGCCCTGGGCTACATCGGGCGCTCCGAGTCCATCTGCTCGGCAAGGATGATCGCCGGAGCAGGCCCGGAGTCGCCGTCTGCGTGGCCCGCGCGCGAAACGGAACACGAGGACGTCGTGCCGTTGCTCTGCCCTTCGACGGACGCCGAGCTGAGCCAGATCGTCGCGTCCGTGACGGAGCTGCGCCGGCAGCGAAGAAGCCTTCCTCAGGGCGCTGAGCTCACGGCCTTCGCGGTGAGAGAGCCGGAAGAGCCCGGTGCGACAGCCGTCGTAGACCGCGTCACGAAGCGACCGACGATCGCGGTCGTGCGAGTCCGCGGCGCGGGGCGGGCTGGATTTGTCGACGCGGTAGCTGTTGCGCAGGCTCTCCGAGCGGCGGCGCTCAGCCACTATGGCCGACAGCGCGATGGTGCCGCCTCACCCACGCTGAGCGGGCGGGCGGGAGCGAGCAAACGAAGCGATCACCACCGGCACGCGCACTATCTGGTGCTACCCGATGCAAGTGGGCGCCGGGTCGATCGCCTGGTCGTCTGGTGCCCCGAGGGACTGGCTTCGGCGGAGGTCTCGGCGCTCGCGGCGATCGAACGGCTCTCGATTCGAGGCTTGGGCGACAGCATGCGAGTCGCCCTCGTTGCCCTCGGAGAAGAGGCGACCATGCGCCTGCCTGGAGTCTTGGGGCCTGCTCGCAGGTGGGAGTCGTTGACGCCGTTCGCCCTCACGCGACACCCGAAGCGCCGCGGAGGACGCCTTGTCGACGGACCCGAAGACCAGGTCAGAAGCGAACTCGAGCGCCGCGGACTGCAAGGGCCGGTCGAGATCACCCTCGCGCGGGGTTCCTGGCATCGCTTCCGAACCCAGAAGGCGGGACAGTCTCGACTCGACCGTGCGAGCGTCTTCGGCGTTCGTCTCGAGTTCTCTCGCGAGGTCGCCGGCCCCCTTTCGCTGGGAGCTCTGTGTCACTGCGGCCTCGGCTTGTTCGTGCCGCAGCAATAGTCCGTGAGCATCCCACGCCCCTCGTCCCCGCCCGCATCCTCAACGAGCACGTCTGCTGCCCGCGCCTCGCCTACCTCGAGTGGGTCGACCAGCGGTTCGAGGACAACGCCGACACCGCTCACGGGACTTTCGTCCACCGCAGCGTGCACGACCAGCGAGGCACGCAACCGGGGAGCGGCCGACCCGCGACCCCGAGCACGGCGATCGACCTCTCCTGGGAGGAACCCGGCCTGATGGCCAAGGTCGACGTGCAAGCAATATCACGCTGCGACGAACCGACAACCCCCGAGAGCTAGAGACCGAAACCATGCCAACGCTCACCGGAGCCCTCCTCGGGGATCGCGAGCGCAAAGCCCTCGACCGGTTCGTCGACCTCCTCCGCTGCGAGCTTGGAGAGGACCTGGTCGGCGCCTGGCTCTACGGCTCGCGTGCCCGTGGCGAAGCGACTCACTCTGAGTCTGATATCGACGTGATGGTCATCACCCGCGGTGGAAGGCGGCGGGACCTCGACCGCGTACTGGGCGCCGCTCTCCAAGCCGAGAAGCTCATCCGTGGTGAAGGCACCGTGCTCGCCCCCTTCGTCGCCGACCCCGAGTGGATCGCCGGACGCCGCGCCATCGGCTCGTTTTTTATGCAGGAGGTCGACCGCGACAAGCTCGTTCTCGTCGGTGCTCCGTGAGCCCCCGCTCAGAGGAGTTGCTCGGAGGAGCCACGAAATGGCTTTCGAGTGCCCGGGCGGCACTGAGCTCAGGCTTTCCGGAGAGCGCGACCGCCGACGCCTATTACGCCGCCCTCTACGCCGCCCGCGCCGCGCTCAGCGAGGAGGATCGCTACGCCAAGACACACGGCGGCGTCTGGGATCTCTTCTATCTCGTGTTCGTTGAATCAGGGCGGTTCGATGAGGCGCTCGCCGCCGACGCTCGGCGGACCGAGCGGTTGCGGCTCGACGCCCATTACGAAGCGCTCCCGATATCCACCGACGAGGCTCAACACGCGGTCGATACGGCCGAGCGCTTCGCGGCGGCAGTTGAGCGACTATTCCCCCCGGAGGTTCCTGAGTAAGGTGGCGAACCATCAAGCAGCGCCCCGCGCCGTGTGTTGCGGGGCCCGACAAGAGGCGCCCGCTACCTCGACCTTGTGACGAGCGGATGAATCGGTAGACCCGTGACCCACACCGTGCCGCCTCCCCTCGTCCCCGCCCGCATCCTCAACGAGCACGTCTACTGCCCGCGCCTCGCCTACCTCGAGTGGGTCGACCAGAGGTTCGAGGACAACGCCGACACCGCCCACGGCACGTTCGTCCACCGCCGTGTGCACGACGAGCGGGGTACGCCGCCGGAGCCCGACAGCGACGAGCGGCGCCCGGCGAGCACCGGGATCAACCTCTCCTCCGAGGAGCTCGGCCTGATCGCCAAGGTCGACCTGCTCGAGCCGCGCGACGCGACCGTCGTCCCGGTCGAATACAAGCGTGGCCGCCCGCGTTCGGACGACGAGCCGCTATGGGAGCCCGAGCTCGTCCAGCTGTGTGCCCAGGTCCTCCTATTGCGGGAGGCGGGGTACCGCGTCGAGCATGCGGAGGTGTACTTCGCCGAGACCAGGACCCGCCACCGCATCCCGATCGACGACGAGCTCGTCGATCGGACGCTCTCCGCCCTCGACGAGCTCCGCGTCAACGCCGCTCGTGACGAGCCTCCGGCGCCGCTGGTCGACAGCCCCAAGTGCCCGCGCTGCTCACTTGTCGGGATCTGCCTGCCAGACGAGGTCAACGCCCTCCGTGAGCGCCGCGAGCGTCCGCCCCGCCGACTCATCGCCGGGGACTCGCCTGCCTTGCCGCTGTACGCGACGACGCCCGGGAGCAGAGTGTCGAAGCGAGGGGGCCGCGTCGTCCTACTGGAGGACCGAAAAGAGGTCGACTCGCGGCGGCTGATCGACGTGTCGCACATCGCGCTGTTCGGCAACGTCGATGCGGGTAGTGCGCTGTTGCGAGCATGCTTCGACGCAGGAATCCCGGTCGTCTGGTTCACCATGGGCGGCTGGTTCTCCGGGATTGCTGCGGGGATGCCACCCAAGA
>Ga0136616_10000791_pt1 | contig 15780 bp, 16 predicted proteins | sample AntDrymUQ2992106_2_FD_106648 | JGI IMG/M metagenome (GOLD analysis project Ga0136616, IMG submission 106648) | Polar desert sand microbial communities from Dry Valleys, Antarctica - metaG UQ299 (21.06) | ecosystem: Environmental > Terrestrial > Soil > Desert | place: Antarctica: Dry Valley...
CTCGGCGTCGCCGCCCCGACCAGCCACGTAAGCCCCGACGACCGCTGGCTCGAGCTCAGTCATCGCGAAGAACGCCCACTGGTACACCTGGCCCCGCGCGAACGCTCCCGGCGCCGGGATCAGGCCGCTCTCGGGATGTGAATCAGCGACGTGCAGACACAGCGCCGCGGACTCGAACAGCAGGCCGTCGGCCGTCTCGAGCACGGGCACGCGCCCCAGCGGATGCCGTCGCGCATGCTCCTCCAGCCGGCCCTCCTCGGGCGTCATGACCACCCACTCGTACGGCGCCCCCGTCTCCTCGAGCGCCCAACGGACCCTTGGAGGGCGGCCCGCACCCTCACGCTGATAGAGGCGCTGCATCGACCGAGACTACTCGCACCCGGCGTTGAAGAAGATGCCCACGGAACACGGCGCGTGCCGTCAGGAACGATCCGACGTGGGAGCGCCGCGGAGCCACCGTCCTCTGCGTGTCCGTCTGGGCGTGACCGCAGGCGGTTTGGCGACGGCGGCACGCCGCTCGTGTCGAGTCGCTACGAAGCCCCCCTCAGCAGTTCGCCATCCGGGCGTATCATTGATGCATGCGAGCGGTCGTTCTCGCCGTCGCTGGGGTTGCGATTCTCGCCGCTTCCACGGCCAGCAGCGCTGGCACAACCGAGCAAGTCCAGCGCTGCGCGAAGTGGACAGTGTCCGCCCGCATCGGGGGACAGGCACAGTGCCTGCGTGAGCAGCAGGGCTGCAAGCCGATCCGCGCGCGCCAGTACCAGCGGCACGGATTCGATTGTCAACAGGGCACGCTTCGTGTCCGGTGGGCGTACCTGCGGCAGCGCCCGCTCGTGAGTCGCCGGCTGTCGGCCGGCGCGACCTGCCCGTTGACGACCGAGACGCGGCAGGTCGATTCGTACGTGGGGCTCGGCCGGGGCCCTGCCTTCCCGTTAGGCTCGCACGCGCTCGTGACGGTCGAGCTTCCACCGCGGGCCGAGTACGGGCCCGAGTGGGGCGCCGTCAAGCGCGTGTGGCTCGTCGATGCGCGCTACCCCGGCCGCATCCTCGTCCGCGGGGCGCAACTCGACGGCGACAACGAGGTGCGCTTCGTGGACGGCCGTCCAGGCTTCACGCCGCAGAAGCGGTTGGACCCGGTCCGCGAGTTTCAGCTCGAGGGTGGCGGTGGAGCCCCTTCGCTCACGCGCCTGCGTGCGCCCGGCTGTTACGCCTACCAGGTGGACGGCCGGACCTTTTCCTACCTCGTCGTCTTCGAGGCACGCCTCGAAGCCGGCTGAGCAAGCCGAGCATCACCGACCGGCGATCGCGAGAATCGTGTCGCCGAGTGTCTGGCAGACGTCGTCCTTGGAAAGGAACGCCGCCGCACCCGCCTCGAGGGCCGCGGCTCGGCTGAGGCCGTCCGTGTGGCCGCTGACGGCAATCACGCACGGCGGCGGATCGAGCGCGCGCAGGCGGCGCGTGGCGGCCACACCGTCGAGCACCGGCATCGACATGTCCATCAGGACGACGTCCACCGCGGCAGACCTCGCGAGGAGGAGCGCCTCGCGGCCGGTCTTCGCCGTCGCGACCACCTCCAGCCGCTCGTCGTCAGCGAGCATCGCCCGCAGCGCCTCGATGAAAACGGGGTGATCGTCGACGATCAGCACCCGTACAGGCCGTGTGTGCAGGGCCTCTCCCATTTGGCGCGGACTATGGCAGCTATGGCAAAGAGCGTCCAGGACTGTCGCGATCCGTTGCGGGACGCTCCGGATCCTCCGGCGCCTCCAGTGCGCGTCGAACGTCCTCGCGCGGGTCGACTCCGGCCATCGTCTCCCGCACCTCGCGGGCGGAACGGCCGAGCGAGCGAGCGATCGCAGGCATCTGCTTCGAGCCGAACAGGAGCAGGACGACGACCGCCAGGGCGATCAGCTCCCAGTGGCTCGTCACGGGGGCAGGGTACTCTGCGGGGATGCTCCGACGCCTCCTCGCAGGGCTTTCCCTGGCGTTTCTGCTGACCGCCTGCGGCACCGAGGAGTCCGCTTCGCCGACGCCTCCTCCCGCGGCCACGGCGGGCACCCTCTCCGGCGAGACGGTCGACGGCGAGACCGTTTCGCTCGCGGACTTCCGCGGCAAGCCCGTCTTCGTCAACGTCTGGTCGTCTTGGTGAAGCACGTGCCAGAGCGAGGCGGTCGCCTACGCGAGGTTCGTCGAGTCCCATCCACAGTACGAGTACCTCGGACTGGACGTCGTCGACACGCCTGACACCGCGCGCGAGTTCCTCGAGCGGTACGGGTGGGAGTGGCCCCAGATCCAGGATCCGGAGCGGACGCTCGCACGCTCGATCGGGGCGGAGTATCAGCCCCACGTGATCCTGTTCGACGCACAGGGCGAGGTCGCCGGCAGGTTCGAGGGGGGCGGCACCGAGGCGGACTGGGAGCGGCTCGCGGGGCGGCTCCCCGGCTGACGGATCCGAAGATCCGCCACGGGGATGACCCGGATCGGCGTCGCGGCCGATGACTTCGGCGACACGACCACCTAAGCCTTCTTCCCATGAAGCGCTTGCTCTTCCTCACCTTGATCGCCTTCGGGTTACTACTCCTCGCGCTCGCCGGCTGGGCCGTCCAGGGCGTCCGCTGGTCGCTCACCGGCTCGAGCCGTCGACGCACGCGCCTCGCCACTGCATGATGTAGTCATGAGCAGGGCGTTATCCGAGGAGTCGCTCTCGGGCTCGTGGCTGTCGTCGCGGCTCGGGATCGGCACGCACCGGCTCGACGCGATGCGGCGCGCCGGCGAGCTGCTGGGTGTTCGCCGCACCGGCGGACACGACTACCTCTACCCCGCCTGGCAGTTCGCGCCTGACGGGAAGCCGTTGCCGATCGTCTCCCGGCTCGTCGCGGCGGGACGCGGAGCCGGCCTGAGCGACGACCGCCTCTACGCGGTGCTCACGAGCCGTGCGGGCATCTCGGGCGACGGTCGACTCGTCGATGCGCTGCGCGACGGGCGGTACGACCACGTGCTGTCGGTCGTTCGCGCAGGAGGATAGATGAGCCTCCTCAGCCTCAACGCCGTCCGCAAGTCGTTCGGCAGCCGCACCGTGCTCGAAGGGCTCGAGTTCGCGGTCGAGCCACGCGCCCGGGTGGGTGTCGTCGGCGCCAACGGCTCCGGCAAGTCAACGCTCTTGCGGCTCCTAGCCGCGATCGAGGAGCCCGACGACGGCACGGTGGTGCGCCGCCGCGGCACCACCGTCTCCTTCCTGCCGCAGCATCCGCTGGGCGACGACCGCACGCCTCTCGAGACCGTTCGCGCCGCTCGGCCCGACATCACGCACCTCGACCACGAGCTCGAGCGGGTCGCCATGGAGCTCGGCTCGCCCGAGCTCGCTGCCGATCTCGATCGGATGGCCCGCATCTTGCGGCTGCAGGAGGAGCTCGTCGAGCGCTGGGAGGCGGCGGGCGGATCCAGCCTCGACGGCCGCGCGCGCGCGATGCTCATCGACGTCGGCCTCGAGGAGCCCGACTTGCTGCTCCCGACGAGCGCTCTCTCCGGTGGGCAGCGGAAGCTGATCGCCCTCGCCGCCTGCCTCGCCCAGGAGCCCGACGTGCTCCTGCTCGACGAGCCTGAAGCGCACCTGGACGCCGTCGGCCGATCGCTGCTCGAGCGCCTTCTCGCGAGCTTCGACGGGGCCGCCGTCGTGGTCTCTCACGACCGCTACCTCCTCGACGAGACCGTGAGCCAGATCGCCTCGCTCGACCGCGGGCGAATTCGGCTCTGGCGGGGGAACTACTCCGCGTACACGCTCGCGCGCGCGCTCGAGCTCGAGCGCCAGCAGCAGGCCTACGTCACGCAGCAGAAGGAGATCGAGCGCCTCGAAGCGGCGATCCGGCGCTTCGAGGACTGGGCGCACCGGGTTGTCGACGAGCGTCACATCAAGCAGGCGCGGAACAAGCAGCGTCAGATCGACCGCATGGACAAGATCGACCGGCCGGTGCTCGAGCGTCGCAAGATTGCGCTTCGGCTCCACCCGCACGTGCGCGGCGGCCAGCGCGTCTTCGAGCTCCGGCACGTTGGGGTCCAGTTCGACGAGGACGTTGTGCTCGCTGGTGTCGAGTTGACCGTGATGCACGGCGAGCGCATCGGGTTCGTCGGCCCGAACGGCGCCGGCAAGAGCGTCCTGCTGAAGACGATCGTCGGCGAGCTCGAGCCGACAGAGGGCGAGGTCTGGGTCGGCCCGTCGATCCGGATCGGCTACCTCGCACAGGATCAGGAGACGCTCGACCCAGAGGCGAGCCCACTGGAGACGGTGCGGCTCTCACACCGCTGCTCGGAGGGCGAGGCGGTCTCGCTGCTGATGAAGTTCCTGTTCCCGTACGAGCAGGTGCGGCGGCCGAACAAGCTCCTCTCCGGAGGTGAGCGCACCCGCTTGCAGCTGCTGCTGCTGATGCTGGCTCAACCGAACTTGCTGGTGCTCGACGAGCCCACGAACCACCTCGACATCGAGTCGGTGGAGGCGCTCGAGGCCGCCTTGGAGGCATTCGACGGAACCGTCTGCGCGATCTCGCACGACCGGTACTTCCTGGACCGCGTGACCGACCGGATCGTGGAGGTCGACGACGGCGACGCGGTCGCCTACGAGGGCGGCTACTCGGAGTGGTTCGAGCGCCGCGGGGCTGCAGCGCTGCGAGCCGACGTGCGTTGACTGGCCCTCCTCACGGGTGTACCGTCGGCCCGCCGGCCGGAAGGGGAGCCGGCCCGGGTCGAAAAACCAGTAAGGAGACCGACGATGCCGTCGCCGCTGCGCCGCTCCCTCCTGCTCGCGCTGCTCACGCTCTTCCTCGTCCCGTCGCTCGCGCACGCCGCGGGTGCCGTTCGGCCGACGTTCGACCTGACGACTCCGTCTGGCGCACCGTTCCCGAGCGACCTGTTCACCGACCCAGACCCGAGCCAGCTGACGGGGCGCCAGGTCGATCTCCCGAAGCCCAACTGCGCCGTCCGCCCGTCGGACTGTGCGGATGTCGACGTCCTGAACGAGCTGGACGGCTTCAACCTTCAGCCGCGGATCTCGATCCCGTTCACGGGTGAGATTGATCCGTCGAGCGTCTCGAGCGCGAACGTCTTCCTCGTCCGGCTGCCCGACGGCGCGGTGACGGGGATCAACCAGATCATCTGGGAACCCGAGACCGACACCCTCCACGTCGAGTCGGATCAGCTGCTCGACCAGCACACCCGTTACCTGCTCGTCATCACGAACGGCATCCGGGACGCCGAGGGAAGCCAGATCATCTCCGGTATGCGTCGCGTCCAGCCCTTCGGCTTCTCGTTCTTCAATCGGAGGTACCTCGCCGAGTTGAACGAGGCGCTCGCGAACTCACTCCCGTCGGGCGTCTCCCGCGGAACCGTTGTCGCCGCCAGCCTCTTCACGACCCTGAGCGCAACCGCACTCCTCGAGCAGGTGCGGACGCAGGTCAAGGCATCGACTCCGGCTGCGGCCAGCTTCCTGTTGGGCCCCGGCGGCAGCCGCACCGTCTTCAGCCTCGCCGACGTGACGAGCATCGTCTTCAACCGGCAGGTGCGAACGGCGGCAACGCCGACGGCGCCCGCCTTCTCCCCTTCGGCCCTGCCGACGCCTGCTCTCTCGCTCTACGCCGGGTCGGTCGGCACGATCGCGTTCGGCGCCTTCAGCTCTCCGGACTACGAGACGCCGGCGAAAGTGATCCCGGCCGTCGGAAGCAAGACCGGCGTGCCGACGGTGCAAGGCGTCAACCGCGTGCAGTTCAACCTCTTCCTTCCGACCGGAACCGCGCCCGCCGGCGGCTGGCCGGTGGCGATCTTCGGGCACGGCTTCGGCGACAACATGCACTCGAGCCCGTACGTCGTCGCGTCCTCGATGGCGCGGCGGGGAATCGCGACGATCGCGATCAACGTCGTCGGCCATGGAGGCGGCGAGCTCGGCACGCTGACCGTGAGTCGTGCAGGCGGCGCGCCGGTGACGCTCTCTGCGGGCGGTCGGGGCATCGACCAGGACGCCAACGGCGCGATCGACTCGACCGAAGGCGTCAACGCGGCCCCGCCGAAAACGCTCGTCGGTTCACGTGACGGGCTCCGCCAGACCGTGATCGACCTGATGCAGCTCGTGCGGGAGATCGAGGTCGGAATGGACGTGGACGGGAACGGCACGAGCGACCTCGACGCCGCCCGGATCTCGTACTTCGGCCAGTCCTTCGGCGGGATCTACGGCACGAAGTTCCTCGCGATCGAGCCCAACGTCCGCCTCGGCGTTCCGAACGTGCCGGGCGGAGCGATCATCGAGATCGTGCGCCTCTCGCCGATCTTCCGACCGCTCCTGTGGCTGGGCCTCGTCGGCCGAACGCCGCAGCTCGCGAACCTGCCGGGCCTGTTCGCCTTCGACGAGAACATCCCGCTCCGGAACCAGCCGCCGCTCGTGAACACCGTGCCCGGCTCGGGGCCGATTCAGGAGCTGATCGAGAACACGGAGTGGGCCTCGCAGAGCGGGAATCCGGTCGCCTACGCGCCTCATCTCCGCAAGGCACCGCTTGCGGGCGTGCCGCAGAAGTCGATCATTCTCCAGTTCGCGCGGGGCGACCAGACGGTGCCGAACCCGACCACCTCGGCGATCATCCGCGCAGGAGATCTGCAGGGTCAGACGACACTCTTCCGGAACGACCTCGCCTACGCGGCCAACCCGGCCTTCCCGAAGAACCCGCACACGTTCCTGACCCGGATCGCCGGCGTTGCGCCTCCGGTGATCCAGGTCGCGCTCGCGGCACAGGAGCAGATCGCCCTGTTCTTCGCGTCGCGCGGCACGATCGTGATCGATCCCGACGGGCCGGGACCGCTCTTCGAAACGCCGATGGTCGGGCCGCCGCCCGAGGACCTGGCCTATATCCCGTAGCCATGGCGACGGGGGGCCTTGTGGCTCAGAGCCACAAGGCCCCCCGTTTCGGTTTGCGTCTCCCGGGCGATGAAGCAGTCATGACCACCGACGAGGAGCACGAGCTGGGCGAGGGCACCGGTAGGCAGGGCCCGTGGGCCGAGCCGGACGAGGAGCACCGCGCAGACAAGCAGCAGGGGGATCCATCGGTGCTCGACGTGGAAGGCGACCCTCGCGGCGGCCTTCAGAGTGACGAGTACCGCAACGCCGACCCGCGCGAGCTCGTCACCGAAGGAGATGTGACGATGAGCGGTCCCGGTGGCGCGCCGCAGGAGGATCTCTCACCCGACGAGCGCCGGGAGCGCGACCGAACGTAGCTCGTGCGAGAGCTGCTCACCCAGCTCGAGCAGGTCAACGCAGATCTCGGCCCCCCGCTCGCGTACCTGGCAGGTCGGCAGATCGTGCTCGACGAGCCCCCAGTGCGCGCCGCTGTGCGGCGGGCGGAGCTCCTGCTCGCAACGGGGGGCGACCCACGCCGGGAGCTCGAGCTCGACGGCAGCGCCGTCAGGGCGGTTGCGGCCGACCTCGACGAACCTCTGGCGCGGGCGGAGCTGCTGCGAGGGCTGGAGCGGCTCTACGGCGAGTCGGAGGGACTCCCCGCCGTGGCTGCCGCCCTCTCTCGGCTCCGCGAGGAGCCGGAGCTTGCGTGGCAGGCCTACGCCTGCGCGTTGCTCGCTGACGCACTGGACGCCGACTGAGGCGGGCCAACGGGCGGTGACGTCTCCGGCTCCTCGAGCTCTGGCACGCGCTCGAGCGAGCGCACCGGCGAGAAGAGGAGCGGCAGGACGGCGAGGGAGGCGCCGATTGCGCCGACGAAGAGCGTCGGCCGCAGCCCGACCGTCGAGGCGAGTGCGCCGCCGACGAGCCCTCCGAGCGGAATCACGCCCCAGACGAGGAAGCGACGCGACGCGTTCATTCGCCCGAGCAGCCGGTCGGGCGTGATCGCCTGCATCAGGCTGATCGCCGTCACGTTGTAGAGGACGACAGCGAAGCCGACGATCAGCCCGGAGCCGACGATGAATGGCACGGCGAAGTCGCGCGGCGCAAGCGGTATGAGCAACATCCCCGGCGCCGAAAGAGCCATCGAAGCGACGATCGTGCGCCCGACGCCGAGCACCGACTCCACGCGTTTCGCGACGAGCGCGCCGGCGAGAAAGCCGATGTTCCCGAGCGCAAGTGCAAAGCCGATCGCCGCCGCACTGAGCCCAAGCTCGCGCACGGCGTAGACGAGGAGGATCGCGCCGCCGACATTGCCGAAGAAGTTGAAGATCGCAACAGAGGCGGCCATTCCGCGGATGTACGGGTGACGAATGACGTAGCTGAGCCCCTCCCGGAGCTCCGACACGAGCGAGCGACGATCCTCCACGACCGGCTCCGGCTCGAAGGTGCGGATCCGGCCGATGAGCACCGCCGAGACGACGAAGCTGATCGCATCGGCGACCACCGCCACGGGCGCGGTCAGGATTCCGATCAGCAAGCCGGCCGCGCCGGGACCGCCGAGCTGTGCAGCCGAGCGGCTGACCTCGAGCTTCGAGTTGCCCTCGGTCAGCTCCTCACGGGCTACGAGCGCGGGCAGATACGACTGATACGCGACATCGAAGAAGACGGTGCCGATCCCAACGACGAATCCGACGACGTAGAGCTGCCAGATCGTGAGCGCATCGAGCCAGTAGGCGATCGGGATCGAGGCGAGGGCGACTGCCCGCAAGATGTCGGAGGCGACGAGGATCGGTCTGCGGCGAAGTCGGTCGACCCACACTCCGGCAGGCAGCGCGAGCAGGAGGAAGGGCAGGAACTCGACCACGCCGAGCAGTGCCACGCGAAAGGCGCTCTCCCCGAGGACGAGGATCGCGACAAGCGGTAGCGCCAGCTGGCTGATCTGCGAGCCGAACTGGCTGACGGTCTGCGACGACCACAGCCAGACGAAGTCGCGGTGCCGCCAGAGCCCGCCCGGAAGCCTCATTTCAGGCCAGACCTCGGCTCAGCATGATGGCGAGGTTCCTCATGCTGAACCGAGCTCTACGACCTCGGCTGCGCGGACGATGCCGATATCGCCACTGACGGTCTTGATCTGCAGGCTCGCCTCGGCTCCACTCGGCTCGCCGGAGGGCCCATCCTTGACGTCGAACTCCGACCTGATCTCGCCGCTCGTCGAGGTCGCTTCGATGCGCAGCCGCGTGCCGGGGCGGACGCCCAGACGTACATCACCGGAGACCGAGTGGAGCTTGATGCTCCCCTGCCTGATCGCGTCGACCCGCTGGTCGCCCGAGACGGTCTTCGCCTCGACGTCCGACTGCCCGTCCTCGAGCGCGAAGTCGCCGGAGACGAGCTTCGCCGTCACCGGGCCGCCAACGGTTCCGAGCGTGACATCACCCGACACCGTCTGCAACCGGGCCTCGACGCCGACAGCCGTCGCGCGGACGTCCCCGCTCGCCGACTGCACCCTCAATCGGGCGACGGCCTCGACCGAGACGTCGCCGGATGCCGTCTTGATCTCCGCGTCGCCGAGGCGACCGATCGCAAGAACATCGGCAGAGGCCGTGAAGCATTCGAGCTCTGCCCCCTCCGGGCAACGAATCCTGATACCGACCTGCGGCGTCCGGCCAAACGAGATCCAGGCGGGTCCGACACCGAAGCCCTTGCCACCGGTGCCGACCTCGACGGTCACCTCGCTACCGCTCAGCTCGATCGTGGCCCGCTCGATCGCCTCCCTCGTCGCGTCGTCGTCGCGGAGAGCGTCCAGCTCGACGGTGGTCTCGGCTGTGTCTGCGGTCTCGATTCGAATTGCGCCCGCGGCGTTGCGGATGCGCAGCCTCGGCTCCTGGAGGGTCTCAAACACGTGCATGGCGGGACTCCTTTCGGTGCGAAGGACGCACGATGCGCTCGTCGTGGCGCGGCGGAGCGAGATCGGGCACCAGCAGAACGCCGGCTCCGTAGGAAATGGGGTACAGGCGGGACATGAGCTCTCTCCTCTCAGCTGTCCGCATAGCCGCTCAGACGGCGGCCGGTGCGAACAGAACGGGTTCGTGGCTCGAGCCCGCGCTGGAGCGCGCGCACGATCCACGTGTTGACGGAGGCGCCCTCAGCGGTTGCGGCGACCTCGATCTGCGCCTTCACGACATCGGGCAGGCGCAGCGTGATGCGGGCAGAGAAGGCGTCGTCAGAGCCCGTGGGCTGAGCCGGCTCCTGCTCCTCCTCCTCGACGTAGACCAGTTCGGGCTCACGGCCGACGAGGCGGACCTCGACGCGGCCCGGAACCTGAGCTGTCAACGAGAGCGAGAGCTCGCCGAGCAGGTCGAGCAGGCGCAGATGCAGGGCGGACTCGATCGCCTGACTCAGCCGCTGCCCGGCTTCACGCGACACCTCATCGCCTGCGACCGCGGCGGCCGCGGCGAGATCGTGCTGGAGTGCCTGAACGTACGCTTGAATCTCCATGACCCCATGGTGACATCAATATGATGTCATGTCAAGCTCGTAGTGATGTCGTGAAGACAGCAGGTTTCATCCCCTCTTGATTGGCGCAGGTCAAAGAAAAACGAGAGGAAGGCACATGAAGGCAGTTGTCTGGCACGGGACTGAGGACGTTCGGGTGGACAACGTTCCCGACCCGACGATCCAGGAGCCCACGGACGCGATCGTCAGAATCACGTCGACCGCGATCTGCGGCTCCGACCTGCACCTCTACCGCGTGCTGACGATGTACATGGAGGAGGGCGACATCCTCGGACACGAGCCGATGGGGATCGTCGAGGAGGTCGGTTCCGAGGTGACGCACATCAAGCCGGGCGATCGGGTCGTCATCCCGTTCAACATCGCCTGCGGTCAGTGCTTCATGTGCGAGCACGACCTGCAGTCGCAGTGCGAGACGACGCAGGTCCGCGACCAGAACAAGGGCGCCGCCCTGTTCGGTTTCTCGAAGCTGTACGGCCAGGTGCCGGGCGGCCAGGCGGAGTTCCTGCGCGTGCCTCAGGCGCAGTACGGCCCGATCAAGGTGCCGGACGGCTCGCCGGACGAGCGCTTTCTCTTTCTCTCCGACGTGATCCCGACCGCCTGGCAGGCGGTGCGTTACGCCGACACGCCACCGGGTGGAACGCTTGCCGTCTACGGCCTCGGCCCGATCGGCCAGTTCTCCGTCCGCGTCGCGAAGCAGCTCGGGGTCGAGCGAGTGATCGGGGTCGATCTCGTCCCCGAGCGGCTCGAGCTCGCACGCCGTTACGGCGCAGAGACGGTCGAATGGACGAACGACGGGGATCCGGCGCTCGAGATCATGGATCTGACCGATGGTCGGGGCGCAGATTCGGTCATCGACGCCGTCGGAACCGAGGCCCACGGGGCGCCAATTCAGGAGCTCGTGCAAAAGATGGCCAGCAGGACGCCCTCCGTGATCGCGACGAAGCTGATGGAGAAGGTCGGCAGCGACCGCACCTCAGCGCTGCACATGGCGATCTCGACGGTGCGCCGCGGCGGGACGCTCTCGCTGATCGGGGTCTACGGCGGCTCGGCCACACCGATGCCGATGATGGAGCTCTTCGACAAGCAGGTGCAGGTGCGGATGGGGCAAGCGAACGTGAAGGCGTGGATCGACGAGATCATGCCGCTCGTGACCGACGATGCCGATCCGCTCGGGACCGAGGACTTCGCGACGCACAAGCTCCCGCTCGACGAGGCCCCCGGCGCCTACGAGATGTTCCAGAAGAAGGAGGACGGCGCGATCAAGGTCGTGCTGACTCCCTAGACCGCCTGCGCCAACGGGTGCGGCTCGTCGCGAGGGTGCGGCGAGCCGCAGCCGCTGTAGTTTCCTGTTCGTGACGCCGCACATAAAATTGCGCCGCCGCACGTGTCCGCTGGTGGTTCTCGTCCTTATCGGCGCTCCGGCACGAGCCACAGGCCGGGCCTCGCCTTCCGGGTGCCGTCCGTACGTCGAGGCCGGTACGCAGCCGTCCCCTGGTGCGCGACCTGCCGGTACCCGTACCTTCTCGCCGCCTTCGCAGGTGGCATCCCCGACGACGCGGGCATCCGGACCTCGCGAGGGCTGCTGCGTGTCGTGCGCTAGAACCCTCTTCAAACAGCCCACCGCCTGCCGGAGTGGCCGGCCTCGTTCGACTGCTATCGTCGGAACCTGTCGCACGACGCCGGGAGGAGGGCTGCAATGACCATAGCTTCGAGCCGCCCCTCGGGCGCCGCCTCTGCGCCTGCCGGCGTCATGCCGCGTTAGCGCCCCCGGCGCTCCGTCGAAAACGTCCCGTCCACCCGCGCCGCCGTCCCCGGCCGCGCGAGAGAGAGCATCGCCCGTGAACGTCGTCGATCCAACCGATCTCCCGCTGCGGCCAACCCTCGGCCGGCTCTTCCCGCTGTGGTGGGAGCAGCGACGGCTGGTCGCGATCGGCCTTGTCTGCGCGCTCGCTTTCACCGGCCTCTCGATCGCGATCCCGATCCTGATCCAGCGGACGATCGACGAGTCGATCCTCGGGCCCCACGACGGCCGGCTGCTGCCGTACCTCCTCGTCATCATTGCGCTCGCCGCGATCCGGTTCGGTGTCAACTTCACCCGCCGCTTCGCGACCGCGCGCGTCGGGGTCGCCGTGGAGGCGCGGCTGCGGGGAATGCTCTACCACGCGTACCTCCGCTACCCGCGCGCCTTCTTCGACCGTCACGCAACCGGCGAGGTGATCTCACGCGCCACGAACGACATCTACCCCGTCCGCTACTTCATCGGCTGGGGCGTCGTCCAGGGGATCCAGAGCGCGATGATGATCTCTGCGGCCGCGGTCGTCCTCGTCGTCGTCAACCCGCGGCTGGCACTGCTCTCGGCGGTGGCGATGCCGGCGATCGCGGTTCTGACCTGGTTCTTCGCACACCGCCTCTTCCCGATCTCACGGCTCGTGCAGGCGAAGAAGGGGCACCTGACCGAAGCGTCGGACGAAGCCGTGGTAGGGATCGAGATGGTGCAGGCGTTCGGGCGCGAGGACGACGTCCGAACGCGCTTCCTCGGCCGCGCGGAGGCGGTGCGCCACGAGACGATGCGCCAGGCGACCGTCGAGGCGTACTTCCTGCCGGGTCTGCTCTTCCTGCCGACACTCGGGATCGGAGCAGTCCTCTTCTTCGGCGGCCGAGAGGCTGTCGCGGGGAACCTGACGATCGGCGAGTTCATGCTCTTCATCACGCTGCTGCTGCAACTCGTGTGGCCGCTCGAGGCGCTTGGCTGGATCATCAACCTCGGCCAGCGCGCGGTCGCGTCGGCCGGTCGCAGCTTCGCCTGGCTCGAGGGCATCGAGCCGCTGCCGGAGCCGGACGAGCCGCGCTCGCTCGGCGCGGCTCCGCTCGACGTCCGTTTCGAGCGGGTTCACTTCGCCTACGGCACAGGCACAGAGGTGCTGCGGGGCGTCGACCTGGCGGTGCACCAGGGGGAGATCGTCGCCGTCTGCGGCCCTACCGGGTCCGGGAAGACGACGCTGCTCAACCTGTTGCCGCGCTTCTACGACCCCACGAGCGGCCGGGTGCTGTTGGGGGGGGTGGACACGCGCGACGTGAAGGTCGCCGAGTTGCGGCGAGCCGTCGCGATCGTCACTCAACGGCCGGTGCTCTTCTCCGTTCTCCTGCGGGAGAATCTATTGTCGGCTCGACCTGACGCGGACTGGGACGAGGTGCTCGCGGCTTGTGAGGCGGCAGGCGTCTCGACCTTCGTCGACGATCTGCCTGACGGGTACGACACGCTGATCGGCGAGCGGGGCGTGAACCTGTCGGGTGGTCAGCGCCAGCGTGTCGCGCTCGCACGCGCGCTGCTCGCGGGCGCGCGGGTGCTCGTGCTGGACGATCCCATGTCTGCCGTCGACACCGAGACCGAGCGCCTGCTCGTCGAGAACCTCCGGCCCGCAGTCGCGGGCCGCACCGTGCTGATCGCGACCCAACGGCTGTCCACGATCGGCGTCGCCGACCGCGCGATCGTGCTGCAGGACGGGCTGATCGTCGAGCAGGGTCGGCCGAACGAGCTGATCGCTGCAGGCGGCCTCTTCACCGCGCTCTTCGGAGACGAGTCTATTGCCGCATAACCCCCACACCGGCCTGACACGCCTCATCCCCTACGCGACCGCACGGAAGCGGCAGGTTGCCCTGATCGGCGTGCTCGCCACGTTGTCGGCTGCCGCGCCCGTTGCCGGCTGGCACCTCGTCGAGGACGCGATCAACAACGGCATCCGCGACGGCAACGAGCGTCGACTGCTCGTCGTCGTCGTCGCTTACGTGGCCATCAACGCAGCAGCGTGGGTGCTGGGGACGGCGGCGTGGCTCGGGCTCGCGAGCCTCGGGCAGCGGATCGTGCTCGAGCTTCGGCGCGACCTCTTCGAGCACCTCACCTCGCTCTCGCTGCGCTACTTCTCCAAGCAGAAGGCCGGCTGGATCATCTCGCGGCTGACGAACGACGTGGATGCACTCTCCGACGTGCTCAACCAGGGCTTGACCACGCTCGTCGTGAACACGCTCACCTTCCTCGCCGCGATCGCCGGGCTCTTCCTGCTCGACTGGCGCCTGGGACTCGTCGCGCTCTGCGTGCTCCCGCCTGGCATCGTGCTCACGCGCTGGTTCCAGCGCGTCTCACATGTCGCGGCTTCGGACGTGCGAACGCGGATCGCCACCGTCACCGCACAGCTCGCCGAGTCGGTCGCGGGCATGGCCGTGATCCAGGCCTTCAACCGCGAGCGCGCCTTCCAGGCGGAGTTCGACGGCCTGAACGAGGAGAACCGCCTGGCGAACGTGCGGGTGCAGAAGCTCTACTCCGTCTTCTTCCCGGCGATCGAGCTGCTCGGCGCCATCGCAACCGCCGCCGTCATCTTCGCAGGAGCCCGTTTCATCGGCTCAGGCTCGATGGAGATCGGCACGCTGATCCCGGCTGTCGGCCTGCTGGCGCTCGTCTTCCAGCCGCTCCAGGAACTGTCGGAGCTCTACGGCCAGGTGCAGGCGGCCAATGCGGCGATGGACAAGATCAGCTCCGTCCTCGACGCAGAGATCGACATCGCCGACCCGCCGCACGCGCGCCAACTCGGCCGTATCGACGGCCGCCTCGAGCTCGACCGGGTCACGTTCGCCTATGGGAGCGAGCCGGTCCTGCACTCGATCGAGCTCTCGGTGCCGCCGGGCGGGTGCATCGCGCTCGTCGGCGAGTCGGGTGGCGGCAAGTCGACGATGGCGAAGCTGATCGCGCGCTTCTACGACCCCGACGAGGGTGCTGTGCGGGTCGACGGAACCGACCTCCGCGAGATCGAGTTGCGCAGCTACCGACGCCAGCTCGGCGTCGTGCTCCAGGATCCATTCCTGTTCAGCGGCACGATTGCCGACAACATCCGCTTCGCGAAGCCAGATGCCTCGGACGAGGAGGTCGCGGCCGCAGCGGACGCCATCGGCGTCGACCGGGTGGCGGCGCGCCTCGAGGGCGGCCTGCAGCACGTGGTGCGAGAGGGTGGCTCCGGCCTCTCGGCCGGGGAGCGTCAGCTGATCTCGATCGCGCGAGCCCTGCTCGCCGACCCGCGCATCCTGATCCTCGACGAGGCGACCTCGAACATCGACCGGCCGAGCGAGATCCTGATCGAGCGGGCGTTCGACCGGCTGCTCGCCGGACGGACGTCCATCATCATCGCGCACCGACTGGCTACCGTCCGCCGCGCCGACGAGATCCTCGTCGTCGAGCACGGCCGGATCGTTCAGCGTGGGAGCGAGCACGAGCTGCTCGCGGAGGAGGGGTCGTTCCGCCGGCTCGCAAGGAGCCTGCACAGCGATCGACTGAACGGAGACGGACGGCCGGCAGTTCCCGCGCGCCAGACGCCGGCAGCCTGATCGGCCCGAGAGGTTCGCCCGGGCGC
>Ga0136616_10000792_pt1 | contig 15776 bp, 7 predicted proteins | sample AntDrymUQ2992106_2_FD_106648 | JGI IMG/M metagenome (GOLD analysis project Ga0136616, IMG submission 106648) | Polar desert sand microbial communities from Dry Valleys, Antarctica - metaG UQ299 (21.06) | ecosystem: Environmental > Terrestrial > Soil > Desert | place: Antarctica: Dry Valley...
AGGGGCAGTCGGTAAGTGGGTCTTCGCTGACTGTCCCGCTCTGGCGAAGCGGTTGGATACGGATTATCCGGATCGGACACTGATGTCCGGCCGTTTCGCTAGTCGTTTCGTCAGACCCTCCTAAGTTTGGCCGTATCCCATTGCGCCGCACACGACGCTCACAAGGCATAGGCCCCTGCTGGAGTCGGACTTCCGCAGGCACTTAGCTGCTGAGTATGGAAGTCGGCGCAGAGACGCGACACAGTCAAGACAGGGCCACGGTGAGAGGAAAGTTCCTCTACCGAGCGGGCGAGAAGGTGGAGATCCGCGGCGTAACCTACGGGACGTTCTCTCCGGACGAGACCGGAGTCCAGTTCCCAGGGCGGGCCATGGTCGCCGAAGACTTCGCGACCATGGCGAGGAGTGGCATCAACGCGGTCAGGACCTACACGCTCCCGCCAAGCTGGCTGCTCGACCTCGCGGCCGACCACGGCCTACTTGTTCTGATCGGCGTCCCCTGGACGGACCACGTCGCCTTCCTTGAGAGCCGCTCGATGCGGCGCTCGATCGAGAGGACCGTCCGCGAGGGCGTTCGCTCCTGCGCCGGCCACCCCGCCGTTTTGGGCTACGCGGTCGGAAACGAGATCTCCGCCCCCATCGCACGCTGGTACGGGCGCCGTCGCATCGAGCGCTTCATCGAGCGCCTATTCCACGCCGCCAAAGATGAGGATCCGCAGGCGCTCGTCACCTACGTCAACTACCCCACCACCGAGTACCTTCAGCTCCCGTTTCTGGATTTCATGAGCTTCAACGTCTATCTCGAGGCCCAACATGCCCTCGAGTCCTATCTGGCGCGCCTCCACAACCTGGCGGGCGATCGGCCGCTCGTCATGGCGGAGGTGGGCCTGGACAGCCGGCGCAACGGCGAATCCGAGCAGGCGCGAATCCTAGAGTGGCAGATAGAGACCATATTCGACTCCGCTTGCGCGGGTGCATTCGTGTTCGCCTGGACTGACGAGTGGTATCGCGGAGGGTTCGAGATCGACGATTGGGACTTCGGGCTGGTCGACCGCGAGCGCCGCCCGAAGGAAGCGCTCGGCGCCGTGAGCAGCGCGTTTGAGCGAGTCGGGCAGGAGGACGTCGACCTCCCCCTCATCTCGGTCGTCGTCTGCACGTTCAACGGCGAGCGTTGGCTGCCGGGTTGCCTCGAGGCCCTTTCCCGCGTCGACTACCCGCACTTCGAGGTCATTGTCGTCGACGACGGATCGACCGACGGGACCGCGGCCATTGCCAGCCGGTACGACGTCCGCCTCGTGAGGTCGGAGGAGAACCGAGGCCTGTCGGAGGCGCGGAACCTCGGCCTGTATGCGGCCACGGGCGAGATCGTGGCCTACCTCGATGACGACGCGCGACCGGAGCCCGTCTGGCTCCGCCAGTTCGCGGCAACGTTCTCGAGACGCCCTCACGTCGGCGTCGGCGGTCCGAACATCCCGCCCGAGGACGATGGCCTGGTGGCGGACTGCGTCGCGGACTCACCGGGCGGTCCGATCCATGTCCTGGTCGGCGACGAGCTTGCCGAGCATATCCCCGGCTGCAACATGGCTGTTCGCCGCGAGGCCCTCGAGGCCATCGGCGGGTTCGACCCCCGCTTCCGAATCGCCGGAGATGACGTCGACGTCTGCTGGCGCCTCCAGGCCGAGGGCTACACCCTGGGGTTCAGTCCGGCGGCGAGCGTGTGGCATCACCGCCGTGGCTCGCTGCGCGCCTATCTCAAGCAGCAGTACCAGTATGGAAAGGCGGAAGGGCTCCTCGAGCGCAAGTGGCCCGAGCGCTACAACCGCGCCGGCCACCTCAGCTGGGCGGGCCGGGTGTACGGTCGCGGGGCATCTCATGAGCGAGCCTCCAGTCGTGCGAAGGTCGGCTATGGGACGTGGGGTGCGCGCCTGTTCCAGTCGCTCTACGAGCCGGCTTCCGGGACGTGGAGCGCGTTCCCGGGCATGCCCGAGTTCTACCTCCTGATCGCGGCGCTCGCCGGCCTATCGGCGCTCGGGCTGCTCTGGGCTCCGCTCCTTGCCGCGTTGATTCCGCTTGCCCTCGCTTTGGGCGGGACAGCGATCCGCGCCGTACTGGCGACGTCCCCGCACGCGAGATACCGCCCGGACACGAGCCATCGCGCCACCCGGCGGGCGCTTACGGTCACACTTCACGCCCTCCAGCCGCTGGCGCGCCTGGCCGGACGCCTTCGGCAGGGCCTGTCGCCGTGGCGCCGTCGTGGCGAGAGGCCGATCGGTTCGCCGCTAGGACGGACGGTGACCGTCTGGAGCGAGCGGTGGCTGCCGCTCGAGCAGCGCCTGATCAGGTTGGAGCGGCGGCTGCAGTCTCAGTCGCGAGCCGTGGTGCGGGGCACCGAGTTCGACCGCTGGGACCTCGAGCTGCGCGGCGGGCTCTTCGGCGTAGCGCGGATCCTCGTTGCAGTGGAGGAGCACGGCGGCGGCCGCCAGCTCCTTCTCTTCCGAGTCCGGCCGCTGCTCTCCCGCGACGCCCTGGGGATCAGCTTCATCTTCGCAGCCCTCTGCGTGGCCGTGGCGCTCGATGGCGCTCTGGCCGGGGCGCTCGTGCTCGGAGCCATCGCCGGCATCGTGGCCGGCTTGGCCCTCTACGATTGCTCCATCGCCGTCGGGACTGTGCTGCGCTCGGTCGAGGAGGGGACGAACCCCGTGGCGGGGAAGCCCCGCACGTTGCGGTGCGAGGCGCCCGTGATTGGCCGGGACGGGGCTGCGGTGAGCACGGCGGCGCCTGAGTCGGCGCACGCGAACGGGGCGCGCTCGCAGGAGCCGGTGGAGTACGCGCCCGAGGAGAAGAGGACGGCCTCGTGAAGAAGGCTTTCGGGCTCTGGGTCACGCTCCCGCGGGCTTTCCCCTATCTGCGGCCGTACCGCAAGCAGGCCTCCCTGTCGATCCTGTCCACCTTCGTTGCGGCGGCCTTGGCGCTGGCCGAGCCGTGGCCGCTCGCGATCATGGTCGACAGCGTGCTGGGCGATCGCAAACCGCCTGGCCTCCTCCAGGGGATCCTCGGAGAGGATCCCGGCACGTACAAGCTGCTCGTCATCGCCGTACTCGCGGGTTTCTCCCTGACTCTCTTCACGCACGGCATCGGAGTGCTGACCGACTGGGTTAACGCGAAGACCGAGCAGGGGATGGCGCTCGACCTGCGCAGCGACCTCTTCGATCACTGCCAGAAGCTCTCGCTGACCTTCCACGACGCCCGTCTGACCGGCGGGCTCATGCAGCAGATCAACATGCAGGCGGCTGCCATCGGAGCGATCGTCGTCGCCTTCCCGCCGATTCTTCAGGCGGCGCTGACGCTGATGGGCATGCTCGTCGTGGCGGCGCTGATCGACTGGCAGGTGGCCCTGGTCTCGCTGATCGCGGTGCCTTTCATCTGGTATTCGCTTGGCCTCTACGGGACCAAGATCGTGCCGCGCCTCCAGCGCGTGCAGGCACTCGAGTGGCAGTCCCTCTCGATCGTGCACGAAGCGATGGGGATGCTGCGGGTGATCGTCTCATTCGGCCGCGAGAAGCACGAGTTCCGTCGCTTTCGCAGCCAGGGCGAGACCGCCGTCGACGAGCGCGTGAAGTTGACCGTTCGGCAAACTCTCTTCTCGCTGGGCGTGACCGCCGCCACGGCGCTCGGCACCAGCATCGTCCTCGGCTTCGGCGCCTGGCACGTCCTGCAGGGCAAGATCACCGTGGGCGAGCTGCTCGTGCTGATCGCGTACGTGGCCGCGATCTACCAGCCGCTCGAGGAGATCAGCAACACGATCGGAGAGCTCAACGAGCAGTTCGTGCAGTTCAACTCGTCGCTTGATCTCCTCGACGTCGAGAAGGAGGTTGATGATGCGCCTGATGCCATCGACCTCGGCCGCTCATCCGGCCGGGTGACATTCGAGGACGTTCACTTCGCGTACAAGGGGCGAACCGACACCCTCAAGGGCGTCTCGTTCGCCACGAACCCGGGCCAGAGCGTGGCGATCGTCGGGCCCACGGGTGCCGGGAAGACCACCTTGACCAACCTCCTGATCCGCTTCTACGACCCTCAGTCGGGCCGGATCCTCATCGACGGCGTCGACATCCGCAAGCTGAAGCTCAAGTCATTGAGAGACCAGATCAGCCTCGTATTGCAGGAGCCGCTCCTCTTCAGCGGGACAATCGCCGAGAACATCCGCTACGGACGGCTCGACGCCACGATGGAGGAGATCGTCGTGGCGGCCAAGGCCGCGAACGCCCATGACTTCATCGAGGCGCTGCCTGAAGGCTACGGGACGGAACTCGGCGAGCGAGGGGCCCAACTCTCCGGCGGCGAGCGTCAGCGAGTCTCGGTCGCCCGGGCGTTCATCCGGGATGCACCGATCCTCGTCCTCGACGAGCCGACGTCATCGATCGATTCGAAGACGGAGAGCGTCATCCTCGACGTTCTCGACGTGCTGATGGAGGGCCGGACATCGTTCATGATCGCGCACCGGCTCTCGACGGTCCGCGACGCGGACCTCATCCTCGTGATCAGCGAGGGACGGATCGTCGAGCAGGGGACGCACGACGAGCTCGTGGAGATCGCCGGCATCTACAACCAACTCCACGAGGCGCAGACGCGTCAGCGGCGACGGCGTACCCGGCAGGGGGCCCTCACGGCAGCAACCGACGGGGGTGCCATCGGCGACCGCCGTGAGGGGCCCGGGCTCCAGGACGGAGGCGGGGCCTTCGCAGAGACGGTGACAGCCGCCGCGAACGGCGACCTGCCCGAGGGGAGCGACGCCGACCCCCGCGCGGTGGAGGCTCTCGCGGCGGGCGACTTCGACGTTCACCCGGCCACTGCACCGCCACCCGAGTCCGAGGTCTCGGCGGAGACGCGCGAGGAAGCTCTTGCCGCAGGTGACTTCGATGTGCTCGGAGCCGGAACAGGATCCTCGGCTCCCGCGGTCGAGGAGATGACCGGTGCGACGCACCCGGTTTCCGCCCCGCCCCCCACCACCGTCCCATCCGCGCCCCAGGCGCCTGTGGTGCTCGGCTGGCGCGATGCGCTCATCACCGGTCTGACCGGCGCCCGGCGGCACGCCCGTGCCCGCTTTTCGAGCGGGCGGTTAAGACGCTCGCCCTCGGACCAGGCCAACTCCCCGCCCCAGCCGTTTCAAGCAGGGCTGGGACGTCGTGCTCGCCGGTACGTGAGCACACGCCTCTCGGCTCAGCAGCCACGGCCGCCCGCACACCCTCACCTGCGGCCCCCATCGTCCGACGACGGGCGTGTTCCCGAGTCCGGGCACGAGAGGAGCGAGGGATGAGCGGCTTCCTTCGTCCCCCGATCGTCGTCCTGGGCATGATGACCAAGATGCCGGTCGCGGGCGTGGTCTGGCAGACCATGCATTACGTTCTCGGCCTTCACCGCCTCGGGTACGACGTGCACTACGTCGAGACGCACGCCCGCACTCCCTCGATGCTCATGGAGCGCGAGACCGATGACGGGGGCGTGCTGGCCGCGAGGTTCATCGAAGCGGCGATGCGGCGCTTCGGCCTCGGCGATCGCTGGGCCTACGTAGCGCTGCACGATGACGGTCGCCATTACGGCATGGCCCGCGAGCGGCTGCACCGGCTGTACCGCTCGGCCGGCGCGATCCTGAATCTGCACGGCGGCACAGAGCCACTGCCCGAGTTCGCCGACACGGGTCGCCTGGTCTACGTCGAGACGGACCCCGTCCAGCTTCAGGTCGAGCTGCACGACAAGCTGCCGGCGACCACCGCGTTTCTCGATCCTCACTGTGCCTTCTTCACGTTCGCCGAGAATCTCGGCGGGTCGGACTGCCGGCTGCCGATCTCGGACCGGTACCCGTTTCATCGAACGCGTCAGCCCGTGGTCGTCGACCTTTGGAACCGGGAGGCCGCTCCTGGAAGCCGAACGCTGACCACGATCGGCAACTGGCGCCAGCACTGGCGCGATGTCGGATTCCAGGGCGACCTCTACACGTGGAGCAAGCATCAGGAGTTCCTCAAGTTCCTCGAGCTCCCGCGGATCGCCGGCCGGCGGTTCGAGCTTGCGCTCAGCAGCTATGACGAAGCCGACCGCCGGCTGCTCGAAGAGCACGGGTGGCGCGTCCGTCACGCGCTCGACTTCTCGACCGACCTCGACGCCTACCGGCAGTACATCGTTGGGTCCGGCGGCGAGTTCACGGTGGCCAAGGACCAGAACGTGCGGCTGCGGACCGGGTGGTTCAGCGACCGCAGCGCCACGTACCTCGCGGCGGGGCGGCCGGTGATAACGCAGGAGACCGGGTTCAGCAGCGTGCTCCCCACGGGCGACGGCCTGTTCGCCTTCGAGACGCTCGACGAGGTCACGGACGCCCTGGGGCGCATCGACGGTGACTACGCCCGCCAGTCGCGGGCCGCCGCAGAGATCGCCCGCGAGTACTTCAGCCACGAGGTCGTGCTCGGCCGGATGCTCGACGAGCTGGCGGTCTCCCCCTCGCACCACCGAAGCTCCCCGACCGGGTCGACTGGCCCCGTCTTCGGCGACGAGATGGTGCTGACGCCGGTCTCGAGGCGGCCCACGGTGCTACCGGAAGCCACCGTCGAGGCGGTACGAAGCCGGCCGATCGCAACGGCTCCCGCGTCGGTCCGCCGGGGCCCCCCGCGCGCCAGCGTCGTGGTCGTGTCGTTCGACAACCTCCTGTTCACGCGCCTCTGCGTCGAGAGCCTGCTCGCACACACCCGGGAACCCACCCATGAGGTCGTCATCGTCGACAACGGGTCTCGCGACGGCAGCCGGGAGTACCTGCTCGAGCTCGCCGAGGTGGACCGGCGTGTGAAGCTGGTGCTCAACTGCGAGAACCTCGGGTTCCCAGCCGCATGCAATCAGGGCTTGGCGGCCACGCACGGAGAGGTTCTCGTCCTGCTCAACAATGACACGGTGCTCCCGGCGGAGTGGCTTCCGCGGCTCGTGGGCCACCTCGAGGACGAGAACGTCGGCCTCGTGGGACCCGTGACGAACCGGATCGGGAACGAGGCCGAGGTGCCGACGCAGTACCACACCTGGGGCGAGTACCTGCGTGCGGCCGAAGAGCGAGCGCGAGGCGAGGCCGGGAGGACATTCGAGATCGAGTCGCTGACGATGTTCTGCGTCGCGATGAGGAGGGATGTCCACGCCGAGCTCGGGCCGCTCGACGCACGGTTCGAGGTTGGGACGCTCGAGGATGACGACTACTCGCTCCGCGCCCGCCGGGCGGGCTACCGACTCCTCTGCGCGGAGGATGTCCTCGTCCACCACTTCGGCGAGGCGTCGTTCGGCAAGCTCTTCGCCGATGGCGAGTTCGGGCGAATCATGAGAGCCAACCGGGACCGCTTCGCCCGCAAGTGGGATACACCGTGGAAGCCCTACGAAAAGCGCATCGACTCGGAGTACGCCGCACTCACCGATCGCGTGCGCCGAAGGATCCTCGCGGGCACGGAGGTGGGATCGACGCTGCTGGTCGTCAGCCGGGGCGACGACTACCTGCTCGATCTCGAGGGCCGTCGGGCATGGCATTTCCCGTGCGCGGAGGACGGGGAATGGGCCGGCCATCATCCCGCTGACAGCGCTTCGGCGATCCGTGAGTTGCTCGCCGCCCGCGCCCGTGGCGCCGATTACCTCGCGTTTCCGAAGACGGCGTTCTGGTGGCTCGACTTCTACGAGGGACTGGCGCAGCACCTCGAGAATCAGTGCTCCCAGGTGGTGGCCGACGACGACTGTCTGCTCTTCGACCTCGCCGATCAGGGGTCACACCCCCCACGCGGCCCCGCCACGGTCAACGCCGCCCCAGCCGGAGGCGCCCATGGGTCGTGATCCCTCCGCAGCGGTGTCGCCGGCCGCCTCGCGGTACGCATATGAGATCGACCTGGAGTCGGACACGACGGCAACGAAGGTGATCGAGCTCGTCGGACGCGACAAGCGGGTGCTCGAGCTCGGCTGCACCACCGGCCACATGTCGCGGGTGCTCGTCGAGCGTGGTTGCGACGTGGTGGCGATCGAGATCGACGCTGAGGCCGCGGCAGAGGCGAGCGAGACATGTGAGCGCGTGATCGTCGGCGACCTCGAGCAGCTCGACCTCGCTCGTGAGTTGGAGGGCGACTCGTTCGACGTTGTGCTGGCTGCCGACGTCCTCGAGCACCTCAAGGACCCGTCCATGGTCCTGCTCTCGCTCAGGCGCTTCCTCCGCAGCGACGGCTACCTCGTCCTCTCCGTGCCCAACGTAGTCCACGGGAGCGTGCGGCTGGCGGTGCTGGGAGGAGAGTTTCCCTACGCTGACCTCGGCCTCCTCGACCGGACCCACCTGCGGTTCTATACGCGCAGCACGCTCGAGGAGATGCTCGGCGAAGGCGGGTTCGCCTTAGAGCACCTCGACCGCCAGAAGTGCGAGCTCGAAGGGTCGGAGGTGCCCTTTGATCCTGACGGGCTCCCACCCGGGCTCGCCGATGCCCTTCGCGAAGATCCCGAAGCCCTCACCTATCAGTTCATCGCGCGGGCTCGACCTGTCGCAGTGGACGTCCAGCCGCAGTCCGTCCAGGAGGCCCGCGCGGGTGCCGAGCAGCGGCTCGCCGCGGTCGAGAGTGCCTCTTGGATTAGACGCGGGCTCGAGCTGAAGCTCGATGAGCTCCTCGAGAGTCAGGGCGAGGCGACGACGAAGATCGACGAGCTCGAGGCAGCCTATGCGGACGTCGCATCCCGAACACAGGGGGTCGAAGAGCGAATCGCGGGCGCCGAGGCCCGCGGCGGCGAGCGTAATGCCGCCGTGCTCGCGGACCAGGCCGCCCTCGCAGCGCGGTACGACGAGCTTGCGTCGGCCCTGCTCGTGCTACTGCGAAGCGACGGCGCCGCGGAAGAGGACACAGCGCGCGAGGAGACTCGGGCGGCGGCCGAGCATCAGCGCTGGTACACCGGAGTCGTCGAGCGCACGCGGGCAGCCGTTCCGGCGTGCGTGCCCAAGAGCGCCCGCGTGGTCGTCATCAGCAAGGGGGACGATGAGCTGCTCCAGCTCGAGGGGCGGGAAGCGTGGCATTTCCCGCAGACCGATACGGGGCTGTACGCCGGCTTCTACCCAGAAGACGGCGCCGATGCGGTCGCTCACCTCGAGGCACTGCGGGGCAAGGGCGCAGATTTCCTGGTCATCCCGGCGAGCGCTCTCTGGTGGCTCGACCACTATCCGGAGCTGCGGGAGCACCTCGACGCGAGTTTCAGGCTCATAGCCGACGATCGGGCGACCTGTCTCATCTACGCGCTGGGGGCGCCCGGAGGCGCAACCGGTCGGTCGCGAAGTACGGCCGAGCTGTCCGCCGAGCAGACGGCGCCCCAGGTGGGCGCGTGGCTCGACCTGCTCCTGCCACCGAAGGCCGGAGTGGTCGCGCTCGGAAGCACGTCGGCCTCCCTCGAGCTCGGTGAGCGTAGGGTCTGGCGTCTGCCCGGAATCGATCCCCAACGCCCCGAGTCCTTCACGGACACCCTCCTGAGCGTTGATGAGGCAGCCTCCGCCGGCGCACGCTTCGCGGTCGTCGCTCACGCGCCGGGGCGCAGGGAGAGGGCCCCCACCGAGACCCTTCGTCATGCTCTCCTCGAGCGAGGCCGCCCGGTCGCTCTTCAGCTCCTGGGTGAGGTGTTCGAGCTGCGCGCGGAGGCGCAGCCCTCGAGCCCCGAGCCACTCGAGGAAGGCGAGTACCGCCGGATGAAGGAGGAGATAAGCGCGCTCGTGGAGCGAAGGCTTCCCGGAGGCGCAAAGATCCTGGTCGTGAGCAAGGGCGACGACGACCTGGTGAACCTCGGCGACCGGGACGCGCGCCACTTCCTGGAGGGCGACGCCGGGGCGTACGCCGGCTACCACCCTGCCGACAGCGCTCAGGCGCTGAGTGCCCTCGACGAGATGCGCGGGGAGGGTGCGGAATACCTGCTACTGCCCGCTACATCCTTCTGGTGGCTCGATTACTACCGGGACCTGGCGGAGCACCTCGAGCAGCGATGCCGGCGGGTCATCGGCGAGGAGTGCTGCATCGCGTTCGACCTCGTTTCACCGTTCGAGACGTCGAGCCCGGGCGGGCGCCCGGGGCTACTCCGCCGATGGCGGAAGTGGCGCCGCGCCCTTCAGGTGCGTGCGGGCAACTTCAAAGACGGGAGCCGCGGTGGCGAAGCGTAGGGTCCTCGTGATCTCCCACAACCACCCGAAGGTCAGGCCGGGGGGTGCGGAGGCGTACGCATACGAGCTGCACTGCGCGTTGCGCGACTCATCTGAATGGCAGCCGACGTTCGTCGCGCGCACTGGGCCCCCATTGTCGCCCACCGGGCGACCCCATCCGGGCACAATTTTCAGTCCTGTGGACGGCGTCAGCGGGGAGTATTTCGTCTACGGGGACGACTACGACTTCGACTGGCTGTTCGGGACCATCCGTGACAGCAAGGAGCTGTACACGAGGCACTTTCGCGAGTTCCTGTTGGCGCTGAGTCCGGACGTCGTCCACTTCCAGCACACGCTCTTCCTCGGGTACGACCTCCTCCGGGAGGTCAGGAACACCCTGCCGGACGTTCCGATCCTGTACACGCTGCACGAGTTCCTACCGATCTGCCACAACAACGGGCAGATGATTCGCACGATGGACAGTGAGCCGTGCACGCACGACTCTCCCCGCCGGTGCAATGAGTGCTTTCCAGGGATCACCCCGCAGACGTTCTTTCTGCGGAAGCGATTCATTCAGGCTCAGCTGAGCACCGTCGATCGGTTCATCGCCCCGAGCGCCCTGCTGCGAGACCGGTTCGTCGAGTGGGGTCTGCCGCCCGAGAAGGTCACGCTCGAGGAGTACGGTCGGCGGATCGCTTCAGAGCAGCCCGAGCCGGATGACCGCGAGCGGCGTGACCGGCTCGGTTTCTTCGGCCAGCTCAGCCCCTACAAGGGCATCGATTTGCTTCTGGAGGCGATGCGCGATCTCCGTCGCGACGAGCGGCGCGAGGCGAACACCGATCTCGCCACCGCCGTGGCGGAGCGGATCGGCAGGTCGCGGCCCCGCGAGCCGGCGTCCTCCGGCCCGCAGCTTTGGATTCACGGAGCCAACCTCGATCTCCAAGAGCACGCTTTCCGCGACAAGTTCGATCGGCTGCTCGACGAGACGAGGGAGTGCGTCACCTTGGTCGGCCCCTACAAGCACGATCGGCTCAGCGAGCTCATGGCCGGCGTCGATTGGGTTGTCGTGCCATCGATCTGGTGGGAGAACTCGCCGCTCGTCATCCAGGAGGCGTTCGCCCACGGCAAGCCGGTGATCTGCAGCGACATCGGCGGAATGGCGGAAAAGGTGACCGACGGCGTCAACGGCCTCCATTTCCGTGTCGGCGATGCCCTGAGCCTCGCGAACGCGATCCGACGAGTGGTTGACTCACCCGCGCTGTGGGACGAGCTGCGCGCCGGCATACCGCGGGTCCACACGATGGACGACCACGTGCCGGTGATCGTCGGCATGTACGAGCGTCTGCTAGAGGAGCGGGCCGACGAAGGAGCGGCGGCAGCGTGACCACGAGCATCGAATACCCGCCCGCCGGCGCGACCTCATCCTCCCGCCCGCCGCGTGGTGTGCGCGCAGCGGCATGGCTGTCGGACGACGTGCTGCTGACCGTCGCGGATTCCGAGGCTCCGCGCGGCGGCGAAGGTGCCCCCGACACGACGGCACGCTTCAGGGGAGCGGGCACGGATTGGATTTCGGCGATCCGGGTGCCATCGGGTGTGGGGCCCTTGGCCGGCGGCCCCGAGCGACTCGCCGTCGCGAACGGGGGCGAAGCGCCGGTGCTCCACCGTCGCGACCTCGAAGGCAAGCTCGTCGATATCCGTGCGTTTCTCCGGGATCACGTGGCGTCCTGGACGGTCGACGGTCGTGGGGAGTTCGTGACCTTCGTGGCGTCGCTGCTGGCCGTCGAGGGTGCCTCTCAGTCGCTCGCCGAAGGGGCCTACCTCGTCCGGGAGGCGCTGCGGGAGCGACTCCCACTGTCGGTGTTGGACATCGCTGCGCCCCGGACGCTTCACGTCGACCGCTTGCACCGCATCGGCGAACGTGCCTTCTACGTCCAGGGATGGTGCTTCATTCGGGATCCTTCGCTCGCATCCCTGACGGCCGTGGCCCCGGAGGGCTCCCGCGTCGAGCTTGCAGCCCACGCTTTCCGTCATCCCCGTCCCGACGTCGCCGAGTTCCTCAGCCTTCGCGAGGGTTACGAGCGGACCACCCCGCTCGGGTTCATCGCCTACTTCGAGACCCCAGCCCCCAGCCTGCGCCGAGACGGCTGGGCGATAGAGCTCCGAGACGACGCCGGCCTCGGCATCGAAGCAATCGTGCCGCCTCCGCAGGAGGGCGCCGGCCCCAACCGCGACGCCGTCCTCGCTGACCTCAGGATCGAGCGGCGCCGCAACGAGGCGCTGCGCGAAAACCACATCCGCCCTGCCCTGACAACGCTCCAGGAGATGCGCGAGCAGACGGTGGCCATCGACGACATCGAGGACTACGGCAGCGTCCCCTCGAACCCTCCCGCCTCGATCGTCGTGCCCCTCTACGGGCGGGTCGACTTCGTTGAGCACCAACTGGTCCAGTTCGTCAACGACCCAGACCTACGCGAGGCGGAGCTGATCTATGTCCTCGACTCACCCGAGTTGGCGGACCACCTCGACAGCTTCGCGAGTCAGCTCCACGCCCTCTATCGCCTCCCCTTCCGCGTCGTGACGCTGTCGGCGAACGGGGGCTTCTCCATCGCGAACAATCTCGGCGCCTCGGTCGCGCGCGGGCGCCTCCTGCTGCTCCTGAACTCCGACGTCATTCCCGCGGCCCCTGGCTGGCTGGGAATGATGCGCGACTTCTACGAGGCCACTCCGAAGATCGGCGCGCTCGCGCCCAAGCTCCTGTACGAGGATGAGGCGATCCAGCACGCGGGAATCTACTTCCAGCGCCCGGCCGGCGAGCGCGAGTGGTGGAACGAGCACTACTTCAAGGGGATGCACCGGGACCTTCCTGCCGCGAACGTCGCGCGTCCGGTCCCCGCCGTGACCGCCGCCTGCCTCATGACCGATGCTGCCGTGTACGAGCGCCTCGGCGGGCTGCGGGGCCTCTACGTGCAGGGCGACTACGAGGACTCGGACTTCTGCCTGCGCCTGCGCGAGGCCGGGCTCGCCTGCTGGTACATGCCTCAGGTCGAGCTCTACCACCTCGAGGGCCAGTCCTTCTCGAGCCCCACCCGCGAGGCGAGCGCGGATTACAACCGCTGGCTCCACACCTGCCTCTGGCACGAGACCATCGAGGCGACGATGGGGGAGTTCGATAGAGGTGCCGATGCGGGCTCGGGAGGCGTTTGACGAGCGTGCCGCCGGACCCCGAACCAGGATTTCGTCAGGCGGGGCGGACGAGGAAGGCTTAACCGGGTTGTGAGCACACTCACTCGCGAGCGGATCACCGAGGAGATTCGGCGCCGGCTGAATCAGCGCCCCGAGGCCACCGAGGCCATCCGCTCTCAGCTCCGCGAGCTGATCGTCACCGCCTTGGAGCTCGACTACGTCAGCGAGTCGTGCCGAGGCGGGATCCAGACTGGAAACCACTATCAGTCGGTGAGGATAGGGGACGTCCGGACGGCGGGCTTTCGCACCGATCGCGACGCGTTTTTGGATCAGATCGATTTCCGGGGCCGTACCGTCTTGGACCTCGGAGCCAACCTCGGAGAGCTCAGCCGCGCCGCGCGGAAGCGCGGCGCCGAACGCGTCGTTGGCATCGAGTATGACGACTTCTTCGTGGCCGTGGCCGACGCGCTGAGCGTTTTCAACGACGTCGACGGTGTCGAATTTCGCCAGGGCGACATCGGCGATCCCACCCTGTACGGCGAGCACTTCGACATCGTCCTGGCCTTTTCGGTGTTCGAGTATGTGCACCGTGTCGTCGCCGAGGTATGCGCGATCACCGACAAACTCCTGGTCGTCGAGACACACAAGCTCGACGACAACCTCGAGTCGCACTACCTGCGGCCCATCGGCCGTCACCTGCCGAGTCACCGGTTGTTAGGCCGCTCCGACTGGGGGCGAACACTCAAGGAGCCCGGCGACCGCGCCGTCGTGGCATTCGCGCACGATGGGGCCGCGCTGCGGGAGGGGCTCCGCGAGACGGCGAATCGCGGCCGGCCGAAGGTCGAAGGTGAGGAAGTTCGGATCGACGTCCCCGGTACGGGCCTGAGCCTGCAGGAAAGGTTCTTCGCCGCTTTTGCTTTCGACTCCGCCGACGAGCTGTTCGCCGCCGTCCGAGCGACCCACGTGGACGTGGAGACTATGGCCGGCAACGCCGACATGCGCCGTGGCTATCGCGGATGGCTGTACTGGTTTATCTACCTGAAGGGCTATCTGGAGTACCTTGACCGTGGAGGCGTGGAGGAAAGCAACGCCTTTTGCCGCTACTTCACAGAGCGTCACCTCCCTCAGGTTGACGAGCCCGGCGTTAATGCGGGCGACGCGGTCGAGATCACCCTGCGCCGCTATCGCGACCTCGACCGCATGCGCCTCGTCTCGCGTCTGCCGGACGCCGAGCTGGAGGAGTTAGCGCCAGTTCGGATAACAGTGAGCGACCCGCCGCCAGCCCATCCACTTGGCGTCCACCTCATGGATGGCGAGCCGCCGCTTCAGGCGGTGAACATCGACGGATGGCATCGACTGTTCGCCGCCAAGCTCTACGGCATTCACTCGCTGCCGGGCCTGGTAGTGCGTGAACGGTACCCGGAGGTTGAGGGGCGTATCGAACGCCTATCTGTCGCCGAGGGCATCCTCCGCCTCGACGGATGGTGCTTGACTCCAGAGTTGCCGTGGGCCTTCCTGGAACTCCGGGCTGCTGGGCGCGCAGTTGGGCGTGTTGTCGCAAGCCAGCGTCCTGACATCGCCAGGGCCTATTCTGACGTGCCCCACGCCTCGGCGTCGGGCTTCTCCTTCACCAGCCAGATACCGTCTGCCAAGGGGGCCTTCACCGTCGACCTTCTGCCCATGCGGGACTGGCTACCGATCGGCCGGATGCGGCTCCACCACGTCCCGGAGGTGGTCTCCTCCGCGGAGGTTGCGGGCTGGGGGGAAGCGATGACCGTGTCCAGCATCGCTGCTGCGGCAACGGTCCTCGGCGAGGCCATCGCGGCACTCGGCGGGGCGGCGATCGCCGAGCGCGGCGCAATTGTGGCCGTCGGGCCCATGCAGGAGGCGCTGGCTCGCGCGTTTCTGCCTCAGGCTGACGTCCGCCCCGTGGGTGACGAACCGCAGCAATGGAATGTGGAGCGAAGGTCCTGCGCTGTTGTGGCGGGCGGGGAGGTTATGTCGCGACTGAAGACTTTGGACGAGCGGACGACGTGGCTCTCGACTGCCGCCCGCGCGCTCGCTCCAGATGGCGCCGTGATCCTGACGCAGGCCTCAACATTGCCCCGCAACCTGCCCGACGACTTACGCGTCTCGGCCCAGGTGCCCCCGGAGCCCGTGCAGGCGACCAACGCCGTCGTCCTCACATGCTCCTAGCGGCGGCTCCCGCGGATGGCGACGCGCACCTATGCCCTCGTTGACCGGCCCGGGGGCAGCGGTCCGGCGCAGACGGCCATACGCACCGGGAGTAAGTCTCGGGTTCGGCGACTGTCGTTCAGACCTGGCCGTTCGTCGGATGCCGGGCCCCGCGATCAGTTCAGGCTCGGTAACAATGGGACGCCCTGAGACTTTGAGAAGAAGATCGCCGCGAGGCGGCGCTGGGCGACAAGGC
>Ga0136616_10000793_pt1 | contig 15766 bp, 16 predicted proteins | sample AntDrymUQ2992106_2_FD_106648 | JGI IMG/M metagenome (GOLD analysis project Ga0136616, IMG submission 106648) | Polar desert sand microbial communities from Dry Valleys, Antarctica - metaG UQ299 (21.06) | ecosystem: Environmental > Terrestrial > Soil > Desert | place: Antarctica: Dry Valley...
AGGACGGCCTGTTCTGCGAGCGCATCTTCGGTCCCACCAAGGACTGGGAGTGCTACTGCGGCAAGTACAAGCGCGTCCGCTACAAGGGCATCGTCTGCGAGCGGTGCGGCGTGGAGGTCACGCGCTCCAAGGTGCGCCGTGAGCGCATGGGCCACGTGGACCTGGCGGCCCCCGTCTCGCACATCTGGTTCTTCAAGGGCGTGCCCAGCCGGATCGGCTACCTGCTGGACATGGCTCCCAAGGAGCTGGAGAAGGTCCTGTACTTCGCGGCCTCCATCGTCACCTGGGTGGACGACGAGGCACGCCAGAAGGACATCGGCTCGCTCGAAAAGGAGATCCAGAAGGTCATCGACGCGTACGAGGCCGAGCGCGAGGAGCGCGTCCTCGAGCTCAAGGAGTCGCTCGCGCGCCGGGTGGAGTACCTCTCGTCCGGCAAGCAAACCGGCTTCTCCGACGACGACCTGCTCTGGGCGGACACGCTGGACGTGAACCTCAAGAAGCTGGCCGACGACGAGCGCGAGAAGATGGAGAAGGACATCCGCAAGCAGTTCGACGCGGACATCGCGGACACCGAGGCGTACATCGAGGACGCGGCCGAGCGGATGCGCCAGGTCTGGGAGCTGTTCCAGACGATGGAGCCCAAGCTGGTCGTGGCCGACGAGACGCTCTTCCGCGAGCTCAAGGACCGCTTCGGCTCGCCCTTCGGCTTCGGCGAGTACTTCCGCGGAGGCATGGGCGCGGAGTCCGTGCGGGACCTGCTCCAGCAGGTGGACCTGGAGGCCGAGCGCGAGGAGCTCGAGGATCAGGTCAAGACGGCCAAGGGCCAGAAGCAGAGTCGCGCCGTCAAGCGACTGAAGGTCGTGTCGGCCTTCATCAACTCGGACAACAAGCCCGAGGACATGGTGCTGGAGGCCGTGCCGGTGATCCCGCCGGAGCTGAGGCCGATGGTCCAGCTCGACGGCGGGCGCTTCGCCACCTCCGACCTGAACGACCTCTACCGCCGGGTGATCAACCGCAACAACCGGCTCAAGCGGCTGCTGGACCTCGGCGCGCCCGAGATCATCGTCAACAACGAGAAGCGAATGCTCCAGGAGGCCGTCGACGCACTGTTCGACAACGGCCGCCGCGGGCGTCCCGTGACCGGGCCGGGCAACCGCCCCCTCAAGTCGCTCAGCGACATGCTCAAGGGCAAGCAGGGCCGGTTCCGCCAGAACCTGCTCGGCAAGCGCGTGGACTACTCGGGACGCTCGGTCATCGTGGCCGGCCCGGAGCTGCGCATCCACCAGTGCGGGCTGCCCAAGCTGATGGCCCTCGAGCTGTTCAAGCCCTTCATCATGGCCCGGCTCGTCGAGCGCAAGGCCGTGCAGAACATCAAGGCGGCCAAGAAGATGGTCGACTCGATGATCCCCGAGGTGTGGGATGTGCTCGAGGAGGTCATCCAGGAGCACCCGGTGCTGCTCAACCGCGCACCCACCCTGCACCGCCTCGGCCTGCAGGCGTTCGAGCCCGTCCTCGTCGAGGGCAAGGCGATCCAGGTGCACCCGATGGTGTGCCACGCCTTCAACGCCGACTTCGACGGCGACCAGATGGCCGTGCACGTTCCGCTGTCCGCGGAGGCGCAGGCGGAGGCCCGGCTGCTCATGCTGTCGGCCAACAACATCCTGTCGCCGGCCCACGGCTCGCCGCTGGCCACGCCCAGCCAGGACATGGTGCTCGGCTCCTACTACCTCACCTACGGCCCCACTCAGGAGGAGCTGGCGGCGATGGAGGAGGGCCTCTTCGGGGGCAAGTGGGACGAGAAGAAGCAGGGCGCCCGCCCGCGGGTGTTCCGCTCGGCGCAGGAGGCCGAGCTGTCCTACGAGAACGGGTTGGTCAAGCTGCACGACCTGACCGAGTACAGGGGCCGCCACCGCGAGCACCACATCCTCACCACCGTCGGTCGCGTGATCTTCAACGAGCGGGTCGAGCGCGCGCTCGAGGAGGCCCTCGGCGACGACTACGACCCGTCCGCCTTCGAGTTCGTGAACATGTCCCTGCGCAAGCGGGACATGAACGACGTGATCGAGCGGCTGGTGGAGATGCACGGCCCCTACCTCACGGCGCTCGTGCTGGACGCGTTCAAGGAGCTCGGATTCCACTTCGCGACCCAGGCCGGGATCACGGTGTCGAAGAACGACGTGGTCATCCCGCCCGACAAGGACGAGATCCTCGAGGGCTACGAGAAGAGCGTGAGCGCGATCCAGGACCAGTACGACACGGGCCTGATCACGCAGGAGGAGCGCAAGGAGGCGGTCGTAGAGAAGTGGACCGCCGCCACCGAGGAGGTAGGCGAGGCGATGCAGCGCAACCTCGACCACCTCAACCCGATCTACATGATGGCCAACTCGGGAGCGCGCGGGTCGTTCAAGCAGATCCGCCAGCTCGCCGGGATGCGAGGCCTCATGGCCAACCCGAAGGGCGAGATCATCGAGCGTCCGATCAAGGCCAACTTCATGGAAGGCCTGACCGTGCTCGAGTACTTCATCTCCACCCACGGCGCGCGCAAGGGCCTGGCGGACACGGCCCTGCGTACCGCCGACTCGGGCTACCTGACCCGGCGGCTCGTCGACGTGGCGCAGGACGTGATCGTGCGCGAGGAGGAGTGTGGCACCAAGGAGCACATCTTCATGCGCATGTTCGACGACGCGGGCCGGCCCAACGGCCAGCTCGAGGGTCGCTACGCGGCCGCGGACTTCGCCACCAAGCGAGGTCGCGAGCTCGTGGACAAGGGCACGCTGATCACCCATGCCCACGTCGCCGAGATGGCCGAGGCCTACGCCGACGACAAGGACGCCGCGGTACCGGTGCGCTCCGTGCTCAAGTGCCGCGCCGAGGGCCTATGCCAGCAGTGCTACGGCAAGGCGCCGGCCACGGGCAAGGTCGTGGCCATCGGCGACGCGGTGGGCATCATCGCCGCACAGTCGATCGGCGAGCCCGGAACGCAGCTGACCCTGCGGACCTTCCACACCGGCGGCGTCGCCGGAGCGGACATCACGCACGGTCTCCCGCGCGTGGTGGAGCTGTTCGAGGCCCGCAAGCCGAAGGGCCAGGCCGAGCTCGCGACGGTCGAGGGCACCGCTGTGGTGGAGGACACCGAGAAGGGCCTGAAGGTCGTGGTCACCGACGCCGCGGGGGAGGAGCAGGCCTACGCGTTCCCCCGCCGCACGCGGCTGCTGGTGGAGTCCGGGCAGAAGGTCAAGCCGGGCGACCAGCTCAACGAGGGCTCGATCTATCCGCACGACCTGCTCGCCCACGGGGGCGAGGACCAGCCGGCCCGCCGGACGGCGACCGAGGTCTACCTCGTCAAGGAGGTCCAGGCCGTCTACCAGAGCCAGGGCGTGGACATCAACGACAAGCACATCGAAGTGATCGTGCGCCAGATGATGAAGAAGGTGCGCGTCGACCAGAAGGGCGACACCAACTACCTGCCCGGGCAGTTCGTGGACCGCAACGAGATGATCGGCGTCAACGCCGACCTCAAGAAGGCCAAGAAAGAGCAGGCCGAGAACGAGGAGATCATCCTCGGGATCACCAAGGCCTCCCTGGCCACCGACTCCTTCCTGTCGGCAGCCTCGTTCCAGGAGACCACCAAGGTGCTGACCGACGCGGCACTCGAGGGCAAGACCGACCGCCTGCTTGGGCTGAAGGAGAACGTGATCATCGGGAAGCTGATCCCGGCGGCCACGGGCCTGCGGCGCTACCGGCGGCTCGAGATCGAGCCCACCGAGCCCATCCGCCGGCACGGGCCGGACGAGATCGGCCTGCTCGACGAGTCGGAGCTGGCGGCCGAGCTCGGCCTCACCGATTCCGGCGACATCGAGGGCTTCGGGTTCGGCAACGGAGCCGACGGCTCCGAGGCCTTCAGCGAACTGGCCGACCTCCCCGCCGACGGAGACGGCGACAAGTCATAGCCCGCCTGCCGGCCCACCTGCTCCCGAGTCCCGGGGGCGGGTGGACCGTTAGCGCTTGCGCGCCAGCTTCACCGCCCTCTTGGGGGCCCGGACCTCGAACGTCCGGCCGCCGAGGGGAACGGCGTGGCCCTGTTTGACCAGCCGCTTGGCCACCACCGGACAGCGCTTGCAGCGCGGGCCGGACTTGCAGCAGCGCTTCTTGGTCCTCACGGTGCGGACGGCGGCCACACGCGCACCGTACCAAAAGTTAGGTGTCCCTAAGTGCTCCCCGCCCCAGTGTCCGCAACCCGCTTCGCCCAGTCCAGCAGCTCGTCCACGTGCTCGTCGGTCAGGCCCACCGCCGGAAGCGTCTCCACGATCAGCGTCGGTGCTGCCCGGCCCTCCGCCCAGTCGCGACAGTCGTCGTCGATGTTGTCGTCGATCCATGCCGCCGCGCGGGTTCCGGCGTACTCGTCGATCGCCTCGAGCTTCCAATGAGCCGAGCCGAAAACCGCGCGGCCGTCGAAGCTGAGGCACGGCAGGTCGCCGAAGGTGAGCCCCAGGAGGTAGGGCAGGTGGTCGTTGGCGCGCTCCTCCCAGCCGGTGGCCCACACCAGCTCGTAGCCATCGGCGAGGCGCTCGAGGCGCTCCCCTACGCTGCCCGGGATGCAGTGGGCCACGCCGTCGATCCAATGGAGCGGCCCGGGGAGCTCGCGGACGTCAGGGGAGAACCCGAAGAGGCTGATCACGCCGTCGACGTCCAGAAAGAGGATCGGCTTGCTTGTCTCGAGTGTCACAGAGGTATCGGAATGTTGTTACAGGGGTATGGTCGGATTTACGAGGATCGCGGCTTTCTATTCAAGCGGGAGGCGCGCCGGCCGATATCTCGAATAGCGGTAGGGATCGCCGCCACCAGCCCCGCCGCCCAGGTACTCAGACCCAGACCTCTCTGAATCATGACCATCCAACTCGGCATCCTGCTGTCGCTGCTCTGCGCTTTCGTCACGAACCTCGGGTTCCTGCTGAAGCACCGCGGAGCCGTCGCGGCCCCCGACGTCAGCCTCAAGCACCCGATCCGGAGCGCCATCGGACTCTGGACCTCCAAGTGGTTCGCGATCGGCATGCTGGTGGCGATCGTCGCGTGGGTTTTCCACGTGGCCGCCCTCGCCGTCGCGCCCCTGTCGCTCGTGCAGGCCGTGATCTCCGGTGGCCTCGTCTTCCTCACCGTCCTCGCCGAGCGCTGGTTCGGCTTCTCCGTCGGCACGCGCCAGTGGGCCGGCGTAGGGCTGACGGCTCTCGGCCTGGTCCTGCTCGCGATCACCCTGCCGTCCGGCCACTCGGCCGACGCCGGCTACTCGCTGGCCGGCATGATCGCGTTCGAGTCGGCTCTCCTCGTGCTGGGCACCGTGCTCGTGCTATCTCCCAAGCTCGGGGCCCACGAGCACCACGGCGTCATGCTCGGCGTCGCGGCGGGCATGCTCTTCGGAGTCTCCGACGTGGCTATAAAGGCGCTCACGGGCTCGGTCGGCTCGGACGGGATGCTCGGGCTGCTCTCGCCCTGGACGATCACCTGCGTGCTCGCGTCCATCATCGCCTTCTTCGCCTCGGCGCGCGGTCTGCAGAAGGGCGAGGCCGTGCCGGTCATCACCCTCACCAGCGCGGCCGCCAACGTCACGGCCATCTCCGGCGGGATCCTGGTGTTCGGGGACCCGATGCCGGGCGACCCCGTCGGCATCGTGCTGCAGAGCTTCGCCTTCGTGCTGGTCATCGCCGCCGCAGCTCTCACCCCCGCCCCGCTGCGGGCAGCTCGCGCCCAGTAGCACGACGATCCGGATCCACCGACGCTTTGCGCACGGCGTCCGAAGGCAAGCAGTGCAAGGACGCAGGGAGCGACGCCTGCGAACGCACGCGAGCGACCGAGGACGCCGCAATGCGCCGTCGTCGGGCGCCGTGCGACGTTGCTAGCATCACGCGCCGCATGCCGAGCATCAATCAACTGGTCCGCAAGGGCCGCACCGCGCCCAAGAAGAAGGTGTCCACCCCGGGCCTCAAGTCGGGTCAGGGTCGCAAGCGACGGATCGCCGCGCCCCAGCGCCGCGGCGTCTGCACGCGCGTCTACACCACCACGCCCAAGAAGCCCAACTCCGCCCTGCGCAAGGTCGCCCGCGTGCGCCTCACCAACGGCATGGAGGTCACCTCCTATATCCCCGGCGAGGGCCACAACCTGCAGGAGCACTCCGTCGTGCTCGTGCGCGGCGGCCGCGTCAAGGACCTTCCGGGCGTGCGCTACAAGGTCGTGCGCGGCACCCTCGACGCCGCCGGTGTCTCCGACCGCAAGAAGGCCCGCTCCCAGTACGGAGCCAAGGCCCGCTAGTGCCTCGCCGCGCCGCAGCGGGCATCCGGCCCATCGAGGCCGACCCCATGTACGGGTCCAAGCTCGTCGCCCAGGTCATCAACAAGGTGATGATCCACGGCAAGAAGTCCACCGCCGAGAGCATCGTCTACGACGCCCTCGACATCCTGTCGCGCCGCACCAAGCAGGATCCCGTGCCCGCGCTCGAAGACTCCATCAAGGCGCTGACCCCCGTGCTCGAGGTGCGCTCCCGCCGGGTCGGCGGCGCCACCTACCAGGTACCCGTCGAGGTTCCCTCGCAGCGCGCCCGCACTCTCGCCGTCCGCTGGCTCGTCGAGTTCAGCCGCGCGCGCCGCGAGAGGTCCATGTCGGAGAGACTCGCCGGAGAGCTCGCCGACGCGCAGTCCCAGCAGGGTGGGGCCTACAAGCGCAAGGACGACATCTTCCGGATGGCTCAGGCCAACAAGGCCTTCGCCCACTACCGCTGGTAGCAGGAACGCGATAGGCGTCGCCTGGCGGCGTCCTCGGTCGGCCGTGTGCGGAGCACTACGGCCCCCTGCGTCCTTGCCATGCTCGCCTCTCGCGGCCCCTGCTCCCAGCGGTGGGCTGGAATTTCGACGAGCCCTCCTGCCAGGCTGCCGGCGTTGTCGGGCAAGAGAGAGCATGGGGCCGTCGATATGTCCGCGAACGAGGAGCCCAGATCCATGCCCACCGAGACCGCGTCGGGCGCCGGCCGGCCGTCCGCCATTGAGACCCGCAACGTGCCGGGTCTGCCCGAGCCGCAGGACTTCACCCACGTCGCGATCGCGAGTGGGAGCCGCATGGTTTTCCTCGCCGGGCAGGTGGCGCAGGATGCCGACGGCGAGCTCGTCGGTGCCGGCGACCTCGCCGCCCAGACGGAGCAGGCGCTGATCAACGTGGCCGCCTGCCTGGAGACCGCGGGCGCGACCTTCGCCGATGTCGCCAAGACGACCATGTACGTCGTCGACTGGGAGGAGGGCAAGCTCGAGCAGCTTGTGGCGGGCACGATGAGCGCCGCCGAGCGGGTCGGCGCTCCGCCGCCCGCGCCGGTCACGCTGGTCCCGGTCCCGCGCCTGTTCTCGGACGGCTATCTGATCGAGATCGACATTACGGCCGTGCTGCCGTAATTCGGCCACCGAGCGCCACCGGATAAATCAGACTGCCCCGCGCCGGCGCCGCGGTCGCGGTCTCGTCAGCCCCAGCAGGCCCGCCGCTGCGGCCAGCGTTCCCGCGGCCACCTCCATCCAGAGGCCCGCTCCGGCCCTCGCCTCCGCGCCGGCGAAGTCCCGGCCGATCACTCCGGTCTCGTCCGCCGCCGGCACGTCGCTGGCCACGGCGATCGCCAGTGACAGGGCGCCCAGCGCGACGAGGGCCGCCGCGGCGGGCCGGGAGGGGCCGCGCGCCGCGCCCCAGGCCATCCCCGTTACCGCCACGGCCAGGATGAAGTACACCAGGCCGTGGCGTTCCACGCCGGTCTGCACGCAGCCGTCCGCCAACTCGGGATCGACGTCGTTGATGACCTCGCAGCTGCCGGCCGCCACGTCGATCGACACCACCGTCGCCAGCAGCGAGCCGGCCATCAGCACGGCGGCCAGGACCCCGAGCAGCAGGATCGCGCTGGAGCGGCCCCCGGAACCCCGCAGCGCAGCCGGAAAACGGCCCGATCGCCACTCTGCGAGCGTGCTACCATCATGCGTCGTTTCGCGGCCGGTTTCCCTCCGTCCGCGATTCCGCTCAGTCACGCCGTCCGAAGGGCTGCGGTGAGCGGGCTCGAACTTCGATGGAGGCTCCTACGAGATAAGACCGTTCCCGGGCGATTCCTCCACGCAGCACCGGGCCCGGCAGGGCCTTTTTTCTGCCCGAAACCAGGAACCAAGACGAGAACATGGCACGCACAGTCGCACTAGACAAGACCCGCAACATCGGGATCATGGCGCACATAGACGCCGGCAAGACCACGACGACCGAGCGCATCCTGTTCTACACCGGTCGCACCCACAAGATGGGGGAGGTACACGAGGGCGCCGCCGTCATGGACTGGATGGAGCAGGAGCAGGAGCGCGGGATCACCATCACCTCCGCCGCCACGACCGCATCGTGGCGCGACCACCGGATCAACATCATCGACACGCCCGGCCACGTGGACTTCACGGTCGAGGTGGAGCGCTCGCTGCGCGTCCTCGACGGGGCAGTGGCCGTGTTCGACTCCGTGGCCGGCGTCGAGCCGCAGTCGGAGACGGTCTGGCGCCAGGCCGACCGCTACCGCGTGCCGCGGATCGCCTTCATCAACAAGATGGACCGCATCGGCGCTGACTTCAGCGGCTCGGTGCAGACCATGATCGACCGCCTGGGGGCACACCCGGTGCCGGTCCAGCTGCCGATCGGCGCCGAGGGCGACTTCACCGGCGTCGCGGACCTGGTGAACATGAAGGCCATCGTCTATAAGGACGACCTCGGCCAGGACTGGGAGGTCACCGACATCCCCGCCGACCTGGTCCACCAGGCCCAGGTCGCCCGCACGGAGCTGATCGAGGCGGTCGCCGAGTACGACGACGAGCTCATGGCCGACTACCTCGACGACAAGCCGATCGAGGCCGACCGGTTGATCCAGGACGTCCGCAAGGCCACGCTGGACATCTCCATGACCCCCGTGCTCTGCGGCTCGGCGTTCAAGAACAAGGGCGTGCAGCCCCTGCTCGATGCCGTTATCGACTACCTGCCGAGCCCGATGGACGTGCCCGCCGTCGACGGACTCGAGGGCAGCCAGATCCTGGACGCGGACGAGGCCACTCCCACCAAGCGCGAGGCCTCTGATGATGCGCCGTTCGCCGCCCTGGCCTTCAAGGTCATGGCCGACCCCTACGTGGGCAAGCTCACCTACTTTCGCGTCTACTCCGGAAAGCTCGCCGCCGGCGGGCGGGTGCTCAACTCGATCACCGGGCGCACGGAGCGCGTCGGGCGCATCCTGATGATGCACGCCAACAGCCGGGAGGAGCAGGACGAGGTCTACGCGGGCGACATTGCGGCCGGCGTCGGCCTCAAGCAGACCTCCACGGGCGACACGCTGTCCGCCCCCGACGCACCCGTGGTGCTCGAGGCGATGCAGTTCCCCGACCCGGTCGTGCACCTTTCGATCGAGCCCAAGACCAAGGTCGACCAGGAGAAGCTGTCCGTCGCTCTGGCCCGCCTGGGCGAGGAGGACCCCACCTTCCAGGTCCGTACCGATGACGAGACCGCCCAGACGGTGATCTCTGGGATGGGTGAGCTCCACCTCGAGGTGATCGTGGACCGGCTCCGGCGCGAGTTTCGCGTCGAGGCCGCCGTGGGGCGCCCTCAGGTGGCCTACCGCGAGACCGTTCGCGACGAGGCGAAGAACGTGGAGGGCAAGTTCATCCGCCAGACCGGCGGCTCAGGCCAGTACGGCGTGGTTTACATCGACCTCGAGCCCGCCCCCGGCGAGGGCTTCGACTTCGTGAACAAGGTCAAGGGCGGCTCGGTCCCCTCCGAGTTCATCCCCGCCGTCGAGAAGGGCATCGAGGAGGCGCTGGAGTCCGGCGTCAAGGCCGGCTATCCGATGGTGGACGTCCGCGCCACGCTGCACGACGGCAAGTACCACGACACCGACTCCTCGGAGATCGCCTTCAAGATTGCCGGCTCGCTGGCGCTCAAGGAGGCGGCCAAGCGCGCCAAGCCCGTGCTCCTCGAGCCGGTCATGGCCGTGGAGGTCGTCACGCCCCAGGAGTTCATCGGGGACGTGATCGGCGACCTGTCCCGCCGCCGCGGCCGAGTAGAGTCACAGGAGCCGCGAGGGAACGCCATCGCCGTGAAGGGGAGCGTTCCGCTGTCGGCGATGTTCGGGTACGCCACCGACCTGCGGTCCACGACCCAGGGGCGTGCCACCTACAGCATGCAGTTCGATCGGTACGAGGAAGTGCCGCCGAGCATCGCCGAGGAGATCGTGGAGCACCGCACCGGGGAACCGGTCGGGGCAAGCGCGTAGTGCAAGGAAGAGGCCGCGAGCGGTCGGCTCGGCCGGCTGCGAGCGGATCCGCTAAAGGAGTATGTTTCGCGAGTTCGGCCCAGGCGCCGAGCAAACTTTGAGAAAGGAGTAGTTCCGGGTGGCGAAGGAGAAGTTCGAGCGCAACAAGCCGCACGTAAACGTCGGCACCATCGGCCATATCGACCACGGCAAGACGACCCTGACGGCGGCCATCACCAAGGTCCTGTCGGACAAGTACGGCGGCCAGGCGAGGAGCTTCGACGAGATCGACAACGCGCCCGAGGAGAAGGAGCGCGGCATCACGATCGCGACCTCTCACGTGGAGTATGAGACGGAGAACCGTCACTACGCCCACGTGGACTGCCCGGGTCACGCCGACTACATCAAGAACATGATCACGGGCGCCGCCCAGATGGACGGCGCGATCCTCGTGGTCTCGGCCGCGGACGGCCCCATGCCGCAGACGCGCGAGCACATCCTGCTCGCCCGTCAGGTGAACGTCCCGTACGTGGTGGTGTTCCTCAACAAGGTCGACATGGTCGACGACGACGAGCTCCTGGAGCTGGTCGAGGTCGAGGTGCGTGAACTGCTCTCCGAGTACGACTTCCCGGGAGACGACGTACCCGTGATCTCCGGGTCGGCGCTCAAGGCGCTGGAGGGCGACGAGGCCTACGTCGAGAAGATCGTGGAGCTCGCCGAGGCCCTGGACACCTACATCCCGGAGCCCGAGCGCCCGCTGGACCGCCCGTTCCTGATGCCGGTCGAGGACGTCTTCTCGATTACGGGCCGCGGAACCGTGGCCACGGGGCGCATCGAGCAGGGCGTGGTGCACACCGGCGACACCGTCGAGATCGTGGGCATCCACGAGAAGACGGGCAGTACGGTGGTCACCGGGGTTGAGATGTTCCGCAAGATCCTGGACGAGGGCCGGGCGGGCGACAACGTCGGCTGCCTGCTCCGCGGCGTGGATCGCGAGGCGATCGAGCGCGGCCAGGTGCTGTGCAAGCCCGGTTCGATCACCCCCCACACCAAGTTCAGCGCCCAGGTGTACGTGCTGAAGAAGGAGGAGGGTGGCCGTCACACCCCGTTCTTCAACGGCTACCGCCCGCAGTTCTACTTCCGGACCACCGACGTGACCGGCGTGGCCCACCTGCCCGAGGGCACGGAGATGGTCATGCCCGGCGACAACGTCGAGATGACGGTGGAGCTGATCCAGCCCATCGCCATGGACGAGGGCCTTCGCTTCGCGATCCGCGAGGGAGGCCGTACCGTCGGCTCGGGGGTGGTCACCTCAATCAGTGAATAGGGGAGTCGCATAGACACCCCCTTCTCAGGGGCGGGCGCAGGCGAGGCCCGCCCCTGAAGCTGTCCAAGACCATGGCCACGCTCACCCAGAACAAGATCCGGATCCGGCTCAAGGCCTACGACCACTCGGCGATCGAGACGGCCGCCAAGGAGATCGTCGAGACGGCCGTGCGCACCGGCGCGTCGGTGTCCGGTCCCGTGCCGCTGCCGACCGAGAAGAACGTCTACTGCGTGGTGCGCGGCCCGTTCAAGGACAAGGACTCGCGTGAGCACTTCGAGATCAGGACGCACAAGCGCCTGATCGACATTCTGCAGCCCACCCCGAAGACGGTCGACTCGCTCCAGCGACTCGACCACCTGCCGGCGGGCGTAGACATCCAGATCCAACTCATCTGAGTCTTGATGACGAAGTTCGACATCAAGGCGCGGGGCGGTATGCCCCGCGGAGGAGACCGGTAGGTGGCGGGACTACTGGGACGAAAGGTCGGAATGACGCAGGTCTTCGACTCCGAGGACGGGCACGTGGAGCGCGTGACCGTGATCGAGGCGGGACCATGCTTCGTCACCGCGATCCGCCGCGAGGAGCGCGACGGCTACGACGCCGTCCAGCTCGCGTTCGGCGAGGTCCGCGAGAAGCGCCTGCAGAAGGCGCGGCGCGGGCACCTGGCCAAGGCCGGCGTGGGCCCGCTCGGCCACCTGTGCGAGTTCCGGGGCGAAGCCGGCGAGCTCGAGCTCGGGGCCGAGGTCAAGGTCGACTCGGTGTTCGAGAAGGGCGAGACGGTCAAGGTCTCGGGGGTCTCCAAGGGCAAGGGCTTCGCGGGCACGATCAAGCGTCACAACTTCCACCGCGGCCCCGTGACCCACGGCTCCCACAACGTCCGCGCTCCCGGCTCGATCGGTGCGTCGGCCGACCCGGCGCGCGTGTTCAAGGGCATCCGCGGGCCCGGCCAGATGGGCAACAAGCGCGTGACGCAGCGCGGTCTGGAGGTCGTGGACGTGCGCGCCGACGGCAACCTGCTGCTTCTGCGCGGCTCCGTGCCCGGCCCCAAGGGCTCGGTCGTCGAGATCCGCAAGGACGCCTGATGGCCGCCGCTCCCTACATCGGCCAGAAGAAGGGCAAGCTGACCCTCGACGAGGCCGTCTTCAGCGAGCCCTTCCACGGACCGCTGGTACACGAGGCGGTGCGCGCCGAGCAGGCGTCTCGGCGCACGGGCTCCGCCTCCACCAAGACGCGCGGAGAGGTGTCGATGACCGGCGCCAAGGCCTGGCGCCAGAAGGGCACCGGCCGCGCTCGCGTCGGTGCGCTCTCGGTCCCGCACCGCACCGGCGGCGGCGTGGCCTTCGGCCCCAAGCCGCGGCATTACACCGTCAAGGTCAACCGCAAGGCCCAGCGCCGGGCGCTGCGGGCCGCCCTGGCCCTGCACGCCGAGCGCGGCTCCATCGCCGCGGTGGACCCCTCGGCCTTCGACACCCCGTCGACCAAGGCCGCCGTGGCCGCGCTGAGCGGCCTGGACGGCGACGGCAGCGTGCTGGTGGTCCTGACTGCCGACGAGGGCACCTGCGCCAAGTCGTTTCGCAACGTCGCCGGGGTGAGCGTGCTGGCTGCCGACTCGGTCGGCGTGACCGACCTGGTGGGCGCCGCCCGGCTCGTGGTGTCGGAGTCCGCGCTCCAGCGCCTGGGCGAGAAGGCCGGGACGACGCAGCGGGAGGATGAGGAGTGAACGCCCGGCAGGTGATCCTCCGCCCGGTGGTCTCGGAGAAGAGCTACGCCCTGCTGGCCGCCAACAAGTACACCTTCCGCGTCGCCGACCGGGCCAACAAGACCCAGGTCCGCCAGGCGGTCGAGGAGATCTTCGGCGTCCGCGTGCTCGGCGTGCGCACGCTCTGGATCAAGCCCAAGCCCAAGCGGCGTGGCCTCAGTGTCGGCACCCGCCGGCGCTGGAAGAAGGCCGTGGTCACCCTGCACGCCGACGACACGATCGAGCTGTTCGAAGGACAGGAGCTCGGAGCCTGATGGCCATCAAGAAGCACAAGCCCACGAGCCCCGGGCGGCGCTTTGCCACCTGGCTCCAGCACGAGGCGGTGACGAAGACCGAGCCCGAGCGCTCCCTCACCGAGGGGCTGAAGAAGTCCGGCGGCCGGAACGTCCACGGGCGGGTCACGTCGCGCCACCGCGGCGGCGGCAACAAGCGCAAGTACCGCAAGATCGACTTCAAGCGGGTCAAGGACAGCGTTCCGGCCAAGGTGGCCGCCATCGAGTACGACCCCAACCGCAGCGCACACATCGCGCTGCTGCACTACGCCGACGGCCACAAGAGCTACATCCTCGCCCCGGCGCGCGTCGTGGTCGGCCACACCGTGGCCTCCGGGCCCGGCGCCGACATCGCGCCGGGCAACGCGCTTCCGCTTAGCGGCATCCCCACAGGCACCATGCTGCACAACGTGGAGCTCGTGCCCGGCCGCGGGGGGCAGCTCGGCCGCTCCGCCGGCACGTCGATCCAGCTCGTGGCCAAGGAGGGCGACTACGCCACCCTGCGGCTGCCCTCGGGCGAGATGCGCATGGTCCGGGCCGAATGCCGCGCCACGATCGGCGCCCTCGGCAACGCCGAGCACGAGCTGGTGGAGCTCGGTAAGGCCGGCCGCTCCCGCCACCGGGGAAAGCGCCCCCAGACGCGCGGCGTGGCCATGAATCCGGTCGACCATCCGCACGGCGGCGGCGAGGCCCACCACACCCCGGGCGGCCACCCGGTCACGCCGTGGGGGGTCCCGACGCTCGGCTATCGCACGCGCAAGAAGCGCAAGACGTCCGACCGCTACATCGTCCGCGGCCGCCGCCGCGGCAAGAAGGGCAGGAGGTAAGTCGTGTCCCGCTCGTCCAAGAAGGGCCCGTTCATCGAGGAGCGCCTGATGCGCCGCATTGAGGCGATGAACGAGTCGGGCAACCGCCAGATGATCAAGACGTGGTCGCGGACCTCCACGATCTTCCCCGACATGGTCGGGCACACCATCGCCGTTCACGACGGCCGCAAGCACGTGCCCGTGTTCGTGTCCGAGTCCATGGTCGGCCACAAGCTGGGCGAGTTCGCACCCACGCGCGTCTTCCGCGGCCATGCCGGCGGAGATCGTGTGCGCATGCGATGAGCCCGTCGCGGGGACAAGCGCCCGACGGCGGCTGGGCGTCGCTGAAGGTCGCCGAGCTCTCCGAGGAGCTCGAGGCCCGGGGCCTCCCCAAGAGCGGGAAGAAGGCCGAGCTGGTCGCGCGGCTGGATGCGGACGACGCGGCCGCGGACGCTCCGGTCGAAGAGGCACCCGAAGCGGAGGCCGACGCAGGTCCGGAGGCCGACGCGGCCGCGGACAAAGAGCCGGACGCCGAGACCGAGGAGCCGGAGGTCGAGCAGGTGCCCAAGCGCCGCCGCGGCGCGGCCGAGGTCTCGGCCGGCCAGGCCAGCAGGCGGCGGCCACGCCCCGAGCCCGGCGACGTCATCGTGGTCAAGGCCCGGGCGCGGTACGTGCGCAGCGCGCCCCGCAAGGCACGCCTCGTGATGGACCACATCCGGGGCAAGCCGGTCGAGCAGGCGCAGGCGATCCTCCGGCACGCCCCGCGCGCGGTCTCGACCGACATCCTGAAGCTGCTGAACTCCGCGGTGGCCAACGCCGAGGTGGGCCACGAGCTGGGCGCCGATGAGCTTCGCATCCGCAAGGCCTTCGTGGACGAGGGTCCCACGATCAAGCGCTTCCGGCCCCGGGCGATGGGGCGGGCCACGCGAATCAACAAACGCACCAGCCACATGACGATCGAACTGACCACGACAGAAAGAAAGGGGAGGTAGCCGATGGGGCACAAAGTGCACCCTGAGTCCCTCCGGGTCGGCTACATCCACGACTGGAAGTCGACCTGGTTCAACGAGCGCGAGTTCTCCGACTATCTGATGGAGGACATCCACATCCGCGAGCACATCGACAACAAGCTCGCGCACGCCGGTCTCTCGAACATCACCATCAAGAAGAACTCGAACGAGGTCGAGGTCAACATCCACACGGCCCGTCCGGGGATCGTGATCGGCAAGTCCGGGTCCGAGGTGGACGCTCTGCGCAAGGAGCTCCACAAGATGACCAACAAGGCCGTGAAGGTGAACATCCTCGAGATCAAGCGGCCCG
>Ga0136616_10000794_pt1 | contig 15765 bp, 12 predicted proteins | sample AntDrymUQ2992106_2_FD_106648 | JGI IMG/M metagenome (GOLD analysis project Ga0136616, IMG submission 106648) | Polar desert sand microbial communities from Dry Valleys, Antarctica - metaG UQ299 (21.06) | ecosystem: Environmental > Terrestrial > Soil > Desert | place: Antarctica: Dry Valley...
CTCGGCATCCGAGATGACGAACGGTGGGCCCAGCATCACGAGGTCTCCGTTGACGCCGTCGGCGCACCCCCTCGATGGGTAGAGCAGCAGCCCCCGCTCGAAGGCGGCGGCAACAACACGTTCGGTAACTCGCTCCCCGCGTGAAAAGGGGGCCTTGGTGCCACGATCAGCGACGAGCTCGATCCCGGCCATTAGTCCAAGGCCGCGCACATCACCGACATGCGGATGAGCGCCAAGTTGCTCGTGCAGTAGCGCCAGCAGTCGTTTCCCTTTGCTACGACTCGCGTCCACAAGGCTGTGTGTGTGCAATTGATCGAGCACGGCGAGGCCCACGGCGGCCCCCACGGGCGAATGCGAGTAGGTGAACCCGTGGATGAACCCAGTTGTGGCGACTGCCTCGTAAACGAGCCCTGAGCACGCCGCGAAGCCGAGCGGCCAGTAGCCCGATGAAGCGCCCTTGCCCGCCACCACGATGTCGGGCTCGAGTCCCCAGTGCTCGCACCCGAACCATTGCCCGGTGCGGCCGAACCCCGTCATGACCTCGTCCGCGATCAGCAGCACGCCGTGCGAGCGACAGACTCGAGCGACGGCATCCCAATAGTCACCAGGAGGAACGGCCGCGCCCAGGGTCGCTCCTGACACCGGTTCGGCGATGAAGCAAGCGACCGTATCCGGTCCCTGCTCGATGATCGCTCGGTCCAGCTCGTCGGCGAGCACCCCACCGCATCCCTGGGGGTGCTCATCGAGCCCGCAGCGATACTCGTAAGGAGTCCCTACTCTCACAGTTCTTCCGAGCCACGGCTCATAGGGAGCTCGCAGCAGTATGCGCCCAGAAGCGTCGAGCGCGTTGAGTGAGTTGCCGTGATAGGAACCCACCCGTGCGATCACCTTGTGCCGGCTTTCGCCGCCGCGCGCAAGGTGGTACGAGCGCGCCAGCTTGAGCGCAGTTTCCACCGCTTCGCTGCCTCCAGAAACCGCGTAGACGCGTGCGTCCTCGAGCGGAAGGATCTGTGCCAGCGCGTCTGCATAGTCCTCCAACGCAGCCGTGGTGAACTGGGTGCCGTGCACGTACGCAACGTCATGTTGCTGTCGCGCCAGGGCGTCGATAACCGCTTCGTTACCGTGCCCGACACCCACCACAATCGCTCCGCCGCACGCGTCTATGTAGCGTTTGCCGTCTTCGTCGTAGATGAACGCGCCCTCCGCTCGGCGCGCGCGCGCGAGCGAGCGGCCGGTGACGCGCGGGAACACGCTGCTACGCATCACCCTCCACGGGTGTAGATGCCCTGGGGGTCGAGCTGCTCCCGCATCACGCGCAGTTCCTGTTCGGTGGGGGCCGGCGTCTCGCTTACATGCTCGCCAACCCGCAGCTCCCACGACGTTGCCTGCTGAACGTCGTCGAGCGATACTCCGGGATGGAGGTTCGTGAGGAACATCTCGCCCAAGTCATCGTCGAACTCGTACATGCCCAATCCCGTTACGACCACGGAAGGACCCGCCCCCCAGTGTGCCGGCCGCTTTCCGGTCAGGTGGCCGGGGCTGGTGCGAAAGTCGATCTTCTCGACGAATGTGCGTGTCGACTGGGGCATGATCACAAACACCTTGTGCGCATTAATGGCGATCTCGCAGGCGCCGCCCGAGCCCGGGAGCCGCACTTTGGGACTGGAGTAATCACCTATGACAGTGGTGTTGAGGTTTCCGAAGCGATCGATCTGCGAGCCCGAGAGGAAGGCGACGTCCACCAAGCCCCCCTGCAAGTAGTAGGCAAAGAGCTCGAACATGCTGCAGACGGAAGTGGCTCCTGTTACCAGGGATGGGTCGCCGATCGACAATGGCAGTCGCTCCGGAACGGCGCCGAATACGCCCGCTTCGTAGACGAGCTCGAGGTCGGGAGCAACCGTTCGTCGCGCCAGGTTACAGGCAATGTTCGGAGGGCCGATGCCGACGAAGCAGACGCGCTCGCCGGCAAGATGACGGGCGGAGGCAACAATCATAGTCTCGGTTGGCGTCGCGCCCTCCATCAGTCATACCCGCCGTAATTCACGGGCTGGGACCAGCGCTCCGTAGGAGTGAGTTGTGCCCAGCGCTCCTCGCCAAGCTTTGCAACATAGTCCTGATGTGAAGACAATGAATACACCCAGTCGTCGAGCCACTCACTGAGTCGCGCTGAGTCGCGCGCTATCTTGTCCCACTCGACATAGAAACGATTGTCACGGTCGTAGTAGCCCTGTGCGTATGACGGGTGGCAGGCCCGTGGTTCGACCACCACCGCGTCGACTATCAATCCCGGTATCACTGTCCGGTTGGGATCGGAGCGAACAACCGCGTCGTCGACCAGCTCTTCGCACACAACGACCACCCGGTCGGCCGCGAACGCAACCTCCTTCTGGCAACCGAGCAGGCCCCAGACCTGGGCGTCACCGCCGCTCGAGGCACGTTGTACGTGGACTATGGCGACGTCTGGGTTGAGCGGCGGGACTGCGTAGACGGTCTCGTCACCGTAGGGCGAGGAGATCTCGATTATCCGGGGATTCACAGTGGGAAGGTCACTCTCGTAATAGCTTCGGAGAGGCCAGAACGGGAGCTTGGAGGCGCCTGCCATATAGCGGCCGACCATGCCGAAGTGGCTGTACTCCTCGAGCTCCAAGGGGGCGGGGTCCGCCCGTTCCACCCTGCGTCTGATGGCGTGCAGAGAGCCCACGCCGGGGTTGCCCATCCACGAAAACACCAGCTTCTTGCACACCCCGGCGGCGATCATCTGGTCGTAGACGACATCGGGAGTCAGGCGTGCAAGCGTGAGGTCACGCTTTCTCTGCCGGATGATCTCGTGGCCCGCCGCAAAACAGATCAGGTGCGTGAAGCCCTCGATCGCGACGACATCGCCGTCGCGCACGAGGTCGGCCACCGCCGCGCTCATCGAAGTCACCTTACCGGCGTTGCTCAAGTCGGCCTACGCAGCGGCTGTGACTGCGGCGCAGGCTTGGTCGAAGATGCGCAGGCCTGCGTCGGCTTGCCGCTCGTTGATGATGAGCGGCGGCGACATGCGGATCACACGCTCCCCCGCCTGAAGCAGCAGCGCGCCTCGCTCGAAGGCCGCCTTCTCGACCGCGTCGGCGATCTGCACACTCGAGAAATCGACCCCGAGCATAAGACCAAGCCCCCTGACCTCGGTGATGAAATCATGGCGGGCGGCCATCTGCAAGAGACCATCCTTCAGGAGCTCCCCGATCTTTGCGGCGTTTACCTGCAGCTCGCCTTCGATCAGGTCGATAGTAGCTAGAGCGGCGGCGCAGGAGACGGGGTTGCCGCCATAAGTCGAGCCGTGGCTGCCCTTGGGCCACGTCATCAGCTCCGCCCGTGCGGTCATAGCGCCAAGCGGCATGCCGCTGGCTATGCCCTTGCCGGACAGGATGATGTCGGGCTCGATGTCGAAGTGCTCGATCGCCCACATTTTGCCTGTCCGTCCCATGCCGCTCTGGACCTCGTCGGCGACCAAGAGAATGCCGTGCTCGTCGCACATGCTCTTCAGCATTTCCATCCAGCGTCGAGGCGGCACGACGTAGCCACCTTCCCCCAACACCGGCTCGACCACTATGCAGGCCAGCTCCGAGGGCTTGATCAGCCTCTTGAAGATGACCTCCTCGATGTAGCCGGGGGAATCAGGGTGCTCGAGATCCGAAAACGAGTAAAGGCAGTCGGCGTAGGGCGCGTGCACCACGCTCGGCAGCATCGGGCCGAATCCGGCCCGGTAGACCGCCTTGGACGCACCCAGCGTGACACTGCCGTAGGAACGCCCGTGGAAGGAGCCGAAAAACGCAAGCGCGTACTGCCTACCGGTGTGGTTGCGGGCGAGCTTGAGAGCAGCCTCAACCGCCTCGGTGCCCGAGTTTGCGAGGAACGTCCTCGTATTCGTCATCGGCGCGATGTCGTCGATTCGCGAGCAAAGCTCAGAGTAAATCGGAAGGTAGAAGTCGCTCGCCGAATAATGCAACAGCTTGCCCGCTTGACGAGTGATGGCTTCAGTGACGAGCGGATGGGCGTGGCCGGTTGAGCACACAGCGATGGCCGAGTTCAGATCGAGGAACACGTTGCCGTCCACGTCTTCGACCATCACGCCCGCGCCGCGCTCGGGTGCAAACGCATAGGCGCGCGGCAGCGAGGGACTGGTCACCCGCTCGTCGCGCTCGACCACCGCCTGTGTGTTGGGCCCGGGAATGGGCGTGACTAGCCGGGGCTCGTCGAGTTCCGCCAGCTCCTCGTAGGAGAGACTCACTCCTCCACCACCACGGTCTGGCTCTGCTCCCTGAGATAAAGCTGGGTGTAGTAGAGGCCCCCACCGGCCTTGCCGCTGCTCCCCGATCCCTTCCAACCGCCGAAAGGCTGTACCCCGGGCCATGCCCCCGTAGTCGCGCCGGCCCGTCGGTTCACATAGACGACTCCGGCTTCGATCTCGGTCAAGAAACGATCAACCTCTTGCGAATCCTCGGAGTAGAAACCGGCCGTCAGTCCGTAAGGTGTGTCGTTGGCAAGCCGCAGGCCTTCCTCGATCGAGTCGACAGGTGCGACCGCAACGAAGGGGACGAACAGCTCCTCCTTGAACAGGCGCGATGTGAGCGGCACTTCGACTGCCGTGGGTTGCACGAAGTTGCCGCGCTCGAGGTCACCCTCGGTGATGCGTTCGCCCCCCACAAGGATCTTGCCTTCGGTGCGCGCATCGAAGGCCGCTTGCTCGAAGCGCTCAACTGCGTCCTTATCGATGACCGGGCCCATGTAGACGCCGGCCTCGTTCGGGTCTCCGACAACGAGCTTTCGGGCCTTTTCACTCAGCACAGCCACGAATTCGTCGTAGACCTCGCTCTGAACGTAGGCTCGCGAACATGCCGAGCACTTCTGCCCCGAGTAGCCGAACGCGGAGCGCAGAACACCGTCGGAGGCTTTGTCGAGATCGGCCTTGGCGGAAACAATCGCCGGGTTCTTACCGCCCATCTCGCAGATGACGGGCCGCGGGTAGTCCTTGCCCGCACCTCGATAGATCTTCATGCCGACGTCGTAAGAGCCGGTGAAAGTGATCCCGTCTATTCCGGGATGCTCGACGAGCTCCTTGCCCACAACCTCGCCTAAACCGGTCAAGACCTGGAACGTCCCGGCCGGGACGCCTGCCTCTCGGAAAATGTCGTAGAGCTTCAGTCCCATCAAGAAGCCCTGCTCTGAAGGCTTGAGCACAACCGTGTTGCCGGCCACGAGCGCACCCCCCGCCGGGCCTCCGGACAGGGCACTGGGAAAGTTAAACGGGCTGATCACTGCCCAGACGCCGTAGGGACGCAGCACGCTCTTGGTGTGCTCCTGAGGGCTCAGCTGCCCCATGGCCACGCTGAACCCGTCGTGTTCAGTCATCTGATGGCAGTAGTAGCGAATAAGGTCGGCGGCTTCCTCAACCTCGCCGAGGGACTCGAGCTGGTTCTTACCGACCTCGAAACCGGTCAGCGCAGAAAGCTCGTAGGCCCGCTCGGAGATGAGCTCTGCAACGCGATTCATGATCTCGACGCGCTCCTGCCAAGGCTTCGTCGACCATTCCGGGAAGGCAGCCTTCGCAGCGGCCACCGCATCGTGCGCATCCTGTGCCGTCGCCAAGGAGAAGCTTCCGATCACGATGTCGTGATCGATCGGCGAGTGTTCTTCCATCGTGCCCTCGCCTCTTCGCTCCTCGCCGTTCACAAAAAAGGAATGGTCCTTGCCGAGCCACGACCTAGCCTCCTCGACCCCCTTCTTGAAGCTCTCGACGAGCTCGTCCGAATCCGCCGACATGGTCGCGTAAGTAACCTTGAACCCCATCGTCCCCTCCTGTCGTCCAGGCTAAGCGGTGATGACTTGCGCCGTGTGATCCCGCCAGTAGTCCTGACCTTCCTGCGGCAATGTGTAGACCGGGTCGTAATACGCGTGCGGCTGCTGCACAGCGTCATCGGCTGCGTCGCCCTCGATACCCGTCCTGTAGTTCTTGGTCCAGTAGGAGACTCCGTTGACGCGATCGTAGGCCTCGACCTGGTGAATCCACCGCTTGCCGACGAACGGAACGTCGCAGACGACGCGCGGCGTGGCGAAGCCGGGCAGATAGCCCATGATCGCGTGCTGCAGAGCCTGCGCCTCGTGGACCGCCAGGCGCCAATGCTCTGCATTGGGGATCATGTCGCACATGTAGAAGTAGTAGGGCATGACCTTGGCATCGTCCAGCAGAGCAAAGCAGAGATCGAGCAGCCGCTCGGGTGTGTCGTTGACGCCGCGCATCAAGACTCCTTGGTTTCGCACGTCCCGAAAACCCATATCGAGCAGAGCACGGACCGCTGTGGCCACCAACGGAGTAACGGATGCAGCGCTGTTTACGTGCGCGTGGATCGCGATATCCACCCCGCGCTCGTCGGCCTTTCTCGCCACACGCTCGAGCCCGGCGAGGACGTCGTCCTGCAGGAAGTGCTGCGGGAGCCCCATGAGGCCCTTGGTGGCGAGCCTGATGTCGCGAATGTTCTCGATATCTAGCAACTCGGATACGAAGTGCTCGAGGTGAGCGATGGGGAGGTTGGCCACATCCCCTCCCGACACCACCACATCTCTGACCGAGTCGGTGGCCCGCAGGTAATCCAGGATCGCCGCATAGCGTTCCTTCTGTTTCATCTCAAAGCGGTACTTGAGCACCTGCGGAACGCTGTTACCGACCAAGTCCATGCGCGTGCAGTGCCCGCAGTACTGCGGGCAGGTCGACAGCAACTCGGCCAGGACTTTGGTGGGATAACGATGAGTGAGTCCCTCGACCGCCCACATGTCGGCCTCGTGCAAGCTATCGCGCTCGGACAAGGGATGGCTCGGCCATTCTGCGTGGCGGTCCGAGAAGCAGGGGATCATGTAACGCCTGATGGGGTCGCTCCAGAGGTCGTTCTCATCCATCGTATTGAGCATCTGGGGCGTAACCAGCATCGACATCGTCGCTCGCTCGCGCTGATCTCTGGTGATGTCCTCGACGAGGGCCTCGGGCAGGAGGTCGCCGTAGACGCTCCGGAGCTGGTCTAGGTTCTTGACACTGTGAAGGCGTTGCCACTTGGCGCTCGCCCACTGCTCCTCGGTGACGTCCGAGTAGCCGGGGAGGCGGCGCCAGTCGGGCTCGGCGAAATCCCGCCGCCGGCCCTTGTACCTATAGGGCTGAGGAACGGCGGCGGCGCGCGGGCGCCGGCCGGACAGCTTTGTGGTCACTGTAGCCACGCTCGGCCCCCCTCTCTGATCGCCTTGCCGCCAATACATGCTATATCGTCGACTACCCGGAACATTGTTAGGTGAAACACTACTACAACGGAAGGAGATTCGGCTAGTGGCTTCGAAAGGCCTGGACACGAAGGATCGAGCGATCCTTTCGGCTCTCCAAGGAGACGCCCGGCTCGCCTATGCCCAGATCGGCAAGCGGGTGGGGCTGGCGGCCTCCTCCGTCCACGACCGTATCCGCAAGCTCGAACGCTCCGGCGTCATCACCGGGTACCGGGCCGAGGTCGATTTCGAGCGGGCGGGGTATCCCATTAGCGCATTCGTGAGCCTGGCGTTGCGCCCGGGCTCCCCTCCGGACGTGCCCGAGCGGATCGCCCAGCTAGGGCTGGTCGAATCCTGCTACTCGGTGGCGGGCGACAACTCGTACGCGCTGATGATCAGGGCTCCCTCGACCAAGGCGCTGGAGGAGCTTCTCGACGACCTGCGCAACCGGCTCGAGGTAACGACTCGCAGCACGATCGTGCTGTCGACCCCGTTCGAGCGGCGCCCGGTGTTCTGAGGCTCGCGGGTTCGGGGGGGGTTTCCATCGCTCCGGCGGGGAGTGGTCGAGGGTCGAGGGCCGAGGGTCGGGCCGACTCATAGTCCCTGATTGGGCTCCTGAGTACCGTTCCGGTATTTCACACCCGCGTTGGGTGACCGACTACCGCACAACGTCGGCGCCCCCCTCACGGCCCCGAGCGGCGCCCCAGAACAAACACGACCACGATCACTATGACCACGATCACGGCAATCTCGAAGGGACCGATCATGCCTGCGGCCCGACGAGCTTGCGCCCGATGATGTGACGCTGGATCTGGTTGGTTCCCTCCACGATCTGCAGGCCCTTGGCATCGCGCATGAAGCGCTCGACCGGATACTCCGTGACGTAGCCGTAGCCTCCGTGAAGCTGCACCGCGTCGGTGGTCACTCGCATCGCCATGTCGGTACAGAAGAGCTTGGCCTCCGCCGCTTGTAGCGAGAAGTCGAGCCCCTCGTCTCGCAGACGGGCGGCGTGCCTGTAGAGCGCCCGCCCCGCCTCGATGCCCGTGACCATGTCGGCAAGCATGAAGCGGATGCCCTGGTTGTCTGCCACCGGGCGGCCGAACTGCTCCCGTTCCTTCGTGAACACGAGGGCTGCATCGAATGCCGATTGGGCGAGGCCCACGGCGCACGCGGCCATCCCGAGCCGGCCCGTGTCGAGCGCGGCAAGTGCGATCCTGAAGCCGCCGCCTTCTTCCCCCAGCCGCCGCGCCTCGCCCACGACGGCTTTGTCCAGCACGAGCTGCCAGGTCGGTGACGAGCGCCACCCCATCTTGTCTTCCTTCTTGGAGCCGAAGAAGCCCTCGGTGCCCTGCTCGACAAGGAACGCAGTCACGCCCTTGGGGCCGGGACCACCGCTTCGAGCCATGACGAGCACCACGTCGGCCTCGGCCCCCCGGGTGCAGAACACCTTACTGCCACTCAGCTCATAGGCGCCGTTGCGCGGTGCCGCCTTCGTGGACAGGGCGGCCGCATCCGAGCCTGAGGCGGGCTCCGAAAGCGAGTAGGCGCCGTACCACTCCCCCGAGGTCAGTCTCGAGAGGACCTCTCTCTTTTGCTCGGCTGAGCCGAAGGCGTCGATAGCGAAGGCGCACAGCGTGTGGACGGAGAGCCCGACCGCCAGCGCCAGGTAGGCGTGGGCAAGCTCCTCGACCAGCAGCAAATAGGTGACATAGCTCTGGCCTGCTCCGCCGTGCTCCTCGGGGAAGGGCAGTCCGCACAGCCCCAACTCCGCAAGCTGCTTGTAGAGCGGGAGGGGGTCCTCTTGGCGGGCCTCGTATGTCTCGGCCGCCGCTCGCGCTTCCTTGGCGGCGAACTCACGAGCCAGGGAGACAACGGCGCGCTGGTCCTCGTCCAACAGCGCCATGGAGGCGGGCATGTGCGGGAGAATAACTGAATACTAGCCGCAGAATCCGCCTGGGGGCCGCGCCGTGAGGATCGAGAACCGCAAGGGAGAGTCGCTGTCCGAGGCGACCGTGACTGTCGACGACAACGAGCTCGTCGACCTGCTGCAGGGCCTCGCCGACGTCATCGAGGACAAGCGCGAGCACCTCCACTTCTCGCAGGCGGGGGGAGCGGAACTGGTCGTCAGGCGCAGCACGGAGGCCGACGCCGACCCACTGCAGCATCAGATGGACTGGTGGGTGGGCCCGGCCGTGCTGGCGCTGGTGCTGTTCGTGATCTTGGGGGCCGCGACCTTCGTGCGATGGGCGGTCGGCCTGCTCTAGCCTTCTATGCAGTCTGAGCCCCGCGCAGCGGTGCTGAGCCTGCACAGAAGCCGCTGAGGTTTCGATCGCCTCTCCGGCTCAGACCTTGAGTCTCAGCACAGCCTTCAGCAACTCGAACGCCGCCGGCGTGTGGCCCAGCAGCTCACCGTCGGCCTCGATCGGCAGGGGCCGTTCCGAGGTGATCGAGGCGCGCACCCGTTTGGCCTCGAGCACGTCGGGATGCGGCACATGCTCGCCCCGATACACCTTGGGCCATTGCGCCAGCATCTCGAACTTAGAGGCGTGCTGAACCTGAATGTCGAGCAGGCCGTCGGTGGGCGCCGCTCGCGGAGCGATCTTCATCCCCGAGCCGAAGAACTGGCCGTTGGCGACGACGAGGTTCGCCATGGGCCCCTCGTAGAAACGGTCGACGAGATCGACCTTCACGTGAGTCTTCCGATGCGGCATCAGCCCCAGCCACAGAGCAAAGGGATAGAGCAGGGGGCCTAGTGCTCGGGGCAGGGAGGAAGCCCGGCGGGCGACGACTGCGCCCAGGCCCACCTCGGCGACATTGCAAAAGTAGCGGGTGGCCCGGCCCCCATCGCTCTCGTAGGTGACCTTGCCGATGTCGATCGCAAACGACTCGGGCCCGTCGAGATGAGCCGCGGCATGGGCGGGCAGAGCCGGTATGCCGAAGGTCTTGATGAAGTCGGAGGCCGTGCCCGAGGCTGCGACTCCGAGCACGGCATCGGCTCGCACGGGGGCGTCGTCCTCGATCATGCCGTTGACGACCTCGTGGATGGTGCCGTCGCCGCCGACGGCTACGAGAAAGCGGCGACCGTCCTTCAGGGCCGAGCGAGCGATCTCCGTGGCGTGGCCGCGGCGCTCGGTGAAGACGACCTCGTGCTCGATGCCGCGGGCGTCGAGGTGACGCCCGAGCTCGACGACGTCGCGGCGGGCCGCGCCCGAGCCCGCGCGGGGGTTGCAGACCAACAACGGGGGGCCGTAGACGGAAGCCATCACGGCATCACCAGCTTCTGGCGTGTGGTGGTCAACGTGCGACGGTCGCACTTCAGCCACCGGTTTCGGTGCTTCACCTGCAACCGTCGCATCTCAGCCACCGCAGTCGGGAGGGGCAGGGCGGCGAAGCTAGACCCGTTCGATGATCGTGGCAATCCCCTGGCCCACTCCTATGCACATCGTCGCCAGGCCGTAGCGACCATCGCGACGCCTCAGCTCATGGACCAGTGTGGTGAGGATGCGCGCGCCCGAGCAGCCCAGCGGGTGCCCCAGAGCGATCGCGCCGCCGTTGACATTGACCTTGCCGGCGTCGAGCTCCAACTCTCTAATGCAGGCCAGCGACTGCGACGCAAAAGCCTCGTTGAGCTCGATGAGGTCGAGGTCGTCGACCGACAGAGCGGCGCGCTTCAGCACCTTGCGGGTGGCGAGTATGGGACCGATCCCCATGACCCGCGGCTCGACCCCGGCCACGGCCGAGGTCACGATGCGCGCCATGGGCTCGAGGCCCTGCTCCCTCACCGCCGCCTCCGAGGCCAGCAGCACCGCTGCGGCCCCATCGTTGATGCCTGCGGAGTTGCCCGCCGTTACCGAGCCCTCCGAAGCGAAGGCGGGACGGAGTCGACTCAGCGCTTCGATCGAGGTGTCGGGGCGAATGGGCTCGTCTGAAGCCACCTCCACGGGATCGCCCCGGCGCTGGGGGACGCTTACCGGCACGATCTCGTCGTCGAAGCGTCCTTGGTCGCGCGCCTCGACCGCCCGGCGGTGACTTTCGAGCGCGAACGCGTCCTGTTCCGAACGAGTCACGGCGAAGTCTGAGGCAACCTCCTCGGCTGTCTCCCCCATTCTGTGAGTTCCGTAAGCCTGGTCGAGCCGGGGGTTGACGAAGCGCCATCCCAGGGAGGTGTCGTGGACCTCGGCCGTGCGCGCCCACGCCGTGGCCGCCTTGGCCATGACGAACGGCGCACGCGTCATCGACTCGGACCCCCCTGCCACGATGAGGTCCGCCTCCTCACAGCGGATCTGCCGGTAGCCGCAGTTGACGGCTTCGAGCCCCGACCCGCACAGGCGGTTGACGGTCGCACCGGGAACATCCACCGGAAGGCCTGCAAGCAGCGCCGCCATGCGGGCCACATTGCGATTGTCCTCTCCCGCCTGGTTGGCAGCGCCCCAGTAGACGTCTTCGATGCGATCGGTGGGTGCGCCGGTACGCCGGACGAGCGCGGCGATGACGTGGGCGGCGAGATCGTCGGGCCGCATCTGGGCCAGGGCCCCGCCGAACCGCCCCATGGGCGTGCGGATAGCGTCGACGATAAAGGCTTCGTTCATGAACCCAGTTTCCCACGTGTCGAGTGGTCGTCGGTGGTTGCATAGCCTTTATCCACCACTCGACGCGGTTCTGGAGGTTAGAGCCCGGAGACTGCCCGTCCGGTCAAAACCAGACCGACAACAACTATCAGCGCGGCCGAGGCGAACGGGAGCCAGGCACCGGCGCGCGCACCGAGCCGGCTGCGAGCTGCGTCGCGAGCCTTCAGCACCAGCAGCCCGACGGCAGTCAAGGCCGCGGCAAGCCCAATGCTGAACGCCGCCACGAGCACAAGGCCAAAGGCCGTCCTGCCCAGCGCCACCGCCCCCAACAGGACCACCAGTGCCGAGGGGGAAGGCAACAACCCACCCGACAGCCCCACCGCGGCCAGTCCTCGGGCGGAGAACAAGGCGACGCCCTCCGGGGGGGCATGGTCATGGTGAGAGTCGCCGTGGGAGTGGAGTGTGTGCGAATGAGAGTGGGCCGAGTGCTCGTGTGAATGGGAGCGGTTATCGAGGGAATGGGAGCGCCCCAGTGCGGCGCTGGGAGCACCGGCCAACGCATACGCGGGTTCCAGGGGGACGGGCTCATCGACTGGCGGGTACGTTGGGCCCCGCGAGAAAGAGATCAGCCCCCGAGCGCGCGTGTAGACAAGCCACAGCCCCAGCCCCAGGACCACCGCACCCGACAGCAGCGAAAGCCACGGAAGCACGGTCTCGGGTGGGAACAGGTTCGAAGCCCACAGCGTGACGAGTCCCAGGCCGATGACCGAAACCGTGTGCATCAAGGAAACGGCCACGCCGACCGCCACCGCGTGGCGGGCCCTGCCCTCACCGCCGACGAGGTAAGCGGCCATGATCGTCTTGCCGTGACCGGGGCCGAGCGCGTGCAGCGCTCCTGCTCCCAGGGCTGCAAAGAGCGACAGCAACACGAAGCCGACGGACAGGTCGCGCGCCACCAGCGAAGTGAACCAGTCCCCAACCAGATCGGGGGCGGCATCGGGAAGTTGCACAAGTGGCTCCGCGGCGGGCGCGGTTGCACCGGGCGCCAGTGTCACCGTCGCGCTATCGACCGCTGGAGGCTCGCTCAACAGGTTCTTGGGATAGGAGCGCAGCTCATCGGAGATGCTCTCAGACGGCACCGACGAGTGCGCTATCCCGCGGCCCCCATTCGTCGCGCCGGCCACCACCTCTTGCCATCCCAGCCGCCCGGAGAAATTTCCGTCGAGGTAAGTAACCATCGCTCTTCCAGAAGGAAGCTGCGCGAAGAACAGGAGCTCGATGCGCATCACATCAAGGCCCCCCTGCCCGTCACTCAAGCGCGCAGTGGCCTCGCGCAAACGAAGCGAAACCTCCTCCCCGTTTGCCGACAGCTCTAGTTGAGAACCCAGCCTTTCCCCCTGGGAGCGTGCGTACGCGCTCAGGTCCGCCGACGTCGGCTCGGCTCCGATGCCTTCTAACTCCTGGAAAGTTGGGATCTCCGCCATGTCGACGACGTAGTGAATCCTCGCATTGTCGTCATCAAATCTCAGCTCGGTGAAACGGTTGATCGTGAAGTTGCCGAGCGGATGAGCCGCTGCGGGAGAGGCCCACAAGAGCAACAAAACGAGTACTACAAAAAGGGTGCTGCGGCGTCCCGTCACCGAGCGCCGCCGAGCTGATCGAGAGCGGTACGCGCCGGGGCTTCGTGAAGGAAGGAGAAGTGGGGGTTGATGTCAAGCGCCTTGCGAAGATGAAAGCGCGCTTGGTTGCGATTGTCCAGCCCCTTCTCGATCATCCCCGCGTGATAGTGGAACAGGGCGTTGCGGGTGCCCAGCCTGAGAGCCTCGCGCGAATAGCGGCGCGCCTCTGAGAAGCGGTTGTTCGCGTACAAGGCCCACGCAAGCGCATCGGCGACGTGAACACTTTGCCTGCGCGAGTATTCAGCCTGCGCCAGCTGCAGCGCCCTCTCTGGATCGATGCCGTGGTCTGAGCTGAAAAGCGACAACTCGAGGTCGTTGTTGACACCATTGGCGCGATAGAGACGCTGGACCACCTGCACCAGACCGTACTGGCGCTGCGCCTGCTGATCGCGATCATCCAGCCGATAGAGGTCACCGAGGAGGATGACGAGCTCCGGCGAGGGATAACGAGTAGTCGCCGGCTTCAGAGTAGCGATGGCTTCTCCCAGCCGCTCCTGCGCCGCCATGACCTTGGCCAGCCCCGCTCGAGCGGGCGCGTAGCCGGGCGCGAGATAAAGCGCCCTGCGGTACTCTTGCTCTGCCTCGTCGACGCGGCCGTTGTTGAAGTGGAGCTCACCGAGCTGATAGGCGGCCCACGCCCCGTCGCTTGAGGATCCAGCCGCATCAAGGGCCATCTCCATTGCCCGGCGCGCACCCGAGACATCCCCGTGCAACTCGCGTGCGTAGGAGATGCGGGCGTAGGCGGACATGCTCGGCCGCAGGTTGACCATCTCCTGCAAGATGTCGATAGCTTCTCCGTAGCGGCCCAGCTCGGTAAGGGCATCGCCGGACACCGCTCTCGCCTGCGCGTTGGAGGGATTGGCCAGCGCCGCCTTTCTCCCCCATTCGAGTCCCGCATCAAAGTCGTGGCGGGCGTTCGCCAACACTCCCAGACCAAGAAATGCCTCGAAGTTGTCGCTGTCTTTGATTTCCAAGGAGCGCTTAAGAGCCGCCTGCGCCTTGTCGTAATAAGTGGGGTCGGCCGCTGCCGTCCCCTTCTGCAGATAGGCGAGGCCGAGAGTTGCGTAGGTACGCCAATCCCCCGCGCCGCCATCGGTGCTCGCTTCGAGCGAGGCTATGGCCTCGCCCAGGTCGCGCACCGGCTGTGGGACGAGTAGCCCGGACGATACGCCGGTGCTCAACTTGGGAGCAGCCTGTCCCGTGCTCTCGGGTACTCGCTGCAGCGCGCCTAGAGCCAGCAGCACGACGGCCAGCGCCGCGATCCCCCCCAGCGCAAGAACAGCCCGCTTCATTCTCGAGTCCCACTCCTCAATCGTGTCCGTTACCGGTTTTGGCTAGAGGGCCCGGCCTACTAGCCGGCCGGGCCCTCGTAACCGTCACTTCATCGAACTACTGACGCCTTGCTAATGCGGGTCGGGATCCGAACCGCGGTGGGGCAGCGCCACATACGGGAACTTGTCGCGGAACGACTTGTCGTTCGTGTCCACGGCGTCTCCCAGGTCATTGGTCTTACCGAGGAGCTCACCCTCGACGACTTGCAGCGAAATGTCGAGAGTATCGTCCGCCAGCCGGCGCCCGTTCGGGTAACCGGCGAGGTCTCCGCCGATGACTCCGAGCCTCGAGTACTCCTTACAGCTTCCCTTCTCACAAGGCGGAATCGCCATGTTGAGGCGCAGCATCTCGCTCGGCCGCACGTCGGGTGGCATGTTCAGCCCCTTCACTCCGGTAAGGAACACAGAGATCAGGTCGTCTCGCTGGACGCCCTTCTTGTCCTTGTTGGAGTCGGGAATCGGAAGGCCGTAGACCGCGTTGATCAGACGAGGCAGCACGGGGTCGTTCACATAGCTCAGGAACTGAGCGTCCTGCAAAGGATCGGATCGGTTCCAGAGATCCTTGTCCTCGAGCGGGATCACTACCTCGTTGACCAGCGGTGAAGCCAGCCGCGAGACGTTCACGTGATCTCCGGAGAAATCCTCTTCGCCGTTGTTCAGCAGGACCTTGGTCTTCTGACGCTCGGTCTCGCTCCACACGCCGATGATCGGGTTCTTGCCGGCCTGATGGTCCTTGGCCAACTCAGACTTCGGCACCTGCAACGCGATCGTGTTCACGTTGAACCCGTCGAGCGTGTCGTCGCCCACCTCGGAGAAGTCGCCCCCGTAGAGGAGGTCGAAGAGCCTGAGGTCTAGGAAGAAGGCATCGTCGGACTGACCAGAGAAGGTCTTGCCGCCGTC
>Ga0136616_10000797_pt1 | contig 15732 bp, 19 predicted proteins | sample AntDrymUQ2992106_2_FD_106648 | JGI IMG/M metagenome (GOLD analysis project Ga0136616, IMG submission 106648) | Polar desert sand microbial communities from Dry Valleys, Antarctica - metaG UQ299 (21.06) | ecosystem: Environmental > Terrestrial > Soil > Desert | place: Antarctica: Dry Valley...
CCACCCGCACCCAGGTAAAGATCGAGATCAAGCCACAGCACCGAACGGGGGTGAGCCCCCAGCGCGGTCACCGCGTCACCGACCCCGGCCCGATCCCGGGGAACGACCACAGCGTGCTCCGGCAGTGCCTCCGCCACGGCCTCGAACGCGCAGCGACTCTTACCCGCACACGGTGCCCCCGTCACGAGCACGAACGCCCCCGGTCGCAACGCGGCCACGATCTCGTGGTGGCGGTCGCGAAGTATGTACCGGGCCCGGTTCCCAGCCGAGCCCGAATGCACACCGAGCACCGTCAGATCAACCACATCCCCGAACGCGGGAAGCCGGCCGGCCGACAACACGACGCCTTCCATCAGGGCATTCACCTCGAATCATCAGAACTACCACTACAGCGATACGCCGACAAATCGGACTTCCGCCGCCGCACCCTCAACAGTCGCGACGCCGAACCCATCGATGCGTCTTGATGCGACCTCAAGCCCTGCTGATCATGAAGGTCACCACTCCGCACACTGCATCTCCGAGCCACGCGTGCCCAATGACGGGGGGTCGCGATCGCGACACGGAACTGGCGGATCGCGGCGACTCGAACCCCCGCCTGGGCCAGGACCGACGACAAGCCGCATCGATCCCATCAACCGCCGTTGCCGCCGTTGGCGCTGGCGTCACCGCCGTTACCACCCACAGCGTCACCACCATTGGCGCTGCCATGCCCGCCCAGGACGGTGCCCCCAGCCCCGCCGGTGGCCGAACCGCCGGCGCCACCAACAGCCGTACCCCCAGCACCCCCACTGGCCCCGTTTGCTCCGGGCGCGCCATCGCGATGCGCAGAATGGCCATCAGCACCGGTGACCGAGGCACCGTCGCCAGCTGTACCGGTCTTCGCGGTGCCACCGCCCGTCGTGCCACCCGTGGTGTTGCTGCCCGTGGTGTTGCTGCCCGTGGTGTTGCTGCTGTTCATCACACCCCCACTGAGGTTTGGGGTGCAGCCACCCAGGACGGGAAGGCTCACGACCAAGACGGCGCTCGCCCATCGCTTGATCGATTTGGCCTGGCTGTTGCTGAGATCTTTCACATCAATCCCTACCGACGGGGAATCATCACCGACAACCTGCCACCGCACGCCCCTTGCCGAACCACGCCCAGGCATCCGCGCCATCCCGGTCTTCATCCTGACCGGGTCACCAAACGCAGGGTCGTAGGGTGGGGGCGCAGGTCGGGCAGGTTGGGCGCGCAAGCTGGCCCAACCTGCCCGACATCACTGTCTCTACCCGGTCACCACTGCGCTGCTCAGCGCGGGCCGTAACCGGTCGAGCTGCCAGCTGCTAGGCGGCGGCGGTGCCACCGTTGCCGCCGTTGGCGGTGGCGCTGCCGCCAGCCCCGCCGGTGCCGCTGCCGCCGTTGGCGTTGCCGCCGCCGGTCGCGGAGGAACCCGGGCTCAGGATCGGGGCCGCGATCACGAGCCCGCTGCCCACGGTGATACCGCCCGCGCCGCCGGTGCCGGAACCACCGTTGCCACCCGTGGCCTCACCACCGTTACCACCGTTGCCGCCGGTGCTCTTGGTGGTCGAACCCGAGGTGGTGGACGTAGACGAAGCGGTCGACGTGGACGTGGCCGCACCGCCGTTGCCGCCGTTGGCGGTCGCGTTGCCACCGGCGCCGCCGGTGCCGCTGCCGCCGTTGGCGTTGCCGCCGCCGGTCGCGGTGGAACCCGGGCTCAGGATCGGGGCCGCGATCACGTTACCGCTGCCCACGGTGATACCGCCCGCGCCGCCGGTGCCGGAACCACCGTTGCCACCCGTGGCCTCACCACCGTTACCACCGTTGCCGCCGGTCGCGGTGGTCGTGGTCGGCGGGGCCGGCGGGGTCGAGTTGTTTCCGCCCCCGGCAGCCGGCGGGGTCGAGTTGTTTCCGCCCCCGGCAGCCGGCGGGGTCGAGGTCCACGCGGTCTGGTCGCACGGCGCGGGCTGGGGTTCCGGCCGGGAGCTGGGCGGTGTGGTCACACAGCTGGTCGTGGACGTGGCCGCACCGCCGTTGCCGCCGTTGGCGGTCGCGTCGCCACCGGCGCCGCCGGTGCCGCTGCCGCCGTTGGCGTTGCCGCCACCGGTCGCGGTGGAACCCGGGCTCAGGATCGGGACCGCGAGCACGTTGCCGCTCAGCAGCGTGACACCGCCCGCGCCGCCGGTGCCGGAACCACCGTTGCCACCCGTGGCCTCACCACCGTTACCACCGTTGCCGCCGGTCGCCGTGGTGGAACACGTACCTGAATTCGTGGATGTAGTGGTCGACGGGGACGAGGCAGTGGAGGTGGCGGTGGCTGCACCGCCGTTACCGCCGTTGGCGGTCGCGGCGCCACCGGCCCCGCCGGTGCCGGGGCCGCCGTTGGCGTTGCCGCCGCCGATCGCGGAGGAACCCGGGCTCAGGACCGGGGCCGCGACGACGTTGCCGCTCACCGCGGTGAGACCGCCGGCGCCACCGGTACCGGTACCGCCGAGGCCACCCAGGGCAGTGCCGCCGGTGCCGCCCGCGCCACCGGTGCTGCTGTCGACGGCGAAAGCAACGCTAGTACCACCGGTGAGCAGCAGCGCAGACATCGCGCCGATACCCACGATCTTCGTCGTACGGACTGTGGTCTCACTACGCTTGCGATGTTGCAGAGACAAGGTCTTTTCCTTCGGGTTGATGAACTTCTTCATGCTGGGCGCGTCTTGCGCGGCGTGATTCAGGGAGAGCGGCCACGCGCCGCGCCCCACCTGTCGTCGGGCGCTTGACAGTGCACAGCATGCGGCTTGCGCGCCTTCGCGTCAAGCCCGGGTTAGACAAGCGGCAAGCGGCGATAGCTATTCTGGGCGTCCACCACACGAGACGCACCGCATGTCGGGCTCTTGGCCCCGCTTCGCTCTTGGTGGAGGGATACTCACCGTGTTCGGCTGGCGAGCGGGGGCCACCGGCTGAGTGCACGAACCGGTGAAGACGGAGGCTGTCAGTGACCGAGGACGAGGCGAGCGGCCACGATGAGGGCGTGTTGACCCTCCCCCAGCTCATCCGCGCTCGGATGGAGGAGCGCGGGTGGTCCTACACCGACCTTGAGCGCAGGTCCGAGCGCGCGCTGAGCCGGGGCCGCTGGCAGCAGCTGGGTTCCGGGGTTGCGCAGAAGAAGTTCCCGGACCCGGCGTCGCTGACGGTCATCGCGGCGGTGCTGGAGGTGGACATCACCACCATCGTCCTGGCCGCCGCGCACACCGTCGGCTTGGATGTCCGACACGAGGGCGGCGACCTGGCGCATCTGCTGCCCGCCGGGACCGAACGGCTCTCCGACCGGACACGCGACGCGATCCTCACGCTCATCCGCGCCGCGGTCGTGGACACCGTGAACTGCGGAAGTTCGACCGATCTCGGGGACGGAAGCGGGATGCGGCTGGAATGGCCCAAGAGCAGCGCGCCGTCGCGACGACGCGGCAATGGGGTGACGAACGGCGGCGAGCAGTGACTCTGCGCCGACATCGCTGCAGCGTTCTTGAGCTGATCGGCTGTATTGCGACGGGGGGTGAAACGTCGACCCCGGCTGCGGCGGATACCCAGGAGCAGTCCATTCCCGCCCGTCGGACCCCCTGACGGAACCCCGCCCAGTGCTGTCGCGCCGCCCGGACCCCGCGCAGCCAGCGCCGTGCCCGACGCGAAAGGAGCTCCGACGTGCAGCTCACACCCCACGGCATCCCCTCACCCCGGCCCAGGCCTGGCCGGGCCATGCACAGCCCAGCCTCCGCCCAGACCCTGATCAATCGGCTACACCCCCTGATCGCCGTGTCCTACCAGCCGCTGCACGACACCGTCGCGCGACTCGACACCACGACGCGACGCTGGCTGCTCCACCTCGACTCCGACAGCCCCGCCGAGGACCACTGCTGGGTCCTGCTCGATGTGATCACAATTCTCACCTGCGGCGCGAACGCGGCCACATCGGCGACCCCCACACCCCGGCTGCGCCTGGTCCGAGACTGACGATCGAGTAACCACCACGACGAACCGTCACCACACGCAGTGGGTCACTGCACGTCGCTGAGATGCGCATGCCGGAGCGACGAGCGCGCGCCCGCGATGTTCACTCGACCGACGGGGTGGTGTCCGGCTGCGGTGATCCGCGCTGCGCGCGGGTCAATCGGCGCTGTCCACCGACAACCCGGCGTGCCGTGGACGGCGGCGGTGACAGGCGGGCTCGGACGTGGCCGATCACACTCCTGGCGATGTCTCCGCCCGGGCGTCCAGATATCTCAAAAATCCCGAGGCGCTCGGCAGCCACCATCGACGGGGTGGCCGGGTCTCGAAGAACGCCGACAGCCAGCACCGAGGCCCGTGAAGGCGCAACCCGACAGCCCCGCCTGCACCGAAGGATGATGACCATCAACATTGTCGATGGCACCACACCCAGCATCTGCGCGGGTACCGCGAGCAACACCACCACAGCGCGCCGCTCCCAGACCGCTGTATCCGCCGCGTCGGCATCACCTGACCAGGTGGCCCCCACACCGCTGCCGGCCACGCCACCAACAGCCACGCCACCAACGGCCACGCCACCAACGGCCACGCCACCAACGGCCACGCCACCAACGGCCACGACCAGCACCATAGGTGATGAACACGCACCGCCCGCGGACACTGGCACCCGCGCCTGGGGTGGCGGCCCCTCTGCGCTGACCATCCGGCACACCCCCCGGCCGCGGTGCCTCGCCGCTTCCCGCCGCCCTCACCGCTCTTGGCTCTGACCTGGAAACACGGGACCATCGTCGTCGGCGACCCCACCACCGAGCCCGTCCAAGCGGCACTTAACGCCGGCGCCGGCGGCTACCTGTTCGAGCACCCTCCAACACCACCCCAGCCCCTCACTCCCCCGGGCCAGCACGCCACCCACCGCAGCGACACCACCAGCGCCATCGACGAACCAGGATCACCCGACCACGCAGACCAGCCAGCACCCAGCCCCCAAACATTCACCGTCCTGGACACGAAGGGACAGCCCTGCACGCTGAGCCGCCGGGAAATCGAAATCCTCCAACACGTCGCCGACGGCGAAACCAACACCCGGATCGCCCGATCACTGGGAGTCTCCCCCCACAACATCAAGAGCCACCTACGCCGAACCGGCCACCGGCTCACCACGAATGACCGCACCCAGATGATGTTGCTGGCGATGCGCGCCGGCGCCGTAAAATAATGCACCCCCCAGCACACCGACCTGATGCGCGCCGGTGACGCGGTCGAGGCCGCCGACCGGCTGGACCTGGCCGCGGTGCCCTCAGCCACCCGCCGCAGCTTCCACCTGACCGAGGCCGCCCGGGCGCACTCGCTGCGCCGCGAGCCGGTGGCCACCGTGCACCTGCTGGGCCGGGCCTATGACGAGTCACCGGACACCGCCCGGTTCAACCTGTTCGCCCGCAAGGTGCTGCCCGAGCTGCGCGACCGCGGCCCGGCCACGATCCGCCGCGAGGCGGCCGGACTGGCCGACAAGCTCGGCGTCCCGGCCTGACAGGAGGGGACAGTTTGTCCCCCTCGACGACGGGGGTCGCGCTGTCCCCGATAGCGCCGAAGATCGTCCATAACGTCCCGTGGCGTGATCGCCACGCTACTGAGAGTCCTGTTCCGCAGCGGCAGACATCGCAGACCGCGCAGCCAGCCCACGCACCCACTGATCTGCGGGCCGGGCCGTGGCTGAACGCTGCCGCTGCCACCTCCCGCTCGAACGCACGGGCGATCTCGGCGGTGGTCAACCCGCCGACGGCGCGCAGCGTCAGGGCGACCTGGGAGACCGTCGTCAGCTCCGGGTGACAGCACAGCAACAGCAGGGTGAGCGTGTCGTCGACTGCCGGGCTGGTCCCAGGGGTCAGTGCCGCCAGTGATGCGGCGGCTTCCTCGCGGCGCAGCCGCGCCGACTCGTTGCGCCACAGCTCGATCCGCCGGCGGGACGCGGTGGTGATCAACCACGCCTTCGGGTTGTCCGGCAACCCCCCCGCCGGCCACTGCAGCGAGGCCGCGAGCAGGGCCTCCTGCACGGCGTCCTCGCACGCGTCGAATCCGCCGTAGCGCCGCACGAGCGCGCTGAGGACCTGCGGCGAAAGCTCGCGCAGCACCCCCTCCAGCTCGCTCGCTCGGGTCACAGCTCCCAGCCACTCATGTCCGGCACCGGCCGTACCTCGACCTCGCCATAGGCGGCGTCCGGCATCCGGGCCGCCCACTCGATCGCCCGCTCGATGCTGTCGCACTCGATCAGGTAGAAGCCGGCGAGGTGCTCCTTGACCTCGGCGAACGGCCCGTCGCTGGTCATCGTCTGACCCTCGCGCACCGACACCCGCTTGGCCAGTGACGGGTCCGCGAGGCCTTCGGACGCGATCAGCTCCCCGGATGCGGCAAGCTCGTCGGTCAGCGCGAGGTGCCCACGCCCGAACTCCATGCGCTGCTCGTCGGACAGCTGCTCCCAGACGGCGAGCGACTTCGGGTTGCTGTGGATCAGGATCAGGTACTTCATCGGTGCCTCCACGGCTCAGTGCCAGATGCCGACTATGACGGGGATGAGCAGAAGCTTCAGCAGCCAGTCGCCGGCGTGATGTCGAACATTGGCTTCTCCTTCCGGGTGCTGTCGTATGTGACGTAGAAGCTGGGCAAACGATCTCGACATCGTCGGAGCAGGATGTCGAATCGAGCTCCGCAGCTTCTACGTCCATGAAGAGAGGCGCCCACAGGGGGTCCCGGAGCAAGGAGGCACCATGTTCGAGAAGACCAAGGCGTTCAGCGGCTTCTCCGTGGACGACATCCCGAAGGCCAAGCAGTTCTACGCCGACACGCTCGGTCTCGCGTCACGGAGGACAACGGGATGCTGACGCTGCACATCGCCGGTGACCGCCCGACGCTGGTCTACCCGAAGCCGGACCACACGCCGGCCACCTTCACGATCCTGAACTTCCCCGTCGACGACGTCGACGCCGCCGTCGACGAGCTCACGTCGCGTGGGGTCGAGTTCGAGAAGTACCCGGTTGGGGACGAGAAGGGGATCATGCGCGACAACGGGCCGACCATCGCCTGGTTCAAGGACCCGGCGGGTAACACGCTCTCGGTCATCCAACTGGACTGAGTGGGCCTTGCCATGGCCGGCGGCGGCTGGGAGTATAGCCTTGCCTAACTAAGGCTTGACTCGGACCTAGCGAGGAATCGGTCATGTACGTATGCATCTGTGCTGCCGTACCCGAGGCAGAGGTTCACGAGTGCATCCGCACCGGTGCGCGCAGCGTCGAGGAACTCGGCGACCAGTGCTCGGCCGGCACCGGTTGTGGCTCCTGCCACGACCGGTTGGCCGTGATGCTCAGCTCCGCTCAAGTTGCCGACCTGCGGTCCACGGCGTGACCTGGTCCCCGGCCGGGTGACCAGCGTCGTTCCGAGCAGTCCTGCCCGGTAGCCTGCGCGGCATCGTTCCCCAGCGAGAGGTCAGGCCTTAATGCGTGGCGATCCGGAAGTCATTGCACTGCTCAACGAGCAGCTCACGAGCGAGCTCACGGCGATAAGCCAGTACTTCCTGCACGCGCAGATGCAGGCGAACTGGGGATTCACCAAGCTCGCCGAGCACACCCGCGAAGAGTCGATCGAGGAGATGCGCCACGCCGAACGGATCACCGAGCGGATCCTGTTCCTGGAGGGCCTGCCGAACTACCAGCGGCTGTTCACCCTGCGGATCGGGCAGACGATCCGTGAGCAGTTCGAGGCCGACATGGCCGTCGAGCTTGAGGTGGTCGAGCGGTTGCGCCCTGGTATCGCGATGTGCCGCGACAAGGGCGACATCACCACCGCGAACCTGTTCGAGGAGATCCTGGCCGACGAGGAGAAGCACATCGACTTCCTCGAGACCAACCTCGGGCTGATGGACCAGCTCGGCGAGCAGATCTACCTCAGCGAGCTGGTGACCCGCCCGCCGTCCCCGTCGATGTCGTAACCGACGCTTGGCTGGAGAGCTCCTGCTCGAACCCGGACAACCCTCGACCACGGGGCGCCAGCCGGACCGCACCGACGTGCTCGGCCAGCTCCCCAGCGGTCGTCGCGATCGCATCCGCCGTGTCGGAGCCGACGTCCTCCAGCAGTGTCAGCACGATCTCGCCGCTCTTGTGCTGCGCCCAGCCGCCGACGATGCGGCCGTCACACCAGATCGTCGGACCGACGTTCCCGGTGCTGTCGAACAGCCGGGGCCCGTGCTCGCCGAGGTACCAGTCGCGGTGCTTCCAACCCATCGGCGTCGAGTCGAGGGCAGGGAGTAGGGCGACCCACGGTTCCTCGGCCGGCACCGGGTCGAGGTCGTCAGCGAGGACGACGCCGGGCGTGCCGTCGAGGTCCACCTCGGCGAGGTCGAGCTGCGCAAACGCCTTCTTCACGGCGCCGGCGGGCAGGCCGCTCCACCAGCGGAAGTCCTCGACGGTCGCCGGTCCGAAGGACGCCAGCCACCGCCAGGCCAGCTCCACCTGCGCCTGCTCCGTGGACCACTCCCGCTGCGGCTCGGGGATCCAGCGCTCGGTGAGGCACCAGCGGTACTGGCTGGAGCGCCACGTCCCGACCGGCCGCGACCGGACGATCCGGCCTTCCGCGGCGAGGACGGTCAGCACCCGGCTGGCGACCTTCTGCCGCCCCTCGTACGCCTTGCCCACGTTCATGACGAGCTCGGTGTCCAGCCGCGGGTCCTCCCCGGCCAGCTCGGTGGCCCTGGCCTCGCCGCGCACCGCGAGCCCAGCCAGCGCGGCGGCTTCCGCGAGCTCGAGCCAGCTTTCGACGTCCTGCCCGTCCGTCACGTCCGCCAGCTGCACGAGGAGCCTTGCTCGCTCGCGGGCGGCGACCGCCTGGCCGCATGCGGCGACCATGACCGGCATCAGCCCGACCGGCACCGCGAACACAGTCCGGCGCATGCCCATCACCCTGACCATGCTGCGCTGCTCGTAGAGCGCCGCACCGATGTCGTCGAGGCTGGCGGACCGCATCCGCGCCAGCGCCGCCAGGTAGACCGTCGCGGCGTCCGTGCTGTGCAGCGCGACCATCGAGCGCGCGACCTCGATCGGGTCGTCGGCCTTGCGCTGGGGAGCAAGGCGGTGGCGGGACCCGAGCCGGGCCCGACGCTCCGCGACGTCGATTCGTCTCATCGCGCCGGGGCTGGCTAAGCCGGGCCAGGGCCGAACAGCGTCAGCTGCAGGCCGGCCGGCGCCTCCAACCTGGAGTTGAGGGAACCCCACGGCGTCTCGGTCGGCTCGGCGACCAGGTCGGCGCCGGCCTCGACCAGCTTGCGGGTTGCCGCCGCCGCGTCGGGCACCTCGAACGCCACCCGGAGGTGCCCCCCGACCCGGCGGCCGACCTCCACGTCGTCGACGAACTGGGCGTTGCGCTCGTCGGTGATCTCGAGCGTGGCCCGTCCGGCCTCGAGGATGGTGACGTGCCCCCCGCCGTCGGAGACGAACTCCGAGTGCTCACGTAGGCCCAGCGCGTCGCGATAGAACCGCAGCGCCGCGTCGTAGTCGCGTGCGGTGACGATGAGGCGCATCTCTGTCACAGCTGCAGCATCGCTCATGCTCAGGTTCCCTCTCGCGACGGCGACCGCCGACCGACCGCCGGCCCATTCTGGTCACTCACGTCAGCCCCTGCCCGGCCCGTGACTAACAAACCGCGGTGACCAGGCGATACACCACCTATGAGAACCCTGGCTGAGAAGCTGCGGCTGCCGGGGTGGGTGCATCGGGTCGATCCCGTGGCCTGGTTCCCGGTGGTCGCCCTCGTCGTCGTCGCCGTGCTGTGCGTGTTGGCCGAGAGCCTCTGGCTGGCTTTCGGCGCCCTCGCGGCCGCTGGGCTGATCGTCGTGCTGGAGGCGATGGTGTTCGGCACCGACTGGCTCATCGAGCTGCAGAAGCGTCGTCCCGCGCCGCCGGCTGGCGTCGACGCGCCGGGCATGCCCGCACCGCGCAACGGCCCGCCCGTGGCGAGCACACCCGGCAGGTCCTGACCGAGCTGCTCGGCTACGACCCCGCAACCGTTGACGAGTGAGCGCAGCGGGCGCCTTCGGGATTCCGACCCTTGGAGGTCAGCATGAGCGAGCAGAGCGTTGTCGTCGTCGCCCACTACCGCGCGCAGGAGGGCAACGACGACACCGTCGCCCAACTCCTCGCCGAGTACGCGCCGCTGGTGCAGGCCGAGCCCGGCTGCGAGGCGTTCACGGCCCACCGGGCCAGCGAGGACCCCCGCGAGTTCGTGCTGTTCGAGCAGTACCGCGACAGGGCGGCGTTCGACGCGCATGTCGAGTCCGTGCATTTTCTTGAGATCGCGCGGGACCGCATCCGGCCTATGTTGGACAGTCGTGACGTCATGCTCTACGGCGGCGCACTGGAGTCGTGATGGCAGCACTCGAGCAGTTCCGGATGACGATCGGCGGCAAGGCCATCGACGCGATCTCGGGTAAGACGTTCGAAACCCAGAACCCGTACACCGGCCGGCCCTGGGCCGTGGTGCCCGACGCGGGGCCGGAGGACGTCGATGCCGCGGTCGCGGCGGCGCGGGCGGCGCTGGAGGGCGAGTGGGGGGCGCTCACGGGCTTCGCCAGGGCGGCTCTGATGCACCGGCTCGGTGACCTGATCAGCGAGAACGCGCAGCGGCTTGCCACGCTGGAGGTGAACGACTCCGGGAAGCTGTACCGGGAGATGATCGGGCAGCTCAACGGGCTCGGCGGCTGGTACCACTACTACGCGGGGCTGGCCGACAAGCTGGAAGGCCGCCAGATCCCGGCGCCGAACCCGAACTACCTGGTCTACACCCGCCGTGAGCCGGTCGGCGTCGTCGCGGCGATCACGCCGTGGAACTCCCCGCTGCTGCTGATGACCTGGAAGCTCGCGCCCGCGCTGGCGGCCGGCTGCACGGTCGTGGTCAAGCCGTCGGAGCACTCCCCTGCCTCGACGCTGGGGTTCGCCGAGCTCGCCGACCTCGCCCGCTTCCCGCCCGGCGTGATCAACGTCGTTACCGGGCTGTCCCGGGAGACCGGGGCGGCGCTGGCCTCGCACCCAGGCGTAGACAAGGTGGCGTTCACCGGGTCGACGGCCACCGGGCGAGCCGTCGCCAAGGCGGCCGCGGAGAACATCAACAAGGTCACCCTCGAGCTCGGCGGGAAGTCGCCGCAGATCGTGTTCCCCGACGCCGACCTTGCGGCGGCCGCCAACGGGATCGTCGCCGGCGTGTTCGCCGCGACCGGGCAGACGTGCATGGCTGGCAGCCGGCTGATCGTGCACGCCGAGGTCCACGACGAGCTGGTGCGGCTGGTGGCCGAGCGGGCGGGGCGGATCAAGCTCGGCGACCCGAACGACCCGGCGACGGAGATGGGGCCGGTCGCGAACGCCCAGCAGTACGAGAAGGTGCTCGGTTACCTGCGCACGGCGCAGCAGGAGGGCGCGACCGTCGCCTACGGCGGGGCAGCCGACGAGGGCCTCGGCGGGTACTTCGTCCAGCCGACGGTGCTGACCGGGGTCACCCCGGAGTCGACCGTCGTCCGGGAGGAGGTGTTCGGCCCTGTCCTCTCCGCGTACACGTTCACCGACGAGGCCGAGGCGCTCAAGCTCGCCAACGACACCCCGTACGGGCTGGCCGGGGCGGTGTGGACCAAGGACGTGCACCGCGCGCACCGGGTCGCGGCGAAGCTGCGGGCCGGCACGGTGTGGATCAACGCCTACCGGGTGGTGGCTCCGAGCGTGCCGTTCGGTGGCTTCGGCGCCAGCGGGCTGGGCCGGGAGAACGGCATCGACGCCGTGAACGAGTACACCGAGAACAAGTCGGTTTGGGTGGAGCTCACCGGCGGCACCCGCGACCCCTTCACCCTCGGCTGACGGCCGCCGGGCCGCGATGGGACATCGTGGTTAACCGCTCGGGCGAGGAGGCGCAGATCGCGGTTGGTCGGTTCGTCATCCGTAGTCGGGGTGCGGTCGTCGAGCTGCGCCCGAAGTTCGGTGACTGGGACGACCTGGTCGCCTTCTGCTGCCTTGTGGTCGGTACGGCGGGCCTGGTCGGCATCGTCCGCAATCCGTCGAGCGTCGCGGTGTGGATCCTCGGGCCGTTCATCGTGGCGTTCGGCGCGTTCGGTCTGTGGCACCTGGTGCTGAGGTTGCGCGGCGCCGGGGTCGAGGTCGATCGCTCCACGTGGACGGCACGTTCGCCGGGGTGCGCGTCGAGTTCAGGGCAAGCGCATCCGCGTGGCCAACGGCCTCGACGAGCGATCGGCTGATGATCTTGCTGCGGCCATCCAGCGTGTGCTCGGCGCCGGGTCAGCGTGACGCACCACTCACCGGCGGCACGGCGACCCGGTCACGCTCGGTCGAGGGCCGCCAGCCCTGCGGCGGCCAGTGGCGGGACGGCGGCGCCGATGTTGTCGAACCCGGTCCCGCGGGTCATCCCCTGCGCGTACCGGGCGTGGATCCCCTCGGCGATCACCGCGACCTTGAAGTAACCCAGCGCGATGTAGAAGGCGATGTTCGGTAGGTCCCGGCCCGAGGCCGTGGCGTAGCGCTGCAGGACGTCGTCGCGATCCGGCAGCAGCGGGCTGGTCGCCGCGGCGAACCCGCCGAGGATCGGGTCGAACGCGGCATCGGAGTAGGCCAGGTGCAGGCCGAGGTCGGCCAGCGGGTCGCCGAGCGTCGACATCTCCCAGTCCACGATGGCGCGCACCGTGCCGGCGTCGTCGGGGTCGAGGATCGCGTTGTCGATCCGGAAGTCCCCGTGCACGATCGACGCGCCGGCTTCCGCCGGGCAGGCATCCGTCAGCAGGGCGTGCAGCTGCTCCAGGTCGGCAAGCTCCCGGGTGGCGACGCGGGTCCACTGGTCGTACCAGCGCCGCACCTGGCGACCGAGGTAGCCCTGCGGCCTGCCGAACCCACCGAGGCCGACCGCCTCCGGGTCGACGGCGTGCAACGCCGCGAGCACGTCGATCAGCCCGTGTCCGCACCGGGTGATCTCCTCCTCCGGTAGCGCATGCAGCTCGTCGCGGGCCCGGATGACTCGGCCGGCGACGTAGTCCACGACGGCGAACGGGACACCGAGCACCGACGTGTCCTCACACAGCGCCACGGCGCGCGCCACCGGGATCGGCGTGCCCGACAGCGCCGCGACCACGCGGTACTCCCTTGCCATGTCGTGCGCCGACGGGGTCAGGCCACCCAGCGGCGGCCGCCGGAGCACCCACGTGGAGCGGCCATCGGTGAGCCGGTAGGTGAGGTTGGACCGGCCGCCCTGCATCAGCTCCGCGCTCAGCTCGCCGGTGCCCGGCACCTCGGCGTCGAAGAACTTCTGCAGCGCGGGCAGGTCCAGCCCGTCCGGGCTGATCATGGCGTATGCCGCCGTACGACCCGGCGGGCGATGGTCAGCGGCTCGAACGACAGGTCGACATCGGACATCGGCGCCTCCTGGCGTCCATATTCGCCGATGGGAGGCAGCGCGCCAATCCGTAAGCCCGTCAGGTCGCCCTGGCGCGGTGGCCGCGGACCTTGGCGAGGTTGCCGCAGCGCTCCATCGAGCACCACCGCCGCTGACCGGGTCGGGAGGCGTCGACGAACAGCAGGCCACAGTCCTCGGCGGCGCAGATCCCTGCCTGAGCTCGGCAGGTGCCGCGATCGAGGACGTCGTCAAGTGGACGATCCTGGTCGTCGACGAGCACCCCGTCGCCGAGGGCTTCCAGGCCTTCGGCGAGGTGTGGAGGCAGCGGCCTGATCCACCGGCGATCACCGTAGCCGTCGTCGCCCGACTGGCCGTTCCGGGAGCTCTCGTCGAGATCGAGGCGGTCGCCGCCGTACCAAGGTGAGCCCGCTGCACGCCCCTGACCTCGGGCAAGTGTCAGGGTGCCGTGGTTCACTCGGACACGGAGGTGTCCGCCATGTCGCTCGTACGCGGCTACATGCGCGGCCGGAGCTGGGTGGTTGCCCATTGGCGCCGGCCGCACCGCGACGAGCCAGGGCAGCTGCCGATGCCGTGCAACGGCGACGCGCCGACGGCCGCGACGCCGCCCAGCCGTCGGCGCGGTCCGGAGGACCTGCCACGCCAGGCGACGCCGCCCCAGCCCTAGCGCCTCCGGCTACAGCCCAAGCCGGGCGGGATCGCGGTTGTAGGCCGCTCGCGCCCACAGGTAGCCACCGACAGCGATCACGACGCACCAAGCGGCGGCGATGACGGCGCTGTTGCCGATCGGCGTACCCAGCAGCAGCCCCCGCAACGTGTCGATCATCGGCGTGAACGGCATGTGCTCGGCGAACCAGCGCATCCCAGCCGGCATCGACTCCGGGCTGACGAAGGCGCTGCTGAAGAACGGCCCGAACTGGAACAGGAGCGTGGAGCCGTTCGCCCCCTCTGGGCTCTTGGCTACCATCCCGAGAGCGACAGCGAGCCAGGTGAAGGCGAGGACGTAGATCGCGAGGACGCCGATCGACGCGAGCCATTCGACGGGGCCTGCGGTCGGCCGGAAACCGATCAGCAGCGCGACACCGAGGACGATGAAGATGCTGACCATCGTCCGGATGACGCTTCCGACAACATGTCCAGTCAGCACCGAGGCTCGCGATATCGCCATGGTCCGGAACCGGGCGATGATGCCCTCGGTCATGTCGGAGTTGACGCCCACGGCGGTCGAGGCACATCCGCTGCCCACCGCCATCAGCAGGAGTCCGGGCACCAGATAGTTGATGTAGGACGTGCCGCCACCCGCCGCCCCGAGGGCTGCGCTCATCGCGCCGCCGAACACGTACACGAACAGCAGCAGCATGAACGTCGGAAGGCCCACGGTGTTGATGGTCATGACGGGATAGCGCTGAAGGTGCCGGAAGTCGCGGCGCAGCATGGTGGCCGCGTCGCTCACGGCGTAGGAAACGGTGCTCATGTTGTCGCCGCCTTCTCAGTGGTGGGGTGTCCGGTGAGCGCGAAGAACACGTCGTCGAGGTCTGGGGTGTGCACGGTCAGCGCCTCCACCTCGACGGACGCGTGGTCGAGCTGGTCGAGCAGCGCTCGCAACGATCGGACGCCGCCGTCGCTGGGGACATGCAGCGTGAGCGCGTCGTCGTCGCGCCGCGCCTCGGCGAGGGCGCGGGCGGCCGTTTCGAGTCCGGCAGCCCCGGCGAACTGCAGGCGGATGTGACCGCCAGGGATGAGGCGCTTGAGCTCGGCAGCGGTGCCTTCGGCGACCAGCTTCCCGTGGTCGAGAACGGCGATTCGATCGGCGAGGTGGTCGGCCTCTTCCAGGTACTGGGTGGTGAGGAAGATCGTCACCCCGCCGGCGGCGAGGTCACGGATGATCTGCCACATGGTCCGCCGGCTGCGCGGGTCTAGGCCGGTGGTCGGCTCGTCGAGGAAGATGATGCGCGGACTGCCGACGAGGGTCATCGCCAGGTCCAGCCTGCGTCGCATGCCCCCGGAGTACGCCGCGAGGGGCTTGCCGGCCGCCTCGACCAGGTCGAACCGTTCGAGTAGCTCCGCTGCTCGACGACGGCCTGCACGCTTGCCCAGATGGTGCAGGTCCGCCATCAGGATCAGGTTCTCCTCGCCGGTCAGGAGCTTGTCGACCGCCGAGAACTGGCCGGTGACGCCGATCGCGGCGCGCACTGCATCTGGCTCACGACCCACGTCGTGGCCGTCGACGTACACCTCGCCGGCGTCGGCACCGAGATAGGTGGACAGGATGTGCACCGCGGTGGTCTTGCCGGC
>Ga0136616_10000800_pt1 | contig 15728 bp, 17 predicted proteins | sample AntDrymUQ2992106_2_FD_106648 | JGI IMG/M metagenome (GOLD analysis project Ga0136616, IMG submission 106648) | Polar desert sand microbial communities from Dry Valleys, Antarctica - metaG UQ299 (21.06) | ecosystem: Environmental > Terrestrial > Soil > Desert | place: Antarctica: Dry Valley...
ACGTCAGTCGCCTCCGGGGTCTACGGGCTGGATCTCGAGGAGGGTGTCGATGCGGGCCTGCACATCGGCGGAGATGGCCGCCTCGTCGCCCATCAGCCAGCCGTGATTGTAGACCCCGCGGACCGGGTCCTCGGCGTAGCCCGGCTGGATGTCGAGCAGGTAGTCCTGCAGCGCCTGCGGGAGCGCCTGCGCCTCCGCGACGAGCAGCAGCGGACCGTAGGTCCCGGCCGCCGAGAGCGGCGCGCCGGCCGCCGCGTCGAGCGCCCGGCGTGTGGAGGCGAACACGAGGCCGTGACCGGGATCGGTGACGCCCCAGCCGAACTCGCCGTCGGTGAAGCGGGCGAACGCGATCGCGTTGGCGACCGGCTCCGGCCCGGAGATCCGCTCCACGGTCCCCAGCTCGCGCAGCTCCTCGAGCACGCGGTCGGAGATGGCCTCCTCCGGGCCGAGCACGTAGACGTCGGGCCGGCGACGGGAGGCGATCGCGGCCCGGGTCGCGGGCGGCAAGGCGTCGCGCCCCGTCCACAGCACCGGCTGGCCCGACTTGGCGGCCCAGCCCGCGGCGGGCATCGCGAAGTCCGGCCGGTCGGCCGAGGCGACGAGCACCGCCGGCGTGGGCCGCCCGGCCGCCGCGGCCTGCAGGCGGTCGATCGCCCGCGCGGTCGCGGCCGGGTTGCCGACCGCCACGTCCGTGCTCTCCAGCCCGTCCGGGGCGGCCACGTCGCCGATCCGGATCACCTGCGCGCCGCCGGCGTCGCCGGCGCCCGTCGGTTGGAGCCGCTCGAGCGCGTCGGCCGTCGCCGCCGGCAGCTCGCGGCCCTCGGTGAGCAGCACGGGGGCGCGCAGCGGCGGCGCGGCGAGCTGGGCCGCGGCGATGCCGGCCCGCCAGTCGTCCTGGTCGACCAGCACGACGGCCTGCGGGCGCGTGTCCTGCGAGCGCGACGGATGCACCGCCAGCGCGACGGCCGCGGCGTTCGCGACGGGATCGGCGCCGCTCACCCGCGTCGTGTTCTTGGTGGCGAGCACGGGGAAGCCGAGCGCAGGGGCGGCGGGCGCCTCGTCGTCGCCGTCCGCGCGCGCGGGCTGGTCCCGATCGGCCTCGCCGGCGGGCGAGGGGTCGGCGCCCAGGCCGCCGCCGTCGCCGCACCCGGCGAGCAGGGCGGCGAGCACCGCGAGGGCTGCGACGAGCACGCGCATGCCCGCCAACGCTAGCGGGAGCCGCCCCGCTCCAACCGGGCTCGACGCGGCTTCGATTCCGGGGGCAGGAACGGCGGCGCGCACGGCGAAGAGAACACGCGCAGAAGCCGGTTCTCGACATAACTCCGCGATGGTGGCTATGCTGCCGCGCTTACGCCGAGCTCCCGGCACGACGCCGGGGGGCGGGGGACCCATGTTGTTTGGGGCGAATCGCGTTCGGAGTGACGCGAGGCGCAGGCTCTTTCAGCGCCAGCCCGTCAGCTAACCCCGCAGGCCGACGAAAGAGGTTGATCGATCGATGCCGCGGGCTTGCGCGCCGTTCTTGCTGTTCTTATGTGCATTGGTGTTCCCGGCGGCGGCCGTGGCACAAACGTCCCCCACCGGGGGAGCGGAGTTCGGCGACCCCGCGCCGATCGTGACGGCCGGGTCGCAGGCGACGCTGCTGCCCGACGGCAGCGCAGCCGCGCCCGCGGACGCCCCGCCGCAGGTGCAGGCGGCGATCTTCGCCGCGAACAAGCTGCTGGACAAGCCCTACAAGTACGGCGGCGGCCACGCCAAGGTCGAGGACACGGGCTACGACTGCTCGGGCACCATCTCCTACGCGCTGATCGCGGCCGGGGCCCTGAAGAGCCCGCTCGACTCGGGCAGCTTCATGCGCTGGGGCCTGAAGGGCAAGGGCGCCTGGATCACCGTCTACACGAACCCCGGCCACGCCTACGCCGTGATCGCCGGCCTGCGCCTGGACACCAGCACGGGCGGCGTCACCAGCCGCCGCATCGCCCGCACCGCCGAGCGCGGCCCGCGCTGGCGCGCCGCCCTGCGCAGCTCGCGCGGCTTCAAGGTCCGCCACCCGCTCGGCCTCTAGATCGGGTCCCACCCGCCCCCCGCGCGGGGGCGGTGGGTACGCTAGCTCTTCCGTTTCGAGTACGACACAGGGAGGGCCCGCGTGCCCGGCATGAGCGGACGCATGTCCATCGTCATCAAGTCGAAGATCAACAGGCTCCTCGACCGGGCCGAGGATCCCTCGGAGACGATCGAGTACAGCTACCAGAAGCAGATGGAGCTGCTCCAGAACGTCAAGAAGGGCGTCGCCGACGTCGTGACGTCGAAGAAGCGCCTCCAGCTTCAGCAGCAGAAGCTCGAGCAGCAGGTCGTCAAGCTCGACACGCAGGCTCGCCAGGCGCTCGCGCAGAACCGCGAGGACCTCGCGCGCACCGCGCTCGAGCGCAAGCAGTTCGCCCAGGGCGAGCTGCAGTCGCTCGACCAGCAGGTGGCCGAGCTGGAGTCCCAGCAGGCGCAGCTGATCGACAAGGAGCAGAAGCTGCGCTCCAAGCTCGAGCAGTTCCGCACCAAGAAGGAGGTCATCAAGGCGCAGTACTCCGCAGCGGAGGCCTCCGTCAAGATCTCCGAGGCCGCGACCGGCGTGGGCGAGGAGATGGCCGACGTCGGGCTGGCGATGCAGCGGGCGCAGGACAAGACCGAGACCATGCGCGCCCGCGCCGGCGCGATGGAGGAGCTGGAGGCGGCCGGCGCCTTCGACGACAACCTCCAGCTCGGCTCGGGCGGCCAGGACGACATCGACCGCCAGCTGCACGAGCTGACGTCACAGAGCGGGGTCGACGACGACCTCGCGCGCATGAAGGCCGAGCTGGGATCAGGCTCTGCACCGGCGTCGCAGGGCGAGCTCGGTCAGAGCTCGGCGCCGTCCGAGGAGCGCCCCGCGTGATCGTCCGGATCGCCACCGAGGGCCAGTACCGCCTCCCCGACGAGGACGCGCAGCGCCTCAACGAGCTGGACAACCAGACCGTCGAGGCCTGCGAGGCGGGCGACGAGCCGCGCTTCCTGGCGCTGTTCACCGAGATGCTGGACCTCGTCCGGCGCGACGGGCGGGCGCTGGGCGACGACGAGCTGGAGGAGTCCGACGTCATCCTGCCGCCGCCGGACACGAGCATGGACGAGGCCGCGCACGAGTTCAGCGGCGAGGGGCTGATCCCGGACTAGGCAACGCCGCCGCCGAAGGCGCGGAGCCCGCGGAGCGTCTGGCGGGCGACGCCGATGCTCAAGCCGTGGCGCAGGATGCCGACGATCCTGCTGTGAGCCTCCGTCGCACGCTGATCCCGCTCGGCCTGGTCATCGTGCTCGCGGGGCTGAGCGTCGGCATGGCGGTGCTCGGCTTCCGGCACGACCGCACGAAGGCGGCCACCGCCCAGCGCGAGGCCGCCGCGCAGGCCGCCACCGCGCTCACCGCCGCCGTCGGCGCGAGCCGGCAGCGCATCGAGGACCTGGCCGGCCTGTTCGCCGCCAGCCGCCGCGTCTCGCCCGCCGAGTTCGAGGCGTTCGCGCGGCCGCTGCTCGACATGCCGGCCGTCGGCATCTCCTACAACACCCGCATCCGGCGCGCCGAGCGCGCGGGCTACGAGCGGTCCCGAGGCCGCGCGCTGCTCGAGATCGGCCCGGGCGGTCGCCTGCGCCCGGCCCCCGAGCGCCCGTACTACGACGTCATCGTCCGCTCGGTCAACCCGCCCGGCGCCCGCACTCGACTGGGCGTGCACGTCGGCAGCGACCCGGTCCGCCGCGAGACGATCGCCCGCGCGACCGAGACCGGCCGGGCGCAGAGCAGCGCGCCGGTGGTCGTCCTCTCCACCGGGCGGCCCGGCGTGCTGATCTTCGCGCCGGTGCTGGAGCCCGGCGCGCCCCGGCGCACCGCGGCCGAGCGGGAGCGGTCCGTGCGCGGCTTCGCGGTCGGCGTCTACAGCACCGAGGAGCTCGCGGGCATCGTGCAGGGGCTGCTGCCGCGCAGGACCGCGTTCGAGCTGCGCATCGACGGCCGGCGGGTGGCGCGCTTCGGCGCCTCGGCCGCGCAGGGGACCGAGCGGCGGGTCGAGGTCGCGGGCCGCACCTGGGTGCTCACCGCCGACCGCCCGGCGCTGTCGGGCCTCGGGCTCGGATGGGCCGCGGTGATCCTGGGCGCGACGCTGACGCTGCTGGTCGCGCTGATCCTGCTGCAGGCGCTGCGGCGCGAGCGGTACGCGCTCGCGCTGGTCGAGCGTCACCTGGCCGAGCGCGATCGCTCCGAGGCGGCGCGCCGGACGGCCGAGGAGCGCTTCCGGCGCGCGTTCGACCACTCGCCGATCGGCATGGCGCTGATGGACCCGTCCGGCCGCTACGTGCAGGTCAACGACGCACTGTGCGCGATCACCGGCTACGACCGCGACCGGCTGGAGGGCGCGCGCTTCGCCGCGATCACGCACCCGGACGATGTGGCCGGCGACTACGAGTACCTGCACGACCTGCTGGCCGGGCGCGTCGCGAGCTACAGCCGCGAGAAGCGCTACCTGCACGCCTCCGGCGACGAGATCTGGGTGTCGCTGCACGCGGCCGCCCTGAGGGAGGCCGACGGCAGCGCCGAGCTCGTGCTGACGCAGGTCCAGGACATTGCGGAGCGGCGGGATCTGCAGCGGCGCCTCGAGCACCTCGCCGACCACGAGCCGCTCACCGGGTTGCTCAACCGCCGCGGCTTCGAGCGCCGGCTCGCGCGGCACCTCGCGCTCGGCCGCGGCCCCGACGCCCGCGGGGCGGGAGCGCTCGTGGTGCTCGACGTCGACCACTTCAAGGCCGTCAACGACACGCTCGGCCACCACGCCGGCGACCGCCTGCTGGTCGGGGTGGCCCGGATCCTCGAGAGCCAGCTGCGCGGCGGCGACCTGATCGCCCGGCTCGGCGGCGACGAGTTCGCCGTGCTGCTGGCCGGCGCCGACGCGGCCGCCGCGACCGCCGTGTCGGCCAAGCTCGTGCGTGCGATCCGCGAGCGCGCCTTCGCCGGCGAGGGCGCCGCTCGCTGGACCGTCACCGTCAGCGCCGGCGCCGCCGTGATCGGCGAGCGGCCGCGCGACGCCGCAGCGGCGCTCGCGGCCGCCGACGAGGCGATGTACGCGGCGAAGCAGGCGGGGCGCGACGGCTTCGAGCTCAGCGTGACGCCACCGGCCGCTGCGGCGCCGACCTTCGCCCGCTGACGCCCGGCCCGTCGTCCTCGGAGACGGTCGGGCGCACGTGGCCACGAAGAAGCCGTTGGCCGCCACGAGCACCATGGCGATGATCAGGTCGACGGCCATCGCCCCCATCATGGTCTCGCACCCTCGCGCGTGCCATGGGTGTCACCCTCCATCTTCGTGGGGTCGCACCCTCCCGGCTCCCACCGGCGGCGGTCGCAGGCGGCTCTAGATCGGGATCCCCCAGAGCGGGAACCAGCGCTCGAGGTCGGCCTCGATCGGCAGCTCGGCGCCGATCTGGGCCTTCAGGCGCAGCTCGCGCTCGTTGTCGCGCCGCTGCTCCCCCCCGGCCGGGACGAACGGGTAGAAGGCGCCGCGCTTGTAGTTGTAGATCCAGTACACGGGCTTGCCCGCCTCGTCGCGGAACGCGAACACGGCGGCCAGGATCCGGTCCCCGTAGCCGCCGGCCTCCAGCGCGGTCGAGACGGCGTTCAGGCCCACCACGAGGTCCTCGAAGTCGGGATCGACGAGGACCATCCAGCGGTAGCCGAAGTCGTCGTCGGTGACCTCGATCGTGGTGCCGGTGTCCGAGCCCGCGCTGCGCACGACCTCCTCCATGTCGCGCACGATGCCCTCGAAGTCGGCCGTCGCCAGCGGCTGGAAGACGATCCCGGCCTTGCCGGCGCTCCCGAGCCCCATCTCCAGCTCCATCGTCACCTGCGCGGTGGACATCGCGAACAGGCGATCGGTGGGCACCGGCTTCTTGAGCTGGCGCTTGCCGCGCAGGACGTCGAGGAAGCCCATCGTGGGGAGGCAGGCTACGCGGTGCCCTGCAGCTGCGACTCGAGGCGCTGCAGCGCGGCGATGCGCTTCTCCATCGTCGGATGCGTGGAGAACACGCTGCCGAGCTTCTTGCCGGCGCCGGGCGGGAAGAAGTAGAAGGCGGCCAGCTCACCGGACGCGCGCAGGTCCTTCTGGGGGATCTGCTGCATGCCGCCGGAGATCTTCACCAGCGCGGAGGCGAGCGCGCTCGGGCGGCCGGTGATCAGCGCCGCGCCGCGGTCGGCGGAGAACTCGCGGTAGCGCGAGAGGGCCTGCATGAGGAAGAACGAGATCACGTAGACGGCGAGCGAGACGAGGAACAGCACGAGGAAGCTCGGGTTGTCGTCGTCGTCGCCGCCCCCCATGCCGCCGCCGAAGAAGAAGCCGAACTGCACGATGTAGGCGGCGATCGTGGCGAAGAAGCCGGCGAGCGTCATCACCAGCACGTCGCGGTTCTGCACGTGCGTCAGCTCGTGGGCCAGGACGCCCTCCAGCTCCGCGGGGGAGAGCAGGTCCATGAGGCCCGTGGTCGCGCACACGGTCGCCGACTTCGGCGAGCGGCCGAGCGCGAACGCGTTGGGCATCGAGGTCTGGGCGATCGCGATCTTCGGCTTCGGCAGGTCGGCCTGCACGCACAGCCGCTCGATCATCGCGTGCAGCTGCGGCGCCTGCTCCGGGGTGACCGTGCGGGCGCCCATCGCCGACAGCGCCAGCTTGTCGGAGGCGAACAGGTTCACCGCGGCAAGGCCGCCGGCGATGATCGCGACGGTGGCGCCGTTGACGCCCGAGCCGAGCAGCGCGACGACGAGCCCGACGTAGAGCAGGCCGAGCAGGAACATGGTGACCGTCATCCGGACCTGGAGCCCGGTGTCGCGGCCGAAGGAAGTCGATCTGGGCATCTGACTCAAGATGGTGGCAGACGGAGCGCCGCCTTGAGCAACTTCTTAGGGTGGTAGATTTCCGCTCGCCGAACCGCGGGGCGACAGCCGCGCGGGCGGGGGACCCAGAGCAGTCCGGGGCGAGTCGCGGTCTGGTGGCCGTGTAGCGCACGCGCGCGAGCCCGTCAGCTAACCCCGCAGGCGCAACGAATGACCCCTACCGTCGCGCACGCCCCGAAAAGTCCTGCACGCTGCAGGATGCCTTGCACGCTCCATAGCCCGGGGCGGTTTGTCGCGCCGCGCCGAGGGGCCGCCTAGCATGGCGCGCCGCATGTCCTTCCGGCTTCGCCTGCTGCTGGGCGTGGCGGCGCTGCCGCTCGTCCTGTTCGCCTTCCTCCCGATGCTCTCGGGCGCCCAACAGAACCTGGGCGGCAAGATCGAGCGCAAGCAGGACCAGATCGACTGGCGCAAGGGGCGCGAGCGCGTGCTGGCCTCCGACGTCGCCGGCTACACGAGCAAGATCAACGGCCTGCAGGGCGAGATCACGGTGCTGCAGGGTCGCCAGGTGCGGCTGCAGACGAGCCTGGACCGCAAGCGCGCCGAGCTGGCGCGGATCCAGGAGCGGCTGCGGCGCGAGCGCCTGCGCCTGGCCCGCCTGCGCGCGCGGCTCGCGCAGGCGCGGGCGGCGCTCGCCAAGCGGCTCGTCGAGCTCTACAAGGCCGACCAGCCCGACCTCGTCACCGTCGTGCTCGAGTCCGACGGCTTCGCCGACCTGCTCGAGCGCACCGAGTTCATGCAGCGCGTCTCCCAGCAGGACTCGCGCATCATCGGCATCGTCGTGCGCGCGAAGGCCGAGGCCACGGCGACGGCGAAGCGGTTGGACAGGCTCGAGGGGCGGGCGAAGGTCGTGGCCGGGCAGATCGAGGGCGAGGTCGAGCAGGTGGCCGCCGTCAAGGGCGCGCTCGTGAACCGCCAGACCCGCTACGCGGACGCGCGCTCGGAGAAGTCGACGCTGCTGGCGGGCACGCGCGCGGACCGCCAGGAGCTGGAGGGCGACCTGCGGGCGCTCGTGGCCGAGGAGGCGCGCGTGAAGTCGGCGCTGCAGGCAGCGTCCGGCGGCGGCGGCGGCTCGGCTCCCGCCGGCCCGATCCAATCGGGCTCCGGCGGCATGATCTGGCCGGTCAACGGCGCGCTCGTCTCCCCGTTCGGCATGCGCTGGGGCCGCCTGCACGCCGGCGTGGACATCGCCGCACCCGCGGGCACGCCGATCCGCGCGGCCCAGGCCGGGCGCGTAGTGCTGCTGGGCTGGACCGGCGGCTACGGCAACTACACCTGCATCCAGCACGCCGGCAGCCTCTCCACCTGCTACGCGCACCAGTCCAGCTACGCCACCTCGATGGGCGCGAGCGTCTCCCAGGGCCAGGTGATCGGCGCCGTCGGCTGCACCGGCCACTGCTTCGGCGACCACCTGCACTTCGAGACCCGCATCAACGGCGCGCCCGTGAACCCGGCGGGCTACCTGTAGCCCTCAGGCCAGCAGCTCGACGTCGACGTCGAGGGCGCGATAGGTGTCGAGCGCGCGCCGGTCGCGGGTGGCGAGGACGCACCCGTGCTCGGCCGCCACCGCTGCCACCAGTGCGTCGTACACCGAGCCTCCGGCGATCCCCTTCGACTCGAGCGCCCGCAGAAGGCCGGCGGCCGCGCGGGCGCCGAGGAAGCGGCTGTCGGCGAAGTTCGCGGTCAGCAGCCGGGCGACGGCCGCCGGGGTACGCCGCGCCGGCGGCGGCAGTCGCGTCAGCACCGAGAAGGTCTCGAACGCGGCATGGCCGGCGAGCCCCAGCCGCCGGCCTCCCACCGCCTGGAAGGTCCGATCGTGGTGCTCGTGATCGGAGACCAGGAGCGCGACGGCGACGCTCGTGTCCACGAGCAGCTCGGGGCCGGCGCTACCGCCGGCCGGCATCGCGCAGCGCCCGGACGACGTCGTCGTCGATGCTCGTTCCGGACGCGGGGATGACCAGCCGACCGCCGCGCTCGTCGAGCGTGTCCTGCGCCGGCACGTCCACGCGGATGCCGTTCCCCTCGGCGCGGACCTCAACGACGCCGGCTCGCAGCCCGAGGCTGTCGCGCAGCGACTTCGGGATCACCAGGCGACCTGCCTTGTCGATGGTTGCCTTGATGCCTGGATCGTACCATCGCCCTGGCGGAACCTTAGCGCCTACCCTCTGAGGGGTGCAGCCCGAGCTCGACGTCTTCGGCCTCACCCTGCAGACCTTCGGGCTCATGCTCGGCATCGGGTTCGTGGTCTGCGGCGTGCTGGCCGGGCGCTACCTGCAGGAGATCGGCAAGCCGGTGGACTGGGCCTACGAGTTCGTGTTCGCCGCGATCGTCGGCGGGCTCGTCGGTGCGCGGCTGTGGTGGGTGGTCGAGAACTGGTCGACGGCGGGCGACGACGTGCTCGGCTCGCTGTTCTCCGGCGCGGGGCTGGTGTTCCACGGCGGCGCGATCGGCGGCGCGATCGCGGTGCTGGGGTGGGCGTGGCGGCGCGGCTGGCTCGAGGGCCGGACGTTCGACATGGGCGCAGCGCCGCTGGCGGCCGGCTACGCGATCGGGCGGATCGGCTGCCAGCTCGCCGGCGACGGCGACTACGGCGTCGCCTGGGACGGACCGTGGGCGATGGCGTATCCGAACGGGACGGTGCCGACCGACGTGCCGGTGCACCCCACGCCGGTCTACGAGACGCTCGCGATGGGCCTGGTGTGCGTGCTGCTGTGGCGTTGGCGCCATCGCTTCCGCCCCGGCACGCTGTTCGCCCTGTGGGCGGTCCTCGCGGGGGTCGAGCGCTTCCTCGTCGAGTTCATCCGGCGCAACGACGAGGTGCTGGCCGGGCTCACGCAGCCGCAGCTGATCTCGATCGCCATGGTGGCCGCCGGAGGCGCGTGGATCGCCACGCACCGCGGCCCCGCCACCGCACCCGCGGCGGCCCTCCCCGCGCGCCAGCGCGCCTAAGAATCCATTTCACAATGATCGCCGCACCCGGGCGTGCCGGGATTGTGAAATTGGTTCTAAGGGCCCGTTGACCATAATGCCGCGGCGAATGGCCGCCGCGACCGCCCACGTCCTCCCGGAGGCGTCCGCCGTGCGTGACGGGCGGCTGTCGGTCGGCGGCTGCGACTGCGAGGCGCTGGCGATCGAGCACGGAACGCCCGCCTACGTGCTCGCCGAGGAGGACCTGCGGGCCCGCGCGCGTGCGTTCAGGAGCGCGCTGGCGGCCCACCACGGCGGGCCGGGCGAGGTCGTGTTCGCCTCCAAGGCGCTGCCCTGCACCGCCGTGCTGCGCGTGTTCGTCGAGGAGGGGCTGGGCTGCGACGTCGCCTCCGGCGGCGAGCTGCACCTCGCCCTGCGCGCCGGCTTCGCACCCGAGCGGCTGTACCTGCACGGCAACGCGAAGTCCGAGGCCGAGCTGGCGATGGCGCTCGAGGCGGGCGTCGGCACGATCGTGCTCGACAACCTCGACGAGGTCCGGCGGCTGGCCGGCCTGCTCGGCGGTCGCCGCCAGCGCGTGCTGCTGCGCGTGACGCCCGGCGTCGACGCCGACACGCACGAGGCGATCCTGACCGGCCAGGCCGGCTCGAAGTTCGGCTTCGCCCCCGCCGACGCCCGCACGCTGCTCGCCGACCCGCCCGGCGGCGTCGAGATCGCCGGCCTGCACATGCACCTCGGCTCGCAGCTGTTCGCGATCGAGCCCTATCGGCGTGCCATCGCCGCGCTCGCCGGGATCGGGGCGTTCGAGGTCTACGACCTCGGCGGCGGGCTCGGCGTCCCCTACACCGCGAGCGACCCGGCGCTGGACGTCGAGGCCTGGGTCGCCGGGATGGTCGACGCCGCCCACACGGAGCTCGGACCGGACCGTACCCTGGTGCTCGAGCCCGGCCGCGCGCTCGTGGCCGGCGCGGGCGTGACGCTCTACCGCGTCGAGTCGGTCAAGGCGGGAGCGGCGGGAGAGCTGCTGGTCGCCGTCGACGGCGGGATGTCGGACAACCTGCGCCCGATGCTCTACGGCGCGAGCTACGAGGCGCACCTCGTCACCCGGATGGGCGAGGACGGCCGCCCGAGCACGGTGGTGGGCAAGCACTGCGAGTCCGGCGACGTGCTGGTGCGCGACGCGCTGCTGCCCGACCCGCGACCCGGCGACGTGCTGGTCACCCCCGCCACCGGCGCCTACGGCTACGCGCTGGCCAACAACTACAACGGCCAGCCACGACCGCCCGTGGTGTTCTGCGCGGACGGGCGCTCGCGCGCCGTCGTGCGTCGCGAGACCTACGAGGAGCTGCATGGCCGCGACCTCTGAGCCTGAGGCGTACCGGGTCGGCCTGCTCGGCCACGGCACCGTCGGCGCCGCCTTCGCCGCGCTGCTGGCCGAGCGGGCGGACGCGGTCGCCGCCACCACGGGCCTCAAGCCGGAGCTGAGCGGCGTGCTGACGCGCTCGAGCGGGGACTTCGAGCGGATCCTCGAGGGCTCGGACCTCGTGGTGGAGCTGCTCGGCGGCATCGAGCCGGCGCGCGACTACGTGCTGCGCGCCATGCGCGCCGGCCGGCACGTCGTCTCGGCCAACAAGCAGCTGCTCTCCCAGCACGGCGAGGAGCTGTGGGCGTGTGCGCGCGAGCACGGCGTGCAGCTGCGCTGCGAGGGCGCCGTGGCCGGCGTCGTGCCGGTCATCCGCGTGCTGCAGGAGTCGCTCGCCGCGGCGCACGTGGAGCGCATCCACGGCATTGTCAACGGGACGACCAACTACATCCTCTCCGAGATGGCGCGCAGCGGCATCTCCTACGCGCAGGCGCTCGAGCAGGCCCAGGCGCTGGGCTACGCGGAGGCCGATCCGACCGACGACGTCACCGGCCGCGACGCCGCCGCCAAGATGGCGATCCTCGCCCGGCTGGCCTTCTCGACCCCGGTCCGTCTCGAGCAGGTCACCTACGAGGGGATCGAGCACATCACCGCCGACGACATGGCCTACGCCGAGGAGCTGGGGCTGGGCCTCAAGCTGATCGGCACGGCCGAGCGCGTCGACGGTGGCATCAGCGTCCGCGTGCACCCGGCGTTCCTCTACGGCCAGCATCCGCTGGCCGCCGTCAGCGGGCCGTTCAACGCCGTCACCGTGGAGTCCGACGCCATCACCGAGATCACGATGTCCGGACCCGGGGCGGGCGGCCCGCAGACGGCCAGCGCGGTGCTCGGCGACGTCGTCTCGGCGATGATCCCGCCCGCGTCCGGGGTGGGTGGAGTGGACATCACCGCGGAGCTGACGCTCGTCGACGACGTGCAGTCCGCCTTCTACCTGCACATGGAGGTGGCCGACCGCCCCGGCGTGCTGGCCCAGATCGCCGAGATCCTCGGCATGCAGGGCGCCTCGATCAAGTCGGTCGTCCAGCGCGGCCTCGGCGACAACGCGCGGCTGGTGATGGTGCTGCACCCGCTGCTGGAGTCGCGCTTCTACGCCGCCGTGCGCCTCATCGGCCAGCTCGACTTCATGCGCGCCGCTCCGCGCGCGATCCGGGTGATCGACGAGGAGTTCTCCTAGCGTGAGCTTGATCGAGCGCTACCGGGACCGCCTGCCGTTCGCGCCGGAGGACCCGGTGGTGACGCTCGGTGAGGGGGACACGCCGCTGGTACTGGCCGAGCGCCTGTCCGAGCGCGCCGGCGCGGAGGTGTGGCTGAAGATCGAGGGCGCCAACCCGACGGGCTCGTTCAAGGACCGCGGGATGACCTGCGCGGTGTCGGCCGCGGTGCGCGAGGGGGCGGAGGCGCTCGTGTGCGCCTCCACCGGCAACACCGCGGCCAGCGCCGCCGCCTACGCGGCGCGCGCCGGCCTGGCCGGCGTGGTGATCGTTCCCGAGGGCAAGATCGCGACGGGCAAGCTCGCCCAGGCGCTGATGCACGGCGCGCGCGTGATCGCGCTGCGCGGCAACTTCGACCAGGCGTTGATCCTGGTGCGCGAGCTGGCCCGGCGGCGGCCGATCGCGCTGGTCAACTCTGTCAACGCGTTCCGCCTCGAGGGCCAGAAGACCGCGGCGTTCGAGCTGCTCGACGAGCTCGGCGAGCTCGACGCGCTGTGCATCCCGGTCGGCAACGCCGGCAACGTCACCGCCTACTGGAAGGGCTTTGCCGAGCGCGGCGCCCGCCCGCGGATGCTCGGCTTCCAGGCCGAGGGCGCCGCGCCGCTGGTGCACGGCGCGCCCGTCGAGGCGCCCGAGACGGTCGCCAGCGCGATCCGGATCGGCAACCCCGCCCGCTGGGAGGAGGCGCTGGACGCCTTCACCAGCTCGCGCGGCGCCGTGGCCGCGGTGTCCGACGCCCAGATCCTGGACGCCTACCGCCTGCTGGCCCGCGAGGAGGGCGTGTTCTGCGAGCCCGCCTCGGCGGCCGGCGTGGCTGGCCTGCTCGCGCACGGCGCAGGCGACGCCGAGCGGATCGCGTGCGTGCTGACCGGCCACGGGCTCAAGGACCCGCAGACGGCGCTCGCCCACGCGGGCTCGGTCGTCCCCTGCGAGCCCGACATCGCCGCCGTCGAGCGCGCGATCGACGGGTAGGCGCGTGAACCGGCGGCGGCTCGTCCGCGTGCCCGCCTCGTCGGCCAACCTGGGGCCGGGCTTCGACGTGCTCGCCGCCGCGCTCGGGCTCCACGTCGAGCTGGGGGTGGAGGAGACGGGGCGCTTCGCGGTCCACACCGACCTGGCGATCGCGCGCGACCGGCGCAACCTCGCCGTGCGGGCGTTCGAGACGCTGCACCCGGCCGACGCCTTCGAGTTCACGATCCGCTCGGACGTCCCGCTCTCGGGCGGGCTCGGGACCAGCGCGGCGGCCTATGTGGCCGGGCTGATGGCGGCCGACTCGATCTTCGAGCTGGGCGCCCCGCTGCTCCCGGCGGCCGCGAGGCTCGAGGGCCATCCCGACAACGCCGCCGCGGCGCTGCTGGGCGGCTTCGTGGTGTGCGCCGGCGCGCGCGCGGCGCGCTTCGACGTCCCCGCCGGTCTGGAGGCGATCCTCGTCGTGCCCCACCGGCACGTGCGCACGACCAGGGCCCGCTCGGCGATGCCCGCCCAGGTCCCGCTGGCGGACGCCGTCCACAACGTCGGGCATGCGAGCCTGCTCGTGCTCGGGCTCGTCCAGGGCGACCTCGACCTCGTCGCCGACGGCCTGCACGACCGCCTGCACCAGCCGCGCCGCGCATCGCTCTATCCGCAGTCGATGGCCCTGCTGCGCCGCGCCCGCGAGCTGGGCGCGCTCGGCGCGACGATCTCCGGCGCCGGCCCCTCCGTGCTGTTCTGGACGCACTACGAGGCCACCGGCGCGGTGATGGGCCGCCTCAGGCCGGCCACGGCCGGCTGGGCGACGTCCCTGCACGTGCCCTTCGAGCCCCAGGGCGCGGTCGTCCGCGAGCCGGATTAGTTCAGGTTCCGGCGACCGCGTGGATCTTCGCGACGAGCGCGTGCTCGTCGTCGCCCTTGCGCACGTAGCCGTCGGCCTCGCCGCCCAGCTGGTCGGGGGCGAGGATGCCGACGTAGCCGCTGTAGACGATCACCCGGGCGTGCGGCGCGGCGGCGCGGATGCCCGCCAGCAGCGACGTGTCCCCGGGGGCGCCCATGGTGTCCAGCAGCACGACGTCCGGCCGCGCGCCGGCCAGCCCTCGCAGCGCCTCCACGCCGGAGTGGGCGGCCCCGACGTGCTCGAGGCCCTCGTGGTCGGCGAGCCAGTGACGTACGAGCCGGGTGAAGGCCGCGGAGTCGTCGCAGTGGAATATCCGGATCGCCTGGGGCATGTTCGTGCCTCAATACCCCACTCGAGGGTGGGGCGCCAGTGTCGATTGACACCGCGTTCACGCAGTGACGAAGAGTGGCGCCCCGAGCGGCACGATCTGCAAGAGCGCCTGCATGTCCCGCGTCTTGGCGCGCATGCACCCGAGCGAGGCGGCGCGGCCGACGGTCTCCGGCTGCGGGGTGGCGTGGACCGCCAGCCGGTCACCGCCCGGCCAGCCGGCCAGCAGCTTCGTCTGGTGGCCCGACAGCGCCAGCGCGCAGCAGCCGTAGGGCGAGTCCGGCCGGCCGGTGCGCAGCCGGTCGGTGACCGCGAAGCGGCCGGTCGGCGTCTCCGTGCCGGGGCGGCCGACGGCCACCGGCAGCCGCCGCAGCACACGCCGCCCGCGCCGGACCACGAGCATGCGGTCGGAGCGGTCCACGTGCACTGACACGTCCACGCCGCCGAGTCGCACACGGGCGGCGGGCACCCACGCCGGGCGGTGGTTGGGCCGTTCGGGCGCGAGCACCTGCAGCCAGCGCCCGCGCCGGCGCAGGACGCCGAGCACCTTCGGCGAGCCGAACTCCGTGCGCGGCCGCAGGCGCTCCAGCCGGCGCCCGCCCGGCGTGGCCCGCAGCCGCACCGGGGCGAGCACGCGGGCGGTCAGCCAGCGACCCTGCGGGCGCTCGGGCGCCGCGGCGCGCGTGGGGCTGAAGTGGCGCTCCTGGGCGGCGGCGGGGGGCCCCGGCCCGCGGTCGGGCTCCGGCGCCGCCGCGTCGCCGCCGCAGCCGGCGAGCAGCAGCACGGCGGCGGTCGCCGAGCGCCTCACGCCGAGTGCCTCAACCTGCCAGCAGCGGCTTGAGCCGCTTGCGCGCGTCCTTGAGGCCCACGCGCGCGAGCAGCTCGTCGGCCAGCGCGAGGTAGTCGGCGCCGAGGTCGGGCCGGTGGTCGAGGATCGAGACGGCCTTCTCCGCCGACTCCGCGTAGGCGATGGAGGAGCGGATGACCGACGTGAAGACCTTGTCGCCGTAGTGCTCGGAGAGCTGCGCG
>Ga0136616_10000802_pt1 | contig 15720 bp, 14 predicted proteins | sample AntDrymUQ2992106_2_FD_106648 | JGI IMG/M metagenome (GOLD analysis project Ga0136616, IMG submission 106648) | Polar desert sand microbial communities from Dry Valleys, Antarctica - metaG UQ299 (21.06) | ecosystem: Environmental > Terrestrial > Soil > Desert | place: Antarctica: Dry Valley...
CAGCGGCTCGCTGCACGTCGGTCACGCGTTCTCGTTCACGCACACCGACGCGGTGGCTCGCTACCAGCGCATGCGCGGGCGGGCGGTGTTCTACCCGATGGGGTGGGACGACAACGGTCTGCCGACCGAGCGCCGCGTCCAGAACTATTACGGCGTGCGGTGCGACCCGTCGCTTCCGTACGACCCGGGGTACGCCGCGCCCGAAGGTGGTGGCACGACGAGACCGGCTGACCAGGTGCCGATCTCCCGAGCCAACTTCATCGAGCTGTGCGACGTGCTGACGCGCGAGGACGAACAGGCCTACGAGGAGGTGTGGCGCCGGCTCGGGCTCTCTGTCGACTGGGCCACCCAGTACCGCACGATCGACGACACGTGCCGGGCGGCGTCGCAACGGGCGTTCCTGCGCAACCTGGCGCGGGGCGAGGCGTACCAGTCCGAGGCGCCGACGCTGTGGGACGTGACGTTCCGGACTGCAGTCGCGCAGGCCGAGCTCGAGGACCGCGAGCGTCCCGGCGCGTACCACCGCATCGGCTTCGCCCGGGCCGCGGGAAGCGACGATCCGGTCTTCATCGAGACGACCCGGCCCGAGCTCATCCCGGCGTGCGTGGCCCTCGTCGCGCACCCGGAGGACGAGCGCTACGCCGGGCTCGTGGGCACCACCGTGACCACCCCGATCTTCGGCGTCGAGGTCCCGGTCCTGGCCCATCGCCTGGCCGAGCCGAGCAAGGGCTCAGGCATCGCGATGATCTGCACGTTCGGCGACCTCACGGACGTGACCTGGTGGCGCGAGCTCAACCTGCCGACGCGGCCGATCATCGGCCGGGACGGCCGCATCCTGGCCGAGCCGCCGCCCGGGCTCGAGTCACCCGCCGGCCGCGCGGCGTACGCGTCGATCGCCGGAGCCACGGTGTTCACCGCGCAGCAGACCGTCGTCGACCTGCTCCGGGCGTCCGGCGAGCTGGTCGGCGAGCCGACCCCGATCACGCACCCGGTGAAGTTCTACGAGAAGGGCGAGCGGCCGCTGGAGATCGTGGCGTCCCGTCAGTGGTACATCCGCAACGGCGGCCGAGACGAGGACCTCCGTTCGGCCCTGGTCGCCCGGGGCGCGGAGATCGACTTCCACCCCTCGTTCATGCGCCACCGCTACGAGAACTGGGTGGGCGGGCTGAACGGTGACTGGTTGATCAGCCGCCAGCGGTTCTTCGGGGTCGCGTTCCCGGTCTGGTACGTCCTCGACGTGGCCGGCGACCCGGACTTCGACCACCCGATCACCGCGTCGGAGGAGTCGCTCCCGGTCGACCCGGCCACCGACACACCGCCCGGCTACACCGAGGACCAGCGGGGCCAGCCCGACGGTTTCATCGGCGATCCCGACGTCATGGACACCTGGGCGACATCGTCGATGACACCGCAGATCGCCTGCGGCTGGGAGACCGACCCGGATCTGTTCGCCCGGACGTTCCCGATGGATCTTCGCCCGCAGGCACACGACATCATCCGTACGTGGTTGTTCGCGACCGTCGTCCGGTCGCACTTCGAGCACGGCACCGCGCCGTGGACGAATGCCGCGATCTCCGGCTTCATCCTCGACCCTGGCCGCAAGAAGATGAGCAAGTCCAAGGGCAACGTGACGACGCCGATGGACCTGCTCGTCGAGCACGGCGCGGACGCCGTCCGCTACTGGGCAGCCAGCGGTCGCCTGGGAACGGACACGGCGTTCGACCCTCAGCAGATCAAGATCGGCCGGCGGCTGGCGATCAAACTGCTCAACGCGAGCAAGTTCGTGCTCGGCGACATGCTCGCGATCGACGCCTCGGCGCTCGACGACTCGGTGACCGAGCCGCTGGACCTCGCGATGCTCGCATCCCTGCAGCGCGTGGTGGAGCACGCGACCGACGCCTTCGACCAGTACGAGCACCAGCGTGCGCTCGAGCTCACCGAGTCGTTCTTCTGGTCGTTCTGCGACGACTACGTCGAGCTGGTGAAGGAGCGGGCGTACGGCGGGCAGGGCGAGACAGCAGCGCGTTCCGCGAAAGCGGCGCTGGCTCGAGCCCTGTCGGTCCAGCTCCGGCTGTTCGCCCCGGTGCTGCCGTTCGCTACCGAGGAGGTTTGGTCCTGGTGGCTGGACGGCTCGGTGCACCGGGCTGCGTGGCCCACGGTCGACGAGCTCGGCGATGGCGCCGACGGCGACCCGCGCGTGCTCACCGCGGTCGCGCTCGCCCTTCGTGACATCCGCAAGTCCAAGTCCGAGGCCCAGGTGTCGATGAAGACCGACGTCGCGGTCGCGAGGGTGTCCGGTCCGGCAGCGCACGTGGCCCTGGTCCGCGTCGCCGGCGCCGACCTCGCCGCCGCCGGCCGCGTCCAGCACCTCTCGTACGCGGAGCAGCCGGCCGAGGCACCTGCCGTGTCCGTCCAGCTCGAGGCCTGACCGACCCGACCGCCGAGACCACTGTGCCGCCCGCACCCCGTCGGCGACCGCACCTTCCGCTCCCCGGACCGCCGCCCCCGCCGTCCCCGGACCGATCAATGGGCGCTGGGCGCCGTTCCAGCCGGTGTGTCGCGACGCTGAGCGCCCTCCGACCGGGGTCAGATGCGGGATCCACAGGCCGGCACCGAGGTCGGCGGTCCCCAGGTGTCGCTCTTGGGCTCCGGGACACGCTGGGCGCGACATCGTTGTCGGCGTGCATGAGCAGTTGATGGCCCTCGTGGGGTCGGGCCACGGCGTGGTGGCGCTGGCCGACGCGCGCCGTCGGGTCAGCCCATCTGCGCTACGGCACTCGGTGCGGCGCGGCGAGCTCGTTCGGGTCCTGCCCAGTGTGTACGTCGTCGCCGGGCTCGACGACGACCCAGCCACGTTGCGGCGCGCCGCGCTCGCGTACGCGGGTCCGGCGTCCGTGCTCAGCCATCTCTCGGCGCTGCAGGCCTGGGAGATGCCGGTGCCCGCCGGGTTGCCGGATCACGTCACGGTCCCCACATCGTGCCGCCCTCGAGCGGTCGAACCGGTCCGGTTCCACCGCAGCCAGCGGCTCTCGCCGCAGAACCGCGACGTGGTCGAGCGTGCTGGTCTCCCGACGGTTCGGCTCGAGCGCGCGATCGTCGAGAGCTGGCCGCTGCTTCGGGACGACGCCCGTCGAGCCACCGCGATCGTCGCGTTCCAGCGCCGGATGACGACACCCGCCCGGCTCCGGCGTGCCCTCGGCGAGCTCCCGAAGCTTCCTGACCGACGGTCGCTGCACGAGCTGGTCGACCTGCTCGAGCAGGGCTGCCGGAGCATGCTCGAGATCTGGGGGTACCTCGAGGTCTTCCAACATCCTGCTCTTCCGCCCTCGCGCGGGCAGGTCCCGATCCAGATCGGTGGGCGCACCATGTACCTCGACCGGCTGTTCGAGGCCGAGCTGGTGAACGTCGAGCTCGATGGGCGGAAGTACCACTCCTCCCTCCAAGATCGCGAGCGGGACCTCCGTCGGGACGCGATGCTGTCGGCAAGAGGGCTGCTCGTCGCCCGCTTCAGCCACGACCGGATCGTGCACGAGCCCGCGCAGGTGGTTGCCGAGCTGCTCGAGATCCTGGCCGTGCGCCGCCGCCAGTTCGGCGCCCCCGGAACCGCGGGCGCCGATCGATGGGCGTCCTAGCCCGCAACACGCCGGTGTGGCGCGACACGTATCGCCCATCGACGGACACGGTCAGCCCCGGTCGGAGTCAGCCGCCGGCGATCAATGGGCGGCCCAGGTCGCAACACACCGGTCGGCGCGACACCCAGCGCCCATCGACGGACACGGAGCAGGTCAGCCCCGGTCGGAGTCAGCCGCCTGCTTGATCGCGGAGATGTCGATCTCGAGGGTGACCTTCTCGCCGACCAGCACGCCGCCGGCCTCGAGCGGCGCGTTCCAGTTCACGCCCCAGTCCTTGCGATTCACCACGGTCCTGCCCTCGAGGCCGATGCGGACGTTGGCGTACGGGTCGACGGCTGCGCCGGTGTACTCCACGTCGAGCGTGACGGACTTGGTGACGTCCTTGATCGTGAGGTCGCCGGTCACCTTGTACTTGTCGTCGCCCAGAGCCTCGATGCCGGTGCTTCGGTAGGTGAGCTCCGGGTAGGTCTCCATGTCGAAGAAGTCGTTGCTCCGCAGATGCCCGTCGCGCTGCTCGTTGCCCGTGTCGATGCTCGTCGCGACGATGTTGAGCTCGCCGCTCCCGCTCGTCGGGTCGGTCTCGTCAAGGCGGAGGGTGCCGGTGAAGTCGTGGAACGATCCGCGCACCTTGGTGACCATGGCGTGACGGGCGACGAATCCGAAGCGGCTGTGGGCCGGGTCGATCACGTACGTACCGCTCAGGGACTGCGTGGTTGTGGACTGGGTCACGGAGATCCTCCAGGATCGGGTCGCGTCAACCGGCGGTCGACGTCGTTGCTCCGATAAAGTGATTGCCTAAGCAAGTTATTCCGGGAGCGTGAAGGTGGTGGGTGTGTCCCAGTCGACGTCGTCGACGGATCTGGCCCAGCCGTTGACGGCGGCGGAGGAGCGGGCTTGGCGGGCCTTCGCGCGCGCTCTCGTCACGGTCCCCCGCGCCCTCGACGCGGACCTGGAACGGGCCCAGAACATGTCGCTCGGCGAGTACATGGTGCTGATGAACCTGTCCGAGGCGTGCGACCGCTCGCTGCGGATGTCCGAGATCGCCGCCCGGGGTGGGCTGTCCCCCAGCCGGATCAGCCGAGTTGTCGAGAGCCTGGTCGCCGAGGGGCTGGTACGGCGCGACCGGTCGGCGAAGGACGGGCGGGTGCAGATCGCGGTCCTCACCGACGCCGGGTTCGCCCGGCTCCGAGCGGTCTACCCGATCCACCTGGCGAGCGTGCGCCGCAACGTCGTCGATCACCTCGACGGGGTCGATCTCGATGCCCTGGCCCGGGCCGCCGCGCGCTTCGCCCCGGCCTGCCCGCCGCCGACCGACAACTAGCCCGAGTCAGCTGTGCCGGCGGACCGCCTTGCCCATCTGCTGCACCACATCCCGCAGGATCGGACGCGGCGTGGCGAAGTTGAGGCGGACGTGTCCTGCGCCGACCTGCCCGCACGCCAGTCCGTCGGTGAGCGCGACCCCGGCCTCCGACCGGAAGAACGCGCCGAGCGGTTCCTCGATCGCCAGCTCGCGGCAGTCGAGCCAGGCAAGGAATGTCGCCTCGGGTGAGGTGAAGCGCACACCGGGCAGGTGCTCGCTGACCAGATCGGCGAGCAGACGGCGGCTGCCGTCCAGGTACTCGAGCACATCGGCAAACCACCCGCCGTCGTCGCGGTACGCCGCGACGGCTGCGACCATGCCGAGGTTGCCCGTACCGACCGAGGAGAAGAACCCGATCTCGCGCCAATGCTCCTCGTCGACCGGGTTGCTCGTGATCAGCTGCGCGCACTTGAGCCCAGGAACGTTCCACGCCTTGGACGCCGACATCGCCGTGATGGCGTGGCCGGCGGCCACCGGTGACGCTGTCGCGTACGGCACGTGGGACCGGTCGCCGTACGTGATCGGTGCGTGGATCTCGTCCGCGAACACGCGGACGTCGTAGCGCCCGGCCACTTCGCTCAGCGCCACCAGCCCCTCGCGAGTCGCGACCGTGCCTAGCGGGTTGTGCGGGTTGCACAGCACAAGCACCGCGCTTCCGACCCGATCGAGCACGGTGGTCAAGCCGGCCAGGTCGAGCACCGCACGCCCGTCCGGATCGCGGACGGCGGGCAGCTCGATGAGGTCGCGCCCATGCATCTGCGGGACGAGCAGGAACGGCATGTACGCGGGAGTCGGGATGATCACCGGGCACCCCGGGGTGGAGAACGCCTCGATCGTCGTCTCGAACGCGTGCAGCACGTCAGCGACCGGGTGCACCGCACCCGGCTCGACCGTCCAGCCGTAGCAAGCGTCCAACCGGGCCGACGTCGCCTCGGCCATCGCCTGTACGAGCGTCGGCGGGAGGTAGCCGTGCAGCCCGCTGTCGACCGCCTCGTGCAACGCGTGCGTGATCGCCGGTGCGACGCCGAAGTCGCTCTCGGCGACCCAGGCGGCCAGCGTGCCCGGAAACGCCGTCCACTTGAGGCTGCCGGCGGCCTGGAGGTCCGCGGCGGAGATGGCGTCGTAGTCGGACACGGTCCCAGTATCAGCCGCTGGACGGCAAGAGCTGCCGGCGCCAGCCCTCGATGTCGTCGAGGCTCACGTTGCCGCCGCAGATGATCAGCGCTACCCGGGCCTGCGGCGGCAGGCGATCGCGCAGCCGGAGCGCCGCTGACCACGTGCAGGCGGCGGCTGGCTCGGCGATGATCTTCGCTCGATCAGCCAGCACCTCGATCGCCCGGACCGCATCAGGGTCGGTCACAACCACGACGCCCTCGACCCCCGTCCGGACCATGTCGAGCGTGCGTTGGGACACCGCCGGGGCGCCGAGCGTCTTGGCGATCGAGGTGATCGCGTCGAGCTGTACGGGCCTGCCGGCGGCGATCGCCCTCGTCATCGCATCGGCGCCGACGGTCTCGACGCCCCACACCCGGATGTCCGGTCGCAGCCCCTTGACCGCAGCGAGCACGCCGCTGATCATCCCGCCGCCACCGATCGAGGCGATCACGTCCGTGAGGTCTGCCGCGTCCTCGAGCAGCTCGAGCGCGAGCGTGCCCTGCCCGGCGATCACGACCGGGTCGTCGAACGGGTGCACGAGCAGACGACCCAGGGTGGCCTCGCGCGCGGCCGCCGTGAACGCCTCGGCGATCGTGGCGGTGAGGACGACCTCCGCACCGTCGGCGCGCGCACCGGCGATCGAGCCGGCCGGAGTGCTGGCGGGCATGATCACCTTCGCCGAGACCCCGAGCTCCCGCGCTGCGAAGGCCACGGCGAGCCCGTGGTTGCCGCCGGACACCGCCACGACGCCGGCACCACGTTCGTCGTCGGACAGGTCCAGCATCCGGTTGAACGCCCCGCGTGCCTTGAACGAGCCCGCATGCTGCAGCAGCTCCAGCTTGGCCACCACTGGTCGGCCCAGCAGCTCGGTCAGGCGGCCCTGGACGACGGTCGGGGTCCGCACGACGTACGGCGAGATCCGTGCCCGCGCAGCCTGCACCGACTGGAGCGTGATCATCGCGGCCGCACGCCCTCGTCGGGGTGGTGGGTCAGGAGGCCTTCTCGCGGCGCTCCCGCTTCGGTGCGGCGACCTCTCGCGGCACGAGCGTCGGATTGACGTTCTCGAGCACGACCTTGCGGTCGACGACGACTCGGGCGATGTCGTCTCGGCTGGGTACCTCGTACATGACCGACAGCAGCACCTCTTCCAGGATCGCCCGCAGGCCACGAGCACCGGTGCCGCGCAGGATGGCCTGGTCGGCGATCGCGTCGAGCGCGTCGTCGGTCAGCTCGAGCTCGACGTTGTCGAGCTCCATGAGGCGCTGGTACTGCTTCACGAGTGCGTTGCGCGGCTCCGTGAGGATGCTGATCAGTGCTTCGCGGTCGAGGTTGTGCACGCTCGTGATCACCGGCAGCCGCCCGATGAACTCCGGGATGAGCCCGAACTTCAGCAGGTCCTCCGGCATGACGTCGGCGAAGAAGTCGGTCGTGTCGATGTCGGACTTGCTGCGCAGGTGCGCGCCGAAGCCGACGCCGTGCTTGCCGGTCCGGGACTCGATGATCTGCTCGAGCCCGGCGAACGCGCCACCGACGATGAAGAGCACGTTCGTCGTGTCGATCTGGATGAACTCCTGGTGCGGGTGCTTGCGCCCACCCTGGGGGGGCACCGACGCGGTCGTGCCCTCGAGGATCTTCAGGAGCGCCTGCTGCACGCCCTCGCCGGAGACGTCACGGGTGATCGACGGGTTCTCGCTCTTGCGAGCGATCTTGTCGACCTCGTCGATGTAGATGATCCCGGTCTCGGCCTTTTTCACGTCGTAGTCGGCGGCCTGGATCAGCTTGAGCAGGATGTTCTCGACGTCCTCGCCGACGTACCCGGCCTCGGTGAGCGCGGTGGCATCGGCAATCGCGAACGGGACGTTGAGCATCCGGGCGAGGGTCTGGGCCAGGTGGGTCTTCCCGCACCCGGTCGGACCGATCAGCAGGATGTTCGACTTGGCCAGCTCGATGTGCTCGGCATCTTTCCGCGAGCTGGTCGTGTTCTGGCCGGCCTGCACGCGCTTGTAGTGGTTGTAGACCGCAACCGCGAGGGACTTCTTCGCGTTGCCCTGCCCCACGACGTACTCGTCCAGGAACTCGCAGATCTCCTTGGGCTTGGGCAGGTTCTCCCAGCCGACGTCGGAGCTCTCGTTGAGCTCCTCCTCGATGATCTCGTTGCAGAGGTCGATGCACTCGTCGCAGATGTACACGCCAGGCCCGGCGATGAGCTTCTTGACCTGCTTCTGGCTCTTGCCGCAGAAGGAGCACTTCAGCAGGTCGCCACCGTCGCCGATGCGTGCCACTGGGGTCTCCTTCATCTCGCAGTCGTCTCGTGCTCGCCGGCTCGGTCCCTCGTGGGGCCGGGTCCGGCTCGGCGGGTAGTACGGGAGTACGGAGCTTGACGAGGTCTCCTGACCGTACCCGCTCGCGGGCTCGGGGGCGCCGCGTTGCGACGATCCAACGCGTGTCGCGGGCTTGCGGCGGGTCGCATCGTGAGATCAGCGGGTGGCGGTTGCGGTGCTCGCCTTGCGAGGATCGATCAGGCCATCGATCAGGCCGTACTCCATCGCCTCTTCCGCGGTCAAGATCTTGTCCCGCTCGATGTCGCGGGAGACCTCCTCGGCGGTCTTGTTCGAGTGCCGGGCGATCATCTCCTCCATCTGCGTGCGCATCCGGAGGATCTCCCGGGCCGCGATCTCGAGGTCGGTCGCCTGGCCGTAGGTGCCCTCGGTCGAGGGTTGGTGGATGAGCACCCGTGAGTGCGGCAGCGCAGAGCGCTTGCCGGCCGTGCCGGCCGCCAGCAGGACCGCCGCGGCGGACGCGGCCTGACCCATGCACGTGGTTGCGACGTCGCACCGGACGAACTGCATCGTGTCGTAGATCGCGGTCAACGCCGTGAACGAGCCGCCGGGTGAGTTGACGTAGATCTGGATGTCACGGTCGGGGTCCATCGACTCCAGGCACAGCAGCTGGGCCATCACGGCGTTCGCGACGTCGTCACTGATCGGGCTGCCGAGGAAGATGATGCGATCCTCGAAGAGCTTCGCGTACGGGTCGATGCGGCGGAAGCCGTACGACGTGCGCTCCTCCCACTGCGGGATGTAGTAGCTCATCGCCGGGGTGATCAGCGAGCTCGGGTTCGGTGCCATGCGGGGCGTTCCTCCGGTCTGGGCTCTTGCTGCGCGGTCAGCTGGTCGCGAGCGCGGGGGCGGGTTGCATCACTCGGTGCCGCCACCGCCGACGACCTGGCCGGCGCTGCGGACGACGTGGTCGACGAAGCCGTAGTCCTTCGCCTGCTGCGCGGTGAACCACCGGTCCCGCTCGAAGTCCAGCTCAATCTGCTCGAAGGTCTGGCCGGTGTGCTCGGCGATCAGCCGGGCCATGTCCCGCTTCAGCAAGATCGCCTGCTCGGCCTGGATGCGGATGTCCGAGGCGGTCCCGCCGATACCGCCCGACGCCTGGTGCATCATGATCCGCGAGTGCGGCAGGGCGTAGCGCTTGCCGGCCGCGCCCGCGCAGAGCAGGACCTGACCCATCGAGGCGGCCAGACCCATGGACACCGTCGCCACGTCGGACTTGACGAACTGCATCGTGTCGTAGATCGCCATGCCGGAGTCGACCGAGCCGCCGGGTGAGTTGATGTAGAGCCAGATGTCGCGCTCTGACTCCTCGGCGTCGAGCAGCAGCAGCTGGGCGCAGATCGCATTCGCGTTCGCGTCCTTGACCTCGGAGCCGAGGAAGATGATGCGCTCGCGCAGCAGCCGGTTGTAGATGCTGTCGTCGAGGTTCATGCCGCCGCCGGGCGACGGTGCGTGCGCGGTCGATGCGGGTGGCCCGATGGAGCTCATGGGCGGCACGACCAGCCCCGGGGTGTCGAGGTTCGGGCTCGGCATCGTCGCTGTCTCCTGCTTCGTACGAGGTCGGTTGGATCCTGCGGGCTCGCCGACAGTAACCCCGAGACCGGACGAGACCATGTCCGAAACGGCGCCTGTTCGCTGACGGCGGAGCGGCCGTGCGCCCCCCGCGAGCGACCGCAAAGAAATCTTTGAAAAGAACTCTCTGCGGTTCTACGCTGCGTCCGTGCCCAGCCACGAACCCGACCACCTGCACGCGGCGCCGCCGGTCCCGAACTCCCTCACCCTCGGCACTGCCTCGCTCCGGGTGCTGGCACACCCCGTCCGGGTCCGGGTGCTGGGGCTGCTGCGCGAGCACGGACCGTCGACCGCGACGCTCCTGGCGGGACGGCTCGGGCTGAAATCCGGTTCGACCAGCTATCACCTGCGCCAGCTGGCGGCCGGCGGTCTCGTGGAGGAGGACCACGAGCGCGGGAACGCACGGGACCGGTGGTGGCGCTCGGTCCACCGCGCGACGTACTTCGACCCGTACGAGGTACCCGAGAGCGACCGCGGAGCCAGCGCCGTCTACATGGCAGCGATCGCGGCGGAGTACGCCGATCGGATCCAGCTCGCCGCGCGCGACCTGCTCGAGCTCCCCCCGGCGTGGCAGCGCTCGGGCGACCTGAGCGACTTCCGCCTCCGGCTGACCCCCGACGAGACCGCGGCCATCGTGACCGAGCTGCACGGGGTGATCGCCCGATATCGCCCGGCGGACGAGCCCGGTGGCGACGCGGTACCGGATTCCGAGACCGTCGTGGTCCAGGTCCAGGTCATGCCACAGCTCGCTCCTCCGGCGGCCCATGACGACGCCGTTCCGACCACGACCGCGGGAGCTCACCCCGCAGCACCCCGCCGGTGATCACCTCCGCCCCGCGCAGCCGGCGCGGCCTGTACGGCGTCCTCACCGCTCACGCGGTCGCCCTCACCGGCACCCGGGTCTCGGCGATCGCGATCCCGTGGTTCGTCCTGGTGTCGACCGGGAGCGCGACCCAGACCGGTGTCGTCGCGTTCTGCGAGTTCGCTCCGTACGTCGTGGCCAAAGCCCTCACCGGGCCGATGGTCGACCGGGTCGGCCCGCGGGGGGTGAGCATCGTCGCCGACGTCGTCAGCGCGCTGGCCGTCGGCCTCGTCCCCTTGCTGTACGCCCTCGAGCTGCTGAGCTTCCCGGTGCTGCTCGGGCTGGTCGCCGTCGTCGGGGCCTTCCGCGGTCCGGGCGACTCGGCGAAGGAGGTGTTCGTCCCGATCGTCGCCGAGGAGGCGCGCATGCCGCTCGAGCGGGCGACCGGTCTCGCCGGCACGATCGAGCGCCTCGCGTCGACCATCGGGCCGGGAATCGCCGGGGTGGTGGTGGCGACGTTCGGCCCGATCAACGCGCTGACCGTGAACGCGATCACGTTCGCGCTCGGCGCGGTGATCATCGCGTCCACCATGCCGAGACATGCCGAGCCCGCCGAGGAGGAGGAGCTCGGCACCTACCTGCACCGGCTCGGCGAGGGATTCGGGTTCATCCGGCAGGACCGGCTGCTGCGCTCGGTGCTCGGCATGGTCGCCTTCACGAACCTGCTGGACGCGGCCATGTTCGCGGTGCTGCTTCCGCTCTGGGCCCGCGACACCGGCCACGGTCCGGCCGCGATCGGCGCGGTCGGCAGCGCGTTCGGCATCTGCGCCGTCGCCGGCAGCATCACGGCGGCCGCGATGGCGCGCCGTCTGCCCCGCCGCATGACGTACCTGGTCGGTTTCATGATCTGCGGGGCACCGAGGTTCCTGGCGATCGGCTTCGACCTGCCGCTGCCGGCGATCCTCGTGGTCATGGGGGCGGCCGGGCTCGGCGCCGGATTCATCAACCCGGTCCTCGGCGCGGTGTTCTACGAGCGGATCCCCCGCCACCTGCTGGGGCGGGTGAACGCGCTCGGTGACTCGATGTCCTGGTCCGGCATCCCGTTCGGGGGCGTGTTCGCGGCTGGCGCTGTCGCCCTGGTCGGCTTCGCCCCGACGATGTTCGCGCTCGGCGCCGCGTACTTCCTCGCCACCACGCTGCCCGGCCTGCAGCCGGAGTGGAAGGAGATGGACCGCGACCGCCTTGCTCACCCGCCCGTGGGCGGGATGGTGGACGAGCACGACGGCGCGCCGACGTCAGCCGGCCGCTGAGGCGCGGTCTTCGTGGACAACGCCAGCACGTGCGGGTGACGGTCAGCGCGCCGTGTCGTCCTCGACCGCGTCCAACGGGACGTCGGTGGTGACCACCGAGCCGGCCGAGCCGGTGGGAGCGGCTGACTCGGTCGCCTCGTCGTCGCCCGACGGACCGTCGAAGATCTGGGTCTGGGCGGTCGTGGTCGGAGCGGCGAGCTCGGCCTCGAGCGCGGCGATGTCGATCTTCTCGCCGTCGGTGTCCGTGACCGATGCCTCGCGGACGAGAAGAGCGAGCGCCTTGGCGCGGACGACCTCGCTGACGAGTCCTTGCACGTTGCCCGACTGGAGGACCTGCTGGACGTACTGCTCCGGCGTCACGTTGGCTCGCTTGGCGCGGTTGACCATGTGGGCGGTGAGCTCACCCTCGTCCACCGACAGCTGCTCCTGCGTCGCCAGCGCGTCGAGGACGAACTGCGCCTTGATCGCCTTGCCGGCGTTCGTCTCGCTCTCCGCATCGAACTCCTCGGCGCTCTTTCCCTGCGCGTCGAGGTACTGCTCTCGGCTCAGCCCGTACATCTGGAGCTCGCGCTCGACCGCGAGGTTCCGCTGCTCGAGCTCGTTCGCGAGCATCCGAACCGGGACGGGGATGTCGGCTCGCGAGAGGTACGCGTCGAGGACCCCGTCGCGGGCGGTGACGAGCTGCTCGCCCCGCCGTACGCGCTGGAGGCGCTTGCGGACGTCGTCGCGCATCTCGTCGACGGTGTCGAACTCGCTGGCCAGCTGGGCGAAGTCGTCGTCGAGCGGCGGGAGCTGCTGCTCCTTCACCGCGGTCACCGCCACGGTGACGTCGGCCGGCTCACCCTCGGCGGCACCGACCAGCGTCGTCGCGAACGTCGCGCTCTCCCCCTCGGAGAGCCCACGTACGGCGTCGTCGAGCCCGTCGATCATGTTGCCGGCTCCGACCCGGTACGTCTGCCCGGTGACCTCGCCGCCGTCGATCGTCTCGCCGCCGCGCGAGGCGACCAGGTCCAGCGTGACGAAGTCGCCGTCTGTCGCCGGCCGCTCGACCGGGGTCTGGCTGGCGAAGCGCTCGCGCAGAGCTTCGAGCTGCTCGTCGACGTCGGAGTCGGGGACCACCACCGAGTCCACGGTGACCTCGAGACCGTCGCGGCTCGGCAGGTCGAACTCCGGCTTGATGTCGACCTCGGCCGTGAACGTCAGCTGCTTGCCGTCGTCGATGAGGGTGATGTCGACGTCGGGCTGGCCGATCGCCTCGACCCCAGCCTCCTCGACCGCGCGGCCGTACAGGCGCGGCAGCGCCTCGTTGATCGCCTGCTCGAGGACCGCACCGCGTCCGACCCTCGCGTCGATGATGCGGGTCGGCACCTTGCCGGGCCGGAATCCCGGCACCCGCACCTGGCCGCCGATCGCGCGGTAGGCACTGTCCAGGTTGGCCTTGAGCTCGGAGAACGGGACCTCGACGGACAGCTTCACCCGCGTCGGGTCAAGCTTCTCGACGTCGGTCTTCACAGCAGGGCTCTCCTCAGGCGGGGGCTGGAACGTGGGCGCGAAGATCGTACGGGGTCGTCGGGGTGCCCGGATTCGAACCGGGGGCCTCCTGCTCCCAAAGCAGGCACGCTAACCAAGCTGCGCCACACCCCGCCGCCGGCGATCACCGCCAGCGCCCGCCGAGTCTACGGGCGCTCGGGGTGACGACGGTCAGCTCACGGCGAGCAGGTCGATCACGAAAACGAGGGTCTTGCCGCTGAGCTTGTGCCCGCCGCCGACCGGCCCGTACGCCAGGAGCGGCGGGATCACGAGCTGGCGCCGGCCGCCCACCTTCATGCCGGGGATGCCGTCCTGCCAGCCCTGGATCAGGCCGCGCAGCGGGAACTCGATCGGTGCGCCACGGTTGTACGAGGCGTCGAACTCCTCGCCGGTGTCGTGCTCGACGCCGACGTAGTGGACCTTGACCTTGGCGCCCGGCACGGCCTCGGCACCGTCGCCGACGAGCAGGTCGGTGATCACGAGCTCGGTCGGTGCGGGGCCGTCGGGGGCGTCGATCTCGGGCTTGGCTGGCTGATTCGTCATGCCCCCAGCCAACACGGTCGACCCGGGGTCGCGCGAAACGGGGTCCGGCGGGCAGTCGGCTAGCGGCTGGGCTGGATCAGGTCGAAACGGTTGCCGTACAGGTCCGCGAAGACCGCGACCACCCCGTACGACTCGTACCGCGGCTCCTCGTCGAAGCGCACGCCGGTGGCGCGCAGCCGCTCGTACGCGCCGTGGAAGTCCTCCGTGACGACGAAGAAGCCGACCCGCCCGCCGGTCTGGTCCCCGACCCGCGCGCGCTGCTCGTCGTTCGTGGCGCGCGCCAGCAGCAGCCCGGTCTCCTCCGCGCCGCGCGGCCGGACCACGACCCACCGCTGGCCGCCGCCCCGGTCGCTGTCCTCGGCCAGCTCGAAGCCGAGCATGTCGAGGTAGAACGCGATCGCCTCGTCGTAGTCACGGACGAGCAGGGTCACCAGGCTCAGATACGGCATCGGGCCATCATCCCGGCCAGCTGGGTGGGACCCGGTCGAGCCAGGGCTGGTACGTGGCGGCGTCGAACGGCGGACGGTGCATGGACACCTCGCCGACGAGCCACCGGCACGACGCCTCGGCAGCAGCGACCACGTCCGGCGGGTAGCCCATCTGCGCCCGGTGCAGCGCGAACTCGTCCTCGTCGTCGACCACGGTCTCGCCGACGCGGCGGCGGATCACGTCGAGATCGAGGTCGATCATGCTGAACGTGGGCGGCTCGCCGTCGTGGTCCCACCGCGGGATCGTGCAGACGTCGCAGTAGATCTCGGTTCGTCGCTGCCCGGGAGCGTTGAAGATCGCGGTCCACCAGCGGCCTGCCGGGACCAGCGTGACGTACGCGTACCGGAGGTTGACCGCGCGCTCGGCACCACGCTGGCTCAGGCCTCCGGCCGGCGACCCGAGCCACACCCCGTGCTCGTCCTCGCCCAGCCAGAGCAGCGTCGTGTGCCAGTGCAGCGACCCGTCGTACTTGCGGTAGACCGACCGCACTGGATCGCTGAAGCGCACGGCTCGCGACCCTATCCCGCCCACCGGCATGCCCGCCCTTGTCCCCTCGTGTCGGTGATCATGGGAGTCTCGCGATCGCGGGTCGGCCCGGGCAGGCGTCATGCTGGGCTCGTGACCAACGCACCCGCTCCCCCGTCAGAGCCCCGGCATGATCCACAACAGCGAGGGTTCGCCAGCGACAACGCGTCGGGCATCCATCCCGAGGTCCTCGCCGCGATCATCGCCGCCAACGGCGGCCACCAGCGTTCGTACGGGGGTGACGTCTATACCGGGCGGATGCAGGAACTCTTCGGGCAGCACTTCGGCCCGACCGCCCGGGCGTACCCGGTCTTCAACGGCACGGCCGCCAATGTCGTGGCGCTTCAGGCGATGACCGACCGCTGGGGCGCGGTGATCTGCACCGCGACCGCGCACGTGCACATGGACGAGTGCGGAGCGCCGGAGAAGATGGGCGGCCTCAAGCTGCTCGTCGTGCCGACGG
>Ga0136616_10000803_pt1 | contig 15705 bp, 19 predicted proteins | sample AntDrymUQ2992106_2_FD_106648 | JGI IMG/M metagenome (GOLD analysis project Ga0136616, IMG submission 106648) | Polar desert sand microbial communities from Dry Valleys, Antarctica - metaG UQ299 (21.06) | ecosystem: Environmental > Terrestrial > Soil > Desert | place: Antarctica: Dry Valley...
ACTTCGGAGCCGGATCGAGCGGCCAGGAGCCGGAGGAGACGGGGGACGTCGCCACCACGCCGAATGTTGCCGAGTTCGGTGATGTCCCGCTCGATGACGGTGCGGACGTAGGCGCCGAACCACGCATCGCGCCGCCGCCCGGTCAAGGCCTGCACCTCGGGATAGCCGCCCCTGCAGACCCGCTCGAGCACGTCGGGCCTAGAGGACACGGTCGCCGGACCGGACCGCAGGCCCTCAGGATCGTCGAACGCCCGGTCGATGAAGCCTTCGCGCAGCCCCTCGATCTCACCCTGCGAGAACGGCCAGAGCTCGAGGAACACCGTACGGCCCGCCAGTGACTCGGAGATCTGCGGAACGGTGAGGAAGTCGGCCGAACCGGTGAGCAGGAACTGGCCAGGTCGAGGATCGCGATCGACCTGCCGCTTGATCGCGCGCACCAGCGGTTCGCCTGCCCGCTGGACCTCATCGATCACTAGCGGACGCGATGGAGTCGCGACGAACCCCGCAGGATCTTCGATCGCCGCCTGGAGCAGAGCCTCGTCATCCAGGCTCAGGACCCTGGCTTCCCTCTCGTTGCCGACGACCGCGTTCACCAGCGTCGTCTTACCTGACTGGCGAGGACCCGAGACGGTGACCACACGAAACGTATCGAGAAGCTCGAGGAGCGACGGCATCGCGTTGCGCCGGAGCAGTGCCGACACGATTGCCCCAACCTTCGAGCGAGCTCTAATAGACGGAATGGCACCAAGCTACTAGACGGTTTGCAGCTGCCTGGTAACCGGCTGGCCGGTCTGCTACTCGCGCCAGCCGGTGGGGGTGGGGATCAGGCGGAGGAGGGGTGGGGCGGTGGCGGCGAAGGGGGCGAGGTAGAGGTCGCCGACGAAGGGGCTCAGGCCGGGGCGGAAGAGACCGGGGGCGGGGGCGGCGAGGGCGATCGTGACGTCGGCCGGGAGGAGTTCGCCGAGCCAGCCCCCTGTCGGGTCAAGGCCGCTGGGTAAGTCCAGGGCGACGACGGTGGCGGCGTGGCCGCGCAGCGCGTAGGCGAGGGTCAGGGCCGGCGCCCGCAGGGGTCCGGCCAATCCTCGGCCCACCAGTGCGTCCACGACCACCGCGGCCGTGGGCAGCGCGCCGTCGAAGACACCCGCGACCGCGCCGGCGCCGGCCATCTCGTCCAGCAGGAGCGCCGCGGGTTCGGGCAGACCGCTCGCGGGTGCGGCCAGGACGACGGTGACGGGCAGACGGCGACGCGCCAGCGAGACCGCGGCGGCGAGCCCGACGGCCCCTGTCCAGCCCGGCCCGACGAGCACGGACACCCTGCCGGGGCGGGTCGGGGCGGTGGGGCCTGCGTGGAGCAGGGTGGTGATCGCGTCGGCGATCACGGTGCCGGCGGCGCGGGTGCGGGCGAGGTCCGGGGCGCCGGGCGGGTGCGGGGGGAGCTCGCCGATGTGGCGTTCGCGGACGCCGGGCAGCCGGGGTGGGCCGGGCGCCGGCGCGGACCGGAGGCCCTCCAGCGCCTCCCACGGGCGAACCTGGGCGCTGGGCGGCAGGTCCGCCGGCGTGGTCTCACCGGACCAGTCCGCGTCGAGCAGCCGCAGCAGCTCGGCGGTGGCCATGGCCGTGGCGCCCCAGAGGATGTGCCCGCCTTCGAGGTCCCACGCCCACGACCAGGCCGAGGTCGACAGGCGCACGGCGCGCCACGAGCGCCGGTCGCGCAGATAGGACAACCGCACGGGCACGACCGCCGCGACCTCGGCCTCGGCCGCGACCAGCGGGTGCGGCGCGTCCCAGGCCGCCAGCACCACCTGGAGCCAGAAGCGCGACGGCGGGATGTAGAAGGCCGGGAGGCGCCCGAGCACCGTCACCGTTGCCGGGTCGAGGGCCACCTCCTCGTGCGCCTCACGCACGGCCGCCTGCTCGACCGTCTCGCCGGGGTCCACGCGCCCACCCGGGAAGGAGATCTGGCCGGGGTGGGAGCGCAGGTCGTCGCGGCGGCGGGTGTAGACCAGCTCGAGGTCGTCGCCGAGGTCGCGGAACAGCGCCAGGACAGCGCCGACGCGGCTGCCCGTGGGCGTCGCGACGGCCTCGGCTGGCAAGGCCGCGAGCGCCACCCGCAGCCGGTCCCAGGTCTCCACGCACCCGACGATAGCCGCGCGCCCGCGCAGCACCTGGGGTGAGGGCGGCGCGCGACGCGGCCGCGGGCGGGGAATGAGTAGGCTGCCGCACATGCCCAGCGACTCCCCCGTCACCGAGGTCATGACCACCGGCGTCGTCACCTTGCGTCCGGACCAGACGATCGAGGAGGCGGTCGCGGCGCTCGCCGAGCACCGCATCAGCGGCACGCCCGTGGTGGACGCTGACGGCCGCCTCGTCGGGCTGCTGGACGACACCGACCTCATCCTGTCCGAGGCCCGCCTGCACGCGCCGACCACCATCGAGATCCTCGGCGCCTACTTCTCCCTGCCGGGTGAGCGGCACCGCTTCGAAGAGGAGCTGCGCCACGCGCTCGGCCAGATCGTCGGCGACGTGATGGAGACCGAGCCGACGGTCGTCGGCCCGGACGCGACGGTCGAGGACGTGGCGACCGTCATCCTGGACCGCGAGGTCTCCCGCGTGCCCGTGGTCGATGCCGACGGGCGCGTGCTGGGCATCGTGACCCGCAGTGACCTCGTGAAGGGCATGTACCACACGGGACGCTGACGCTACGCTGCAGCCCTCGCCAGGAGGGGTCATGGCCCGCTACCTTGTCGTCGGCAACGTCACCCTCACGGGTGACCACCTGCTGGAGATGATCCGCGACCGGGCCGGTGACGGGCCGTGCCAGGTCCACCTGCTCGTTCCCGCAGGACACGAGGTCACCACCTGGCGCGCGCACGACCACGACACTGACCTCGCACAGGCGAGCGAGCGGCTGCGCGAGGCGCTCGCCCGTTTCGGCGCGCTCGACGGTGTCGAGGTGACTGGCGAGGTCGGCGACGCGAGCCCGGTCGAGGCGGTGGGTGACATCGTGCGCAACGGTCGGCCCTTCGACGAGGTCATCCTCTCGACGCTGCCGTCCGGGCCGTCGCGCTGGCTGCGCCTCGACGTGCCCGCCCGCATCGAGCGCACCTGCGGCGTCGCGGTGACCCACGTGGTCGCCCGCCGCGAGAAGGTGCGCGGCGGGCATTGATCCGTCTGCGGCTGCTCAGTCCAGCAGGGACAGCGCGAGCCCGTCGAGGATGTCAGCCTCGCTGACCACGACATCGGCAAAGCCGAAGCGGGCTAGGACGCGCTCGAGGATGAGCGCGGGACACGCGATCGCCTCCAAGCGGCGCTGTGGGGCGTGCTCAGGCGCCGCGGTAGGCGCGGACCACCAGCGCCCCCACGGCGCCCGTGATCAGCATCCGCACGGCGAGCTGCACACCGGGGTCGAGCACCAGCTGCACGAGCTGCCAGGCGAGCAGCAGCCCGAGCAGGACTGCCGCGGCGACGATCGCCTGCCGTGAGCCGCCGCGCACGCCAAGGCCGAGCGCGACGAACACCACCCCGGCAAGGACTGCGAACCCGAACACGCCCGGCGCCCCGCCGGCGAGCACACCCACGGCCCCGACCAGCGCGTTGAACCCGCCCAGGACGAGCAGGGCGGTCCCCGCCCCGCGCTGCTGCGTCGTGGACACGATGCCCCGCCCTCCCGGAGCCCGCCCGAGCTTCCCCGAGCCCGCCCGAGCGCCGAGCATGCCACCCGCGGCTCTCGACCCGCCGTGTCCGGTTGGACCGGCGCGATCAGGGCCCCCAATTGGGGTCTTTTGGCCCTGGTACTGCGGGCTCATCGCGGCCAGGGTGGTAGGTTATGAGCAGACTCGGGCGGGCGGTTCGACACGAGCAGGGCAGCAGCGCGCTCGAGGTTACCTTGCTGCTCGGCGTGTCGGCGCTGGTCGTCATGGCGCTGGTGGGCTCGGGCCTGACGACACGGCCGGCCTCGGCGCTGCAGACCGCGTTCTGCAACCTGTTCTCCACCGGGTGCACCACCGACGCCCAGCCGGTCGAGGGCGGTACGGGCGGCCGCCAGCCGCTGCTCGCCCAGCAATCCATCGACGACGGTAACGCGGCCGACAGTGACGCGGCCGGCCCCGGGCAACCGAGCGCCGGGCAACCGGGCGGGCCTGAGGTCGTCCGACTCGCAAGCGTCCAGTCCCAGGGTGACGGCGGCGATGACAGCTGGTGGGCCGGGCTGCGCCGCGGGGCCCGGGCCTTCAGCGACGGCCTGATCTTGGGGGACTTCAACCGAGAGGACCACAGCGGCGAACCCCGGTCCGAGCAGATCACCCGCGCAATCGGGCACCTCATCTCTAACCTGTTGGTGTACGGCGACATCCGCGACTTCGTCGCGGCCCTGCGAGGCGGCGGCGGCTTGGGCCGCGCCGGGCGCGCCGGGATCGGCGTCGTCCCCGGCGCCGGAGACCTCGTCAGGGGCGTCTTCGCCGGCACGGAGCTCGCCGAAGACCTCCGTGGCACCAACGCCGCTCGCGGCGACGCCGATCCCGACGACGCCGATCCCGAGGACCCCCCTGCACGTATCCCCCGCTACGACGATCCCATGGCGAACGCGATCACCAACATTGGCCCGGATGCCCGCACGGCCACCGACTCCACACTGGAGGCCTTCGCTGCTGGATCCACGTTCGCGGCTGTCTGGGATCCGGCGACGCAAGGGTTCCTGGCCTACCCGAGCGGCGCCACCCACAGGCAGGGCGAGGTTCCCGACAACCTGATCCCGAGATATGACGGTCACCACGAAGTGGCCCTGCGGCACTGGGAACTGACGAGGATGGGTGACTTCGAGCACGACGTGTACGGTTTCACGCTCACCAAGGAGGAGATCTACTGGCCGGAGAAGGGCGTCAATGACGGGAGCTACCTGGCGATCGACTGGCACGCTCGCTCGGTCAACGCGTTGAAAACTCCCGAGCCGGGTGGCGACCCCGGCTCCGGCTACCTCCCCAACCCGACGGTGCCGGAGGAACTGCGCCAGGCAATCGCCGAGGATGTGGCCAACGCGACCGGCTTGCCGATAGCGGGTTAGTATCGCAGATAGTGGTGCACGGTCTGCCCCTGCTGTCGGCGCTGCTACTAGCGCTCGGCGGGCAGCGGGGCAGCGCTGGGGAGGGTGTTCTCGGCCAGGTCGTGCGCCGTAGCCGTACGACGTTGAGCGGCTGAGCTTCGCGAGACGACTCGTGGGCACAGGAGACCGATCCCGCCTAGCTGGGCGCGGGCTGGGCCCCTCCGCGCGAGCACGCGCCGGGCGCCGCCGTGTCTGGCCGGACCGGCGCGATCAGTGCCCGATGGGTCCATAGGCCCTGGCGCTGCGGCCCGCGCCGCCATGAGGATGCCGACGATACACAGACTCGGACGGGCGGTTCGGCAGGAGCGCGGCAGCACAGTCCTCGAGTGCGTCCTCATGCTCGGCGTGGCCGCGCTGGTCGTCATAGCGCTGGTGGGCTCGGGCCTGACGACCCGGCCGGCCTCAGCGCTGCAGACCGCCCTCTGCAACCTGTTCTCCAGCGGGTGCACCACCGACGCGGCCGCAGCCGGGCAACTGGGCGTCGGGCAACCGGGCGGGCCCGTGGGCGGCCAGGCCCGTGGGCGGAGGCGGTGATGATGGCTGGTGGGGCGGGCCGCCCGACGCGGCCGGCGCCTCCTTCGATGGCCTGGTCCGCGGGGACTTCAGCCGCGGGGACCGCACGGGCCGGACCGAGTTCTTCCGCGCGGCCGGGCAGTTCCTCTCCGGCCTGCTGTTGGTCGGCGACGTCCGCGACCTCGGCGCGGCTGTGGACGAGGTCGTCGCAAAGCGGCGGGGGCGGCGGCTGGGACGGCCTGGTCTGGGCCGGGATCGGCTTCGTCCCCGCCGCCGGGGACCTCCTCAAGGGAGTCCGCCGCGGCGCACGGGCCGCCGAGGGCGCCGGCGACGACGTCCCTGCTCCGCGCGGTGGGGATGGGCCGGGGGGCAGCGGCGGCGATCCGCCGGGCGGGCCGACGCGCGGGCACACGCTCGAACGCCACGTCGACAGGGACGAGCGGTACCTGCGCGACCTGCTCACCAACCAGCCCAACAGGGCCGCCGCGTCCGCCTACACCAGCCGCGCGGTCGCGGAGGATGCAATCTCCAAGGCGATCGCGGCACGGCAGGACGACATCGACGCATGGGTCGCCGCGGGGTACCCGGGATGGGGGGCGGCTTCTTCAGCTACACCGTGCCGTACCCGAACGCGGGCATATGGCTGGCTCGTGGGGCCACCGATCCCGTCACCGTGAACAGTATTCGCATGGCGCTGGGTGCGGATCCCGGTTCGCCGCTGGGGTACTGCATCGTCACCAGCTACCCCGTGCCACCGTGAGCGCCGCATGACCGCAGCGCCCGAGCAGGAGTACCCCGTCGCCAGCGTGCTGCTGGGCCGCTACTACCATCAGGACTGGGACCTCGACGACCCGGACCCGGACACGGCGGTCGGGCGCCTCCTGGCGGATAGCCCGCCGGGCACGGCGAGCGCGCTGATCCCCGAGCTCGAGCGGCTGCGCGCGGACCTCGCCCCGCTTGATGAGGATGCGGCGCTAGCCGCCCTGCTCGCGATGCATTGCTACTTCTATCCGCCGGGCTCGGGCCTGACGGTGGACGAGTGGCTGGCCCACCTGCAGCGGGTCGCCGCGAGCGCCTGAGCGCGCGGCGTCAGGCGACCACGCCGTCGGCCGCCACCGGCGCCCGCGTGCCGGTCTCGCCCACGCAGGGGTGCGGGCAGGCCAGCGGCTCGATCTGTTCGGCCACCCAGGCGCCGACCGGGTTGTCGCGGGTGGCGAGGTGGTGGCCGTACAACGCGTGCAGGCACTTCACCCGTTCGGGCATGCCACCCGCGGACGTCTCGGCGTGCGGCAGCGGCGGTCCGAGGGCGGCGCGGGCGGCGAGGTAGCGCTCGTGCGCTTGGGCGTAGGCGTCGGCGAGGTCGGGGTCCGCTGCCAGCCGCTCGTTCAGCCCGGCCATCGCGCCCTGTGCCTCCAGCCGGCCGACGTGGCGCACCGCCAGCGGGCAGGCGAGCCAGAAGGTGGTGGGGAACGGCGTGCCGTCGGCCAGCCGCGGGTCGACGCGCAGGACGGCTGGCAAGCCCCACCCGCAGCGCACCGCCGCCGCGGACCGCCCGCGCAGGGGTCGGCCGATCATCGCGGCGGTGACCGCCCGCTCGGCGTCGTCGAGCTCCGGGCGGGCGAGGGCGACCTCGTAGGAGGCGTCGGGGGCGGGTCGCAGGGCGTCGTCCATGGCGGGCCAGCCTCGCCGCCGCCACCGGTGGCCGCAACCGGCCCGGGAGCGTTTTCAGCGCGGCGCCAGGCCGTCCCACACCGCGCTCACGATGGTGGCCAGGAACGAGGGGTCATCGGTGGGTGAGCCGGTGACGATGTGGCGGTAGAGCACGGGACCGATCAGCAGGTCCACCGTCGCCTGGAGATCGAGGTCGGCCCCGAGCTGCCCGGCGGCGATGCCGCGCTCCAGCAGCTCGCGGAAACTGGCCCGGCGCGGTTCAACGATGCACTTGCGCCAGCGCTCGGTGAGCTCGGGGTTGCCCTTCGCCTCGGAGAGCAGGCGGGGCAGCAGGCGGCCCGCCCGCGACGTGCGTAACAGCCGGCCCATCTGCATGAGCATGGTGGTCGCGTCTGCGCGGGGATCACCGGTGTCGGCGACCGCCCACTCGCGGGCGATCTCGGCGATCACGTCGAAGGTCAGCTCCTCCTTGGAGGCCCAGCGCCGGTAGATCGTGGCCTTGCTCACCCCCGCCGCCGCCGCGACCGCCTCGATGCTCGTGCCGGCATAGCCGCGGTCGATGAGCAGGTGCAGCGCCGCGTCGAGGATGGCCGCGTGAGCCTGGGCGCTGCGCGGACGCCCTGGCGGACGCACCATCGGCGTGTCCACGGCCCTCATCCAGTCCTCGTCGGCACGTCCAGCGGCTCACCGCGACCCGGCGCGGTCGCGGGCGCCGGCCGCGACGGCAGGAACAGCACGACGATCAGCGCACCGAGCAGCGCCGCCGCCATGGCGAACAGCACGGTGGAGTCCAGCGCGTCCACGAACGACGCGCGCGCGGCGTCGAGCAGCTCCTGGCCCTGCGCAGCGTCGGGCAGGCGGGCCGCGACCGCCGCCGCCGCACCGACGGAGTCCGACGCGGCCGCGGCCGCGTCGCGCGGGAGGCTGGCCACCGCCTCGGCGATCCCGGCCCGGTAGCCGGACGCCAGCAGGCTGCCCAGGACGGCCACGCCGAGCGCACCGCCGACCTGCCGGGTGGTGTCGTTCACCGCCGAGCCCACGCCGGCCCGGTCGCGCGGGACCGCGCCCATGACCGACTCGGTGCTCGGCGCGATGGTGAGGCCCAGCCCGAGGCCGAGCAGGACCTGGAAGATCGAGATCAGCCCGTAGCCGGTCTCCAGGGTCACGTTGGACACCACGCCGAGGGCGATCGCGACCAGTGACAGGCCCGCGGTGACCACGACCTTCGTCCCGAGGCGCTCCACCAGGACGCGGCTGAGGTTCGCGGCGACCACGATCGACACAGCGACGGGCAGGACCCGGACGCCGGCCTGCAGCGGGGTGAAGCCGAGCACGTACTGCATGTACTGGGTCACGAAGAACAGCGACCCGAGCAGCGCGAAGAACACCAGCGTGACGGCGCCGTTCGCGGCGCTGAAGCGGCGGTTGGTGAACAGCCGCACGTCGAGCATCGGGTGGTCGATGCGGGCCTCGTACCACAGGAACACCGCGATCAGCGCGACAGCCAGCGCGAAGCCGCCCAGGACGAGCGGGTCGGCCCAGCCGCGCTCCGGCGCTGAGATGATGGCGAACAGCAGCACGCTCAGCCCGGCGATGGACAGCACGGCGCCGGCCGGGTCGAGCCGGGTCTCGCGCGGGTCGCGCGATTCCGGGATCAGGAATCGGCCGCCGACCAGCGCCAGGGTGACGATCGGGACGTTCACGAGGAAGACCGAGCCCCAGTAGAAGTTCTCCAGCAGGAAGCCGCCCAGGATGGGGCCGAGCGCGACGCCGAGCCCCGACATCCCCGCCCAGATGGCGATCGCCTTGCCACGCTCGGCGGGCGGGAAGACGTTGGTCAGGATCGACAGGGTCGGCGGGAAGATCGCCGAGCCGCCGATGCCCATGAGGGCACGCGCCGCGATGAGCTGCCCGGGTGTGGTCGCCAGCGACGACAGCACCGAGGCGATCCCGAACAGCAGCAACCCGACGCTGAGGACCCGCTTGCGCCCGAAGCGGTCGCTCAGGCTGCCGGCGGTGAGCAGCAGGCCCGCGAAGACCAGGATGTAGGAGTCCACGATCCACTGCAGCTGGCTGGTGGTCGCACCCAGGTCGCGCACCAGGGTGGGCAGCGCGACGTTCAGGACCGTGTTGTCGATCAGGATGATGAGGACGGACAGGCACAGCACGGCCAGCGTCCACCAACGCCGCCGATAGATCGTGTCGGCATCCACTTTGCCCCCTGGAAAAACGGTACCGGATCGTTTCGCTGCGTGAGGGCGAGTATCTCAGTCAAAGGCGGCGGGCGCAGCGGGCTCCTCGGCCAACCGGCGCAGCCGGGCGATCTGCCCCACGTCCACCCGGCCGCGGGACAGGGGCGGGAGCGCGTCGAGCGGGTGCCACTCGACCGCGTCGTTCTCGGACTCGTCGCGCGGCGCCTCGCCGAGGACCTCGCAGGCGAAGAACAGCTTGTAGACGCGGAAGGGGTACGGCTCGGCGTCCGGCATCAGGCTGCGGTCCCAGCACGCGAGCAGCCGGGTTGCCCGCACCCGGTACCCGGCCTCCTCGGCGACCTCGCGCTGCGCTGCGGTGCTGGGGGCCTCGGTCGGGTCGGCCCAGCCGCCGGGCAGCGCCCAGCGCCCGTCGGCGAGCTCGCGGACCAGCAGCACCCGGTCGCCGCGGGTCACGTAACCCCGCACGTCCACCTTGGGGGTCGCGTAGCCCTGCTCGCGGCCGAGCACGCCGAGCACGTCGGGCTCCGGCCCGGCGCCGCCCGCCGCCAGCATGGCCGCCGCGATCTGGCGGACCTGGCGGTAGCGGGTCTGGTCGAACACACCGGTGGCGTAGAACAGGCCGTTCTGCGCGATGGCGGCCAGCCCGCGCGCCCAGTCGAGCCAGGCCGGCTCGGCGGTCACCGGGCCAGGCGCATCGGCACGTGTGGGATGTCGTCTTCGAAGAACGGCGAGCCGTGCGGGAAGAAGCCGAAGCCGGCGTAGTAGCTCAGCAGCTGTGCCTGCGCGTGGAGGATCACCGTGCCGGGCACGAGGGTCAGGGCGTGGCGCATCAGGTCGGCGGCAAGGCCCCGGCCGCGCGCTGCGGGTGCGGTGACCACGCGGCCGATGCGGTGCTCGTCGTGCGCCTCCGCGGTGATCCGCAGGTACGCCTGGACCTCGCCGTCGTCCGCGGCGAACCAGCAGTGGCGGGTGCCAGGCTCGAGGTCGCGCCCGTCGGGGTCGAGGTAGGCGCAGGCCTGCTCGACGACGAACACCTCGGCGCGCAGGCGCAGAATCGCGTAGAGGGTGGCGGCGGTGAGCTCGTCGAATACTCCGGTGTGCAGCACGCTCAGTCGAACAGACCGGTCGCCGCCTGCCACAGGCGGTCATACCAGGGGTCCGCGGCCGGCTGCGACGCCGGGAGAGGAGGTGGGTCATCGGGCGCCGGGGTCACCACCACGAAGGGGATCTCGCCGGGCTCCACCATCCCCAGCTCGCGGCGCGCGCGCAGCTCGATCTGCTCGGGCTGCTGGAGGGCGTCGCGGCGCCGCTGCAACTCCGCGACCTCGGCGACACGCCGGTCGCGCTCGGCCTGCAGCGCGTCCACCCGGTCCGACGCGGTCGAAAGGCTCTCCAGCGGCCCCAGCATCATCACGCCGAGCAGGACCACGAGCACCGCCAGCCCCGCGGCGTAGGCGCGGTTGCCCGCCACCAGTTGCGACAGCCGCGCCATCTCAGCCCCCGTCCGGCGGGGTGAAGCGCGGGAACGCCCGCACCCCGGGATAGCGGGCGGTGTCACCGAGCTGCTCCTCGATGCGCAGCAGCTGGTTGTACTTCGCCACCCGGTCGCTGCGCGCGGGCGCGCCGGTCTTGATCTGGCCGCCGTTCACCGCGACCACCAGGTCCGCGATCGTGGTGTCCTCGGTCTCACCGGAGCGGTGGCTCACCATGGCGGTCCAGCCCGCCCGGTGCGCCAGCTCGATGGTGTCCAGCGTCTCGGTCAGGGTGCCGATCTGGTTCACCTTGACCAGCACGCTGTTCGCCGAGCGCGCCGCGATGGCACGGGCCACGCGCTCGACGTTGGTCACCAGCAGGTCGTCGCCCACCAGCTGGCAGCGCTCGCCGAGCTGCGCGGTGAGTGCCGCCCAGCCGTCCCAGTCCTCCTCGGCCAGGCCGTCCTCGACCGACACGATCGGGTAGCGGCCCACGAGGTCCGCCAGAAGGGCGATCATCTCGGCGGTGTCGAGGCTGCGGCCCTCACCGGCGAGGTTGTAGCGGCCGTCGACGTAGAACTCGCTGGCGGCGACGTCCATGGCCAGCGCGACATCGGTTCCGGCCGCGTACCCGGCGCGCTCGATGGCCACGAGCAGGAGGTCCAGCGCCTTGACGTTGGCGGCGAGGTTCGGCGCGAACCCGCCCTCGTCGCCGAGGCCGGTCGACAGGCCGCGCTCGCCGAGGACCTTCTTCAGGGCGTGGTAGACCTCCGCGCCCATGCGCACGGCCTCGCCAAAGGTGGGCGCCCCCAGCGGGACGACCATGAACTCCTGGAAGTCGACGTTGGAGTCCGCGTGCGCGCCGCCGTTGAGGACGTTCATCATCGGCACCGGCAGGACGTGGGCGTTGGGGCCGCCGAGGTAGGCGTAGAGCGGCAGCTGGCACGACAGCGCGGCCGCGCGCGCGACGGCCAGGCTTACGCCGAGCAGCGCGTTCGCGCCCAGCGCCGACTTGTCGTCGGTCCCGTCGAGCATGAGCAGGCTGGCATCGATGTCGCGCTGGTCCCGGGCGTCCTCGCCGACCAGCTCGGGGGCGATGACGTCGATGACGTTGGCCACCGCGCGGGCGACGCCCTTGCCGCCGTAGCGCTCGCCGCCGTCGCGCAGCTCGACCGCCTCGAACTTGCCGGTCGAGGCCCCGCTGGGGACGGCGGCCCGCCCGAAGGCCCCGTCCACGAGGAGGCAGTCGACCTCCACCGTCGGGTTGCCCCGCGAGTCCAGCAGCTCGCGCGCCGTCAGCGCCTCGATCTCCACGCCACCACCCTGTCATCGAGTCTCGCGGGCATGCTAGTCGAACCGCCCGTTCCCCCGGCCATCCGCGTACCCGCCCGCGCGACGCACCGAAACCGCACGTGCACCATCAGGCGTCCGAGGCCTCGGCGACCGGCGCCTCACCGGTCTCGGGGGACGCGAAGCGGGCGCGGAAGCGGCGGGCCGCGCCGCGCAGCGCCAGCTCGGGGTCCACGCGGTGGCGGCGGGCCAGGCCGATGACGCCGAACAGCAGGTCGCCGACCTCGTGCTCGCGGGCGGTGTCGTCGCCGGCGGCCAGGAACTCCTCCAGGTCCAGCCGCACGCGCTGGGCGGCTTCGGCATCCGCGGACCGGTCGAAGCCGGTCTTGGCCGCCCGGGACTGCAGTTGCTCGGCGTACTGCAGCGCCGGCTGGGCGCTGGGCACGCCGTCGAAGGGGCCGGTGCGCTCCGGGCGCTCCGCGGCCTTGAGGACCTCCCAGTTCGCCACCACGCTGTCGGCGTCCGCGGCGGTCTCGTCGCCGAAGACGTGCGGGTGTCGGCGGACCAGCTTGTCCACCAGCCCACTGGCCACGTCGTCGATCGAAAAGGCGCCGTCGCACTCGGCGATCTCGGCGTGGAAGACGACCTGGAGGAGCACGTCGCCGAGCTCCTCGCTCAAGGCGCGGGGGTCGCCCGAGGCGATCGCCTCCAGCAGTTCGTAGACCTCCTCCACCGCGTAGCGGGCCAGGCTGGCGTGGGTCTGCTCGGCGTCCCAGGGGCAGCCGCCCGCGGCGCGCAGGCGCTGCTGCACGGCCACGAGCTCCAGCAGGGTGGCGCCCTTCGGCGCGACCCCGAAGTAGACGACCTCCACCTCGACCCCGGCCCGCGCGGCCTCCATGCCCAGCACCCTGGTAAACGCGTCGGCGTCGGACGGACCGAACAGGTAGACGACCTCGCCGACCTCGCGCGCCCGGTCCACCACCGCCCCGGCCCGGCGCTTGTCACCGGGCGACAGGCCGGACAGCAGGTCCGAGCGGCTCAGCGCGCCGCCGGTCTCGGCCTGCGCCACCACCTCCACACGCAACTCGGCCAGCTCCAGGTGCGAGCGGAAGGGGTGCTCGGCGTCGCCGATCAGCACCAGGTCGCTGGACATGAGCGCGGACCAGGCGTGCAGCGGCAGCAGGCCCGGCAGGGCGTCGGAGGTATCGACCAGGACCAGCCGGGCCGCCGGGCCGGCGCCGGGTGCGCTCATGGCGGTGCCGCTACTCGCTGCCCGCGGGCGCCGGCTCGCCGGCGCCCGCCGCACCCTCGGAGGCACCATCCGCAGGCGGGACCGCACCCTCGGACCCCGCCGGGGCCGCACCCTCGGACCCCGCCGGGGCCGCACCCTCGGACCCCGCTGGGGCCGCACCCTCGGAGGCATCGCCGAGCGGAGGCTCGGCCTCGACCCGGCCGCTCTCGGCGTTCCACTCGCCGAAGCGGGGGTTCACGGTGACCTCGGCGTTGGCGGACTGCTCGCTGATGAACTCCTCGACCTGCGTCTGGGTGCTGGTGGCGGCGAGCTCGTCGCGGATCTCCTCCTCCACGTCCGCCAGCTCTGGACCTTCGTCGTCGCGCTCGAGCACCTCGAGGACGTGGAAGCCGAACTCGGTCTGGATCGGCCCCACGACCTCGCCGACCGGGGAATTGAACAGCGCCTCGTCGAACTCTGGCACGGTGTCGCCGGGGCGCAGCTCGCCGAGGTCGCCGCCCTGGGCGCCGCTGCCCGTGTCGGTGGACAGCTCGGTGGCGACGGCGGCGAAGTCCTCGCCGCCGGCGATCCGGTCGATGGCGGACTGCGCGGTCGCCTCGTCGGTGACCAGAATGTGCCGCGCCGTCGCGGTGGGCAGGAAGCGCGTCTCGGCGTTCTCCTCGTAGAAGGCCTCGACGTCCTCGTCGGAGATGTCGGCATCCTCCGCGAACTGCGCGGAGATGGCCTCGTTCAGCGCGAGGCGGCGCAGCTCGGTATCGACCTGCTCCTCGCTCAGACCCTGCTGCTCGATGACCTGGTCGAAGGCCTCCTGGCCGCCGATCTGCTCGACGACCGCCTCGCGCTGGGCCTCGACGTCGGCGTCGGTGACCTCCACGCCCAACTCATCGGCGGCGCTCTGCTGGAGCAGCGATTGGATGATCAGGTCGTTGAGGACGTCGTTCTCCGCCTGGCGCAGGATCTGGCCGTCCGGGTCGTTGGCCAGCTGCTCGACGGCCTGCGGGTTCTGCCGGATGACCTCCAGCCGCTCCTCGACCTCCGCGATCGTGATGTCGACCCCGTTCACGCTGGCGGCGAGGTTCGGGTCGGCGCCAGCGGCGCAGCCGGCCACCGCCAGCAGAAGGGAGAGCGCGAGCAGTCGGAACCGAGACATGGAGAAACCTTCAGGTAACGTCAAGAGGGTGGTGCCGAGTCTAGGCGCAGCGGCCATCACGCACCGTGCGGGATCGCCCGATCGGCCCAGAAGAGGGGGCGTTCTGTGTCCCCTGTCAGGAAACACTCTGGCCGGGAAACACTCTGGCCAAGAGCACAGCGGCGAAGGGGTCGAGATGGCGACGGCGGAACGACCGAGACGACCGAGACGGCGCGGCGGCAGCCTCCTGTTCATCCTGTTGCTGCTCGTCATCCTGGCGGCGGCACTGTACTTCCTGCTGGGCGGCACGTTCGACCTCAACTTCCGGGCCGACCCGCCCGATGTCCAGGTGGACCCGGGCAACGTGGAACTGCCCGATGTCGAGGTGAATCCCGCCTCGCCAGCGGAGGCCGCCTCACCGCGCTAGACCGCGGGCCGACGCCGCAGCCCGTCGATGTGAACGGCGGGTGGGGCATGGGGTGGAGCCTGGCCTTCGAGGAGGTCGCGGAGCGTCCCGACGGCCAGGTGCTCTATGGCTACGCGCGCAACGCCTCGACCATCGAGCTGGACGTGCTGCCCGATGGGGAGGTGCAGCCGGAGGGCTTGGAGCCGCGCCTCAGCGACCTGCCCTGCACGTCTGACCAGGCCGCGGCCTGGAGGTGACCGCCCGGCCCGGCCTGCCGGCGTCGTCTGGCAGGCCGATGGCTTACTGGGACGAATCTGGTGCGGCTTGGAGCAGCCTCTGAGCGCCGGCTCCTTGGCGTCCGAGGATGTCGCGCGGGTTCACGAGGTGGCAGGTCTTGAGGGACAGACAGCCGCAGCCGATGCACTCGGTCAGGCTGTCGCGCAGAGCCTGGAGCTGCGCGATCCGACTGTCGAGTTCGTTGCGCCAGGCTTTGGACAGCCGCGCCCAGTCCTCTGGCGTGGGCGAGTGCCCGTGCGGCAGCTGGTCCAGCGCCTCGCGGATCCGGGCGAGCGGAATGCCGACCCGCTGTGACGCGCGGATGAAGGCGACCCGCCTCAGGGTGTCACGCGCGTAGCGGCGTTGGTTGCCGGCGGTTCGACTG
>Ga0136616_10000806_pt1 | contig 15692 bp, 13 predicted proteins | sample AntDrymUQ2992106_2_FD_106648 | JGI IMG/M metagenome (GOLD analysis project Ga0136616, IMG submission 106648) | Polar desert sand microbial communities from Dry Valleys, Antarctica - metaG UQ299 (21.06) | ecosystem: Environmental > Terrestrial > Soil > Desert | place: Antarctica: Dry Valley...
GCCAGGGTGCCGGCCAGGGTGCCGGCCAGGGTGCCAGCCAGGATGGAGGTGTCCAGTGACTCCCGCGGAGTCCTACCCGCACCTCGACGCGGACGCCCTCGCCGACCTCGCTGAGGATGTGCTGGACCCGGCGGAGGCGGCGGCGGCGCGGCAGCACGTCGCTGTGTGCTCGAGGTGCAGTGACCTCGCCGCAGCCCTCGACGACGTTCGTACCAGCCTTCGGCTGCTGCCGGTCGAGCAGGTGCCCGCGCCGGTTGTCGCTCGGCTGGATGCCGCTCTTGCCGCCGAACGCCAGCGGGTGCCGGCCCTGCAGGGGGCGAGCGCCCGGGCAGGCCACCGCAGGCGCGGCTGGTCGGGGAGCAGGGCGCCGCAATGGCTCGCCGCCGCCGCGACGGTCACCATGCTCGTGGTAGGCGGCACCTTTGTCGTCCGCGGCCTCGAGGTCAGCGGCATGGATGCGGCCACTGGCGGCGGGACGGCCGAAAGCGCGCCCGAGCCGGCCGCCGGGGAGGGGATCGCCCCGGAGTCCGCCACGGACGCTGCCCGGGGAGCCGGCTCAGCGGCACCCACCCTCCGTCAGCGAAGCGGCGAGGAGATCCCGGTGCTCGCCTCCGGTCGCCGCTACGTCACCGCTGCCCTGCCTACGCAGGTAGCGGCGCTGCTACGCGATGCCGATTCCGTCGCCGCCGGCGCGAAGCCCGAGTCGAACGCCCAGCAGAACGGCTCAGGTGTCGCTGGGGACGACAGCTCCCCCCGCCCCTTCATGTTCGACGTGGATGCGGACCTGGGCGGGCGGCTGGGCGAGCTCGGCCCGCTGTCCGCCGCGCCACGGCTGGCCGGGTGCCTGGACGCACTGCCGGACGCAGCCGGGCGTCGCCCGCTCGCCGTCGACCTTGCCCACTACGCCGGCGCCCCCGCGGCCCTCATCGTCCTCGAGGTGCCGGTAGACCAGTCGTTGACCGAGGCGTACGTCGTCGGCCCGGGCTGTCGCGCCGACGACCCGCAGGTTCGTTCGCGGGCATTCGTCCGCGTCCGGTGAGCCGCCCGCGGGACGCTGGGGAGCGGCCGTGGGGGAATGCCGACCCGGGCCGGCGGGTTGCCACCCAGGACGACGGGCTGCTCAACCGGTGAGCCCCGGACATCTGAAGGGGGTCAGGCATCGCGTGGGTGAGGTCCGCGACGTCATCGTCATCGGGTCCGGTCCGGCCGGTTACACGGCCGCGCTGTACGCCGCCCGGGCCAACCTCGCGCCGCTGGTCTTCGAAGGCGCGGTCACCGCCGGCGGGGCGCTCATGAACACCACCGACGTGGAGAACTTCCCCGGCTTTCCCGACGGCGTGCTCGGCCCGGACCTCATGGACGCCTTTCGCAAACAGGCGGAGCGCTTCGGCGCCGAACTGGTCACCGACGACGTGACCTCCGTCGACCTGGCCGGCGCGGTGAAACTCGTACGAGTCGGCAGCAGTGAGTACCGCGCGAAGACGGTCATCGCCGCCACCGGGTCAAGTTACCGAGAGCTCGGGTTGGACAACGAACGACGGCTGTCCGGCCACGGGGTCTCCTGGTGCGCCACCTGCGACGGCTTCTTCTTCCGCGACCAGGACATCGCCGTCGTGGGCGGCGGTGACTCGGCCATGGAAGAAGCGACGTTCCTCACCCGCTTCGCCCGCTCGGTGACGGTCGTCCACCGCCGCGACTCCCTGCGGGCCAGCCGGATCATGCAGGACCGGGCGATGACCAACGACAAGATCCGCTGGTCCTGGAACACCGAGGTCGTCGACGTCCTCGGTGATGGCAAGGTCTCCGGTCTTTCGCTGCGCGACATGACCACAGGTGACGTGTCGACCCTGGATGTGACCGGCCTCTTCGTCGCCATCGGACATGACCCGCGCAGCGAACTGTTCACCGACCAGCTGGCTCTCGACGCCGAGGGCTACGTCAAGGTGGAGCACCCGACCACGCGCACAGCGCGTCCCGGCGTCTTCGCCTGCGGTGACGTCGTCGACCACATCTACCGGCAGGCGATCACCGCCGCGGGCACCGGCTGCGCCGCCGCCCTGGACGCGGAGCGCTACCTCGCCGCCCTCGAGGACACCGCCAAGAGCCCCTCGACCGGTGAGTACGGTGATCCGGAGAGCGCGGTCGCCGAGGACGTGCACGTCACCCTCTGACCGCCAGCGACATTCACCCTCGTACGGAAGGCAGAAAACTGTGGGAGCCGCCACCAAGACCGTCACCGACGCCAGCTTCGCCACCGACGTACTGGCCAGCGACAAGCCAGTGCTCGTCGACTTCTGGGCGGAATGGTGCGGCCCGTGCCGGAAGGTCGCACCGATCCTCGAAGAGATCGCCGGGGAGAACGCCGACAAGCTCACCGTGGCCAAGCTGAACGTCGATGAGAACCCAGAGACCGCCGGACGCTACGGCGTCACCTCGATCCCGACCATGTCGGTGTTCCGCGGCGGCGAGGTGGTCAAGCAGATCGTCGGCGCCAAACCCAAGGCGATGCTGCTGCGAGACCTCGACGGCATCATCTGACCGTCGCTGCCGCCTCCTCCCAGCCCGCTGATGACACAGAGTAGTTGCTTGCGTGCGTTGAGCGTGTGGCTAGGATGCCCGTCCGGTGCCGTCCAGGCCCTGCACCAGGGCCCGACGTCCGGATCGGACTGACCGCAGCAGCCGCACCCGGGAGGAGGCTCCCGTGGAACTGCACCGCCCCTGCCGGCTGGGGGACACCGGGCCGGTAGCCGCCGAGGTTCGGGCCAAGCTGGCCGTGCTCGGCCTCATGTCGCCCTCCGCGCACCTCAGCGACCCGACGGAGGCGACGTACGACGAAGTCTGCGACCGCGCGGTACGCCACTTCCAGCAGCAGCGCGGGCTCACCGTGGACGGGTTGGTCGGTCCGGAGACCTACCGTGCCCTGGAGGAGGCCCGCTGGCGGCTCGGTGACCGGCTGCTCACCCACGCCGTGACCCACCCGCTCGTTGGCGATGATGTCGCCGCGCTGCAGGAACGGATGCTGGACCTGGGCTTCGATCCAGGCCGGGTCGACGGAATTTTCGGCCGGCGTACGGCGGCGGCACTCAAGGAGTTCCAGCGCAACGTCGGGGTGATCGCCGACGGGACCTGTGGACCTGCGACCTTCAAGGCGCTGGACCGCCTCGCCCGCACCGTGGTGGGTGGGCGGCCGGCAGACCTGCGCGAGTCAGAGCAGTTCTACAACGCGGGTCCGGCGCTGACCGGCAAGACCGTCGTGCTCGACCCCGGCCACGGCTCTGACGCTCGTGGGGTGCATGCGCATGGACTCGCGGAGGCAGACGTCGTCACCGACCTGGCCGCGCGGGTCGAGGGCCGGCTGGCCGCGACCGGCGTCAACGCCTACCTCACCCGCGGTCCGCAGGGCGGACTCGACGACACCGCCCGGGCGAAATTTGCCAATACCGCACGCGCCGATCTCTTCCTGTCACTCCATGTCGACGCAAACGTCAGCCCCCGGGCGAGCGGTGTGGCGACCTACTACTACGGCAACACCTGGCTCGGCCGGCGCTCCGCCGTCGGTGAGCGGCTCGCCGGACTGGTGCAGGAGGAGGTGACCGCCCGTACCGATCTGCTGGACTGCCGCACCCATGAGAAGACGTGGGACCTGCTGCGGCTGACCCGCATGCCGGCCGTACGCGTCGAGGTCGGCTACCTCACCAGCCCCGAGGACGCCCGTCGATTGGGCAGCCCAGCCTTCCGGGACGCCGTCGCCGAGGGCCTCGTGGTTGCCATCCAACGGCTCTACCTCCCGCCGGACCTGCCACCTGACCTCTCGCCGGACTGCCCGGCTGATCGCACCGACGAGCGAACAGATCCCGATGTCGGTCCACGCGCCGAACCAGCGCTGACCAGTTGAGAGCGCGGGAGGACGTGCGGCCCGACCATCCCGCTGCCGACCAGGTGGGGTCGCGGCTCGATCCCTACGTCGACCGCTACGCGGCACGCGCCCTGGGGATGACGGCATCGCAGATCCGCGCGCTCTTCGCAGTGGCGTCCCGACCGGAGGTGGTATCGCTGGCCGGCGGCATGCCCTACGTCGCGGCGCTGCCGCTCGACGTGGTCGGCGAGCTCATGGGTCGGCTGATCATCGAGCGCGGCGCGGTCGCCCTGCAGTACGGCTCCGGACAGGGCGATCCGACCCTTCGGGAGCAGATCTGCGCGGTGATGGAGTTGGTAGGCATCAGCGCCCACCCCGACGACGTGGTGGTGACCGTCGGGTCCCAGCAGGGGCTCGACCTGGTCACCCGCATCTTCGTCGACCCCGGAGACGTCGTCCTCGCCGAGGCGCCGACGTACGTCGGAGCATTGGGCACCTTCGCTGCCTACCAGGCCGACGTGATGCACGTGGCCATGGACGACGGGGGGCTGGTGCCGGAAGCGCTACAGGAAGCGTTGGCGGATTTGGCCGCGGACGGGCGGCGGGCCAAGCTGCTCTACACCGTGCCCAGCCATCAGAACCCGTCCGGGGTGTCGCTCACCCCGGCGCGGCGGCGACAGGTCTTGGACATCTGCCGGCAGGCCGATGTGCTCGTGCTCGAGGACGACCCGTACGGCCTGCTGGGGTTCGATGGCGACCCGCTGCGGGCGCTGCGCGCCGACGACGCCGACGGCGTGATCTACCTCGGCTCCTTTTCCAAGACCTTCGCCCCCGGGCTTCGGGTGGGCTGGGCGCTGGCCCCGCCCGCCGTACGCGACAAGCTGGTGCTGGCCGCCGAGGCAGCCGTACTGTGCCCGCCCTCCTTCTCTCAGATCGCCATATCGACTTATCTGCAAAGCTACTCTTGGCAGGAGCAGGTCAAGGTCTTTCGGAAGCTGTACCGCGAGCGACGGGATGCGATGCTCGACGCACTACCCGCTGCCCTGCCGCCCGGATCTCACTGGACGCGTCCGGCCGGCGGCTTCTATGTGTGGGTGACCCTCCCCCCGGGGCTGGACGCCACCGCCATGCTCCCGCGGGCAGTGACAGCACGGGTGGCGTACGTGCCGGGGAGTGCCTTCTTCGCCGACGGGTCAGGCGGCACCAGCTTGCGGCTGTCGTACTGCTACCCCGAGCCGGAACGCATCCGGGAGGGGGTGCGAAGGTTGGCCGGGGTGCTGGATCAAGAGATGCAGCTGCACGAGACCTTCGGAGTGCGGGGCGGGCTCTCCGGCGCGCACCCTCGGGGGCAGCCGGATGCTCCGGGACCCGACCTGCGGTGACCCAGCTCCGCTACGCCCTCGTCCTTGCGGGAGGCTTGTCTCACGAGCGGGCCGTGTCGCTACGCTCCGGCCGCCGAGTCGCCGATGCACTCGCCGCCGCTGGGGTACGGGTCGAGATCCGTGATGCGGATGCCGCACTGCTGCCGGCTCTTGCAGCACATCCCCCGACGGCGGTGTTCCCGTGCTTGCACGGCGCGCTCGGCGAAGACGGCGCCCTGCGTGAGGTGCTGGAGCTGCTCGAGTTGCCGTATGTCGGTTCCCTGCCGGACGCCTGCCGGCGAGCGTGGGCCAAGCCGGTGGCCAAGGCCGCCGTACGCGCGGCCGGGCTGGCCACACCTCCGTCGGTAACCCTCCCCCGCGAAACGTTCCGCGAACTGGGCGCCGCCGCTGTCCTGGACGCGCTGGTGCAACGACTCGGGCTGCCCGTGTTCGTCAAGCCCACGCAGGGTGGCTCCGCCCTTGGGTCGTCGTTGGTGCAGGAGCGCGAAGACCTGCCCGCCGCCATGGTGAGCTGCTTCGCCTACGGGGACACGGCACTGGTCGAGCGCTTCGTCAACGGCACGGAGGTTGCGGTCTCCGTGCTGAACCGCGGGACGGGGCCACTGGCCCTGCCGGCTGTCGAAGTCGCTCCCGATTCGGGGATGTATGACTACACGAGCCGCTACACGGCAGGGACGACGGAGTTCTTCGTCCCCGCCCGATTGCCCGACGCGGTGGTCCACGATGTCGCGGCGGCTGCGCTTATCGCCCACCGTGTCCTGGGGCTGCGTGATCTCTCCCGCACTGACCTGGTAGTCGACGACGCGGGAACCCCATGGTTCCTCGAGGTCAACGTCGCTCCGGGGATGACGCAAACCAGCCTGTTCCCGCAGGCGGTCGTGGCCGCCGGGCTGGAGCTGGGCGAAGTGTGTCGTGACCTGCTGACGGTCGCGGTGCAGCGGCACACTCGGCGCGGCTCCGACGGCTGAGCTGGTCACCCGGAGACGGCAGCGTCCACTTCAGCAGCGTCCACTTCAGCAGCGTCCGGTTCAGCGCCTGAATCCGCAGGTGGGCTCATGACCGCGACGATGCGCTCGAGATCATCGATCGAGGCGAACTCCACAACGATGCGCCCCTTCCGCCGGCCCAAATCCACCCGTACGCGGGTCTCGAACCGATCCGACAACCGGGTGGCGAGCTCTGTCAGCGCGGGCGCAAGGGGGGCGCGCAGCCGCGGGCGGGTGCTCATGGGCGCCGCCCCGCCGACCGCGACGAGCTCCTCCACCGCACGCACGGACAGTCCCTCCGCGACGATGCGCTGCGCCAGCCGGTCCTGGTGCTCGGCGTCGTCGACGCCCAGGAGTGCCCGAGCGTGGCCCGCGCTCAGCACTCCGGCGGCCACCCGCCGCTGCACCTGGGCCGGCAACCGCAGCAGCCTCAGCGTGTTGGTCACCTGCGAGCGGGAACGCCCCACCCGCTCGGCCAACTCCTCGTGCGTGCAGCTGAAATCGCTCAGCAGCTGGTCGTAGGCAGCCGCCTCTTCCAGCGGGTTGAGCTGCTCTCGGTGCAGGTTCTCGATGAGTGCGTCGCGCAGCATGGCGTCGTCGGCTGTGTGGCGCACCACGGCCGGCACCGCTGTTAGGCCGGCCGCCTCGGCGGCCCGCCACCGCCGCTCCCCCATCACAAGTTCGTAGCGGCCCCCGTCAGCTGGTCGCACCACGATCGGCTGAAGCAGCCCCACCGCCCGTATCGACGCGACCAGCTCCGCGTGGGCGTCCTCGTCGAAGACCCGTCGCGGCTGGCGTGAGTTGGGCATCACGGCGCTGATCGGGATGTCCTGCAGCAACGCACGCTGAGTGGTCGCCGACTCGGAGGTCGCCGACTCGGACGTCGACGGTGCCGCACCAGGGACGGTGGCGGTCCGCTGTCCATTGGGCGGCGCCGGACGGTCGACTGCCGTCGCCACGTCCCTTCCCGGTGCGACGTGGTCAGCGCCGCGATCCTTCAGCGCACCAGCTGCGGTGGCGGCGGCGCCCAGGCCTGCCCGCTCCCATCCCTCGCCACCGCGGGACGGTCCGGAGGGGATCAGCGCCCCCAGACCACGCCCCAGTCCTCGTCGCTCCTTCAATTCCGCTCCCTCGTCGCCGCCGGTACGCCGCTCTGCTGGTCCGTAGCCGCAGGGCTCAACGACCACTGTGTTCCTCGACGACCTGCGTGGCGAGCTCCCGCGCCGCACGTCGGTAGCACAAAGCTCCGGAAGAGGCAGGGTCGTAGGTCATCACGGTCTGCCCGTAACTCGGCGCCTCGGAGATCCGAACTGACCGCGGCACGGCAGTGGCGAGCACCTTGTCGCCAAAATGGGCCCGCACCTCTTCGGCAACCTGGGCAGCCAACCGGGTGCGGCCGTCATACATCGTGAGCAGGATCGTGGAGATCCCCAGGTCGGGGTTGAGATGCTCTTTGACCAGGTCGATGCTGCCGACCAGCTGCCCCAGTCCTTCCAGGGCGTAGTACTCGCACTGGATCGGGATGAGCGCTTCCTTCGCCGCTACCAGAGCATTCACGGTGAGCAGGCCGAGCGAGGGCGGGCAGTCCAGCAACACGTAGTCGACCGGCTCACGGTAGGCCGCGAGCGCTCGCCGCAGTCGCGACTCTCGCGCCACCATGGCCACCAGCTCGATCTCCGCCCCAGCGAGGTCTACGGTCGCCGGGGCGCATGACAGGGTGGGGATACCGGGCACCGGCTGAACCACCTCGTCCAGCGGCCGGCCCTCGATCACTGCCTCATAGATGGACGGTGTACCGGCGGGGTGAGCAATTCCCAGCGCGGTCGACGCGTTGCCCTGCGGATCGAGATCCAGCACCATCACCCGCTGGCCCTGCTGGGCGAGGGCGGCGGCGACGTTGACCGTCGTGGTGGTCTTTCCCACGCCGCCCTTTTGGTTGGCAACTGCGATGACCCGGCGGGTGCGCGGTCGGGGGAGGGCTGCCGACGGCGACACCGGGCCGGGCGCGGAGCACTCGGTGGCTTGTGGCGACGCGGCGGGGCCATCGGTTTCACGTGAAACCATCCCACGCGAGGGAATGGTCCCTGGCGCAGGAGCGGGGTGAGCGCCGTGGGCAGTGGCGTCAGTTCCACGTGAAACCAACGCCACCGTGGGAAGTGGCCAGCTCGGGCTGACGGGGGTGACGGCCGGGGGGGCTGCCGCCCGGGGCACTGCGTGCCCCGCTGCCAGGGAAGGCCAACCGACGCCGCTCCCCCTCCCGTCGGCCCGGATCGGCGCACCGGCTGCCTTCTCCGGCCCGCCGCCCGGCACAGGGGGCCAGCCGAGCCCCTGCGAGGTGGCCATGTTGGCTCCTCTCACCGCGTGTTCGTAGCTGTTCGCTTCCAGAGACGCACCACGGTAGTTGGCGGGGACGTCACTCCCTGGCCGACGCGCAGGAGTTGGGGAAAGAGACCGATCCGAGTCAGCTCGGCCTCAGCGGCGGCAAGCTCGGCGGCGGCCCGCTCGCCCTTGAAAGCGATCAACTGTCCGCCGGTCCTTACCAGAGGCGCAGTCCACGCGGCCAGCCGCGCGAGCGGCGCAACGGCCCGGGCCGTGACGACCTCTGCGGAAAGCACACCGGTCACGTCCTGCGCGCGTCCCCGCCGTACCTCGACGTTGGTCAGTCCCAGACTGGCGACGCACTCCCGCAGGAAACCGACTCGCCGTGTCTGCGGTTCCAGGGCTGTGATCTGCAGGTCGGGGCGGCACACAGCCCAGACCAGCCCGGGTAGCCCAGCGCCGGAGCCTACGTCGATCACCGACGCCGCCGGTGGCACCAGTGACGTTACGACGGCGCAGTTGAGAAGGTGCCGCTCCCACAGCCGGGGCACCTCGCGCGGCCCGAGCAGCCCGCGCTGCACACCGGCCCCGGCGAGGTGAGCGGCGTAAACCTCCATCAGCGCCAGCCGCGGCCCGAAGAAGCTCCGCACAGCAAGTGGAGGAGGCGGATAAAGATCCGCGGATTGCTGGGGGACCGGCCCGGCGGGCGACGTCTCAGCCGGTGCCACCGACTCAGCCGGGATGGACGACGACCCGCCGGTCGGGCTCTTCGCCCTCGGACTCGCTGCGCAGCCCGGCGCTCGCCACGGCGTCGTGCACCACCTTGCGCTCGAACGGCGACATCGGCGCCAGCCGCACCGGGCCACCGGTGCTACCGACGTCAGCAACCGCTTGGCGGGCGAGCTCCGTCAACTCCGTACGCCGCGCGGCGCGGTAGCCGTCGACGTCCAGCATCAGCCGGCTGCGCTGACCGGTCTCCCGGAGAACCGCCAGCCGGGTGAGCTCCTGTAGCGCATCGAGGACCTTCCCCTCCTCGCCGACCAGGTGCCCGAGCTGTCCGCCGACGATCGACACCATGGCCCGCTCGTTCTCGACATCCATGTCGATGTCGCCGTCGAGGTCGGTGATGTCGAGCAGGCCCTCCAGGTAGTCAGCGGCGACTTCACCCTCTTGCTCTAGGGCAGAGACGGCGAAGCCAGGTGTGACGACGTCCGGTGTGGCGATGTCGCCGGAGAGGGCCTCGACATCGGCGCTCCCCGCAGTGGCTCCGGCAGACGTTTCAGTAGAGGTGCCGGCCGAGGGTCCAGTGGTGGTCCCGGCGGACGTCGTCTCGGTCACCCGGCTCGTTCCTTTCACTTGTGCGCGCCGACGTCTTAGCGCCGACGCGATCCGGACCGCTTGCTTCGCGGCTGTCGGCTCGGCTGCCGACGGGCCGACCGGGGTGTCACCGCCGCGCCACTGGCCGTGCTGTGAGCCCCGGTGCCACCGGTACCAGAGCCGTTGGCACCGGTCGATGGACTGCTCGCGTTGCGCCTCACCCGTCCAACGGATGCCCCGCTACCGGGCCCAGGCCGACCTGCCGACTGGCTCCCGGGCGGGCCCGTCACGCCAGCTGCCGAGGGAACGGCGGCCTGCGCACCGTTGGCGGACCGCCGATTGAACAGGCCACGCCGCTCCTGGGAATGCCGGGCACGCCGCGCCAGCCGCTCCGCTTGAGCCGCCGCCGCTGGCGTACCGGGTGCCGGCATCCGCCGGATCACATAGAACTGCTGGCCCATACTCCACACGTTGGTCGTCAGCCAGTAGATGAGCACTCCGACGGGAAAGAATACACCGGTGACAGCAAAGATCAGCGGAAAGAGGTACAGCATGATCTTTTGCTGTTGGGCGAGCGGGTTGTCCCCCGTGGTCACGGTGTTCTTGACCATGATCTGCTTCTGGGTGATGAAGGTCGTCAGGGTCATGATGGCGATCATGACGACGATCACCGCCCGGACGGACGTCGACTGTGCGGTGTTGAATTGGCCGTCGATAGGCGCCCCGAAGATCAGCGCCTTTCCAGCGCTCTGCACGAGCTCCTCGGTGAAGCCGTACCTCGGCTCTTCGTGGGAGATCGCAGTGAGCACCCGGAACAGGGCGAAGAAGAATGGCGCCTGCAGCAGGATCGGCAGGCAACCGGACAACGGATTTGTCCCGTGCTCCTTGTACAGCTTCATCACTTCTTGCTGCTGGCGTCCCTTGTCATCCTTATACTTCTTCTGCAGCTCCCGGATCCTTGGAGAAAGCTCCTGCATACGGCGCATGGAGGTGATCTGCTTGACGAAAAGCGGGATGAGCAGAATGCGGACGACAATCACCAGAATGACGATGGACAGGCCCCAGGCCAACCCGCCATCGGGGTCGAAGACATTCGACAGCAGAGCGTGCACGTTGATGATGACCCAGGCGACGGCCTGGTAGAGCGGGTTCAGCAGCGCCACGGTGTGACTCCTCGTGGAGGGGTGCGGCGTGGCGCAGGCACGGGGTCGAACCCTCCCGGGTTGAAGGGGTGGCAGCGGGCCAGCCGGCGCACGGCGAGCGCCATCCCCCGCATGGTGCCGTGGGATGCCACGGCGTCAGCAGCATAAGCGCTGCAGGAGGGAGCGAACCGGCAATGGGGTCCCAGCAGCGGGCTGACGAACCGGCGGTAGGTGGCGATGAGCCCCAGGATGGTATCGCGTAGCAAGCTTCGTGGGCGATCCGCAGCGGGATCCGGAGCAGGATCCGGAGCGGAATGCAGGGGGGGATGCGTCATCGTCTACCCCCCGTCACCGCTGTCTCGCCGCGGCTCGCCTGCCGCTGGAGCTCCCGCTGAGCCTTGTCCAGCGCCCTGCCCAACGCCGTGTCGAGCTCCGCCCCGAGCTGGGCGAAGGACATCGAGCTCGCCGGGGGTAACGCCCGGATGACGAGCAGCGTTCCCGCGGGAATGCGGTGCAGCCGCTGCTGCACCAGATGGCGAAGTCGCCGACGCAGGGCGTTGCGGGCGACCGCTCCACCGACGGCGCGACCGACGACGAAACCCGCGCGCGCCGACAGCGCAGTAGTGGCGGTGACCGGCTGCGCCGCGTGCGCTATGTCGGCTGGTCGTGGGGGACTTACAAGCACCGTCATCGCCGGGCGACCGGCGCGTTGGCCGCCGCGGAGGGCGGCCTGGAATTCGCTGCGGCGGCGCAGCCGGGCCTGCGCGGGCAGCACGCGCGGCGCTTCAGGCGGACAGTCGGGCGCGGCCCTTGGCCCGGCGAGCAGCCAGGATCGCCCGTCCGGCTCGGGTCCGCATCCTCAGCCGGAAGCCGTGGGTCTTGGCGCGGCGGCGGTTGTTGGGCTGGAACGTTCGCTTGGTCACGGGGAGGCTCCTGGACGATGTGAGGGTGTCGACGGTACGCGCCGGCGCGGCGCGGCGGCAAACCCTGCGCGGCGGGGGCGTGCATCCCCCGAGGTGAAGATCCGGCGCACGCCGGGTTGCCGCGTGCGCCGAGGACAACTGTGGACGGCGGCTTGAACCGGCGACCATCGGCACGTTAGCGTCTGGCACAGCGCTCGGTCTTCCCCCCGCCAACTGCCACCCTGGCTTGCGGCCGGCACTCGCGTGGTCGTGCACAGGCTGTGGACGACGGTGTGCACAGCGCGATAGCTGCTCGAGGGGACTCGAGGGGAGAGGACTCGCGGTGTCGGATGACGTCGACCTCGCTTCGAACTGGGACCGTTGCCTGGCGGGCCTTCCGACAACCGACTTGTCGGCGAGCGATCGGGCCTGGGTCAGCCTCACTCGACCAGTGCGCCTTGACCAGGCGGGGACGCTCGTGCTGGCAGCCCCCAACGGCTTCATCAAGAATGTCCTGGAAACGCGGCTTCGGCCGGTTCTGACCCGCGCGCTCACCCGGGAGCTGGGCCGGCCCGTACACCTTGCCGTTTCCGTCGACAGCAGCGCTGCACCGTTGACTTCGCCCACCCTCCCGACCGCCCGGGACGCCGAGCCTGTGCCCCCGCCATCCCTTACGCAGCAGTCGGCCGCCGCGCCACCCCCGCCGTACGCCGATCCTGACGCGCCTCCAGCGGGAGCGCGCGACAGTACCCGCCGGGTGGAGCAGGCGCGGCTCAACCGCAAGTACACCTTCGAATCCTTTGTGATCGGCGGCAGCAATCGTTTTGCCCACGCGGCCGCGGTCGCCGTCGCCGAGGCCCCCGCGCACGCTTACAACCCGCTCTTTGTCTATGGGGACTCCGGCTTGGGCAAGACCCACCTGCTACACGCTGTGGGCCACTACGTCCAGCGTCTCTACCCGAGCGCCCGCGCCCGCTACGTGAGCTCCGAGGAGTTCACCAACGACTTCATCAACTCCATCCGCGACGGCAAGTCGGCCACCTTCCAGCGGCGCTACCGCGATGTCGACGTACTGCTCGTGGACGACATCCAGTTCCTCATGCGCAAGGAACAGACCCAAGAGGAGTTCTTCCATACGTTCAACACACTCCACCTGGCCAGCAAGCAGATAGTCATCACCTCGGATCGCCCACCAAAACAGCTGGCGACACTCGACGATCGACTGATCACCCGCTTCGAGTGGGGGCTGATGACCGATGTGCATCCCCCGGAGCTGGAGACTCGCATCGCCATCCTGCGCAAGAAGGCGGCGCAGGAGAACCTGCTCGTGCAGCCCGACGTACTGGAATACATCGCCCGCCGTATCTCGACGAACATCCGCGAGCTGGAGGGCGCCCTCATCCGGGTGGCCGCTTTCGCCAACCTCAGCAAGCAGCGGGTCGACCTTCCTCTCGCCGAGCTGGTGCTCAAAGATCTCATCCACGACCAGCAGGCCACCCAGATCACCGCGCAGACGATCATCGCGCATACCGCGGCCTACTTCGAGTACTCCACGGAGGAGCTCTGTGGGTCGAGCCGCTCGCGCCCGCTGGTCACCGCCCGGCAGATCGCGATGTATCTGTGCCGCGAGCTCACCGAACTGTCGCTGCCCAAGATCGGCGTCTACTTCGGTGGCCGGGACCACACCACAGTCATGCACGCCGAGCGCAAGATCCGCACGCTCATGCCGCAGCGGCCAGCGATCTACAACCAGGTCACCGATCTCACCGCCCGGGTCAAGTCGGACCGCAGCAAGGTGACGCAGCGTGACTAGAGGAACACTCATAGGCTCGGGGCCCTCACGCCTCGTGCACAGACTGTGGACGAACTTGTGGAGAACGACCTGCAGTCCCGGACTTCCCGGCGACATCGACCTGATCCGTGGGCAGCGGGTGCGTCCAGCGGCCAGCTCCATCCACCGCGATCCACGGCGTGACGCCCAGGCCGCTAGCGGGTCTGACCTGCACACATGGGCGATGTCCACACTCTGCACCGTCCCGATGATGACGACCTTTGCTGGAGCGGAAAGACAACGGAAGAACTCACCCGGCCTTGCGCCGGGGGCGAAGGGGGGCAGCCAATGAGATTTCGGCTCGAGCGGGACATCCTTGCCGAGGCTGTCGGGTGGGCGGCGCGTTCCCTGCCGACCCGGCCACCGGTTCCGGTGCTGGCCGGTTTGCTGCTCGAGCTGGCCGACGGTGAACTCACGTTGTCAAGCTTCGACTATGAAGTGTCCGCCCGCGTACGGGTCTCCGTCGACGCAGGGGAGGAGGGCCAGGCACTCGTGTCCGGCCGGCTGCTCAGCGAGATCGCGCGCAGTTTGCCCAGCCGACCGGTGGAGTTCAACGCCGACGCCGGCAAGGTGTCTGTGACCAGCGGCAGCGCTCGTTTCGTCCTGCCCACCCTGCCGGTCGAGGACTACCCATCGCTTCCGGACATGCCCGGCGCGGCGGGCGCCGTCCCGAGCGACGTCTTCGCCGCCGCTGTCGGGCAGGTTGCCATCGCTGCCGGGCGCGACGACACACTGCCCGTGCTCACCGGCGTACGCCTGGAGATCGAGGGTGAGTCGGTGACCCTGGCGGCCACCGACCGCTACCGCCTCGCCGTGCGTGAGCTGACGTGGCAGCCCGAGCAGCCCGATGCCGCGACGGTGGCGCTGGTGCCGGCCCGTACGCTCGCCGACAGCGCCCGAGCGCTGACCTCAGGCGACATGGTGACGCTGGCCCTGTCCGCCGGTGGGCACGGTGAGGGGCTCATCGGGTTCGAAGGCGCCGGCCGACGGATCACCAGCCGGCTGCTGGACGGGGAGTTCCCGAAGTACCGCTCCCTGCTACCTCACGAGTACGCAGCTGTTGCCGAGGTCGACACCGCCGCCTTTGTCGAGGCAGTACGCCGGGTGGCACTGGTGGCCGAGCGCAACACTCCGGTGCGGCTGAACTTCTCGGCGGGCGGGTGCGAGCTCGAGGCAGGAGCCGGCGAGGATGCGCAGGCGGCGGAGACGGTTGAGGCCGATCTCGAGGGCGAGGACATGGCCATCGCCTTCAACCCGACGTACCTCCTCGATGGGCTGACCGCGGTGAGCACCGCGCGGGCCAAGCTGTCCTTCACCACCCCTACCCGGCCGGCGGTTCTCACAGCTGGGCGACCTAACGCCGACGGTGGCACCGATGGCGCTGCCACCCGGGCCACCTCCGGCGGGTCCGACGAGTACCAGTACCTGCTCATGCCGGTGCGCTTGTCGGGCTGAACCGTCCCCAGTGGTGGTTCGGATGGGCCGGTTCGGATGGGCGGCCGGATGCCTGGCCTGGTTCCGCTGCAGCGAGAAGGAGTAGCGCGATGGAGATCGGGATGGTCGGTTTGGGCCGCATGGGTGGCAGCATGGCCGAACGGCTGCGGCGAGCCGGACATGCGGTGGTGGGCTACGACCCCGGGCGCGACAGCAGTGACGTCGAGGACCTGGCTGGGCTCGTGCAGCGACTCGAGTCCCCACGGGTGATCTGGGTCATGGTGCCGTCTGGGGATCCGACGCGGGAAACGGTGAAGGAGCTGGCCGGGCTGCTCGGCGAGGGCGACGTCCTCATCGAGGGAGGAAACTCCCGGTGGTCCGATGATCAGCACCACGCCCAGCTGCTCGCCGAGCGCGGCAGCGGCTACGTCGATGCCGGCGTCAGCGGGGGCGTGTGGGGTCTGGACAACGGTTACGCGCTCATGGTGGGCGGGGACGAGGAACACGTGCGCCGCGCCCAGCC
>Ga0136616_10000807_pt1 | contig 15689 bp, 20 predicted proteins | sample AntDrymUQ2992106_2_FD_106648 | JGI IMG/M metagenome (GOLD analysis project Ga0136616, IMG submission 106648) | Polar desert sand microbial communities from Dry Valleys, Antarctica - metaG UQ299 (21.06) | ecosystem: Environmental > Terrestrial > Soil > Desert | place: Antarctica: Dry Valley...
AGGAGGCACTCCTCGATCGGGTACATGAGTCCGGCTGACTACGAGCGAGCCATAGCGGAGGAGGTAGAAGCGGCCTAAAGTGAAAAAGTGTCCATCAAACCGTTGTAATTCCAGTTGTAGTGCCACTCACCACTCTTGCGAGCTTTGGCCCACCAGCGACCACTTTCGTCTTGGACCATCAAGCGCTTTAGCTGCTCGTCGAACTCTTCGTCGCTAATGCTCCCGGCATCACGCTGCCGTGTGAGCTCGGCATAGCGGCGGTCGGCTTCCTGGAAATCTACCTCTCGCTCTCGGAAGTCCATTTCCTACTCCCCTTCGGCCCTTGCTGCATTGTACCCTTTGGCATCATTGAGAGTGCAGATATGGCTAGGAGATTGCGCCTTAGAGCTAGGGAGAGGTTGCCTCTATTCACCGAGCTGTCGAGAGGGTAGGTGAGCCTGTTGAAAAACTCCTTCGTACCCTTTTCCAGCCCCCTTTCGGACGCCAGTAGCCCCGTTTTTGGGCGTTATGGACCGGGTTCGGGACCACCGATCGGCCCGGCGGCGACTTTTTCAACAGGCTGCCTCGTTGGCGAGACGCTGCAGGAGCGTTGGAAACCGTGCCGACAAGTTTCCGAGGAGCGGTGAGAGCGGCGTTCCCGACGGGGGTGGTCGTACGTACTCACGCTGCCCCTCGAAGGCGAGCAGGTAGCCGAGGCTTTACACCCTGGTCATCCGCCCGACAGTGCTACCACTCTACTCGCGAGCCAGTCCGTTTGACCGAAGATCGCAACGTATGTACGCTGCGGTTGGCGGACCTCCGTGTCCACGAGGATGCTCCGAAGGAGAGCAAGATCGCCGACGCGCGAGAGCTAAGCGCGACGGCGAATCCAGATCCGGGCACGGCGGCAAGAGCATCGCTTCGGGAGTTGCGGGCTTCGCTCGCGGCCTTCGAGTAGCGGGGCATATAAGGAAGCAGGGTGAGGAGATTGGGTCGAACGAACGAACGTGGGGCGACCGGCCAAAGGGACGCGACCCCGAGCGGCGCGCACGAGGACGGGAAGGAGACGTCAAACCAGGGCTCTTTCTGGCACGGCTTCGCCAACATGGCCAACGTGACCAGCGAGAACGAGGTGGTGATCGTCCGGGGCGTCGGGTGCGAGGTTCTCGACCGGGAGGGCCGGTGGTATCTGGACGCAACTGCCGGCCTCTGGTACTGCAACGCGGGCTACGGCAGGCAGGCCATAGCGGAGGCCGTCGAGCGGCAGATGAGGGAGCTGCCGGCCTACTCGACCTTTGGGATGTACGCCAACGAGCCGGCCCTGGAGCTCTCCGAGCGCATCTCGCAGCTGTCGCCGCTGGCCGACGACAAGGTCTTTCTCACCTGCAACGGCTCGGACGCGATAGACACGGCGGCGAAGATGGCCCGGCGCTACTGGAACGAGGTGGGCAAGCCAGAGAAGCAGATCATCATCGGCCGGGAGTTCGCGTACCACGGCATGGACGCTTTCGGCACCAGCCTGGCCGGCATCTCGGCAAACGCGGAGGGCTACGGGCAACTGGTGCCGAACGTCGCCCGGGTGCCGTACGACTCGGTCGAGGCGCTGGCCGACGAGCTCGAACGCCTGGGGCCAGAGAACGTCGCCGCTTTTATAGGCGAGCCGGTCATAGGAGCCGGAGGGGTCTATCCCCCGCCGGACGGCTACTGGACCGGGGTGGCGGAGCTCTGCCGGGAGAACGACGTGCTCCTGATCGCCGACGAGGTCGTCACCGGTTTCGGGCGCCTGGGCCGATGGTTCGGGTGTGAGCGTTACGGCTTCGTGCCGGACCTGCTGGTCTTCGCCAAGGGCGTCACTTCGGGATATCTACCTCTGGGCGGGGTCATCGTGGGCCCGCGGGTGCAAGAGCCGTTCTGGTCGGGAGACGGCGTGGCCTTCAAGCACGGCTACACCTACTCGGGGCACGCGGCCGCCTGCACGGCGGCGCTCGCCAACCTCGACGTCCTCGAGGGCGAGGATCTCGTCTCCCGGGTGGCGGCCTTCGAACCAGAGTGGGTCGAGATCGTCTCCTCGCTGGCCAGCCATCCCCTCGTACAGGAGGTGCGCACGGCGGGCCTGCTGGGAGCCGTGGAGCTCTCGCAAGAAGAGCTCGAGACGCGGCCCGGCCTCGTCGAGGAGGTGATCGCCAACATGCGCGAGGAGGGCATCCTGACACGCTCCCTTCTCGGCACCGCCATCCACCTCTCCCCGGCGTTCGTGATCTCGCGCGAGCAGACCGATGCGCTCGTGGCGGGCCTGTCCCACGCCCTCGACGCCGCCCGGGAAGACGAGGATACCGCCCGCGTAACCCCCGAACGCGGCGGCGACGACCGCCTGGAATAACGGCAAGACGACTCACTCTGTCACTTAGGGCGGTAAGTGGCGCCTTTCTCGGCCGCCCGGGAGATCGGGGCGGGCGCGCCCGATATTATCGCGGGCGAATCTCGGGCCGTGAACCGCGGTCCTCCCGCAGCAGGCAGGCGCTGACGAGGGCGAGGAACGCCAGCGATGAGAACACCGCGCGCACACCGTTCCAGAAGTTCCACGGGCCCTCGTAGTCCGCCCTCGCGCGCGCCAGCTCTCCCGGGGACGCGTCATCGGCGACGCTAGCAAGCTCCTCGTTCAGCGGCACGTTCACGAAAACAGTCAGCAGGAAGCCACCCCCGATGTAGAGCGCGCAGGCCAGCGCCACAAGCCAGAATCGGCCCGACCGGGGCTGCGGGGCGTGGGCAGCAAGCGACGCTAGCAAGGCCAAGACCGCTCCGAAGAAGCTGAGGAAGAACACCGGGTTCTGTATCCTCTCGTTTATCGCTTGCATGGCGGCTACGTACGGGGCGTCCGGCTGCACCGCCAGGCCGAGGTTTACCGAGACTGCGTAGGCGTAGAAGACGCCGGCGATCAGGCCCGTGGTGAGGGTGGCGCCGGCCAGTGCGAGGGCGCGGACTGCCGACCCGAGGGCCGTCAGGCGGAGGGCTCCGGGGCTCACGGAGTTCTTTTTGTCTGGCTTTTCTTCCACTTCGGATAGTCCTTTCGTTTGGGGTGCTTCTTTCGTTTCGCCCGCGGAATCGGCGGATCTTCTGGGAAGACTCCTGACGCACCGCTCCTCGCGTTCCGGCCCGGCAGCGCACATCCGCCCGACACGATCCTTGTGCCGCGATGGGTTACGTCACCGTCCGGGAGGCTTCGCTTTGCCTGCCGTAGGGGTAGGGGTATTCGGCTCGATACCCGAGTAGCCGCCCGACCTTGGCCAGCGCCCCGAAGATCACCCTCTGAACGGCCAACGGAGGCCGGACGAAATATATCTCGTCCTCGTAGTCGCGCAGGATGAGCGCCAGCAGCAGCGGGTTCTTGGGGACCCCCGCCTCGTTGGTCTTACCGTCGCGCGAGAGACCGGCCAGGGTCTCGAAGGCGGTCTCGGTCCGCAACGCCGGCCAGAACTCCACCAGGGCGTGTACTTCGTCGTCGCTCGCGTTCCACACCGCGTGTGGTGAGCCCGCCGGGGCTACGATCACTTCGCCCACGTTATGGACGCGCTCGACACCCGCCACCCGTGAGCCCAGCCTACCGGAGAGGACCTCGAATCGCTCCTCCTGGAGTGGATGGACGTGGTCCGGGCTGGTCGTCCAGCCGGGCTCGCCTACCCAATCGACCTGGAGCAATTCGCCGCTCGTCTCTTGGGCGGTCTTCCGGAACACGGTCCGCAACCCGGTCACCGGGTTGACGAGTTCGTCGCCTGCTTTAGCCATGTCTTGTCCTCCTTTATTACTTTCTGTTTCGATCTTCCTGAAGCCGGCTGCCCCTCGACTTTGCTTCGGACGGGATCGCTCATCGCCAGTTCTGCTCGGACCCTCTAGACGTGGAGCGCGACGGTAAGCGTGGCAGCCGCTGCCAGGGCGGCGACGGTCCGGACGTGGTTCCACGCGGTCCACCCCGTGACGAACCGATCCCAGCGGCCCGCCGCCTCGGTGCCTCGGGGGTGAAGCTGCGCGAGCATGTTGTTGAGCGGGACATTGCACGCCATCGTTACCCCGATGGTGCCGACGAGGTAGAGGGCGCAGCCGGCGAGCACCAGCACCGTCGTCCGCCCGTCGGAAGAGATCACGACCCACACAACGAGCCCGAGGCAGGCCGCTGCTGTCCCGAAGAGCGCCGTCATGAAGGCGGGGGTGACGGCCAGGACGTTGATCGACTGCATCGCGGCGATACCCTGCGCCGGCGGCAATCGCTTAAGCGCTTGCATCACGAAACTGGAGAAGGCGAAGAACGCGCCGGCGATGAGACCGCACCCGAGGGCGGTCGCCAGCGTCGCGGCGTAGAGGGGGCCGCTCATCGCTTACTGTCCCAGACGCCGGTGGCGGCAGCCTCGCGCGCATAGTCGGCGAAGTCTTTGGGCTCGCGGCCCAAAGCGCGCCGGACACCGTCGGTCAGGTGGGCGTTGCGGCCGTCGAGGACCTCGCCGAACAAGTAGGTCAGGAACGACAAGAACTCGGCCGGTACGTCTTCCTCCTCCAGCACGGACTCGTACTCCTCCACGGAGACCGGAACGAAACGGATCTCCCGGCCGGTCGCCTTGGCGATCTCGCCGACCGCCTCAGCGAAGGTCAGGAGCCTCGGACCGGTCAGCTCGTAGAGCTGCCCCGCGTGCCCGTCCTCCGTCAGCGCCGCTGCCGCGACGTCGGCGATGTCGTCGGCATCCACGAGCGGCTCGGGGACGTCCCCGGATGGGAGCACGACCTCGCCGCTAAGAATCGGTTCCAGCAGGTAGTTCTCGCTGAAGTTCTGGTCGAACCAGGCGCAGCGCACGATCGTCCACTCGACGCCGGCCTCTTCGCCCACCTCCTGCACCGCCAACTCGGCGCGCTGGGCCTCCTCCTCGCCGCGGCCGGAGAGGAGCACGAGCCTCCGAACCCCGGCCTCCGCGGCCAGCCCGGCGAACGAGCGCACCGCCGCGACAGCGCCTGGTATCGCGAGGTCCGGGTAGTAGGAGACATACGCCGACCCCACGCCGCGCAACGCGGGCTCCCACGTGGCCTCGTCCCCCCAGTCGAACGGCGGCTCGCCGGAGCGGGTGCCGATGCGGGTCTGCACCCCGCACGCCTCGAGCCGCTCCGCCACCCGGCGGCCGGTCTTGCCCGTGCCGCCAAGAACCAGCGTCGTCTTCGTCTCTTGCGTGTTCTCCGTCTCCATCTTCTGCTCCTTCTTCCAACTTTACACTGTGTCAATTGACTTGCTGTAAAGCTACCCTATACTTTACGTTGTGTCAAGTGGCGAATCAGAAACCCGGACGCGCATCCTCGAGGCGACGTGGCGGCTGATGGTGCAGCGGCGCGGCCAGGGCGTCCGCATGCGCGATGTTGCCGAGGCGGCGGGCGTTTCGCGGCAGGCGGTGTATCTCCACTTCGGTTCGCGGGCGGAGCTGATGGTGGCGACGGCCCGTTACGGGGATGAGGTACGGGGACACGACGAACGCCTGCGTCGGTATCGGGCGGCGACTACCGGGGTGGAGCTCCTCGAAGCTTCTGTCGAGTTTTGGGGGAACTACATCCCGGAGATTTACGGAATAGCCAGAGCGTTGCTGGCGGCCCGTGAATCCGATAAAGCTGTTGCCGCGGCCTGGAACGACCGCATGGGCGCGGTGCGTGAACGTTGCCGCAACATTATCGAGGCGCTCCATCGCGACGGGATGCTTGCTCCCGAGTGGCCTATCGACGAGGCTACCGACCTGTTGTGGACCATGCTGTCGATCCGCAACTGGGAAAGTCTCACGATCGAATGCGGCTGGTCGACGAGCCGGTACGTCCTTCGGATGCAAGAGCTATCGAAGCGCATCTTTGTGCGAGGAGCCGAGGGGACGTAGCCGGTCACGTCGGATGGTAAGTGGCGCCTCTCTCGGCCGCTAATCGGCACACTCCAAGAGTGTCTCGATCGTCCTCTAGTCTTCTGGAGTGGTCTCCCGCGCGGATCGATTGAACCCGGGGTTTCGAGTTTCTCAAGAAAGGGTGGTGGAGGCCGACAATTCTGGCGTAGACTGATGGGGAAGGCTCTCATGATATATTGCACCCACATACCCCGACCGCCGCTCTCGGATTTCGTGGAGATGTTCTGGTTTTACGGGGGCTACGCGCCACCGCATGCCAGGGAGCGCGTTCTGCCGAACGGCTCGATGGAGTTGATCGTCAGCCTCCGCGACGACGGACTTCGGGCGTATGATCGGCAAGACAACGCCCGTAGCCTGGGCGGTTGCGTGGTCGTTGGGGCGCTCTCGGGGTTCGCTGTCGTGGACACTGCCGGCCAGGCCCCGAGCATGGGGGTGCATTTCAAACCGGGTGGCGCTTTCCCGTTCCTCGGGTCTTCCGCGGGTGAGCTGCGCGATTCGTACGTGTCTCTCGACGCGGTGTGGGGAGCGGCGGCCGTGGAGCTACGCGACCGGCTGCTCGACGCCGGGACGCCGGAAACCGGGTTCCGCATCCTAGAACATGCCCTCCTGGCCCGGGCGATGCGGCCCCTGGAACGGCATCCCGCCGTTTCCCTCGCACTCGAGGACTTCCGGAGCGTGCCGCACGCACGGACTATCTCGGAAGTTATAGAGCGGAGCGGCCTCAGCCGCAAACGGTTCATCCGTCTCTTCCGCGACGAGGTCGGGCAGACGCCGAAGCTGTTCTCCCGCATCCGGCGTTTTCAAGAGCTGCTGCGCATCATCGAGAGCGGACGGCGGGTCGATTGGGCGGAGTTGGCCCTGATGTGCGGCTACTTCGACCAGGCGCACTTCATCCATGACTTCCAGGCCTTCTCCGGCCTCAATCCCGGGAGCTACCTCACGAGCCGAGGCGAGCATCCCAACCACGTCGTGCTCGGCGACTGAGGTCCATTTCTTACAATACAGGCACCGCGCCTGCGCCTAGACTTGGGGTTGATCGAGAACTTATCGACCCCGATGACCGAAGCAGAGGAGTTGTGGCGAGCGATGCGACGCCGACTTTGGGCACAGCTACCACCCGGAGGAAGGGCTTCGTCCTGGGTATTCTCCTGCTCGCGTTGCTCATAGGTTCTGGCAACCTGGCGCACGCCGCGAGCGCGGACGATGGCTTCACCGAGGAAGAGGTCCGCTTCGAGAGCGGCGACGTGACGCTCCACGGAACGGTCCTGGTACCCGACCAGGCTTCGCCAGAGCGTAAGTCCGCGATCGCGCTGGTTCACGGCGCCGGACCCCACACGCGCGAAGACTACCGCGCCGAGGCGGAAGCATTCGCCCGGGAGGGATCGATGACCCTCATCTACGACAAGCGGACCGAAGGGTACTCGCAGATAGACCGGTCCTACAAGCTCCTGGCCGACGACGCGTTCGCGGCGGCGCGCACTTTGCGCGCCTGCCCCGACGTGGACCTGGAAGCGGTGGGGTTGTGGGGTTTGAGCGAGGGCGGCTGGGTGGTGCCGCTCGCCGTCAATCGCTCCGAAGGCCGGGATCGCGCGGCCTTCGCCGTGCTGGTCGCAGCCTCCGGCGTCCCGCCGGCTCAGCAACACTCCTGGAATTTGGAGAACGAGCTGCGCCGCCAGGGCGTCTCCGGCTCCATGCTAAGGGCGGTCCCGCGCACGGGGACGCGCCTGCTGGTCGGGGCCGGCGTGTTCGCGGAGGCGAACCATGACCCGGTCGGGCCACTGGAGCAGGTGCGCCAGCCGGTCTTGGCGCTCTGGGGCGAGAAGGATCGCATAGAGCCACCAGCCGAAAGCGCCCAAATAGTAGAGGAGGCGCTGGAGCGCGGCGGTAACACCCACTACGCGATCCGGTTCTTCCCGGACGCCGAGCACGGGCTGCACGCCTCGCCCGACGGCTTCGTCGTGCGCGAGCAGCTCGCTCCCGGATACCCGGAGACGGTCGCCTCGTGGGTGAAGGAGATCGCTCGCGGCGAGGCGCCGGGGCCGAGCATCGCTGGACCGGTCCCGGAGCAGGCTCGCCCCTCGCGCCCGGTCACCCCGCTCGCGTGGTGGGAGTCGGGGTGCGTACAGCTCGGCGCGGTGGTGGTGCCCGTTCTCGCGTTCGCTTCGTACCCGGCGGTCACCTTCGCGCGCCGGTTGCGACGCCTGCTGCTCCGGCGCAGCGGCACGCAACCGAAGCCGCCGGCGCGGCGATCCGCGCGATGCCTCGCCGTCACCGGCATCGCGGCCGTTCTGGGCTTCGTCTGCTACTTCGGCTTCCTCGTGTTCACCGCGGCGAGCGCGGTGGGACCTGTCGTCGCGGGGCGCCCGATTCCCTGGCTTGCCCTCCAGGTGCTTGCCGTTACGGTCTGCGTGTCCACCGTGCTGGTTGCGACGGCATCGTGGTGGTCTGCCCCGAGGGCGCTGACCGGGGTGGAGAGAGCGAGGATCGGCGTCCTGCTGGCGGGCAGCGTGGTGTTCGCTACCTGGGCGGCGTACTGGGGCCTGCTCTCGCCCTAACTCTAATGAAAGGAGTGCTTTCTAATGATGAAAAAAGGCATGAAATGGCTCTTGGGCGCTCTGGTTGGTTCTCTGGCGTTTATCGGTATCGGAGCCTCTGTCAGCCACTACCTCCAGGAGCCGTACAACCCCGGCTTCCTCGAGTTCCCGACCATCACGGCGTCGCATGTGGTCCTCGGCGGCATCTACCTGGCGTTCGCGCCATTCCAGTTCGTCAAGCGGATACGGTCCCGTCATCTCGGCTACCACCGCCGGATGGGAAGGGTTCTCGTCGCGGTCGGCCTGGTAGTGGGGGCAACGGCCCTCTTTATAGGGTTCGTGATCCCCTTCTCGGGTTGGGCGGAGAGGGTGATCATCGGCATCTTCGGGGGGATGTTCCTCTTCGCCCTGGTCAAGGGTTTCGTCCACATCCGCGCCGGACGGGTGGCGTTGCACCGGGAGTGGATGATCCGGGCCTTCGCCATCGGGCTCTCCATCGCCACGATGCGCCTGATCTTCATCTCCGCGCTGCTGATCGTGGCCGTCCCGACCGATGGGCAGATCGCGATGCTGTCGAATGCGTCGTTCGCGGTGGCGTTCGTCGTTCATGCTTCCGTGGCGGAAGCCTGGATCCGCGCCACCAGCGGGAGCGGTGTCCCCAAAGCAAGCGCGGTCAAAGCCGCATGAAGATCGTCAGCCTCGCCCACGACTTACCATCTAACGGCCGGAACTCCGGGACGGGCTACCCGATGGCTACTCACGGCCGCGCCAGCCGGACGGTCCTATCGTCCGACAGCAGGTGTGGCAGGCTCCGGCAGGGGAAAGAGGGCCAGGAAGCGCTCCACCGCCTGACCGTCGCCCTCGATCTTGATGTCCCCGGAACGCAGCACCTCTTCGAGTCAGCGGCCGTCGTAGACCAGCGCGGAGAGGGTGACCGAGTCGGTCTTGATGGTCGCGTCGGGCCGCTCCGCGCCCCCACGAGTGACCTCGAACCGGCCCTCGGCCACCATGGCGCGGAAGCGTTCCTCACCCAGCCGCAGCTCGTAGCTCGACTTGAGGCCGTCAGCGGCGCGAGGGTCGAACATCGTCCTAAAGGACAGTATGAGGGAATCGACGCTCAGTTCGGCGTCGTGGGGCTTCGAAGGGGAGCGGGCGCCCCAGCGACCAAGCCGGATGATGACCGGCTCCAGCTCCTCTCCCCACTCGGTCAGCTCGTAGACCCTGGAAGCCGCCGACGGAGGAAGCTTCCGGCGGCGCACCACCCTCCCACCCGCTCCAGCTCGCGCAGGCGCTGGGCGAGGACGTTGGGGCTCGCCTTGGGCAGTCCGGCCCGCAGGTCGGTGAAGCGCTTGGGGCCCAGCAGCAACTCGCGCACGACCAAAAGCGCCCAGCGCTCGCCTATGAGGTCCAGGGCGTGGGCGGCGGCACAGCCGTCGTCGTACACGTGTGCATTGTTGCCATGCCCGAGATTTTACCATCAGAAGTCCTGATCCAGGTTCATTTATTAGTTTGTTGAGATTTACTAGTTGGATTTTAGGACTATTGCCGTATTTTCAAACTAGACGATTGCACCCCCGAGGAACGGAGGCGAATGAGTTCGAAATCGACGAGGGGATGGGTTCTCGCCCTGACGTCGGTCGCGTCGTTGATGGTAGCGCTCGACACGCTGGTCGTGTCGCGGTGTTCGCTGGGACCGGAACAAAGGCGAAGACCTGAGACAAGCAGTGCAACACGAGGGAGATCGACCATGCAGGACAACCGAAACGTGTCGCAAGACAAGTGGTCCGCGGCGAGTGACGCGATCGTGGCCGCTTTCATCCGCAAGCTCCGGCCGCTCGGCACCGGTGTGCTTCGCTATGGGCTGGTGTGCCTTCTCCCCTTCTGGGGAGGTCTCAAGTTCGCGACGTTCGAAGCCGAGGCGATCCAACCGCTCCTCGCTAATTCGCCGCTGCTCTCCTGGATGCTCGTGGTTTTCGACGTGAGGACCGCGTCGGCGATCATCGGTGTCACCGAGATCATTTTCGCGCTCGGGATCCTCACCCGCCGGCTCTGGCCACGCGTCTCGGGTCTGGCCAGCCTCGGCGCGAGCGGCATGTTCCTGGTCACCTTGAGCTTTCTCTTCAGCACCCCAGGCGTCCTTGATCCCATGAGCCCGGCCTTCGGGTTCCTGCTGAAGGACCTCATTCTTCTCGGCGCCGCCCTGTACACCGCGGGGGAGGCGCTGCAGGCGCCCGAGCGAGTTGCTGCGGCACATCTCGCACACGAGACAACCCGACAGACAAAGGAGGATTGAAATGCTGCTCGAGAACAAGAACGCCGTGATCTACGGGGCGGGAGGGGCGATCGGCGGCGCCGTTGCCCGCGCCTTCGCCCGCGAGGGGGCCAGAGTATTCCTCGCCGGCCGCACGCTTGCCAAGGTCGAAGCGGTGGCCGGGGAGATCTCCGCCGCGGGGGGAACGGTCGAGTCGGCCGAGGTCGACGCCCTCGACGAGCGAGCCGTCGAGAAGCACATCGGCAAGGTGGTGGAGCAGGCGGGGCGCATAGATGTCTCCTTCAATGCCATCTCGATCCGGGACGTTCAGTTGACCCCGCTTGTCGAGATGTCGCGCGAGGACTTCATGAGCCCGATCATGACCGGCACGACGACCCACCTCTTGACGGCGAGGGCGGCAGCGCGGCACATGGTCACACAAGGCTCGGGCGTGATCCTGACGCTCTCCGCCTCGGCCGTCCGCGCGTACGTCCCGGGCGTCTACGTGGGAGGCTTCGGGGTCGCGTGCGTGGCGATCGAGGCCCTCACGAAACAGTTCGCGGCGGAGCTCGGGCCACGCGGCGTCCGCGTGAACTGCCTGCGGCCGGAGGGGATCCCGGAGAGCTGGGAGGGCGTCTCGACCGAGGGCTGGTCGGCTCCGACCGAGGAGGTAGAAGCCGCCCTAAAGGACAGGTCCTTGCTGGGGCGGGTGACGACTCTGGCCGACGTGGGCAACGCGGCGGCGTTCATGGCTTCGAACCGGGCCGGCGCGATGACGGGGATCGTCGTCAACCTGACCAGCGGCACGGTCGTCGACTAAAAACCAAGACGAAGGAGAGAAGCGATGGTCGATAGGGAGGCGGGTGAGATGCAGAATCGAGCGGAGGAGGTCTCAATGAGGAGAGTAGTCGCGGGGTTGTTCGTGTCGCTGGACGGCGTCGTGGAAGCGCCGGAGAAGTGGCAGTTACCTTACTTCAACGACGAGATGGGAGAGGCTGTCGGGGCGGCGATGGCTGCGGCGGACGCCATGCTGCTCGGAAGGGTGACCTACCAGGAGTTCGCGTCGTACTGGCCGGGGGCGTCCTCCGAAGACCAGCCCTTCGCGGATTACATGAACAACACACAGAAATACGTCGTATCGACGACTTTGGAAAACGTCGACGGATGGCAGAACTCGACGCTCATCAGCGAAAACGTCGCGGAGGAGATCGCCGAACTGAAGCGGTTACCAGGCAAGGACATCGCGATAACCGGCAGCGGCACGCTGATCCACTCCCTACTGCAAGACGACCTCCTCGACGAGCTCGGGCTCATGGTACATCCCGTCGTTGTGGGTAGCGGAAAGCGCCTCTTCGAGGATGGGGGAGATCAGAAAGGACTGAAGCTCGTGGATTCGAAGACCTTCAGCACGGGCGTAATCTACCTCACCTACCAGCCTGCGGGAAAGGAAGCGGAGGGATAGATGGCAACGGGACGCGTTGTCTTGGACATATCGGTCCATCCCGGCGCTTGCCGCCTGACAATCCATACCTAGAAAGGAAACGCTCATGAACGACCTTCAGCAACAAGTCCAGAAAGCCATTGACCAGTTCGTCGAGTCCGGGGCCGAGAGGGGCCTGCAAGTCGCCGTCTACCGTCACGGCGAACTCGTGGTCGATGCCGTCGCGGGCATCGCCGATCATGAGACCGGACGCCTGGTAACTCCGGACACGCCGTTCTACGTCTACTCGACTGGAAAGGGCGCGACCGCGACCGTGGCGCACGTGCTCGCCGAGCGCGGCCTTTTCGGCTACGACACCCCGATCGTGGATCTCTGGCCGGAGTTCGGAGCCCACGGCAAGGAAACCGCAACCGTGCGCCACGCCCTGACGCACACGGTCGGCGTGCCTGGCATACCGGCGGACACCACGCCCGAGGACCTGTGCGACTGGGACAAGATGTGCGCCGTGATCGCCGACGCCGAGCCCTGGTGGGAGCCGGGCGCCAAGACCGCCTATCATGCCTACACGTTCGGCTACATCGTCGGCGAGATCGTCCGCCGGGCCACCGGCAAGCCTATCTCGCAAGTTCTCCAGGAGGAGGTGGCCGGGCCGCTGGGCGTCGCCGACGAGCTCTTCTTCGGCGTTCCCGAGTCCGAGCTGGGCAGGCTGGCCCGCCTGGAAGACGCGGAAGGCAGCGCGGAATTCCTCGCCGCGCTGCCGGACGATTCGCCGTTCTTCAAATGGGGGCCGCGGGCGACCTTCCCGACCGCCGAGTTCGGCCACCGCGCCGACGTGCTGATGGCCGACATCCCCGCCGGCGGCAAGACGTCCGCCCGTGCGGTGGCGCGCATGTATGCCGCGCTGCTGGGCGAGGTGGATGGCGTACGGCTGATTTCGGCCGAACGGCTGCGCGAGGTATCCGCCGTGGCGTTCAGCGGTGCCGATCAAATCTTCGAATCGCCATCCGCCTGGGCGCTGGGCTACGCCCCCGGCCGCCCCGGGGACGACCCGCAAGGGTCCTCGACCGCGTTCGGGATGGGAGGGGCCGGCGGGAGCAACGCCTACGCCGACACCGCAACCGGGGTCGCGTTTGCATTGACCAAGAACAGGCTCACCCCTAGTTTCGACGCCGCCGAGCAGGTCGCCGGGATCGTCACGAGGGCTGTCGCCGAAAGCTAGCCAGCAGTGCGGGCCCGACCCCTGGATAGAAAGGAGAAGATCGCCATGTTGCTCGAGAACAAGAACGCCATCATCTACGGGGCGGGTGGAGGGATAGGCGGCGGTGTCGCCCGTTCCTTCGCCCGGGAGGGGGCACGCGTCTTCCTCGCCGGTCGCACCAGGGAGTCGCTCGGGGCGGTTGCCCAAGACGTCGTGGTGGCCGACGCAAACAAGTAGCGGCAGAACGTCGGTGGCGTAGATGGCTGATGGGAAGACAAACAAGTGGCAGGATCGAATGAAGGAAGTCTGCATGAGGAAAGTGGTCGCGTTGGAGTTGGTGTCGCTGGACGGCGTCATGGGGTCGCCGGAAGAGTGGGCTTTCTCCTACTCCAACGACGAGATGGAGGAGGCGAACGCATCGGGGATGGCCGCGTCGGACGCGTTGCTGCTGGGGCGAGTGACGTACGAGGGGCTCGCCGCCTTCTGGCCGCACCAGCCGGGCGGCGTCCCGATGGTGGACTACATAAACAGCGTGCCCAAGTTCGTCGTTTCGACGACCCTGGAGGAGGTCGAGTGGAACAACTCAACCCTAATTAGAGGGAACGTCGCGGAGGAGATCTCCGGGTTGAAGCGGCAACCCGGCAAGGACATCACGATAATCGGCAGCGGCACGCTGGTCCACTCCCTGCTACAAAACGACCTCCTCGACGAGCTCGGGCTCATGGTCCATCCCGTCATCCTGGGCAGCGGGAAGTGCCTCTTCGAGGCCGGGGGAGATACGAAGGGCCTGAAGCTCGTAGATTCGAAGACGTTCAGCACGGGCGTCGTTTCTCTCACCTACGGGCCGGCAGGCAAGTAAGGCGCTGAGCGGGGCCACGAATAGATCTCCCCTGTTCAGACCAAAGGAGGTTGCCATGAATCAATCTCGCACCGACACACTGAGGGTCCCGGGCGCGTCCCTGCACTACGAGGTCTGCGGCGCTGGCCCAGTCTTGCTGCTCATCCCGGGCGGCCCTGCGGACGCCGGCGGGTTTGCACCTATCAAGAGCGTCCTTTCCGACCGTTACACGGTGGTGACCTACGACCCCAGGGGGTTGTCTCGCAGCCCGTTGGAGGGCGAACCCCAGGACACGACGGTCTAGACCTTCGCGCACGACGCGCATCAGCTGCTCGCGGCACTCGGAACCGAGCCGGCGCGTGCTCGGCGACAGCGGCGGCGCCCTGGTCGGACTCGAACTGGTGTCCCAGCACCCCGAGCAGGTGCGGGCGCTGGTTGCCCACGAACCGCCGCTGACCCGACTGCTCGACGACGCCGACGAGCACGCCAGGTTCGGACGGGAGGTCTACGACACCTATCGCTCCGAAGGGGTCGGTCCCGCGATGGGGAAGTTCGCTTCCGGGTCTGGGCTGGATCAGGGCCCACCGCAGCCGCCCGTCGACCCGACACCGGAGATGGACGAGGCTATGGCCAGGATGCAGGAGAACTTGGACTTCTTCCTCGGTCACATGTGGTTACCACTTGACGACTACACGCCGGATATCTCCCGGCTCCGGTCGCTGCCGATCACGGTGGCCGTGGGCGAGGCTTCGGAGGGGCAGCTCGCGTATCGCGCCGCTGTGGCGTTGGCCGAGCAGCTGGGGAAGGAGCCCACCGTCTTCCCCGGCGGCCATTCCGGGATCGGTAGCCAACCAGAGGCCTTCGCTCGTTGCTTGCACGAAGTGCTCAGCACCTACTGAGCGCCGACTCGCGCATCAGCTGGGCACCGGGTTCGAGCGCGCCCTACGACTCGGGGCTGGGGCGGCGACGCGTGCCGGTTCTGGTTTATCCGCAGGTAATCGCATAGCAGCGCGGGGAGCGGAGCGAAGGAGGCAGGTTTGACGGCGGTGATCGAGGCCCCTGGGGCAACGCATCTTCGATTCCGCATCGTAGAGAAGGAAACTACATGACCGATACCACAAAAGGAGTTCTTTGAACCCCAAAACAGCAGTCGGCAGGGAACCCCGTCAGCGATATAGAAGCCACTACTGTAAGGAGGACCCAATGACCGAAAATACAGCTGCGGCCAGGCCGGTGACGGCGATTTCGCGAACGGCGGCACGCCTGTCATTTGCCGGAGCCGCTACGTTTGTGGTTCTGCTTGCCACGCTGCACTTCATCAAACCGGAACTCGATCCTTCGTGGCATTTCATTAGCGAGTATGCGATCGGGAACCACGGCTGGATCATGGTGCTCGCGTTCCTTTCATTGGCGCTTACTAACTATCTCAAAACTCTTACGGTCGGGTATCATCTTCGGTGCCCCCCGAAAGAAGAGGTGCCGATGTCCGAGCAAAAGCCGCTTCCCACTATCTGGCGCACTCCCGACCAGCTG
>Ga0136616_10000809_pt1 | contig 15659 bp, 15 predicted proteins | sample AntDrymUQ2992106_2_FD_106648 | JGI IMG/M metagenome (GOLD analysis project Ga0136616, IMG submission 106648) | Polar desert sand microbial communities from Dry Valleys, Antarctica - metaG UQ299 (21.06) | ecosystem: Environmental > Terrestrial > Soil > Desert | place: Antarctica: Dry Valley...
CATCACAGGATCGAAGCGACGCTCCAACTGCCACACGGCGCCCAGCTCCTCTGTCGACGACCAGACCCCCGCACCGAGGCCGGCGAGAAAGCCAGCCCCCATCGCGGTGGTCTCGGCAACGGTGGGGCGCAGCACCGGCACCCCGAGCAGATCTGCCTGGAACTGGCACAGCAGGTCCATCGCCGAGGCGCCGCCGTCGACGCGCAGCTGCTCGGGCGCTAGCCCGGAGTCGACCTGCATCACCTCCAGGACGTCGCGGGTCTGATACGCCATCGCCTCGACCACCGCCCTGGCCAGGTGCGCCCGAGTCGTGCCCAGCGTGATCCCCACCAGCGTGCCGCGCGCGTACGGGTCCCAATGGGGCGCGCCAAGGCCCGTAAAGGCGGGCACCAGGAACACGTCGCCGGTGTCGTTGACCTCGGCGGCCAGCGGACCGGCTTCGGCGGCCGAGCCGATGATGCCGAGGCCGTCGCGCAGCCACTGCACCGCGGAGCCGGTGGCGAAGATCGACCCTTCAAGGGCGTAAACCGGGCCCTTGCCGAGGTCCCATGCCACGGTGGTCAGCAGCCGCTGCGATGCCACCGCCCGGGAGCCGGTGTTGAGCAGCACGAAGCTGCCGGTGCCGTAGGTGTTCTTGGAGGTGCCCGCCTCCCAGCAGCCCTGCCCGAACAAGGCCGCCTGCTGGTCGCCGGCGACGCCGCGGATCGGGACCGCGGCGCCGAAGAAGACGTCGGGGTCGGTGGTGCCGAAGTCGCCGGCGTTGGGGCGGACCTCCGGTAGTCCGGCCGCCGGCACGCCCAGCAGTTCGCACAGCTCGTCGCTCCATTCCCCGGCGTGGATGTCGAACAGCATCGTGCGGGAGACGTTGGCCGGGTCGGTGGCGTGCACCCGCCCGGCGGTCAGCTTGGCCACCAGCCAGCTGTCCACCGTGCCGAACGCCAACTCGCCACGCTCGGCACGTTCCCGCAGCCCACCGGACTCCAGCAGCCACCCCAGCTTGGTGGCGGTGAAGTAGGCGTCGATGACCAGCCCGGTGCGAGACCTGATCAACTCGGCATGGCCGGCCTCGCGCAGCTCGTCGCAGCGCCGGGCGGTGCGCCGGTCCTGCCACACGATGGCATGGTGCACGGGCTGGATCCGAGCGCGGTCCCACACCACCGCCGTCTCGCGCTGGTTACTGATTCCCAGCGCAGCCAGACGCCCGGCATCGGTGCCCGACGCGCGCAGCGCCTGGCCGCAGGCGTCGATGACCGCCGACCAGATCTCGTCGGCGTCGTGCTCGACCCAGCCCGGGCGCGGGAAGTGCTGGGGGAACTCGGCGTAGCCACGAGCCAGCACCGAGGCGCGCTCGTCGAGCACCAGCGCCGTCACCCCGGTGGTGCCGGCGTCCATCGCGAGAATCCTGGCCACGTCCCTGCTCCACATTTCAAGATGGCTACGGCCTGTGGAGTCTAGGAAGGCGACGCGGCCCGCTTAGGATCCTCGCAATGGTGACGCGAATCGGAGTGCTCACAGGCGGCGGTGACTGCCCCGGGCTGAACGCGGTCATCCGGGCGATCGTCCGGCGCGGGGACGACGAGCACAACACCGTTGCCGTCGGCTTCCGCAATGGTTGGCAGGGCGTGCTGGAGGGCAACCCGCAGCAGCTGACGCGCGACTCGACCCGAGGGATCCTCCACCGCGGCGGCACGATCCTCGGCACCAGCCGCGTCAACCCGGTCGACAGCCCCTCCGGGCCCGAGCGGATCGCCGAGACCCTCGAGGTCCACGAGCTGTCGGGCCTGATCGTCATCGGCGGCGAAGGCACCCTGTCGGCGGCGCGGCGGCTGTCCGACGAGCACGGGATCCCCATCGTCGGTGTGCCCAAGACCATCGACAACGACCTCGGCGGCACCCAGTTCACGATCGGCTTCTCCACCGCGCTGGACGTGGCCACGGAAGCCGTCGACCGCCTGCATTCCACCGCCGAGAGCCACAACCGGGTGATGCTGCTGGAGGTGATGGGCCGCCACGTCGGCTGGATCGCCACCTACGCCGGCATCGCCGGCGGCGCCGACGCCATCCTCATCCCCGAGCAGCCGTTCCACATCGACCGCATCTGCCGGCACCTCAAGCGCCGGCACGGGTCGGGGCGGACCTTCTCCATCGTGGTGGTCGCCGAGGGCGCCGTTCCCGCCGCGGGCACGCTGGACCTGCCCGACTACGAGCACGACGAGTTCGGGCGGCCGATTCTCGGCGGCATCGCCAACTTCTTGGGCCCGCAGATCGAGCAGCGCACCGGCTTCTCCACCCGGGTGACAATCCTGGGCCACGTGCAGCGAGGTGGTACGCCCAACGCCTTCGACCGGGTGCTCGGTTCCAGCATGGGCGTCGCCGCCGTCGACTGCGCGGCCACCGGCATGTGGGGCCGCATGGTGGCGATGCGCGGCAACGCCATCGTTCCGGTCGCCTTGGAGGAAGCGACCCGTGAGCTCAAGCGCGTGCCGACCGGCATGTACCAGGTGGCCGAGGTCTTCTTTGGTTGAGCTGCGGGTCGGCAACGAACTTGATCTGGACGTGGTGACAGACGTCTACCGCGACTCGACGCTGGGCGAGCGTCGGCCGGTCGACGACCGCGAGCGGATGCGGACGATGCTGGCCAACGCCAACCTCGTGGTGACCGCCTGGGACGCAGACGCCATGGTCGGCATCGCGCGGTCGCTGTCGGACTTCGCCTACGCCACCTACCTGTCCGACCTTGCGGTCCGCCGTTCCTATCAGCGCCGGGGCGTCGGCAAGGCGCTGATCGCCCGCATCCAGCAGGAGGGCGGCGCCGCCCGGATCATCCTGTTGGCTGCGCCCGCGGCGGCGGATTACTACCCCCGCATCGGCCTGCGCCGGCACGACTCGGCGTGGTGCCTGTGGCCCGACGAGGCGGTGACCGCCCCGTGATCGACCTGCGCAGCGACACCGTCACCAAGCCGACGCCCGAAATGCGGCGGGCGATGGCCGATGCCGAGGTCGGCGACGACGTCTACGGCGAAGATCCAACGATCCTGCGGCTGCAGGATCGCACCGCCGAGCTGTTCGGGCGCGAGGCGGCCCTGCTGTGCCCCAGCGGCGTCATGTGCAACCAGCTGTGGCTGCGGGTGCTGGCTCGGCCCGCCACCGAGGTGGTCATCGAGGCCGACGCGCACATCGTCAACTACGAAGCCGGCGCTGGAGCGCTGTTGGCCGGAGTGCAGTTCCGCACCCTCGCCGCTCCCTACGGGCTGCTGAGCGCTGACGACGTGGCGGGCGCCCTGCGTGCGGACATCTTCCCCCTGACCCCAACGTCGCTGGTGTGCGTCGAGCAGACGCACAACCGCCGCGGCGGCACGGTCTATCCGCAGTCCCAGCTGGAAGGGATCCGCGACGTCTGTGCGGACGCCGGCGTGCCGCTGTACATGGACGGTGCCCGGGTGTTCAACGCCAGCGTCGCGTCGGGGGTCGGCCTCGACGTCTACGGCGGCATGGTCAGCGGGCTGATGTGCTGCGTGTCCAAGGCGCTGGGTGCCCCCGTCGGCTCGCTGATGGTCGGCGACGCCGACGCGATCGACGAGGCCAAGCTGTGGCGCCGGCGCTATGGCGGAGCGATGCGCCAGGCGGGCGTCATCGCCGCGGCGGGACTGCTGGCGCTGGACCGCGTCGAACGCCTGGCCGACGACCACGCCAACGCCCGGCTCCTGGCCGAGGCCGCGGCCGAAACGCATCCCGACGGCGTCGACCTGCAGCAGGTCGAGACCAACATCGTCTATGTCGAGGACGTCGACTCGGCACTGGTGTGCGTCGGTCTCCGCGAGCAGGGGGTGCTGGCCGGGGCGATGGATCGGCGCACCGTGCGGCTCGTCACCCACCCCGACGTCACTGCCGACGACTGCCGGCGTGCGGCCGCGGCGCTGCGATCGGTGCTCGCGGAGCAGCGGTGAGCCGCACCGTCCTGATCCTCGGCGGTCAGCTGCCGGGCTGCTAGCCCCGGATGGGCAATCGTGTGCGTCGGGCCGCGTGGGCGGCGGAATCCGCACACAGTTGCGGCGGCACAGGAGTCGTGTGCGTCCGCCCGCGTGGGCGGCGGAATCTGCACACGATGGCGGAGAGGACGGTGTTGTCACGCCGGCCATCGCGCGGCCCGATGGCGCGCCGCAGTCACGCCTCGGCGATTAGCCCGCCAAGCCGTCGAGGCGACGCGGATCACCCTCGCCAGGCGGAGCGGCCAGCGGCCCGCCGCCGCGCAGCTCGGCAATAAGCATGCCGGCGAGGATGCAGGCACAGCCGACCCAACCGCGCCCGGTCAGCCGTTCACTCAACAGCAGGAAACCGAACAGCCCCGCGAAGACCGGTTCCATCGTCAGGATGACCGCGGTCCGCGTTGGCGGGATGTGGCGCTGCGCGGCGGTCTGGATCAGGAAGGCCGCCGCGCTGGCCAGCAACGACGTCACCGCGACGGCCGCTACGACCCCGCCGTCCCAGCGCACCGGCACACGGCCGAGCTCCAGCGTTGCGGCCATCGTGGTGTGCAGGGCACCCGCGACCAGCAGCTGCACGGCGGTCAGCGCTACCGGGTCGTGGCGCGCCGACCAGGCGCCCAATCCCACGATGTGCGCGGCGAAGCTGATCGCACAACCGAGCACCAGCACGTCGCCGTAGCGCGGGACGAAGCCGTCACCGAGACTGATCAGCGCCAGCCCAACGGTGGCCAGGATCACGCCGCCAACGGCCGCTCCGCCCGGCGTCGAGCGCAGCAGCACCGCGGACAGCAGCGGCGTGAACACCACGAACATCCCGGTGACAAAGCCGGCGTTGCTCGCGGTGGTGTGCTGCAGGCCGATCGTCTGCAGGGCATAGCCGCCGAACAGCGCTGCGCCCAGCACCCCGCCATGACGCCACCCGGCGCTGCCGATGCGCCGGACGGACGGCAGCGCCACGGCGCTCAGGGCGACGCCTGCGAGCAGGAACCGGACACTGTTGAAGCTGTACGGCGGCACGCGCTCGACCGCGGCCTTGACGACCGGGAAGGTGACGCCCCACACCGCCGTCACCGCCACGAGCGCCAGCTCGTAGGTCCAGCGGCCGGATCTCAGCCTTCGGCCTCTTCGGCGGCCTGCGAGAACGTGTACAGGTCGACGCGGTCCTCGCGGCGAACCGTGGCGCCGGCCTCGGGAACCTGGGCCTCGACGAGACCGAAGTCGCCGCGGCGGAACGGACCGATCTGCGGCCGCGGCTGCTCGGTGATGGTCGCCCGCAAGGTCAGTGCCGCAAGGTCAGCCTGTGCCTGCCCGATCGGCTGACCGTTCACGTCGGGCATCGCAAAGTGCAGCGGACCCAGCGACACGGTGACCGCGACGCTCGTGTCCTTGTCGACGGTCCGTCCCGCCCTGACGTCCTGGCGCACGACCGTGCCGAGCTCTGGGAACCGGTCGCTGTAAGCCTGCGTGACCGATGCCCGCAGCTTCGCTTTCCGCAGGGCGGTGACCGCCTCGTCGCGCGGCAGACCACGGATCTTGGGCACCTCGACCTGTTCGATGCCCTTGGAGACGGTCAGGGCCAGGTTCCCGCCCGCGTCGACCGTGGTGCCGGCGTCCGGTGACGCGGCGATGACCCGGCCGGTGGCGACCGTGTCGGAGAACCGTTCGCGGACTTCCACTTCGAAGGCATAGGGCGCCGCCGACAGCAGCTCGACCGCCTGCCGGCGAGTTCCGCTGACGACATCCGGCACGCTGACCGAGGCCGGGCCACGCGAAACGACCACGGCGACCACGCCTCCGCGACGCAACGGCGAGCCGGGGTCGGGACTTTGGTCGAGCACCGTGCCCGCTGGCGCCGACAGGTGGTAGCGGCGTGCCTCCAGCTCGGCGGTCATGCCCTGGGCGGCCAGCGTGTCGTCGACCGCGGCCTTGGTGGCGCCGCCCAGATCCGGGACGTGCTGTACGGGGGCCAGTACCCAGTTCCACACGCCCGCAGCGGTCGCGGCAGCCACCAGCAGCAGGGCGACGAGCAGCAGGAAGGGACGGCGCGGTCGCCGACGGCGCCGGCCGGGGGCTGCAACCGCTCCGGCCGCGCCACCCCCTGTCGTGGTCGTCACGGCCGTGGCCTCGGTGGCCGGCGACGACGCCGGGATCACGACCGTGTCGTCGGCATCTGCGGCGGCCGGAACCGTCACCGGCGAGGGCCCGCCCGGCACGGCCTCGCGCAGCGCCGTCGCCAGCGCCGCCATGTCGGGATAGCGCTTCGCCGGCTGCACCGCCGTCGCCTTGGCCACAACCCGGTCCAGGGGCCGCGGCACGTCGGTGACGTAGCGACTGGGCGGCGGCACCGGCTCGCGGGCGTGGCGCACGGCGACCGCCATGGGGCTGTCCGCCGGCAAGGACTTTCGTCCGGTGAGCAACTCGAAGATGAGCACCCCGACCGCGTACTGGTCGGTGCGGTCGGTGGCTTCGTGGCCGTCGACGATCTCGGGTGCCATGTAGTGGACGCTGCCGATCAGCGTGCCGGTGGCGGTGTGGCTGGTGGCCGCCGCGGCCCTGGCGATCCCGAAATCGGCGACCTTGGGTGTGCCGCCAGCGGCCACGAGGATGTTCTCGGGCTTGATGTCACGGTGGACGACATTGTTGGCGTGCGCGCGGGCCAGCGCGTCGCACACCGGCCCGGCGATCGCGAGCATCTCGGCGGGAGGCAGGCGCCCCCGGCGGTCGAGCAGCTCGCGCACGGATGGCCCGTCCACCAGCTCCATCACGATGTAGGGCAGGTCGGCCACGCCCTGATCGAACACGTTGACGATGCAGGGATGCAGCAGCGACGCCGCGTTGCGGGCCTCGGTGCGGAACCGGGCCAGGAACGAAGGGTCGTGGGCCAGGTGGGGATGCAGCACCTTCACGGCCACGTTGCGGTCCAGCGACTCGTCGTGCGCGCGATAGATCGTGGCCATGCCACCGGCGCCGATGCGCGCGGTCATGCGGTAGCGGCCACCGAGCAGCGCACCCACCGCAATGGGCCCGGCACCGGCGACGAATTCCGTATCTGGCGCTGGGTTCATGCCGCGGGGAGTCTACGGTCGTCGCGGCGCCGGGCTCCGCAGGCGGCACGACGGTCCCTGCGCTACCGCTTCGCTACATGAGCGCGGCCCGTGCGCTAGCGCTTCGCTACATGAGCGAGGCCCGTCCCGCGCCTATGCTTCGCGCCGATGGCCGACGCCTTCGACGAACAGCTGGTCTCGCTGGGTTTCGCGGCGGTGCAGAAGGACCGGCGGGGCGTGCGGCAGTTCGCTCGCCGCCCCAACCGCTACCTGACCGAATGGGTGCACGACGACGGCCGAGAGCTGCTGTTCACCTGGGAGTTCGACCTCGGCGAGTTCTGCTCCGCGGTCGGTTGGCAGATCGGCGCCGCCGAGCACAGCTTTCAGATCCTGTACCCGCAGTTCGACGTGCGCATCGGCCGCGACGTCGACGCGGTCGCCCTCGAGTTGCAGCGCCTCGAGCAACGTCTCAACGGCCTCGACTTGGCAGATCCGGCCCTCTAGCGAGGGCCTGGGGGCAGATCCGGCCCTCTAGCGAGGGCCGATCCGATCAGATCCGGAGCTCTTCCTGACTCTCGAGGTCATGAGCGGGTGCAGAAGCCGACTTTGGTGTCCGAAACGGCACCCGGTCCGGCGGTGATGGAAGCGGCGTCTATGAGTGGGTGCAGAAGCGGACGCTGGTGTCCGAGACGGCACCCGATCGCATGCCAAGGTCAGCCAACCGCGCGATGGCCGCCATCGGTGGCGGCCGGCTGTCGTCTCCGGCCCTCGGCGGTAGGGTTGCGGATACCACGGGAGTCCGGAACCGTCCGGGCTGAGAGGGCAGCAGCCGACCGTCAGACCTGATCCGGTTCATGCCGGCGAAGGGAGCGCAGTGGACACGATCATCGTCGGCGGCGGCGCCATCGGGCTCGCCGTCGCCTGGCGAGCCGCGCAGGCGGGGCTCGCCGTGACCGTGGTCGACCCCAACCCAGCCCGGGGGGCGACCTGGGCCGCCGCCGGCATGCTCGCTCCCGTCACCGAGGCGCACTACGGCGAGGACGCCCTGCTGGAGCTGAACCTGGAGTCGGCGCGCCGCTGGCCGTCGTTCGCCGCCGAGCTGAGCGAGGCGACGGGCAGAGATCTGGGCTACCGCCAGTGCGGGACCGTGTCGGTCGCCCGTAACCCCGACGATAACGCCGCCCTCGACGAGCTGTTCGCCTTCCAGCGGCGCCTCGACCTGGAGGTCCAACGGCTGTCGGCGCGTGAGGCGCGATCGTTGGAGCCGGCCCTCTCGCCGCGGGTGCGCGGTGGCATCCTCGTTTCCGGCGACCATCAGGTCGACAACCGCGCCTTCGTCGACGCGCTGCGCGCCGCGGCTGAGGCCGCCGGGGTGACGCTGCGACGAACGCGAGTCACGGCGCTTCGTACCCGCGGCGACCGAGTCGAAGGCGTCGAGCTGGCCGACGGCGGGGTGCTGACCGCGTCGGAGGTCGTGCTTGCCGCCGGCGCCCACAGCGGCCAGATCGGCGGTGTCCCGGCCGCCGCGGTACCCTCGGTGCGCCCCATCAAGGGACAGCTGCTGCACCTGCGGGGGCCGTCGCCGCTGGCAACGCGCAACATCCGCGGTCTTGACGTCTACATCGTCCCGCGCGCCGACGGGCGGGTCGTCGTCGGCGCAACCGTCGAGGAACTGGGCTTCGACACCCGCGTGACGGCGGGAGCGGTCCACGAGCTGCTGCGCGAGGCGTGGACCCTGTTGCCCGGTCTGGCCGAGCTGGAGCTGGTCGAGGCCACCGCCGGGCTGCGGCCCGGCTCCCCGGACAACGCACCGCTGCTCGGCGGGACCGCGGTGGACGGGCTACTGCTGGCCACCGGCCACCACCGCCACGGCGTGCTGCTGACGCCGGTGACCGCCGACGGGCTCGCCGAGGCCTTGACGGGCGGACCCGCCGAGGCCATCGCGGCCTTCAGCCCTCGGCGGTTCGCGGCGGCCGGAGCGCCCGCGTGAGCGCCGGCGTGACGGTCGTCGTCAACGGTTCCTCGCAAACGGTCCCAGAAGCGCTGGATCTGGCCGCGCTGGTGCGCCGCCTCGGCCGTGACCCTGACCGGCCAGGCACCGCCGTGGCCCGCAACGGTGAGGTCGTCCCGCGCCGGCAGTGGGCCGGGACGCGGTTGGCCGAAGGCGATTCGGTGGAGGTGCTGCACGCGGTGGGTGGCGGATGAGCGTGCGCGACCAGGTGAACCAGGTACCGGACCTCGTCGACGAGGATCCATTCCTGCTCGGCGGCCGGAGCTTCAGCTCGCGGCTGGTGATGGGAACCGGCGGTGCGGCCAGCCTCGACGCGCTGGAGGCGGCGCTGCGGGCCTCGGGCGCCCAGCTGGCCACCGTCGCCCTGCGCCGCGTCGACCCGTCCTCGCACGGGTCCGTGCTGGATGTGCTGGACCGCTGCGGGGTGCAGCTGCTGCCCAACACCGCCGGGTGCTTCACCGCCCACGACGCGGTGCTGACGGCCAAGATGGCCCGTGAGGTCTTCGAGACGGACTGGATCAAGCTGGAGGTCATCGGCGACGACCGGACCCTGCTGCCCGACGGGGCCGAACTGCTCGACGCCGCCGAAAGGCTGGTCGACGACGGCTTCGTGGTCCTGCCCTACACCAACGACGACCCGATCCTGTCGGCGCGCCTGGAAGACGTCGGCTGCGCCGCGGTCATGCCGCTGGGCTCACCCATCGGCAGCGGCGCGGGCATCCGCAACCCCTACAACCTGCGGATCATCGTCGAGCGCGCGCAGGTGCCCGTCATCCTCGACGCCGGCATCGGCACGGCCAGTGACGCTTGCATGGCCATGGAGCTGGGCTGCGACGCGGTGCTGCTGGCCAGCGCGGTGACGCGAGCGCAGGAGCCGGCGGTGATGGCCACCGCCATGCGCCAGGCGGTGACGGCCGGCCGTCTCGCCGGCCGGGCTGGGCGCATCCCACGCCGCCTGCACGCCGAGGCCTCAACGCCCTTCGTCGGTCTCGCGGAGCTGACCTAATGACAGTCCACAGCGGGTGCTCCTCGATCCACGCGCTCCTCAATGGGGGCTAACTGGCGGCAAGAGCGGCTGGCGGATGCGTGGCTGTACCTGTGCATGGACCGGCGTGCGGATCAAGGCGACCTCGATGGCTTCCTCGACGCCGTGCTGGGTGCTGGCGTCGACTTGGTGCAGCTGCGCGACAAGGCCGCGACCCGCCACGAGCTGGCCGCTGCCTCGGCGATGTTCCGGGCCGCCGCAGACCGCCACGGCGCACTGTTCATCCTCAACGACGACGCTCGACTGGCCGCCGAGGTCGGCGCCGACGGCGTGCACGTCGGCCAGGACGACCTGCATCCGTCCGACGCCCGCGCCCTGGTGGGGTCCGACGCCATCGTGGGCCGGTCGACGCACTCGGTGGCCGAGGTCGACCGTGCGCTGGATGAGGACTGCGATTACTTCGCGGTCGGCCCGGTGCACGCCACGCCCACCAAGCACGGACGGCCGGCCATCGGGCTGGAGCCGCTCCGCCACGCCGCCGCCCTTGACCAAGAGCGGCCGTGGTTCGTGACCGGTGCCATGAGCCTGACCACCGCGCCGGAGGTGCTGGCCACCGGCGCCCGTCGCCTGGTGGTCGTGCGAGCCATCACCGAGGCGCCCGACCCCGCTCGCGCCGTCAACGAACTCGCCGGCCTGCTGCGCGGGTAACGCGCTCGCGGTCAGGCCGCCGAAATCTCGCCGGCCATGGCCTCGACCCTCGAGGGGAGCATCGGACCGTCCAACCGCTCGACGATCACCCCGTCGGCGCCGACCGAGAACAGCCACGGCTCGGTCGGCAGCTTCCAGCGCGACACGGGGCGCGACACGGTCTGGCCCTGGTCGGCGTAGATCTCGCAATGGATGAACGCGGTGTCGCCCCAGTCGCCGCCGGTGCGAATCTCGTCGACGGTGCTGGTGGCAGGCCCGCAGACGGCGGTCTGGCAGTAGGCAGGGGTGGCAAACAGCAGCATCACGGGCCTGCCGGCCTCGAGCGCGGCGTCGAGGCTGACCTCGTGCATCCCGCAGGGCGGCTCCTGCGTGCAGATCTTGACGAAGCCGAGCTCTTGTCCAACGGTCGGGGTCTTGACCGACACCGCCTCGTCGCCGGCGACCTGTACTTGTGAGTCCTGTGGCGCCACCACGTTGATGGCCTGCGTGCCGTAGCGGTCGCCTTCCACGGCGACGAGCTCGACGCGGCCGGCCTCGGTCAGATCCAGCCGAGCGATGTACAGGCCGAGCGATCGATCGATCTCCTCGCTGTACTCGGTCGGAAATGGCCCGCCGATCTCATTGCCGTTGAGGTCGCGCAGGAACACCGAGACGTCGGCGTCGGGCACCGGGGTGTTCTGCAGGGTGCGCAAGCCGAAGGCCACGATCTGGTTGCGGCCGGTGAGCACCTCGAACGACGCAACCTGCGGTACCAGGGACGCCTCGCCGCCGGGGATACCGCCGCCGGATCGCGAGCAGGCGGCCAGCATCCCCCCGGTTCCGAGGGTGCCGGCGAGCAGGGCGGACGACCGCAAGAAGTCTCGTCGACGCATGCCGGTCAGACTAGCGGCGCCGCTAGCCGCGCAGGTCGCGCTGCGATCCCGCGCTCATGCCGCGCAGCGGTCGCCCGTGATGCTATTGGCAGGCAGATGGCAGACTCGCGGCCATGCAGCGACTCATGGCGGCACTGCTCGGCATGGTGCTGCTGACGTCGTGCTCGGCGGGCAGCGATGACGACGCCCCTCGGGTCGTGGTGGGCGCCGGGTCGACCACCGAGCAACGGGTTCTGGCAGCGCTGACCGTGCTGTCCCTGGCCCGTGCGGGGCTTCGCGCCGAGGTTCGCGACGACCTGGGCGGCACCGTCGGGCTGCGGCGGGAGGCGCTGGCGGGTGGGGTCGACATGTTCTGGGACTACACCGGGGCGGCGTGGGCGCTGGGGATGGGCCGGCAGGCGCCGCCCTCCGATCCGCAGGCCTCCTTCGAGCGCGTGCGGACCGCCGACGAGGATCGCGGCCTGACCTGGCTGCGGCCCAGCTCCGCCAACGCCACCCTGGCGCTGTTCGTGCGGACCGACGACCTACCTGCCGCCGAGCGGCCCAACGGGCTGGGTTGGCTGGGACGCCAGCTGGGGCGCAGCGGCCGGCGGTTGTGCGCCGACCCCGACTTCATCCGGCGCCCGGGAGGCTTGGAGTCCCTGGCCGCCGGCTACGGCATGCAGCTGCAGCGGGTGAACCAGACGGCGGTGCCGGCGCGAGAAAACGACGCGATCGCCGAGGTGGCGAAGGGCCGCTGTTTCGCGGCGCTGGCGACAGCGACGTCGGGCCGCGCCCGCCGGGCGGGTCTGGTCCTCGTCGCCGACCACCGCGCGGTCTTCCCGGCCTTCATCGTCTCCCCGGTCGCGCGGACCGACCGGCTGGAGCAGGACGCCAGGCTCGCCGCCGCCTTGGACCCGCTGGCGCAGGTGCTGGACACCGAGCGGCTGGCCGCGCTCAACGCCCGTGCCGAGACCGGCGAGGATCCACGGGACATCGCGCGCGACTTTTTGGACGACGTGCTGCCCCGCTCCCGCCAGTAGCCGCCGCAGCCGAGGCCATCCCTGCCCGAACAGGCTCACCCACGTCTGCTTGACGTCGGCGGCTGGGCGTCGTACGGTGCCCGCACCGGATCGAACATGTGTTCGATCACCCGGCCGGCGGTCGGGACGCGTGGGGAAGGCGCGTCCCGGCCACCGCCGCCTTCCCGCCACCCCACATGCCGCACGGACGGCAGCGCACGGCGCGGAGGCAAGACGATGACCAAGCGCTACCGCGAGCCGGTGGAGGTGACCGCCGCCGCGGCCGGCGCCGATCCACACACCCCGGTGGGCTTTGTCTGGCGAGGATCGACCTATCGGGTGCTCTCGGTGCTCGGGCACTGGCGTGAGGACGCGGCCTACTGGTCTGGCGGCGGTGTCGAGATCCCGCAACGCGACCTGTGGCGGGTGGAGGCACGCAACACCACCCCCGCCAGCGGCGTCTACGAGCTGGTGCAGGAAGCCGGCGCCTGGCGCCTGGATCGCGTCTGGGACTGACGTCAGAAATACCATGCAACCGGTAGTGCCGGTAGATCCGCCGGGCGCCTGGGTCCATCGCGTCGGCATCAACTTGGCCAACTCCGCCTTCCGCCGGGCGGCGACTCGCCGTCGCGCGCAACGCCGTCTGCTGGCGGGCACGCGGACTGAGCATCACGACGCTGACGCCGTTGACGCCGTCGCGGTGCGCCAAGCGCTTGCGGCGCTGCCGACCCGCAAGCGCACCGCAGTGGTGCTGCGCTACTACCTCGACCATTCCGTGGCCGAGACGGCCGAGCTGATGGGCGTACCGCAAGGGACGGTCAAGAGTCTCGTCGCTCGAGCCATGGTCGATCTGCGCGCCGGTTTGCGTGGATCAGCAACCGAAAGGGGTGTCCGGTGAACGACATCATCGACCGCATCGCTGCCGCAGCGCCGCAGCCACGGCAACCACTGGACCTCGACCGTGTTGTCCGCCGTGGCCGGCGGCTGCGACGCCGTCGCAGCGGGGCGATCGCCGCGGGTGCGCTGGGGCTCATCGCGGTCCTGGTCGTCGCCGTCGGTCAGGTCCAGCGCCCGCGTGTCCAGCTGGAGGTCACCCAAACGCCGGCGCTGTCCGTGCTGCAGCGCGAGGCCAGGCCCGACGACAGCCTGCCCGACGCTGTTCTGGAAGACCGTGGCGGTGGGCTGGACAGCGTCCTGGAGTCCGAGGTGCGCCTGGCGCGGGAGGACCGCCGGTTCCGCTACTACGTCGCGCCGACCACCGCGGGCGGCGTCTGCCTGATCGCCGTCCAGAAGTCGGGACCCGCACTCCGGGCCGCGACCTGTTCAAGCACCGCCGATGAGATCCTGCGGACAGCAGGCGTGATCCCGTTGAGCTTCCAGGCCGCGAACCAAAGGCGGTTGGTGGGCATCGTGCCGGACGGCTACGACGAAGTGCGTGCTGGCTCCTATCGGGTACCGATCACCGGCAACGTGTTCGCGTTCAACACCACGCCCCGCACGGCGTCAATACCCGACCCTGTGGTCATCAGAGGTCCGGCAGGGCAGCGCACGATCGACCTTTCGGGAAGCGCTCCCGCATCCGAGTGATCGCCGGCGGGCCGCTTCACCCGGCGCAAGCGGGGGAAGCTAGCCGACGCCATGGATGAGCCTTCGCTGTTCGACGAGCCCAGCCCTGACCCGCCCCCCGATTCGCTGGCCGAGCTGCGCCAGGCCGCGGCAGGCTGCACCAATTGCGACCTGTACCGCCACGCCATCCAGACCGTCTTCGGTGCCGGTCCGCAGGGCGCGCGGCTGATGTTGGTGGGGGAGCAGCCCGGCGACCGCGAGGACGTGGAGGGCGAGCCGTTCGTCGGCCCCGCCGGCCGCCTGCTCGATCAGGCGCTGGTCGAAGCCGGCATCGACCGCGACCTGGTGTACGTCACCAACGCCGTGAAGCACTTCAAGTTCGCGCCTCGTGGCAAGCGGCGCATCCACGCCACCCCCAAAGCCGAGGAGATCCGGGCCTGCCGACCGTGGCTGGATGGCGAGATCGCCGCGGTGCGTCCGGCGGTCGTGGCGGCCTTGGGGGCCACCGCCGCCAAGGTGCTGCTCGGACCGTCGTTCCGGGTGTCCAAGCAGCGCGGCGAGGTCGTGGAACGCGACGGGCTGCGCCTGACCGCCACCATCCATCCCTCGGCGATCCTGCGCGGTCCGCCCGAGCAGCGCGAGGTGGCCTTCGCCGACCTGGTCGACGATTTGCGCGGCATCGCCGCACTGCTCTAGCGACTATTCGATCCGCAGGTCGCCGAGTGCCTCGTCGACGGCCCTGTCGATGTCCTCCTCGCTGACGTCGCGGGAGCGCAGCCGCTTGGCGACCTCCCGCACGTGGCGCTGGCCCAGCACCTGGATCAGCCTCAGCTGGAACTCGACTGATGCGGTCCTGCCGCCGCGGCCGAGTCCAAGCTTTCTCTTCGCGGCCGCTGTCGAGCTTTCGGTGAGGTGCCCGAAGCCGCCGTCGACTTTGAGCTTCGGGTCCCCGCGGTGGAACGCGTTCAGGTTGCGTTGCAGCGTCTTGACGTCGGGCCCGTCGTCTCCCTTCCGCAACATCTCCTCGTTCTCCTGTCCGTCCAGCACGGGTGCGAGCCCCTCGGCGTCGGCCGGGGTGCCGATGTACTCGAAATGCATGGGGTCAGGGCGGGAGGTGTACGCCCCGCCCCACCGGAACCCGTAGCGGGCCGCGATCTTGCCTGCGCTGCGGGGCATGGTGTTGCGGCCCGGCGGCGGAGGGCCTTGCATCGCGTTGTCCGGCGCATCCAGATCGATGGCCAGGCCCCACGAGTGGTTCGAGGGGGTCGAGGTCCCTCGGATCGCGCGGTTGGCGAAGCCCCAGGACCAGTCGGGCCGAAACGGCGTACCTCTGGCTCGCTCAAGGTCGTCCACCAGGGCGGCGACCAGCGGTCCGATCTCGGCCCGCACGGGCAGACGCAACTCGTGGGCGCCGCAGACGACCGTGACGATCTTGTCAGTCTGGGCGTTCGGCCAGCCGGCACCCCAGCCGCGGTCGGCGGCGCTA